>Ga0307477_10003941_pt1 | contig 10891 bp, 9 predicted proteins | sample atmos_gasesECM2C_FD_203316 | JGI IMG/M metagenome (GOLD analysis project Ga0307477, IMG submission 203316) | Hardwood forest soil microbial communities from Morgan-Monroe State Forest, Indiana, United States - atmos_gasesECM2C_515 | ecosystem: Environmental > Terrestrial > Soil > Temperate... | reverse complement strand
CTGCTGCGGGCTGCAGCGCATCTACGTGCACGAGAGCCTCTACGAGCCCTTCACGCTCGGCGCCGTCGAGCTCATCCGCCAGTACCGGCTCGGCGATCCCCTCGACCCTGAAACGACGCTCGGCCCCGTGGTGCGCAGCGCCGCCGCGGATGCGGTGCGCGCGCAGATCCGCGCCTCGACGGACGCCGGCGCCAGAGCTGCGATCGATGAGCGCGAGTTCGCGGCGAGCAAGGCCGGTACGCCCTATCTCGCGCCGCAGCTCCTGCTCGATGCACCGGCGGCCTCTGCAGTGATGCGCGAGGAGATCTTTGGTCCTGTGGCGGGCGTCATGCGAGTGCGCTCGGACGCGGAGGCCGTCGCGCACATGAACGACAGCGCTTTCGGCCTCACGGCGGCGGTATGGACGCGCGATGCGGCGGCCGCCGAGCGGCTCGGCGCGCAGCTCGAGACCGGCACCTTCTTCATGAACCGCTGCGACTACCTCGATCCCGCCCTCGCCTGGGTGGGCGTGAAGGACTCGGGGCGCGGCTGTACGCTTTCGGTGGTCGGGTACCAGCACCTGACCCGGCCCAAATCCTTCCATCTGCGGGTGACGACGTGAGTGCGATCCTCAAAGCCAACTGGAATTATCCGACTACCGTTTGGGCGGGTCCCGGCCGCATCGCCGAGCTGCCGTCCGCCTGCACGTCGCTCGGCATCAAACGGCCGCTGCTGGTTACCGACGAGGGCCTGCGCGAGGCGCCGATGGTACGGCAGACGCGCGCGCTCGTTCCGAGCTGCGGACTGTTTGCGCGCGTGCGCGGCAACCCCGTGGCGGCCAACATCGACGAGGGGCTCGCGGCCTATCGCGCCGGATCTCACGACGGCGTGATCGCCTTCGGCGGGGGCTCGGCGCTCGATGCGGGCAAGGTCATCGCCTTCATGTCGGGACAGACGCGGCCGCTGTGGGATTTCGAGGACGTCGGCGACTGGTGGACGCGCGCCGACCCCGCAGGCATTGCCCCGGTCGTCGCGGTGCCGACCACTGCCGGCACGGGCTCCGAGGTCGGACGCGCCGGCGTCGTCGTCAACGAGGAAACGCATCAGAAGAAGATCATCTTCCATCCGCAGATGATGCCGCGGGTCGTGATCAGCGACCCGGAGCTCACCGTTGGACTGCCACCGGCGATCACCGCCGCCACCGGCATGGACGCCTTCGTGCACTGCTTCGAGGCGTTCTGCGCACCGGGATTCCATCCGCTCGCCGACGGCATTGCGCTCGAAGGCATGCGGCTCATTCAGACCTATCTGCCGCGGGCGTGCGAGCACGGTACCGATCTCGAGGCGCGCTCGCGCATGCTGGCTGCGGCCAGCATGGGCGCCACGGCATTTCAGAAGGGCTTGGGCGGCGTGCACGCCATCGCGCACCCGGTCGGCGCGCATTTCAACACGCATCACGGACTGACCAACGCCGTGCTGCTGCCCTACGTCATTACCTACAACCGCCCGGCAATCGAGGGCAAGGTGGGCGTCATCGCGCGGGTGCTGGACCTCAAGGGCGAGCCGTTCGGGGCGCTGTTCGACTGGGTCCTCGGCTTCCGGCGGCGCCTCAAGATCCCGCAGACTCTCGCCGACATCGGCGTGCCGGCAACGAGCGCCGAGCTCATCGGCCGCGAGGCCGCGCTCGATCCTTCGGCATCCGGCAACCCCCAGCCGGCGGACGCCGCGGCCTATGCACGCATCTTTCGCGCCGCGGTCAAAGGGGATCTGAGTCTCAAGGGCTAGCTCCGGCCGAGCTCCGCGACCGCCTCTCGCCACAGCGTCTCGTTCGCAGCCGCCACTACGCGGCCGTTACTCGCAGTCGTCAGCGGCTCGCCGCGCCAGCCGCTGATCCTGCCCCCGGCGCCTTCCACCACCGGAACGGCGGCCATGAAATCGTGGGGCTTCAGCTGTACCTCGATCACGAGCTCGCAGGAGCCCGAGGCGAGCATGCCGTACAGATAGCAATCGCCGCCGTAACGCCGCAGCGCCGCACGCCCGGCCAGCGCCTCGAAGCGCGGCCGCTCCTCGCTGTTGAAGGTCTCGGCGGTGGTCGTGTACACGACGGCCTCGCCGAGTGAGCGCTGAGCGCTGGTGCGCGCCTCGCGGCCGTTGAAGAGCGTCGGGCGTCCCTCACACCCCACCCAGCGCTCGGCCAGCGCCGGCGCTTCGATCACGCCGAGCACCGGCCGCTCGCCCTGCACGAGCGCTATCAACGATCCAAAGAGCGGGAAGCCCGTGATGAAGCTCTTGGTGCCGTCGATCGGGTCGAGCACCCAGGTGAACTCACCGCTCCCCTCCGCGGAAAACTCCTCGCCGCGAATGGCGTGTCCGGGGAACGCCGCGCGGATCATGCGCCGCATTTCGGTCTCGATGTCCTGGTCGACGACGGTCACCGGAGTGCCGTCGCTCTTACGTGTCACGGCGACCGGCGTCCGAAAGTGCCGCGTGGCGATACGCCGTGCGACGTCGGCGAGCTCCCCGGCGAGAACGAGAGCCGCAGCGCAGTCGCGATGACTCGCGAAGCTCATGGTCGCATTGCACGCCGCCGCGCGTACGGCAGCACCTGCAGCTCCAGCCAGTTGCGCAGCTCCGCGAGCTTCAGCGCCTCCTCCTGCACGGCGGCCCCGAGCCCGTGCTTCCACGCGAGGCGCCGGTCGCGCGGGTTGCGCATGAGAGCGCGCAGCTCGGCGACGAAAGTCTCGAGCTCGCCACGGTCGCTGAAGAGTCCTTCCTCGAGGAGCCTGGGGCCGTAGCGCACGGCGCAGGCGGCGATCTCGGCGAAGCTGTATTCGGGGTGGTACTGCACGCCCCAGAAGACTCCACGCGCGTGGCGCAACTCGAGCGCCTGCAACCCCATGTCGTTGCCGGCGAGCGGCAAGGCGCCCACGGGAAGCTCCGCGATGTCGTCGCGGTGCACGGTGATCGCCTCGAACACCGGCGGCTTGCCGGCGAACATCGGGTGACGTCGTCCTGCCTCGTTGAGCTCGATGCGCCGCGCAAAACCGAACTCGCGGCCGAGGGGATTCGGGCGTACGCGCCCGCCGGCCGCTGCTACCGCGACCTGCATCCCCCAGCAACTGCCGAAGAACGGCACACCGGCAGCTAATGTGGCGCGCGCCAGGTCGATCTGCCGCTCGATGGGTGCGCCGCCTTCGTAGACATTGAGCGCGGAGCCGGTGATCGCCACGCCGTCGTAGCCGCCGAGACCTGCGTCCTCCGCCAGCCGTACCTCCCCGTCCGCGGGGCGCACGATTTCACAACGGACTGCGGCGAGGCTCTCGAGGGTACGGGCGTAGGCCTCCCCGGTCAGGGAGCCGCCCGCTACGACCTGTTGCTCGCGCACCTCGCGGCGATTTCCGTCGATGACGAGAATGCTCGGACGACTCATCATTCTATGCACCCGCCGCCAGCGGTGGCGGCACCGGCAAGCCCTTGCTCTGGAGCAGCACGCGCAGCACGTCCGGCCGATCGCTGGTCATGCCGTCGACGCCGAGCGCGAGCAGCCGTTCCATGTCGGCGGCCGCGTTGACGGTCCACGGAACGACGCGCAACCCCGCCTCATGTGCCTCGGCGATGCGTTGCGCATTGAGATCCTGGTAATCCGGTCCCCAGGTGCCGGCACCGGTCGCCTTGACGAGCCGCACGACCGAGTTGCCGAAGCGCGCGGGATCGAGGCCGCCGAGCCAGGGTGAGGGGCGCGGCGCCCCGATACCGACCGTGTCGCCCTGCGCCTGCTGCTCGGTGAGCGCCACGGTCGCCGCCTGTGGCATGAGGCGCTGCACGGCGGCGAGGACGCGCCAGTCGAACGCCATGAAGCTCACGAGCGCCAGCGTTCCGGTGGCTTCCACGACCCCGTGCAAGGCCTGCGCGAACACCTCAGGCGAAGCCGTGAGCTGCGGCTGGTCGGCAAAGGTCTTGACCTCGAGCGCGACACGCACCCGTCCCGCCCCGCGCGAGCGCACGAGCGCGAGCACGTCGGCGAGCCGCGGAACCCGCTCGCCATCGACCGGCTGCTGCTCGGGGAAGCGCGCGGCGTAAGCGCTGCCGGGCTTGAGCCGCCCGACGTCGTAGGACTGAAGCTCTGGATAAGTGAGGTCGAAAATGCGTGGACCGGTAGCGGCAAGAAAGCGCCCGTCCGCAGCGCGCGTCAGGTCGGGATTCAAGTCGGGGTCGTGAGTGACGACGAGCACCCCGTCCCGTGTCATTCCGCAATCGAGCTCGACCGCGCTCACCCCGAGCTCGAGCGCCCCGGCGAACGCCGCGAGCGTATTTTCCGGCCACAGACCCCGTGCGCCGCGGTGTCCCTGCAATTCAAGCACGCTGGCTCCGGCGAGAGGCGGCGACACGACAAGCGGTGGAGGCGATGTTATATTTCCCCAGGTCCGAGCCCGATCAGACTATCTCGCCAAAAACTTGCCTGTCAACGCGACGGCAATCGGTCCGGGAGGGGCATAGACCCGATGATCTCCGAGCGACATTCGACACGCGCGCGCCCTGCGCGGCGCGTGCTGTGGGCGTTGCTCGCGCTCGCCGCCGCGCTGCCGCTGCATGCCGACGACTCCAAAGTGCTGCGCATCATCACCTGGGCGAGCTACGTGCCGTCCGAGCTCATCGCGCAGTTCAGGAAAGAGAGCGGCATCGAGGTACAGGTCACGCTCTCGAACAACGAGGAGATGATCTCCAAGCTGCGCGCCACGGGCGGCGCCGGTTTCGATCTGGCGCAGCCGTCGCAGGACCGCATCTTCGGCGCCCAGCAGGAGTTCCGCATCTACAAGCCCCTCGACACGGGCAAGGTCAAGCTGGATGAGTTCCTGCCGGAGCTGGTCGACGCGGTGCGCAGGAACGCCACCGTCGAGGGCAAGCTGTACGGCCTGCCGTACGTCTGGGGCACCGAGGGGCTCATTTACAATTCCGCGCGCACGCAGATCGCCGACTACACGGATCTGTGTCGGCCCGAGCTCAAGGGCCGCACCGCCGTGCGCCTCAAGCGCCCGACGCTCATGGCATTCGCGCTCGCCTCGGGTCACGACCCCTTCGCGCTCTATCACGACAGCAGGGCCTATACGGCCCTCATGCAGCAGGTCGGCAAGACCCTCGCCGCCTGCAAGGCGAATTTCCGCTTCTTCTACGACAACAAGGACCAGCTCCTGAACGGCGTGCGCTCCGGGGAGATCTGGGCGGCGATGATGTGGGACTCGGGCGGGTGGCTGCTGAATCGGGAGAATCCCGCCATCAAGTTCATCAACCCACGTTCGGGTGCGATCGCCTGGATGGACACCTTTGCGCTCCCGGCACGGGGCCGCAACGACGCCGGCGCCTACGCCTGGATCAATTTCGTGATGCGCCCAGAGGTTGCCACGCTGGTCGCGAAGTCGATCGGCAATTTCACCGCGTCCCGGGGGGCCGATCGACTCATGGACCCCCGCATCCGCGCCCAGTTCGCCGCGACGTTCCCCGACGGTCTGAAGAACATCAAGTGGTATCCGGCCATTCCTCCGGGACTCGAGCAGATCGAGGGCGAGGTTCTCGACCGAGTGAAGGCAGCCGATTGAGCGCCGGACTCCCGCTCACCGCCGCTCCCGATCTCGAGGTCAGCGCGCTCACCAAGCGCTTTGCCGCGCACGTGGCGGTCGACGAAGTGTCTTTCAGCGTCGCGCGCGGCAGCTTCTTCTCGATCCTGGGACCCTCGGGCTGCGGCAAGACGACGCTGCTGCGCATGATCGCGGGATTCATACAGCCGGACGGCGGGAGCATCGCCATCGGCGCGCGGGACATGGCGAGCGTTCCGCCCAACAAGCGCCCGGTCAACATGGTGTTCCAGCACCTGGCGCTCTTCCCGATGATGTCGGTCGGCGAGAACGTGGCCTTCGGACTCGCGCGGCGCGGCGTCGCACGCGCCGAGCGCGCGAGACGCGCCGAGGCGATGCTCGAGCGGGTGGGACTCGCAGGCGCTGCGGGAAAGCGCACCGACGAGCTCTCCGGCGGACAGCGCCAGCGCGTCGCAATCGCGCGCAGCCTGGTGCTCGAGCCGACGCTTCTGCTCCTCGATGAGCCGCTCGGCGCACTCGACCTCAAGCTCCGCGAGCACATGAAGGTCGAGCTCAAGCAGCTGCAGAGCGCCTTCGGCACCACGTTCGTGTACATCACCCACGACCAGTCCGAGGCACTGGTGCTCTCGGACCGCGTCGGCGTCATGAATCACGGCCGCTTCGAGCAGCTCGGCAGCCCGCAGGAGCTCTACTACTCCCCCGCGACCTCGTTCGTCGCCGGCTTCGTCGGCGCCAACAACCGCCTGAATGGCACTGTGCTCGGACACGAGGGGGCGCTGGTCGAGCTCGACGCCGGCGGGGGTCTGCGCCTGCGCGTGCGCGGCAACGCCGCATTCACGCGCGGCACTTCCGTCGACGCCTTCATCCGCCCCGAGGCGATGACGCTCGCCCGGGGCCCGCAAGAGCTGCCGCCCGGCCAGAGCGCCCTGAGCGGCGAGGTCACCGACATGCTGTTCGACGGCGCGAACTCCGTGGTACTGCTGCGCGAGACGTTGAGTCGCCGCGAGCTGCGCATCGCACTGCCGCAGACCGGTGCCTTCGCGGACCTGAAGCCCGGCGCGCGCATCTGCTTCGGCTTCGATCCCGGGCGGGCGATCTGCTTCCCCGCCGGCGCGACTCATCCCTGAGCGGCCATGGCGGCGAGCGCGACGGGAGCAAGTTGGTATCGGAGGCTGGTGCTCGCACTGCTGCTGGCGCCGGCGCTCCTGTGGCTGCTGGCGCTCATCATCCTGCCTCACCTCGATCTTGCCGTGCTGTCGTTTCGCGAGCGCGTCGCGCCGCGCGAATATGTGGCGAGCCTCGCACAGTACCGCAGCTTCTTCGGCGAGCCGCTCTACTGGCATGTGTTCCTGCGGACGGCGCTGCTCTCGGCGCTCGCCACGGCGCTGACGCTGCTGCTCGCCTTTCCGATCGCCTGGATCATCGCCAAGCTCGCCCGCGGGCGCATGAGTGCCCTGCTGTTCGTCGTCTGCCTGATTCCCTTCTGGGTGAGCGAGACGGTGCGTACCCTCGGATGGATGATCCTGCTACGCGAGTCGGGGGTGCTGCCGGCGGTGCTCGTGCACCTCGGCTTCACCGCGCAGCCGGTCGAGCTCCTCTACCACGATGCGACAATCCTCGTCGGCCTGGTCTATACCTCGCTCCTCTTCATGGTGGTGCCGCTGGTGGGGAGTCTGGAGAGTCTCGATAACTCGCTCATCGAGGCCGCCTACGATCTCGGCGGCAAGGGCGGGTCGATCCTGCGCACGATTGTGATTCCACACGCCGCGCCCGGCATCACCGCCGGCTGCATCGTGGTGTTCATGCTGACGCTCGGAAACTATCTGACGCCGACCCTGCTCGGTGGCAAGAATTCCCTCTGGTTCACCGAGCAGATCTACACGCAGTTCATCACCCGCTTCAACTGGGAGCAGGGTGCGGCCTTCGGCTTCCTGCTGCTGGCGCTCTCGACCGCGATGGTGTGGCTCGGCCTGAAGGCTTCCGGCCAACGCTTCAGCGACGTCATGAGGCGCGTGTGATACCGAGCCTGCCGCGTCCCGCCTGGCTGCGTGCCGCGACCGCGCTCTACGTGGGCGCCTTCCTCCTTTTTCTCTTCCTGCCGCTCGCCGTGGTGGCCGTGTTCGCCTTCAACGACGCGCCCTACCCCGCGCCCCCGTGGCACGGCTTCACGCTCGACTGGTTCTTCGGCAACGAAGCCGCGGGCCGTGTCGGACTGTTCCGCGACTCCGAGCTCCTCGGCAGCATCTGGACGAGCTGCATCGTGGCGCTGTGGGTCACCGGGCTGTCGGTGGTGGTCGGCACCGCGAATGCGTTCCTCATGGAGCGCGAGCAGTTCCCCGGCAAGGGGATTCTGTCGATGCTGATGCTGACCCCTCTGGTCATCCCCGGCGTGATCCTCGGCATCTCGATCCTGGCGTTCGCGAGCCGCCTCGCGGACCTGTGCACCGATCTCTTCGGGCTCGAGGCGGATTTCCTGCGCCCGGGTCTGCCGCTCGTCGTGCTCGGCCAGTTCTCCTACATCGTCGCGATCGCGACGCTCACGATCAGCGCGCGCCTGAAGCGCTTCGACCGCAGCCTCGAGGACGCGGCGCTGAATCTCGGCGCCTCGCACGCCGCGGTGCTGTGGAACGTCACGCTCCCCTATCTGCGCCCGGCCATCATCGGCTCGGCTGCAATCGCTTTCCTCATGTCCTTCGAGAACTTCAACACTACGCTGATGCTGGTGGGGTCGGATGCGCCGCTCACGATCATGATGTACGGGCGCATGCGCGAGGGTGCGACGCCGGTGCTGAATGCGGTGAGCCTGTTCCTCATGAGCGCCTCGGCAATCCTGGCGCTGATGCTGCTCAGGCGAGGTCCCCGAGCGCCGCCTTGAGGGGCCCGAGCCAGGGCGCGAAGTTTCGCCACTGATCCACGCCTTCCCTGTATATGGGCTGGCGGACCTGCTCGGAGCTCGCGGTGCGCACGCTGCGCTCGGTCTTGTAGAACTCGAGGCACGCGGGCTCGAACGGCACTGCGAGAAATGCCAGGATGCGGCGCACCTGCGGCTCGAGGTCCTCGACCAGTTCCTCGTGCTGCACGCGCAGAACCTTACCGGGCAGGACCCGGTCCCAGTGCGCCATCAGCTCGACGTAACCGCGGTAATAGGCCGCAATGTCACTCAGGCTGTAGGTGAAGTCCTGTCCGTGCGCATACAGCTGCTTGAAGTTGCTGAAGCAACAGGCCATCGGCTCACGCCGTGCGTCGATGATCTTCGCGTTCGGGAGGATCAGCTGAATCATGCCGACGTGACGGAAGTTGTTGGGCATCTTGTCGATAAAGAACGGCCTGCCGCCGCGGTAGATCCGGGTGTCGGCGAGGTAGCGCTCGCCAAAGGACTGCAGCTGCTCGGGGCTCAGGCGCTCGAGCGCGCGCGGGTAGGCCGGGTTCTGCTCGTCCGGCATGCGTCCGTTCAGCTGATGCGCCAGGCGCGGGATGTCCGCCAGCTCCATCGTGCCCTCGATCTGGGAGTGCGAGGCGAGGATCTGCTCGAGGAGCGTGGAACCGGCTCGCGGCAACCCGACGATGAAGATGGGATCGGCTTGCGGGCAGCCGCCACCGGCGTGCGCCGCGAACAGCTCCGGCGTGCACACCGCCTGCTGCAGGCGCAGGTTGCGCTCCATCAGGTCCGGGCGGTAACTGCTGCGGCTCTTCTTGAGCGCGTTGCCGCGCTCATAGAAGCGGAAGGATTCGGCGTAGTCCTTGCGATCCTCCAGCGCCTTGCCGAGCGCAAAGCACAGGTGAAAGCGGTCCTCGAAGCTCGTGCCCGGATCGGCGTCCGCGTCGCGCATGCGCGCGATCTCCTCGTCGGAGAACCGATAAGTCTTGAGATTCGCGAGGCTCCAGTAGGCGTCGCCATAGCTCGGTGACACCGCCGCTGCCTTGCGATACGAGTCGATCGCTTGCTGCTGCCGCCCCAGGGTTTTCAGCGTGTGGGCGATCGACAGACGCAGATCGCGCGCCTGCGGCGCGGCCTGCGAGAGCTCGCCGTAGACGCGCAGCGCCTCTTCCTGATCGCCGAGCCCTACGCAGACGTCGCCGTAGAGCGTCCGGTACATGCGGTTGGCCGGGTCGACGCTCAGGAGCTTCTTGACCTCCGTGAGCGCCCGCTCGTGCTTGTGTCTCTGCAGCAGAACGCTGGCGTACTCGAAGCGCGCGACGTGATAGTCCGGAGCGAGCAGCAGGACGCTTTCCAGGAGAAAGTCAGCGTCGTCGAGCACCTCGAGCTTGACGCCGATCTTGGCGAGCAGGCGCATGCCCTCGACGTCGTCGGGTTTGCCGAGGAGGAACTGCCGCACCATGTGCTCGGCGGCGTAGACCTCTCCCTCGGACAGCAGATTCGTCGCGCCGACGATCGCCGGCGGCAGGCTGGCGAGCTTGCTGACGTGAGCGGCCGCCGTCTCGGCCTGCGTCGCCTCGCCGAGAGCGCCGTACAGGTCCTGCAGGGCGTTCCAGCTCCCCACCAGTGTGTGGTTCAGGTTGACGGCGCGCAGGTAGGCTTCGATCGCGGCGGCTCGTTCGCCGACGGCGCGGTAGCAGTGGCCGCGCTCCTGGAACAGGCGGCCGTAGTCGGGGTGCAGTGCCTCGAACCGTGCGAGGGTCTTGAGGGCGTCGGCAATGCGACCGAGATAGCGCTGGCTGACGGCGAGCAGGTAGAGAACGTCGCGGTTCTCCGGTACCTCGGCGAGCAGTGATTGTGCGAGCGCGAGCGCCTCGGCGAACTGGCGTTTCTCGAGCAGCGCCCGGCCGCGGCGGACTTCGGCCTCGATGCGCGAGGCGGGTGCGTTGGGTCGGGCTGCTGCCAAAGGCGCCTCGGGTGGGATTGACGAAAGAAAACGGCGGGCATCGCTGCCCGCCGCCGATTCTACCTAAAGTCCCCACCCGGAGCCGACGCCCCGGGCCGCCTGCGCCGCTACTTGCTGGTGAACCGATAGGAGATGTTCAGTCCCAGGGTGCGCGGGCGATTCACCGTCTCGGCCTTGTACCACTGCCGATAGTTTGTATACAGGTCGGCGCGCACGTCGGTCACGTTCTGTCCGTATAGCGTCACCACCCAGGCATCCTTGCTGAGGCCGACCGACGCGTCGTAGGTCGAGAACCCCGGCTGGTCATAGGCAATGGAGTTGCCCTGCAGATCCTTGGTCAGCTGATCCGTGGAAGCGAACGAGTGGGCCTGGTGAATGCCCGCAAGCTGACAGAACGCTTCGTAGTCCCCGAGCGAGAACTCGTAGCGGGCGCGCAGATTACCCTGGAATGGCGGCGAGCCGGCCAACGGACTGCCG
>Ga0307477_10003940_pt1 | contig 10893 bp, 10 predicted proteins | sample atmos_gasesECM2C_FD_203316 | JGI IMG/M metagenome (GOLD analysis project Ga0307477, IMG submission 203316) | Hardwood forest soil microbial communities from Morgan-Monroe State Forest, Indiana, United States - atmos_gasesECM2C_515 | ecosystem: Environmental > Terrestrial > Soil > Temperate... | reverse complement strand
GTGCCGTCCGGGGACAGGGAGATGCAGTCGATCGGGGCGATCGACCCCTCCAGGGCCTCGACGATCTCCGCCGCGGTGATCTCTCCTGCGGGCCGGGCCAGCATGTAGCCGCCGCGCGAGCCGCGGCGGCTGTCGATCAACCGCGCCTTGCGCAGCCGCGCGACCAGGTGCTCGAGGTAGGCGAGCGGCAGCTCGTCGTGCTCGGCGATCTCCGCGAGCGGCACGACGCTGCCCGAGCCGTCGGCGCTGGAGCCGGCCCGCCGGGCCAGCTCGACCATCACGCGCAGCCCGTACTCGGCCTTTGTCGAGAACATCATCGTCTGAATACCTACCTGACAGCTAGGTTATCAGCAGGCGGATGTCGTGCGAGAGCGCTTCGGGAGTCAGCTGTTCGAGCCCGAAGGCGACGCGCTCGTAGCCGTGCCGGTCGACCAGGACCAGGGCGATCGCGTCTTCCTGCGGCGGTCGCGGGAGGCTGTAGGCGCGCCACGTCTGCCGCAGCTGCGCCGGCGACCCGCCGAGGAAGCTCGCCCTCCCGGACAGCGAGGCGGCCGCCAGGAACGCCGCCCTGCGGGCGGGCGAGGCGGGTGTGGCTCCGTAGTCGACCAGCAGCGTCCGCGGCCGCCCTTCTGTCCCAACTTCGTCGAGCGCGCCGCGGATCTGCTGGGCGGCCAGCGAGCAGGCGCGACAGTCGGCTCCCAGGAACGCGAGCAGCACCACGTGCCCGCGCTGTGCGCTCAGCGAGACGGCGCGCCCGCTCTGGTCCTCGAGCGCGAAGCCAGGTGCCCCCACCCCGGCGGGAAACGCGGCTCCGTCAAACGGCGCCGCCGGCGCCCTGTCCCCGCGCCCGGCGGTCTCCCCGCCGCCGCAGCCGCCGAGGGCGAGCGCGAGGTTCGCGAGCGCGAGTGTCGCGAGCGCGACGGTGCGGTTGGCGGCCACCTCGGCAGGGTAGCCGGGTGTGGCTATACTTTGTGAAGCAGATGAATCCCGACCGCCATTCAGGAGTTTTGCGATGAGCACGTCCAGCGCCGAGCTGCTGCGCAGGGTCAAGAGCGAAATCTCGGAGATCGACCCCTCCGAGGTCAAGGAGCTGTTGCAGGAGGGCGCGGTGATCCTCGACATCCGCGAGACCGAGGAGCTCTCCTCCGGAATGCTCCCCGGCGCCAAGCACGTCCCGCGCTCCTATCTGGAGACGCGGATCGAGGGCATCGTCTCAGACCGCGACGCGCACGTGATCCTCTATTGCGCTTCGGGCAACCGCTCGGCCTACGGCGCGCGCACGCTGCGCGAGGACATGGGCTACAGCCACGTCCAGTCGATGACCGGGGGCATCACCTTGTGGAAGGACCGCGGCTACGAGGTGCAGGTCCCCAAGACGTTGAGCCCCGAGCAGCGCGACCGCTACTCGCGCCACCTCTTGATCCCCGAGATCGGCGCCGAGGGCCAGCAGAAGCTGCTCGACGCCAGGGTGCTGCTGCTGGGCGCCGGGGGCCTCGGCTCGCCGACCGCGCTGTACCTGGCCGCGGCGGGCGTCGGCACGCTCGGGATCGTCGACGACGACGAGGTCGACCTGTCCAACCTGCAGCGCCAGGTGATCCACACCACCCAGCGGGTCGGCATCCCCAAGGTCGACTCGGCCGAGGAGTCGATTCACGCGCTCAACCCGGACGTGAACGTCGTCAAGTACCCGGTGCGGCTGGACGCGAGCAACATCATGAGCATCATCGAGGGCTACGACGTGATCGTCGACGGCGTCGACAACTTCCCCACGCGCTACCTGCTCAACGACGCGACGGTGCGCCTGAAGATCCCGGTCGTCTCGGCCTCGATCCTCGGCTTCGACGGCCAGCTGTCGGTCTTCGCCCCCTACGAGGGCCCGTGCTACCGCTGCCTGTTCCGCGAGCCGCCGCCGGCGGAGCTGGCGCCGTCGTGCGGGGCAAACGGCGTGCTCGGCGTGCTGCCCGGGACGATGGGCCTGCTGCAGGCCACCGAGGTCGTCAAGCTGATCGTCGGCATCGGCGATCCGGCGATCGGCCGCCTGCTCCTATACGACGCGCTGGCGGCGACGCTCAGCGAGGTCAAGGTCCACCGCGACCCGGCGTGCCCGATCTGCAGCCGCCCGCCGGATGAGATCTCCGACGAGGAGATGGGCGTCTTCCCCGATTACGATGCGTTCTGCGCCGCCGCGGGCTAGCCGCTACGCTTCCCCGCTCGATGGCGACGATCAAGATTCCTCCCGTCCTACGGGCGTCGGTGGGCGGCGAGCGCGAGGTCAGCGCCGAGGGCGGCAGCGTCGGCGAGGTGCTGCGCGGCCTGGCCGACGCGCACCCCGCGACCTCGGCCCAGCTGTTCGGCGAGGACGGCGAGCTCAACCGCTACGTCAACGTCTACCTCAACGACGAGGACGTGCGCGTGCTCGAGGGCTTGGACACCGCGGTGTCCGACGGCGACACGGTCGTGATCCTGCCGGCGATGGCCGGCGGCTGAGCCTCGCTGCGCGGAGGCTCGCGGCCGGCGGTCGAGGCGCGCAGGCCGGAACGTCCAAGATCCGTCGCAGCGCTAAATATTCCGACCGGTCGCACGAATATCTTCTCGTGCCGATGAGGATCGATCGCCGCGCGCGCGTCCGCGCCCCCCGCTGGTCGCTGTGCATAGCGCTGACGGCGCTCGCCGCCGGCCCGGTCGCGACCGGCGTGTTCGGCGTCTCGGCCGCGGCGGCCAGCCATTCGCCCCCCGAATACTCGCTGTCGATCGTCGAGGGCGCGGACACGCAGCCCGAAGACTCGATCGGACACGTCAGCGCGGGCGTCAGCCCGAGGGCCGAAGTCGCCGTGTCGATCACCCACAACGGCCTGATCGTCGAAAAGCAGAGCGGGGATGGGGGCGCCTGGCTTTCAAAGGTGCCCCAGGTGGGCGACGTGGTCACGCTGGAATCCCCCGGCTTCAGCACGGCGGTCACCTACGACGGGCTGCCCTCGCTGGACCCCACGGTGTGCGCCGGCTCGACCGACTTCTCCGGCCAGCGCACAGCCGGCTACACCGTCGAAGGGGGCTACTACACAGTCGTTCCCCACCCTTCGTACTTCTCCAGGCGCAATGGCGGCTTGGCGCAGGTCCAGGTGCTCGCCGGTTCGAGCTTCGGCGGCGATTTCCTCGAGCCGCTTGCAGCCGGCGAGACCGTCTACGCCGTCGAGTCGCTGATCTCCCCGCTTGCGGGTGGTGCGACGTTCACCTACTCCAGCGAGAACGACCGCCCGGTCGCCGGCTGCCCGCCGCCTCCGCCGCCTCCGCCCCCTCCGGTGCCGCTCGCACTCGCCGGGGCGTTCTCGAAACTCGCGGGGATCTCGATCGCCAAGCTGCTTCGCTTCGGGTGGTCGACCCAGGTGAGCATCAACCAGCCCGGGACGATCGTCGCCGACCTCTACCAGCACAAGGGGATCCTGCCCGCGTTCGCCGCGACGAGCAAACACCCCCTGAAAGGCACGGGCAGGCGACGCAAACAGCCCAAGGCGCTGCTGCTCGCGCGGGGCACGGCCACCGCGAAAGCGGCCGGCACGGTAACCGTGACGATTCGTCTCACCGCCGTCGGTCGGCGCCTGCTCAAGCACGCGCGTCGCGCCAAAGTGGTGCTGATCGCGACGCTCACCGCCGACTCCGGCGCGAAGCTCGCGCTCGAACGCCATTTCCTCACGCTTCGTCGCTGATGGCACATCTCCGGCCGGCGCAGTCGCTGCTGCCACCGGCCCGTGCCTCTCGACTGCGGCGCTGAGCGACCGCGTCGGCCCGGGGCATCGTTGAAGCGCGTTCTGCAAGCCGCGTCGGTACTGCTCGGCGCGGTCGCGTGGCTACAGCCTCCCGCCGTGCTCCCGCTCCCCTCGCGCACGGGCGCCGACGGCCCGCCGCGGCCGTACGGGGTGCAGCCGCCGCCGGGCCACGAGCCGGCGCGCACCTCCCGTGTGTTGCAGCGCGCGCAGGACCGCGCGCTGCTGTACGGCCCGTTCCCCGACCAGGGGTTGGCCCGTGGCGTCTCCGACGGCGGCCTGCTCGCAAGCGAAAACGCGGCGGTGCGCGCGCTTGCGATGCGCCGGATCCGCGCGCTCGGGGGGTCGGTCGCGCGGATCGCGGTCAACTGGCGCGAGATCGCCCCGGCGCCGGCACCGGCGGCCTTTCAGGCCCGCGACCCGGCGAGCCCCGCGTATCGCTTCGCAAAACTCGACGCGAGCGTGCGCAGCGCGGTGGCGGCGGGTCTGCAGCCGCTGCTGGTCGTCTACGACGCCCCCACATTCGCCGAAGCCCCTCATCGCTGGCGATACGCATACCCCGGGACGTGGGCTCCGAGCGGTTTGGCACTCGGCGAATTCGCAGCCGCGCTCGCCAGCCGCTACGACGGTGCCTTCCCCGACCCGCAGCGCCCCGGCGTGGCGCTGCCGCGGGTGCGGCTGCTACAGGCGTGGAACGAGCCCAACCTGGCGCGCTACCTCGAGCCGCAGTGGGTGGCCGCCGGCAGGCGCTGGAGCGCGTTCTCGCCGCCGCTGTACCGACAGTTGCTGAACGGCTTCTACGCTGGGGTCAAGTCCGTGCAGCCGAGCGACAGGGTGATCGCCGCCGGGATCGCCCCCGAGGGCGAACCGGCGGGCGTCGGGGCGATGGCGCCCGTGAGCTTCCTGGAAGCGCTGCTGTGCCTGAACGGCAGGGAGCGCTCCGCCTGCCCGCAGCGCTCGCGCTTTGACGTGCTGGCCTTTCACCCGCTGTCGGTGTACGACCCCGACACCCCGGCGTCCTCGGCGCTCGACGCGGGAATCTCAGACATCGCCAAGGTCACCGCCTTGCTCGCCCGCGCCGAGCGCCTGCGCACGGTGCTGCCCGCCGTGCGCCACCCGCTGTGGGTGACCGAGCTCAACTGGGAGAGCGCCCCGCCTGCCGCGCACGGCGTGCCCTTCGCGTTGCAGGCGGCGTGGGTCGCGCGCGCGCTTCACCGATTGTGGGTCGCCGGTGTCTCCTTGGTGGACTGGCAGTTCCTAGTCGACCCGTACGGCGGTGCCGAGCTGCCGCTGCCCAGCGGCGGCGTGGAGCGCTACCCGCGTCCCGACGGCCTGTACGCGCCCGGCCCCGGGGGCGATACGTTTCGGGCGCGCCCGCGCCCGTTCCTGCGCGGCTTCACGCTGCCGGTCGATCCGCTGCGGGTAAATCGAAGCACGGTGCGGGTATGGGCGCTGCTGATGGTCCCCCGCCAGGTTGTCGTGTTGCAACGCGAGGTCAGGCCAGGCAGGTGGCGGAAGCTAGCGCGAATGCGCGCCGACCGCTACGGGGTGCTCAACAAGCTCTTGCACTGCTCGGGCAGCTTGCGTCTGCGTTTGGGGACCTGGCGGCCATGGATCCCCGAAGGGCGAGCCGAGCCGTTGTTCTCGGCGGTGGCGATCGTTTCGGCTCGGGCAAGCTTTCTCGAATAAGTTTGGGGGGTCGCAATGTGTGGCATAGATGTGGCATAGATGTGGCACGAGTGGAGTGGGCGCGGCGCGGCGGGCATGGCGGTGGGCGCCGGCGGAGGTGTGGCATCGGAGGGTGGGGCATAGGTGTGGCATAGATGGGGTGGGTCTGCGAGGGTGTGGCATGAATGTGGCATAAGTGTGGCACGGGCGCGCGGGGTTGCGGGCCAGCGAGTGTGGCCGCTCCGCGGCGTCCGGCGGGGCGGCGTGGAGAACACTCAGCGAACCGCCGCCAGGCGCTCGGCGTCGCGCTCGACGACGCGAGCCGGCACTTGGCTCATTGCCCGCTCGGCAAGCGCCGTGATCGTAAGGCTCGGGTTGACGCCGACGTTCGCCGGGACCGCCGCGCCGTCGCAGACCAGCAGGTTCTCGTAGCCGTAGACCCGCTGGCGCGCGTCCAGCACGCCGCGCTCGGGGTCGGGGCCGATCACCGCGCCGCCGAGGATGTGCGCGGTCGTCGGGATGTTCAGCGCCGCCTCGGTGAGCGAGCTCTGGGCGATCCCACCGGTGCGCTCGGCAAACCATTCCGCGGCCTTGTTAGCGACCGGTATGAAGGTCGGGATCGGCCGCTTGGGGTCCTGTTCGGTGCTCAGCCACAGCGTTTTGAACGGTCCGCGTTTCGGGCGCAGCGCGATCGCGTTGTCGAGCGTCTGCATCACGAGGATGATGATCGTGCGCCGCGACCAGTTCTTCGGCCGGACGACCTGCACGAAGCGCCGCGGATGGCGCACGATCTGCCCGAGTAGCTTCAGCGGCCGCGTCACGCGCGTCCCGTCGCCGGTGAGCAGCGTGTTCAGGCGGCTCATCGAGTCGCCGTCGTTGCCGTAGGTGACCGTCTCGATGTGGGTGTTGGCATCCGGATAGATGCTCGAGGTGATCGCCACCCGTTTGATCAGCTCGTCGGGATAGTCCTCGGGCACAGTGACGGCGAGGATCGCCTCGCTGTTGGTGCGCACCAGCTCGCCGAGGCGGTCTGAGATGCGGGGCAGCGATCCGTTCAGCCGGCAGCGCTGCAGCAGCGTGTTGGTCCCTAGCGGCCCGGCGCTGACGACCACGCCCCGCGCGCGCTGCACGCGACGTTCGCGCCTGACCCAGGCCCCCGAACGGACGCTTTCGACCTCGTAGCCCTCGCTGCCGTCGCCGGCTCCCAGGGGCCGGATGTCGATCACCGTGCGTTCGGGGCTGACCTTGGCGCCACGCTTCTCGGCCAGGTACAGGTAGTTCTTGACGAGCGTGTTCTTGGCGCCGTGCGGGCAGCCGACCATGCAGCGTCCGCACAGCGAGCAGGCGGTGCGGTCAGGCCCCTCGCCGCCGAAGAAGGGATCGGGCACGGTCTCGCCCGCCTGGCCCTCGGCGCCGAAGAACACTCCGACCGGGGTCTTTTTGTAGCTGTCGGCGACCCCGAGCTCGACCCCCAGCTCGCGCAGCAGCTGGTCGGCGGGATCGTCGAAGGGATTCATCGTGACCCCGAGCATCCGCTGCGCCTCGGCGTAGTGGGGCGCGAGCTCGGACTCCCAATCGGCCATCTCCCCCCACTGCGGGTCCTCGAAGAAGGGCTTCGGCGGCACGTACAGCGTGTTGGCATAGCCGAGGCTGCCGCCGCCGACGCCGCAGCCGCTAACGACCGAGACGTCGCGGAAGGTCGTCAACCGGAAGATGCCCTTCCAACCGATCTTCGGGCGCCAGAAGTAGCGCTTGTAATCGCTCGTGGACTCGGGGAACTCGTGATCGGCGAAGCGACGCCCGCACTCGAGCACGCCGACGCGGTACCCCTTCTCGGTCAGCCGCAGCGCCGAGACGCTGCCGCCGAAGCCCGAGCCGATCACCAGCCAGTCGTAGTCGTAGCGCTCGCTCATCGTCGTATCGAACAGCATATTGGTTGTCCAGCCAGTTTTGGCTGCGCCGACCAGCGAACCGATGCTGGAAACGTCCGCACGGGCGCTGTTCGCCTCCGCTGGGCGCTTGCGCCCGCTGGCGCTATATTCCGTGAAGTAATGGCGGCGGAGCGGGTCAAGAACAAGCCCTGCGGCGGACGCTACGGCGACATCGTCGAGTCGATCGGCAACACGCCGCTAGTCGAGCTGCCGCGCCTGTCGCCCAAGCCGGGGGTGCGGATCTGGGCCAAGCTCGAGAGCCGCAACCCGACCGGATCGGTCAAGGACCGAGTGGCGCGCGCGCTGATCGAGGACGCCGAGTCCCAGGGCGCGATCATGCCGGGCCAGACGATCCTCGAGCCGACCTCCGGCAACACCGGCATCTCGCTGGCGATGATCTGTCGCCGCAAGGGCTATCCGCTGAAGGTGGTGATGCCCGAGAACGTCACCGTCGAGCGCACCCAGCTGCTGCGCATGTACGGCGCGCAGATCGTCTACTCGGAGGGCTCGCTGGGATCCAACGGCGCCGTCGAGAAGGCCCTGGAGATGGCCGCGGCCGACCCCTCCTACTACATGCCCTACCAGTACGGCAACGCCGCCAACCCGAACGCCCACTACAACGGCACGGCGCTCGAGATCCTCGAGGAGCTCGACGAGGTCTCGGCCTTCGTCGCCGGCCTCGGCACCGGCGGCACGCTGATGGGCAACGGCCGGCGCCTGAAGGAGGCCTTCGGCGACGCCTGCAAGATCGTGGCGGCCGAGCCGATGCAGGGCGAGCCGGTGCAGGGCCTGCGCTCGCTCGACGACGGGTTCATCCCGCCGATCATCGACATCTCGCTGCTCGACCGCAAGATCTTCGTCACCAACCGCGACGCGATCCTCTGGACGCGCAAGCTGCTTGACGAGGAGAGCCTGTTCGCCGGTGTCTCGAGCGGCGCGATCGCCCGCGTGGCGGTGCGCATCGCCGGCGAGCTGGACGAGGGAAACGTCGTCTTCGTCGTTGCCGACGACGGCTGGAAGTACCTCTCGAGCGGCATCTACACCCTGCCCGTCGACGAGATCGAGAACCTCGACGCGACGGTGTGGTGGTGAGATGGAGATATCTCAGGAGCTCCTTGACGAGATAGTCGCGCACGCTCGCGAGGAGTACGACAAGGAGTGCTGCGGAGTCGTCGCCGTGATCCCCGCGACCGACGAGGAGCCGGCGCGGGCGACACAGGTGCGCCGCACCAGAAACGTCCACGCCAGTTCCAAGCGATTCGAGGTCGACGGCAAAGACGCGGTCAAAGCGATCCTCGATTTCGAACGCGCGGGCTGGGAGATCGGCGCGATCTACCACTCCCACACCCACACCGAGCCGCGTCCCTCCCAGACCGACGTCAACTTCTCGCGCGAATGGCCGGGCGTCGAGTGGATCATCGTCGGCCTCGCCGATTTCGATCGCCCAGAGGTTCGCTCCTACCTGATCGAGGGGGGACAGGTCCGTGAGGTTCAGATTTCGCAGGTCGCGGCCTGAACAGCCCCGGGTCCATCTCGTCAAGGTCGCCTACGCGGCCAATCTGCCCGAGGCGGAACTGATCCAGGGCCTGCTGCGCCAGGAGCACATCCCGAGCATGGTGCGGCGAAACGGCGGCTTCGACGTCCCGGATCTCATCTCCGCGGGCCCACGCGACATCCTCGTCCCGGTCTCGCAGGCCGACCGGGCGCGCGAGCTGCTTGGATAGCACGTCTGCTCCTATTCCTAGAGCGTTTTTGCGCAGGATTGCGAGCAAATTTGCTCTATGATAGAGAGTAATTTTGCGCTATTATTTGGCGCAATGGCCAACCCTTTCGTGTTTTCCGAGCCGGTGTCGCCGATCGACCTGCTCGATCGCGAGGCAGAGGCAGCGCTGCTGGTGGATCGGGCATTCGGCGGGCACAACTCCCGCCTGGTGGCGCCCCGTCGCTACGGCAAGACCTCGCTCTTGCGTCGGGCGCTGCACGACGCCGAGTCATCGGCGCTCGTCGGCGTGTACGTGAGCTTCTTCGGTGTGCTGACCCAAACCGACGTCGCGGCCCGCATCGAGACTGCGTACGCCAAGCAGTTGCCTCGAGGCCTGGCGCGCTGGTTCGAAGGGGTGAGGCGAACCGTGCGCGCGACCGTCAGAGCCGGCGGTGGCCCGATCCCGATGAGCGTCGAGATGAGCGTCGACCGGACATCCGAGCGCGATCTGCGCTACTGGCTGGCCATACCGCGTCAACTGCACGACGCCAAGGGAGTCCGTGCGACGATCGTCTTCGACGAGTTCCAGGACGTGATGCTCGCTGGTTCGCGGATCGACGCTGTGATTCGCTCCGAGATCGAGCATCACGGCGACGCCGCCAGCTATGTGTTCGCGGGCTCCAACGTAGGGATGATGCGCGAGCTGTTCGCGTCCAAGCGCCGGGCCTTCTACGGTCAGGCTGGAGCGGTCGAGCTCGCGCCGCTCCCGCCGTCGGACGTGGCCGAGTACGTGGGCGAGCGATTCGCTCGCGGTGGCCGTGACGTCGGCGAGGCGCTTGGTCCGCTGCTCGACTTCTGCGAAGGACACCCGCAACGCACCATGCTTCTCGCGCATTTCCTCTACGAGCGCACCCCTCCCGGCGGGCAGGCCGATGCGAGCACGTTCACCGCTGCGCTCGACCACGTTCTCGGAGTCGAGGCAGGCGACGAGCTGCGTGCCGTCTGGTCGGCGCTTGCGTCCGGGCAGCGCCGAGCCCTGACGGCGATCGCCGAAGACTCCGGTCGGCTCTACGGGGCGCAGGTCCAGGCCCGGGTTGGGGGAACGCGCGGGGGTTCGCTGTCAGCTGCGGTGCGCGCTCTCGTCGACGCCGGCGAGGTCGTCAAGGACGCGACGCATGCGACCGGATATCGCGTCGTCGACCCGCTGCTCGCCCATTGGGTGCGAGCCGGCCGCCCCGGCGGCTGACCCGCAGCAGGGCATCTTCTCGACTACACCAGGACGGGCTGCCCGAGCGGCTGCATCGACTCGCGCGTGATCGCCTCGATCTCTTCGGCAGCGCGCTCGAACTCGCCGTCGGAGAGTACTGGCGTGCCCTCGAAGGGCAGTTCGCGTTGCAGTTCCAGCCACGAGCTGCAACCGCCGTACTCGTCCTTGACCTTGACGGTCACCGGTCGCGGGATCCGGTAGGTGCGCAGCAGCAGCACGTGCAGTGGGTGCCGGCGCTTCCATTCCAGGCGCTTCTCGGCGTAGTCGGGCGTCCACACATAGAAGGGGGAGAGGGCGTCGACGCAGCGTGGATCGGAGATCGTGAAGTGCCCTGCGACTTCCGCCCAGGCGCGGATGCGGACCCGCTCGGGCTGGGAGATGCCGCCCTCGATCGAGAAGGCCTGCACCGGCGGCTCGCCGTCGTTCCAGACGCCTTCCTCGAGCGCGCGGCGCAGCTCCGGCTGGTGGGATTCGCGAACGAGGTCGTTGCGCTGGTGATCGAACGTGGGATACAGGAAGAAACGGTCGTGCTCGAGCTTGAAGTGCTTTTCCGGCTCGCGGATA
>Ga0307477_10003939_pt1 | contig 10894 bp, 13 predicted proteins | sample atmos_gasesECM2C_FD_203316 | JGI IMG/M metagenome (GOLD analysis project Ga0307477, IMG submission 203316) | Hardwood forest soil microbial communities from Morgan-Monroe State Forest, Indiana, United States - atmos_gasesECM2C_515 | ecosystem: Environmental > Terrestrial > Soil > Temperate... | reverse complement strand
TCGAGCCAGCGGGTGGCCTCCACGGCCGGACCGGTGTCCATCTCGACGGCCAGCAGCCGGCCGCCCAGATCCTCGGCGGCGAAGGGGGACCGGACGACCTCGACGGCTTCGGCGGGTGTGAGCAGGCTGATCACGCAGTCATGATGGCGTGATGTTGCACGGGTGGCGCTTCTTGGTCACGGGTACGGGGGTGGCGGGGGCCTACGCCGGTCGCCTCCTGCACCTGCTCGGCGCCGAGGTCGCCCGCACCCAAACCTGCGGCATCGCCGCGCTGGACGAGGGCCAGGGATCGTGGAATGGAAAAATCGCCGGGCTCGCGGGGATCATCGACAACAACCCGGGCGGCAGCTGGGGCGAGGCGCCCGTGGTCGTGGCCCCGCCCGAGCGTCCGCCCGCGCAGGCGTGGGCCGAGTCCGGCCTCATGGCCCTTAGCGGGGATCCGGACGGCCCACCGCTGGCGGCACCCGGCTGGACCGCGTCCTACATCCGGGGCGCCGGCCTGGCCGTCTCACTCCTGGCCCGGGTCGCCGGCGCCCGAATCGATGTCGACGGGTTGGCCTTGGCCGCCCAGCGCGCCGCGCTCGCCGGGCTACGCCGCGCAGGGCACACGTCCGTCGGCGGGGCCTGCCGGCTGCTGCGCTCGTCTGACGGCTGGCTGGCGGTGTCGTTGGCCCGGCCCGACGACTTCCACCTGCTCCCGGCCTGGGTGGGCGACGGCCCGGGCCATCCGTGGGAGCGCGTCGCGGCACATGTGGCCAGCGTCTCCTCGCGGGAGTCGACGGCCACGGCCCAGCTCCTCGGACTGGCTGCCGCGCCGGTCGGCAGGCACCGGCCGCGCCGTCTGACTCCCTGGCACGTCGACACCAGCTCTTCGACGCACCGCCGCCCGGCTCGTCCTGTCGTGTTGGACCTGTCGTCGTTGTGGGCGGGGCCGCTCGCCTCGGAGCTGCTCAGGCTGGGCGGGGCGCGGGTGATCAAGGTCGAGAGCGTCAGCCGGCCCGACGGCGCCCGGCGAGGATCGCCGGCGTTCTTCGATGCCCTCAACGCCGGGAAGGAGCGCGTCGTTCTGGACCTCGAGGCGGACGCGGGCCGCCAACGGCTGGTCGAGCTCCTGCATCTGGCCGATCTGGTGGTTGAGAGCTCGCGGCCACGGGTCATGCGCCATTGGGGGATCGACGTCGAAGCGCTGGTGCAAGACGCCGGCCTCACGTGGATCGGCATCACCGGCTACGGGCGGAAGCCGCCCAACGAGCAACGGGTCGCGTTCGGCGATGACGCCGCGGCCGCCGCCGGCGTGGTTAGCACCGCACCCGACGGCGATCCTCGCTTCTGCGGCGACGCCTTGGCCGATCCCGTCACCGGGCTGCACGCCGCGGTCGCCGGCTTGGCCGCCATGGTGGGCGGCGGCGCGCACCTGATCGATGTCGCGCTGGCCGACGTCAGCGCCCACCTGCTCCTGGGTGCCGACGCCGCTCCGTAGTGCTGCCACCCATTACCCTCGCAGCCGACATGGACGAACACCTCATGTTCCTCTGCACCGGCAACGCCGCTCGTTCCGTGATGGCGGGCATGATGCTGAGCCAGCTCCGGCCGCAGACCAAGGTCACCACGGCGGGAACCCACGTGATCGAGGGCCAACCCATGAGCTGGCGCACCCGGGACGCCATACTCGGCGCCGGGTTCGAGGTGTTCTCTCACCGCAGCCTCCAAGTCACCAGCGCTGGGCTGCGCGATGTGGATTTGTTGGTGGCGATGGCCGGGGAACACGTCGCCTATGTACGTCGCCAGCACCCTGAAGCGGCGGCACGAACGGCGACACTCAAGCGCCTATGCCGAGATCTCGCCGCGGGTGGTCCGCTGCCTGCCCGCGTCGCGGCGCTGGGCCTGGCCGAGGTTGCGCTCGAGCCCTGGGAGGACATCGAGGACCCTGCTGGCGGCGACCTTCCCGAGTTCGTGGCTTGCGCAGCCGAGATCCACGAGCTCATGGTCACGCTGGTGCGACTGCTCGACCCCGTTCCGACCGGTGCCCAGGAGGCGTCATGACCAAACCGATGCACGACAAGGTCGCCCTGATCACCGGTGGCGGCTCCGGGATCGGCCACGCCGCTGCCCTCTTGTTCGCGGAGGAAGGCGCCAGCGTCGCCGTCGTCGACCTCAACGGTGATCGGGCCCGAGAGACGGCGGCGGCCGTCCAGGCCGCTGGGGGCCGAGCGCTGGCGGTGGCGGCCGATGTGACCGTTTGGGACCAGGTGGCGGCAGCGGTGACAGCGGCGGCCCAGACGTTCGGTGGTCTCGACTACGCGTTCAACAACGCCGGCACCACCGGGCCGGGCGCGTCGACCGCTGACTATGAGGAAGCGGAGTGGGACCGCGTCGTGGCCATCAACCTCAAGAGCGTCTTTCTTTCGATGAAGGCCGAGATCCCGCGCCTGCTCGAGCGCGGCGGCGGAGCCATCGTCAATACCTCTTCGGGAGCGGGCTTGGTCGGCTTCGCCGGCCTGCCGGCCTATGTGGCAACCAAACACGCCGTGCTCGGGCTCACCAAGGCGGCGGCGCTCGAATACGTCCGGGCCGGCATCCGTATCAACGCCATCTGCCCGGGCAGCACGCGCACGCCGATGTTGGAAGGCTTCATGGGCGGCGACCCCAAGATCGAGAAGATGATGGCCAACGCCGCACCTATCGGGCGTCTGGCCCAGCCCCGGGAGATCGCCGAGGCGGCCGTGTGGCTGTGCTCGGACCGGGCCTCGTTCATGGTGGGCGCGGCGGTGCCCGTGGACGGCGGGGCGGTGGCTACGTAGAAGTGGCTCAGGCCAGGGCAGCCGCCATGAGCTGATGCCAGCCGTCTTCGGTGACGGAGACGGGCTGCGTGGTCTCCATGAACTCGAGTGCAACCCGGAGAAAGCGCTCGGGCTGATCGCAGTGCGGGAAGTGGCCGGCACCCTCGAAGATCTCCAGCCGGCTGTTTGGGATGGCGAGGTGGGTGGCGAACGCGTGCTCCACGGGGATGATGGGGTCCTGGTCGCCCCAAACGATCAGGGTCGGGACGGCGGCGGCGAGATACAGACGATCGTTGGCGTTCACCCGCTGGCCGGCCAGGTCCACGACAGAACGCAGCGTATGGAGGAACGCGGTGCGGGTCCGGGGCTCGCACAGTGACGCGTAGGCGCGCCACATCTCCTCGGTCTCGGGAGCAGGCCGCATCCCCACCCGGCCGAACAGCCCGGCGACCTTGGGAACGAGGTCGCGCACGAGCGGCGCGGTGACGAGGGGCAGCACCAGCTCCGACCCCGGCGCGGAAAGGATGCGGAGGAGCAGGCTCACCTCGCGTCCCAGCCCCCCGCTACTGACCAGCACGAGGCGCTCGACCCGGTTGGGGAACATGTAGGCGAACTGCATGGCGATCCCGCCGCCCAGGGACTGGCCGACGATGGTGGCTCGCTCATGGCCTAGGGCCACCAGAAGGTCGCGCACGCCGCAGGCGTAGGCGCCGAGCGAATAGTCGCCACGAGGTTTGGCCGAGTCGCCGTGTCCCAGGAGGTCCGGGACCACCACGGTGTGGTTGTCGGCCAGGCCGGGCGCCACGAAACGCCAGGTTCTCGAGCTACCCGCCATCCCGTGAATCAACACGATGACCGGACCCGACCCGGCAGACCGGAACCCGACGTCGTGGCCGTGGATGCGGACGTGCTGCAGCTTCATTGAGGAATACTGGCGGCCCATACCTGACCGTGCAACCTGGAGGAATGTGCCTCAGCCCACGCCTGTGGCCTTCGTCACCGGGGCCAGCCGAGGGATTGGCAAGGCCTCAGCCTTGGCCTTGGCCGGCGCGGGGTTCGACGTCGTCATCGCCGCCCGCACTGTGCGCGAAGGCGACGGCCGCGACGATTCCGACACTGGAGGAGGCCGGCCCGTCCCCGGCAGCCTCGAGGAGACCGCAGCCGGAATCGTCGCGCTCGGGCGACGCGCCCTGCCCGTCGCCTTGGACCTGACCAAGCGTGCCTCGCTGGCCGCGGCCGTCGAGGCGGTGACCGAGCGATGGGGCGCGGTGGACGTGCTCGTCAACAACGCCGTGCACACCGGACCGGGCAGCATGACCCCCATCCTCGAGCTCGACGTCACCACGGTCGAGACCAAGCTCGACGCCAACGTCGTCGCCCAGCTGCTGTTGTGTCAACTGGTGCTGCCGCCCATGTTGGAGCGCGGGAACGGCACGATCATCAACATGTCCTCGGCGGTTGCCCTGAGCGACCCTCCGGCGCCGGCTGGACAGGGGGGATGGGGCTTCGCCTATGCCATGACCAAAGGGGCGTTCCACCGGATGGCCGGCATCCTCGCCGTCGAGCTGGGGCCCCAAGGCATCTTTGCCTTCAACGTCGAGCCCGGCTATGTGGTGACCGAGCGCATGGCCGTCAACCAAGAGGCACTCGGCTATCAGGGCCGCTATCGCGGCGCGCCGCCCTCGGTCCCTGGCGCCGTCGTGGCGTGGCTGGCGGCCCAGGGCGCCGACGCGAGCGCTGAAGCCGTTCAGCACAACGGTGGAACCATCGCGGCGCAGCCCTTCGCCCTCGAGCGCGGACTGCATGCCGACTGGCGCCAGGCCGGCTGAGATGCCTGTCGACTTGCGGGAGGCCCTCAGGCCCGGCCACACCGCGGTGCTGATCATGGAGATGCAGGCCGGGGTCATCGGCGAGGTCGCCGCGCTCCCGGAATTGGCGGGCGAGGTGGCGGCGCTGGACGTGATCGGCCACTGTGCCCGACTCGTCGCGGCGGCCCGCCAGCGTCAGGTCCGGGTGGTGCACTGCACCGCCGAGTTCCGGGGTGATGGGGTCGGCACCCCGATCAACACCCCGCTCATGACGGCCATGTCCCGCCGGCCTGGTCACCTGCAGACCGGGACGGCGGCAGCCCGGATCGTGCCCGAGCTCGGTCCGCACGAGGCCGATCTGGTGGTTGCCCGCTCCCATGGGGTCAGCCCGTTCGGTGGCACGGCGCTGGACATGACGCTGCGCAACCTTGGGGTGACGTCGATCGTCGCCGCCGGCGTGTCGGTCAACCTCGGGGTCCTGGGCCTGGCCATCGAGGCGGTCAACCTCGGCTACCGCGTGGTGGTGGCCACCGACGCGGTCTGTGGCTTCCCTCGCGATTACGCCGAGTCGGTCATGCGCTATTCGATGGCGCTGGTCGCCACTCGGGCCACGGTCGGCGAGATCGTCAAGGCCTGGGACTGAACACGGGCAACGCCATGTCCTCGCCCAGCGCCTCGAAACCCACGCTCAGCTCCATGCCCAGCGCGAGCAAGGACGGGTCCAGACCCCGCAGACCGGCGACGACGCGAGGGCCTTCGGCCAGCTCGACGACCATCACCGCGTAAGGAACGTCGTTCGTGTACGACGGATGAAGAGCTTGGTGGGTGACGGTCCACGACCACACCCAACCCTGACCGGTCGACGGATCCCACGACCATTCTGCTGACCCGCACGCCGCGCAGCGATAGCGGGGCGGGTGACGCCACCGGCCGCAGGAACCGCAGCGCTGGAAGCGCAGCTCTCCCCGCCCACACCACGCGTACCACTCAGCGTTGAGACCGTACGGGTGCGGGGTGGGCTTGGGCGGCAGGGTCATCGCTGGCGGCCGAGCACACACAGGCTCCCGTCGCCGAAGTCACCCCACCCGGTGACCAGGGCGACCTCGGCCTCGGGCACCTGAGCCGAGCCCGCCTCGTGCCGGAGCTGGCGAACGGCCTCGACGAGATGGTTGAGACCCCACATGTGCCCCTGGGAGAGCAGGCCGCCGTGTGGGTTGAGCGGATGCGGACCGTCCAGGCCGATAGTGCCGCCCGTTACGAAGTCGCCCGCCTCGCCTCGACCACACAGGCCCAAGGCCTCCAGCTGCAACAGCACGACGTAGGTGAAGCAGTCGTAGACGCACAGCACGTCAGCATCCGCGGCGGTCACGCCGGCCATGGCATAAGCCTTGGGCGCAGCGAAGCTGAGCCCAATGCGGAACGGGTCGCTGCGGTTGGCAATGTCGTCGGCCGGATAGGGGTGGCCCTCGGCCAGCCCCAGCACCACCGAACCCGGTTGGGGCAGGTCGCGCGCCCGAGCCGCCGAGGTCACGACCACCGCGGCCGCACCGTCGGTCTCCACGCAGCAGTCCAAAAGGCGGAAGGGTTCGGTTACCCAGCGAGACGCCAGGTAGTCGTCCATGGTCATGGGACGGCCGCGCATCAAGGCCCGCGGGTTGTGCTGGGCGTGGGCCCGGCACGTGAGCGCGACCTCGCCCGGGGCTCGTTCGTCGATGGCGTAGAGCAGCTTGTAGCGCATGGCGATCCACGCGTAGAACTGGGCCGGCGAGAACGCTCCTTGTGGGAGGCAGAAGTCGGCGGCGATGTCCGACGCCGACGACCGCAGCCATGTGTGACGGAGCGGAACCTGGCCGGGCTTGGGTCGGAATGCGGAGTACCCGTTCCAGCCAGCCACGATGAGAACGGCTTCCGCCAGCCCGCTGGTCACTGCCATCGCCGCGCTCTGGAGGGCCGCCGTGGGGCTGGCGCCGCCCATCATCACCGTGACGGCGAAGCGCAAGTCCTCGACACCCAGGTTGGCCGCCAGCTCCTCGGCCGAGGTGTATCCGGACGGAGGAATGATGCCGTCAACGTCGGCGACGCTGAGACCGGCATCGGCCACCGCGGCGTGGGCGACATCGAGCATCATCTCGACCGGCGTGCGATCGCTCCCCCGGACGTAGTCCGTCTCGGCCACACCCACGATGGCCGCCTCGCCCCTGAGCACGGCCCGGTGTTCTAACACGCTCGGGGCGATTAGGTTCCCTCCCTGATGCGCGTCGACGGGTTCTTGAGCCACGAGCTGGGACGGGCCCAGAGCGAGGCGCAGCAGCTGGAAGCCAGAGGCTACGACGGCGCGTTCAGCGCCGAGGGCCCGCACGAGCCGTTCGCACCGTTGCTGGTTGCTGCCGAGGGCACATCCCGGCTCGAGCTGATGACCAACATCGCCGTGGCTTTTGCCCGTAGCCCCCTGGACCTAGCCCAGCAAGCCAACGATCTGCAGCTTGCGTCCCGCGGTCGCTTCGTGCTCGGTGTCGGTTCGCAGATCAGACCGCACATCGAGAAGCGCTACTCCATGCCGTGGAGCCAGCCTGCGGAGCGCATGCGAGAGCTGGTCAGCGCCATCAAGGCCATCCAGGGTTGCTGGCAGAGCGGCGACCCGCTCGCCTTCCAGGGTCAGTTCTACCGCCACACCCTGATGACGCCCTTCTTCTCGCCCGGCCCTAATCCGTACGGCCCGCCGCCCGTGTTCGTAGCCGCCCTCGGACCACGGATGACACGCGTCGCCGCCGAAGTGGGCGACGGCCTGTTGATTCACCCGTTCCACTCGGGAAGGTTCGTGCGCGAGCACGCCGATCCCTGCGTGGACGCGGGGCTCCAAACCAGCGGCCGCGACCGCTCCCAGTTCACGTTCGCCACCACGGCTATCCTCTGCACCGGTACGACCTCGGCGGAGCGCACGGTCGCCGACACCGGCGTGCGCCGGCTGCTCTCGTTCTACGGCTCCACCCCGGCGTACCGCGTCGTGCTCGAGGTCCACGGCTGGGGCGAGCTGCAGACCGAGCTCAACCGTCTCTCCAAGGAGGGGCGTTGGGAGGAGATGGCGCAGCGCATCCCGGACGAGGTCGTCGCCGAGCTGACCATCCGAGCCGATCCGGACGACGTCGGCGCCTGTCTCCGGGACCGCTACGCCGGACTCGTCGATCGGATCAGCTTCTCGACGCCCTACGCCATCGCACCAGAGACCATGGGTCGCGTCCTGGCCAGCGTCAGCGCCACCGATACACGGTCTCGATGAGCGAGGCCGACCGCTGGTGGCAGGCGGGCCCGACCTGCTTGCCGTTCCTCTCGCTACTCTCGGAGCATGGCCGCCGATCTCCAGACCCTGACCGATCGCCTCGACATCATCGATGTGTTGCATCGGTACATGTACGCGGTTGATCGCCGGGACTGGGAGCTGCTGGGCACCTGCTTCACCGACGACGCCACCGTCGACTTCAGCGGCGCAGGCGGACCTAACGCCGGCGCGGCCGAGTTGGTGGCCTGGCTGGCCGACACCATGGGCCTGTTCGCGATGACCCAGCACACGGTGAGCAACGTGCTCATCGAGGTCAACGGCGACGAAGCCGCCGGCCAGGCGTACTTCTCCAACCCGATGACCATTGCCCACGACGGCGGTCCCAACGACCTGCTGTTCAGCGGGGGTGCCTACGACGACCGGTTCCGCCGCACACCCCAGGGTTGGCGCATCGCGGCTCGCCGGGCCCAGCTCACGTTCATCGAAGGTCCCTTCCGCCGAGCCTGAGCGCGTCCCACGCCTCGGCGACAGCTTGCGCCAGCGCGCTGAGGTTCCCGTCGTTGACGATGACAAAGTCGGCCACGGCCCGCCGCTCGGCGTCGGTTGCCTGAGCGTCGCGGCGAGCGACAGCTTGCTCGGCCGTGACTCCCCGCGCTGTCAGCCGCTCGAGCCGCAACGGCCACGGAGCTTCCACGACCAGCACGGAGTCGTACAGGGGGGTGCCGTCGGCGGCCAAGGCCAAGCGACCCTCGACCAGGATCGCCATGTCCAAGACGGCGACGTCGACGCCTCGGACGTCGGCCAGTCGCTCGGATAGGACCTCGTTGATCGAGGGATGGCTGATCGCGGTCAACGCCGCCAACGCCTCCGGATCGCCAAAAACAACGTCGGCCAGCGCAGCCCGGTCGATGCCGCCGTCGGCGGCGGCGACCTGGTCCCCAAAGCGCGAACGCACCGCCACGCCGGCGCGGCCTCCGGGCTCGAGTACGGCTCTACCGATGGCGTCCACGTCGACCACCAGCGCGCCGCGAGCGGCCAGAATCTCTGCCACCGTCGACTTCCCCGCACCGATGCCTCCGGTCAGGGCGACAACCCGCACGGCCGGGAGCATACGGGTGGCCGCCCCGGATAGCGTCGGCCTCCATGAGTCCGTGGACCCTTCGGCGCAAAGCGGCCCGGGTCGTGCTGCTCGACCCGAGCGGTCGGGTGTTCCTGATGCACGCCCTCGACCCCGGCGACCCGTCCAAGCCCCCGTGGTGGGAGCTTCCTGGCGGCGGCATCGATCACGGCGAGACGAGCGAACAGGCCGCCCGCCGCGAGCTGGTCGAGGAGACGGGCATCACCGGCGCGGAGATCGGGCCGTGCATTTGGGAACAGCACGTCGAGTTCGACTTCGGTGGGCTGCACTTCGACCAGGACGAGCGCATCCACGTCGCCTGGTGCGAAGGCGGCGAGTACGCCCCAACCCACCTCGAGGCCCTGGAGGCGGCGGCCTTTCGCGGCGGCCGCTGGTGGACGGTCCCGGAGCTGGTCGACACCCAGACCCGCACCCTGCCGCCCCGCCTGGGCGAGCTGCTCCCCGCCATCGTGGCCGGCGAGCTCCCTCACACCCCCCTCGACATCGGAGCCTGAACAACCATGGAATTCGGGATCTTCAACAGCCTGTACCTTCCGCACCAGCTCAAGGACCGCGACCCGGAGCACGCGGAGCACAACCGCCTCATGGACGAGGTCGAATGGGTCAGGGCCGCCGATCGCAGCGGCTTCAAGTACACGTGGGCCACCGAGCACCATTTCCTGGAGGAGTACTCCCACTTGTCGGCCAACGAGACCTTTCTCGCGTTCGTGGCCGCCCAGACCAACCGCATCCACCTCGGCAGCGGGATCTACAACATCACCCCGCCGGTCAACCATCCCGCCCGTATCGCTGAGCGGGTCGCGGTGCTGGACCACCTTAGCCTCGGGCGTTTCGAGCTCGGCATGGGACGTGGGTCCTCCACCACCGAGCAACGCGGCTTTGGCATCGAGGATCCCGATCTGACCAAGGAGATGTTCGACGAGGTCGTGCCTCAGTTCAAGCGCATGTGGCGCGAGACGTCTTATGAGTTCCAGGGTCGCTTCTTCTCGATGCCGGCGCGCAACGTGCTGCCCAAGCCCTATACCCGTCCCCATCCTCCGATGTGGGTCGCCGCCGGCAGCCCGAGCACGTTCGAGAAGGCGGCCCGCATGGGGTTGGGCGTGCTCTGCTTCACCACCGGCTCACCGGACACGCTCGCCCCGCTGATCGAGACCTACAAGCGCGCCATCGAGAAGGCCGAGCCGGTGGGCGAGTGGGTCAACAACAACATCATGGTGACGAGCCAAATGCTGTGCCTGGCCGATGGCGCCAAGGCCCGCGAGATCGCCTGCAACATGACCTCCGGGTATCAGAACAGCCTCGTGTTCCGCTACCTCGACACGTTCCCCAAGCCGCCGGGACTACCGGTGTGGCCCGACCTCATCCCCGATCCCACCCCAGCCGGACTCGACAAGCAGATCGCCCGGGGGCAGGTGTGCATCGGGACGCCCGACGAGGTCGAACGCGCCGTACGCGGCTACGCCGACATCGGCGCTGACCAGCTCACCTTTGGCATGCTGTCGACCACCATGCCCATCGAGATTGCCGTCGAGGCGGTGGAGACGTTCGGGACCCACGTGCTGCCGGCGTTCGACAGGGACCCGGTCCATTCGACCACCCGTCAGCGCGAGGCGCACCTCGCCGCCGCCGCTCCCCCGCCGGCTAGCGGGCCGGCGGCGGCCACTCCAGACTCCCCGGACGACCGGGGCCTCAACCCGTTGATCGTGTGATGGGCCAGCTCGCCGGCAAGGTCGCGATCGTCACCGGAGCAGGCCAGGGGTTGGGGCGAGCCCACGCCCTCGAGCTGGCCGCCGAAGGGGCCGCCGTCGTGGTCAACGATGTGGCAGGGGCGGAGCCCGTCGTCGCAGCGATCGAGACATCCGGCGGGCGGGCGGTCGCCAACACCTCGAGC
>Ga0307477_10003938_pt1 | contig 10894 bp, 8 predicted proteins | sample atmos_gasesECM2C_FD_203316 | JGI IMG/M metagenome (GOLD analysis project Ga0307477, IMG submission 203316) | Hardwood forest soil microbial communities from Morgan-Monroe State Forest, Indiana, United States - atmos_gasesECM2C_515 | ecosystem: Environmental > Terrestrial > Soil > Temperate... | reverse complement strand
TCGCCAACAGTTTGAACGCAGGTCCCAGCGCGGCCTGCAACACTTCCTTGCGTTGCGCGCCGAGAGCCACGCGAATTCCCAACTCCTTGAGCCGCTTGCTCACCGAGTAGGCAGCCATTCCGAAGATGCCCGTGATCGAAAGCATCGCGCCCATCATGCCCAGCACACCCAGCGATACTGTCGCCATGCGCGAGGGGAACAAAGTTCCGCCTAGTTCTGTGCTCCACGGGCGAATCGCCAGAACCATCCCAGGGTCGATGTCCCGGAGCACGCTTCTCATGGCCACGGCAAGTTCCTGCGGGTCGCGACTCGAACGCACCACCAGCCATGTCCAGCTAGCTGGCGATTGCAGGAGGGGGAGGAACATCGCGGGCTTCTGGCCTTCGGTGAGGTTCAAGTATTTTCCGTCTTCGACCAGACCCACCACCCGCACGCGCGTTCCATCGTGCAGCTTGAAATACCGGCCGACAGCGTCCGGTACGGAGCCGAGTATCTTGCTTGCGAACTCCCGGTTCACCACTGCTACGCGCGGGGCATTTGTGTCGTCAAGCCATGTGAAGGCTCTGCCCGCCAATAAAGATGTCCCCGATGCGCGGAAGTAGTCTGGAGATACGTTATACAAGTAAGGGTCGGCCGCGGCATTCGACGGGCTCAGATCCGTGGTTGTGTCGGTAAAGACCATCCCTTGCCAACCACCGGGAGGTTCTAACGGGGGCCAATTCACCGACCCTACGGAATCTACGCCAGGAATCGCTTGCATGGCATCGATCATGCGCCGTTGCATTGCGGGTACTCTTTCGCCGCTGTAGCCTGCTGTCGTCAGATCGGTATCTGCCAGCATCACGTTGCGCGGCTCAAAACCAAAGTTGCTGTGCATGGAGCGGATGAGTCCACGCACGGCAACCATCGATGAGGTGACCAGCACGGCGCAGATCGCAATTTGGACAACAAGCAGTACGTCTCGCACGGTGATCCGTCGCCCGAACGCGCCCGTCGATCCGGCTTTGACGATCTCATACGGATTGGCCCGGAGAATCTGATGTACCGGAACAATTCCGAATAGAACTCCACTGACCAACGCCAAGACCAAAGCTACGAAATAAACTTTAGCGTCCGGACTTACCGGCACATGGAGGGGGAATCGCGGAAATGGCTGCCACATGCTCAACCGGCGCAAAAGCAGAATGCTTGCCATGAGTCCCGCTACGCCCCCAGCGAGCGAAAGCAGCACGGACTCGGTGAACAACTGGCGCAAAATGCGATTGCGGCTCGAACCAAGAGCCAAACGCAAGGCCACTTCGCGAGAACGGTCGGCGGCCCGCGCGGCAAACAGGCTGCCCAGGTTGGCACAGGCCGCCAACAGAATCGAACCCGCAAGTAGCATCAATCCGGTGAGAAATGCCCGCGTAGGCCCGTTCAAATAGTCGCCATGAAGACCAGCCCGCGCCAGCGTATAAGGCTCATTCCCTTCTTCTTTGGGATAGGTTCTCTTCAGATACGAGTCCACGGAGTTCAGATCGGCAGTGGCCTGGGCCGGAGTGACTCCCGGCTTCAGATGTCCCACCGTCTCAAACATCCAATGGCTCTCGCGTGCGTTCAAGATCTTTTCGCCGGATAACTGCTCATGGTTCACGATGGGCACGAAGATATCCGGAGCGAAAAACAAGATGGTCCCCTGGAATCCTGGAGGCGCCACGCCAAGGATGGTGAATGGATGCCTGTTGAGCTGAACAACGCGGCCTACCACGGTGCGATCGTCCTGAAAATAGTTGTGCCAATATGCGTAGGAGAGCACGACATAGGGCGCGCTGTTTGGGCCGCGCTCATCGGAAGCGTGGAAGAAACGGCCAATAAAAGGCTGAATGCGCAATACGTCGAAGTAGTTTCCGCTGGTTTCGTACTGCCAGACATTGGATGGATCTTTGCCCGTATCGAGCCCAGACTGACGGATAGCAAAAACAGCCACATCGTCGAAGCTGCGATTGCGCTGGCGAAGATCGAGATAATCGGGATAGGAGTCGCTCCCATGTTGGATGAGGAAAAGGCTCTCTGCCTGAGGCATATTCAGCGGACGCAGGATGAGCGCGTTCAATACGCCGAAGACGACTGCGTTGGCGCCGATGGCCAGCATCAGTGTCAAAACGGCAGTGATGGTAAAGCCGGGAGATTTGCGCAGCAGGCGCAGGGCGAAGCGCAGATCCTGTAGAAAATCTTCGATCAATGGCAGTCCTCGCTCGGCTCGATAATCTTGTTTCATCGCCTCCACCCCGCCAAACTTCAGCATGGCTTGCCGGCGGGCCTCAACGGGAGGTAAGCCGGCGCGAAGATTTTCGGCGGCTTGCAGAGTGATATGTTCCTCAATCTCTTCCCGCAATCGTTCTTCTTGTGTCCGCCTTGTCGCAATGCTGACGAGCCGGGTAAGGAAGCGCCTCAAAGATTTCATGAAAAATCCTCCGCTTTCACTTCGAAGAACCGAGCGATGATAGCTGCCGTTTGTTCCCAACCTTGGGTCTCGACTTGCAACTGCTTGCGTCCTTCGCGCGTGAGCCGATAGAAGCGCGCCCTGCGGTTATTCTCTGAAGCGCCCCACTCGGACGCGATCGCGCCTTCTTGCTCAAGCTTCAGCAGCACGGGATACAGAGTCCCTTGATTCACGGCCAGCAGATCTCCGCTGATCTGCTCGATGCGCCGCGCGATGCCGTAGCCGTGCAGCGGTCCCAGGACATCGAGAGTCTTGAGGACCATCAACGCCAGCGTGCCCTGGAGAACGTCCGTTTTTTGCTTCATAGTATTAACGATGCACCGCCATTTTGGTTTCCAACAGGAAGGATGGCACACTTCCTTTGGGAAAACAACAGGTCCGTGCCGAGCGTGCCCCTGTGTGGATCGATGATGCTGTTCCAACCGAGCGGAGGGGCCGCAGGGAACTTCGGGGAACTGCCGACTGTTCTGGTGACAAGGCGCCGTTTCGTTTTTTGCGTGACACTTTGAGCACCACTAATTCGCAAAAGGTCCGTTCCCGCTTGCTGCTCCGATTATGATCAATAAACGAAGTCAAAAAAAATAAAATTCATCGGAGACTCTATGCGAACCTTCCTAGTGGCAACTCTCGTGATTGGACTCTTAGCGGTACTTCCCGCGAGTTCGCAGCAACCGCAGACCAATCCAGTGGCCCAAGCCCCGTCAGACGTGGCAAAGCCGTCCCCCAATTCAGCACAATCTGACGTGGACAAGGGTAAAGGCTCAACAATTGTCTTCTTCCGGGAGCATCACTTTGCGGGGTCCGCCCTGAAGCCTTCCATATTTTTGGATGGCAAAGAAATGGACCGTCTGAATAATGGTTGCTGGTTTTCAGTCCATGCCGAACCTGGTAAACACCAACTTCAGTCCAGCGCCAAGAACGAACCAGCGACTGTGATCGAAACAGTGGCAGGCCAAACGACATACGTGCAGATGGTGATTCTAACGGGGAACTGGCGTGGCGGTGGAAGGCTTCTCCAAGTAGACGCCGGAGAGGCGCAAAAAGTGATCGCCAAGCTAAAGCCTCTCCACGATTAAACGACAGGCAAGAACATTGGCATGTTGCCGAGCTGCGGACCAATCCTCCATGTTTTTGACAGAAGCGGTCTTCGCGCTACTCGCGGAGAAAGGTGTGCTCGCCCAGCCCGATAGTCACTGGGCAGCGATATCGTTTCCATACCGCAGAATGGCTAGTTCGAATCATTAGGGAACTGTCCGAGGGTATCGCTTTTTACCCATATATATGGCTACGTACGTAAGTTCAGGTAGAATAACGATTGCTGACTTTGTTATCCTGATAGGCCCAGGAATCATTCCAATGTCCCCATCGCGGTGACCGGCCGATGTGCACACCGTGCACTATCCGGCGGAGGGCACCATGATCCAGACCGGGGCCCCACTTGTAGGTTCCTACGATTACGGCGAGGTCGCTCGCTCGATATTAATCGCCTCCGCCGCCTCCTACGCGGCGCTCGATCTTGGCGGACGGGTAACCGCCGCACGCGGCTGGGTTCGCGCTGCCTGGCTGACCGGTGGCGGCATTGCGATGGGCATCGGAATCTGGGCGATGCACTTCAAGGGGATGCTGGCGTTTCACTTACCGATCAAAGTGGCCTACCACTGGCCCACCGTTCTGGCCTCCCTCATGATAGGTGTTCTGGCGTCCGCAATAGCACTCTATGTTGCGACTCGACCAAAAATGGGACCAATTCAGGCATGGACTGGGAGCCTCATTTTGGGAGGCGGCATCGCAGCCATGCATTACGTTGGCATGGCTGCCATGCGATTGGCGGCGCTAACCCACTTAGACCCCCTAGTCGTGACCCTGTCTGTTGTACTTGCGATTTTGTTTTCCCGTCTAGCGCTGATGTTCACTTTCGACTACCGCGAAGATTTCAGGGGAACCACTTTGGCCAAGATCATCAGCGCAGCTGTGATGGGCGCGGCCATTTCTCTGATGCACTACACCGGCATGGCCGCAGCCAGCTTTATTCCCGCTGCTATGTTGCCGGACCTGTCGCACACTGTGAGCATCTCCCCACTCGGCAGCTATGGAATTTCTATTGTTACCCTTCTTGTCCTCGGCACAGCTATCTTGACGTCATCGGTCGATCGGCGACTCGCCGCTCAGGCACAGGAGCTCCAAACCAGCGAACGATTTCGCCAGATTGCGGACAACTTGCAGATCGTTCTCTCCCTCAGCCCTGCCGATTACAGTACACATCTCTACGTCAACCGTACGTATGAGAAAATCTGGGGCCGCACGGTCGAAAGTTTGTATGCCGATCCCAATTCCTGGCTCGAAGCTATCCACCCCGATGATCGCGGACGGGTTAGTGATTTCTTGCAGCGCCTGACGAGAGGAGAGGCTGTCGATGATCTAGAATACAGAATCGTTCGCCCGGACGGCTCCACTCGCTGGATTGCGGGACGGGGCTACCCAATCTTTGATGCGCAGGGCCACCTCTACAGAATTGTAGGCAGCGCCTCAGACATCACGGAGCGCAAGCGGACCGAAGAGCGCCTGAGACGCGAACAGGGCTATCTGGCTATGGCCCAGAGGATGGCCCGAATGGGCGTCTGGTCGTGGAATCCTTCCTCTGATGAAATGTATGGCTCGGAGGAGTTTTACCGCATCTTCGGGATCGCAACGGACAACACCAAGCTCACTCGCGAGATCTTTTTCGAACGCATTCACCCCGAGGACCGGTCCGAGTACGAACGCGAGATCAATGCGGCGATGAGTGAAAAAAGAAGCTGGCAGCTGGATTATCGAATTCTTCTCCCGGATGGTTCTTCCAAACACATACAAGGCATTGGTCGACCGGTTTTTGGCAATTCCGGCGAGCTTCTCGAGTTTGTCGGTTCGTCGTTGGACATCACGGAGCGCAAGCGCGCCGAGCTGGAACTGCGGCAAGCTCAGGAGCGAATTCGCGCGATCTTGGAGAACAGCCCCAATTTGATTTTCTTGAAGGACACGGAAGGGCGGTACCTACTCGTGAACAAAGAATTCGAGAGGGCCCTCCGCGTAAGTCAGGAGCAAATCAAAGACAAAACGGACGAGGAGGTCTTTCCCCCTGAACAGGCCGCTGTGTTTCGCGCGAATGACCTTGAGGTGCTCCGCGCAGGCGTCGCCATGGAATTTGAAGAAATAGCCACCCACGAGGACGGACCACATACGAGCATCGTCCACAAATTTCCTCTGTTCGATACTCACGGAAACATGTACGCAACTGGTGGCGTTGCCACTGACATTACCGAGCGCAAGAGGGCTGAAGAAGCGCGGCGGCATAGCGAGCAACAATACCGTACAGTTGTCGAAACCGCGACCGATGCAGTAATCAGCATCGACGAAGACAGCAAAATCCTTTTTGTAAATCCCGCGGCAATCAGAACTTTTGGCTACGAAGCGTCCGAGCTAATCGGACGGCCACTCACAATGCTCATGCCGGCGTTCCTGCGCGAAGTGCACAAGGTAGGTTTGAAGGGCTATCTCGCGACCAGGCAACGGCACATCGACTGGCGGGGAATAGAGCTTGTGGGATTGCGCAAGAATGCGGAGGAATTCCCTGTCGAGGTCTCCTTCGGAGAAGTCATAAGGGAGCGTCGCCATATCTTCACGGGGTTTATACGAGACATTAAGGACCGCAAGCAGGCGGAGGAAGAACTTCGAAAGCTTTCCGGTCGCCTTCTGCGGTGGCAGGACGAAGAACGACGAAGGATCGCCCGAGACTTGCACGACTCTACAGGCCAAGACCTCGTCGCTTTAGCAACAATGCTAGGTCAACTCAGTGCTTTGACTCCTTCGACGGAGAAAAAAAAACGTCGGCTTATTTCCGAGTGTAGCGCATTGGCAGAAAAGTGCATCCGTGAAGTCCGCACGCTTTCTTACGTGTTGCACCCACCCGTGTTGGATCAGGCCGGATTAGAGGACGCGATTCGTGACTATGTGAAGGGCTTCACCAATCGAAGTGGAATCCGGGTGGAATTGGAGCTGTCGCCACGTCTCGGACGGATGGCACGAGACATCGAGCTGGCTGTATTCCGGGTGGTACAAGAGAGCCTCACCAACATCCAGCGCCATTCGGGGAGTCAGCAGGCCAAGATACGAATTGATCGAGACTCGAATCTTATGCTGGAAATTAGAGACATTGGCCACGGCCTCTCTACCAATGAACAAAGAAGGAAAGAAGAGCCTGGGTTTGAACTTGGTGTCGGCATCCTCAGTATGCAGGAGCGGGTGAAGCTGATCGGCGGCCGGCTGGAGATCGATTCAAGCAGTCAGGGCACTACGGTACGGGTAATGGTCCCTCTCAGTGGAGAACGAACATGAAAAGACTGCGCATTCTGATCGCAGATGATCATGGGCTGGTGCGGCGCGGCGCTCGGGCTGTCCTCCGATCCCGGCGCGGCTGGAGAGTCGTCGGTGAGGCAGCGAATGGCCTTGAAGCGGTACAAAAGGTCAAAAAGCTGAAACCGGATGTGGCCGTCGTTGATATCGGCATGCCAGAACTGGACGGCGTCGAGGTAGCACGTCAAATCCGAGAAACTGTACCGGGCACGAAAGTTCTTGTGCTTACGATGCACGAGTCAGACCAGATGGTACGCCGCGCCCTGGAAGCGGGGGCTCGCGGGTACCTCTTGAAATCCGATCTTACGGAGTGCCTTGAGAAAGCCGTGGAAGCCGTTGCAGAGGGCAAGTGTTTCCTAACCCCCAAAGTATCCGAAATCGTGCTGGAAGGATTTCTCAAGACCGGAAGCGGGCATCAGCAGGAGGGGCGGGCAAGTCCCCGTGCAACCCCTCGTGAGCTCGAAATCATCCGCCTTCTGGCCGAGGGTAAAGTGAACAAGGAAGTAGCTGCGCTACTGGGAATCACAGTCAGGACCGTGGAGACGCACCGGGCCAAGATCATGCTCAAGCTTGGCCTTCATTCTCTGGCGGAGCTCATTCATTATGCTATGCGCCACGGGATCATCTCCGCGCCAAGCACCGCTGAGCATCTCGCTAACCAGAAGTGAGCAGAAGTTTCTGTCATCACGAAGTTTCGCCCGAAGAACAGCGGAGTTAAACCAATGACAAGCCAGATTGCGCCCGAAGGCAGGGGCCGGGCTATATCCTGCTAAGTTTGAACATATAGGACGGATATTCGCGGAATCAGAAGCCAGCGACCAAACCGTTATAGCGATTGCGGGGCACGTCTCCCCGAAGATGCTCGCCCACTACTCGCACGTTCGAATGGACGCGAAGCGCAAAGCACTGGAGGCCCTCTCAGGTGGGTGTTCGGAGGCCGGTTATGGCACAAATCACGACACAAACGCGTCGCCTGCCGCAACTCCTAAACTTCCGAAACGCTGGGGACCGCCTAAGGGCACCGACATACGTGTAAGCCGAGATTCTTACAGGTGAAATTACAGGTGAGAAATCCCGGCTCGACCCGGAAGAGATGCCCGTATTAGAATCGTGTGGATTCTCTAGGACGAGTGGCTATCGCAGCTTTGTGTACTCCGCTTTGGCACCTCGCCGCGCAAGACAAGATAAATAATCAGCCGATCAGTGCCCAAATTTTCGCACGCACCTCTGCCAACTCGTCCGCCGATATTGCGCCTTTCCGCTTGGCCCTTCTCCTCCGCCAATCGAGGCTTTTGACCTGATCAGCTAAAACCGCGCTTGGATTCCCAGCGGAAATAACGACCTCGAACGGATAATTCTTGATCTGTGTCGTCATTGGACAACACACCATTAGACTCGTCTTTGCGTTATAGACGGCCGGACTTAGTACCACAGCGGGACGGTGTCCAGCCTGTTCACGGCCCGCCTGTGGATCGAAACTGAGCCACACGATGTCGCCAGCTTCAGGCACGTAACGACTCGGCATTACCAAACCTCCTTACCGATGGGAGCGCCGAAATCAATTTCCTCGTGCCGATTCTCGCGCGTAATGCCCTTTACAAGTTCGGCGATATCATATTCCTTGCGTCGGACAGGTTCGATGACAATGCGACCCGACTGCTCGTGCACGTCGACCGCCTCATCCAAGCACAAATTTGCCGCCTTCAAAACGGCGGCCGGAATTCGCACGGAAGCACTGTTGCCCCATTTCTTGACCACCGCTCGCATATGGCAGGCCCTCCTTGTATCTACATTGTATCTACATGGTGGCAGAGCATTCCTTCTGTGTCAACATTGACGATGCAACTGTATTGAAGCCGCACCCACCGCGACCTTAGGAATTACAGATGAAGTTTTCTGAGCCTTCTATCTAAGTTATTGATGACGATGGTAGGCCCGTGGGGACTCGAACCGCAGACCTCTACCGTGTCAAAGCGGCGTGATTACGTACTTCCAACCTCTTGAAGAGCGTTCGGGACTGCCTTAGTAGGCGGAAATACGGTCAAGTGGGACTTCCTACAGGTGAAATTACAGGTGAGAAAGTCCACGTGAACCGAAGTTTTCCAAGAGCAAACATACTATTTCTACCAGATCGTCGAAAGCTGCTTGCAGTTGCGAATCCTCGCGTCCTTGGTCACCAGGGCGATGCCCTCGGCCAGTGCCGTCGCACCAATTAGGCGGTCGCACGGGTCGCTTGAGTAGTCTGCCGGAAGCTGGTTGGCGAGTACGGCGACCTTTGCTGTGAGCGGACGAATCGCCACTCTTGATGAGACTTCTTCGACGTAGGATTCGACGGTTCCCGAGATCTCGACGCGACCATGACTGGCAAGCCAGGCCAGTTCCCACAATGTAATCGCGGAAATGGCGATGCCGCCAGCCCGGGAAGCCCTGCGGATGGCCCGGCTGGCCTGTTTGGACAATTTTGCCGGTTCAGTCGAAAGCCATACCAATGCATGGGTATCGAGCAAAATCACCGTTTCGTGACCTCCCACTCCACGGGAATCGGAGATTCGATATCTCCGACGATTTTGACTCTTCCTGCCATGAATCCGAAGATGTCGTTGTTCTCTGCATCAGCCGGAACAACCTTCACGACCGGAGTTCCACGTTTGGTGACGACAACCGGCTCTCCTGTCGCTTGCACCTGTTTCATGACGGTAAGACAATGTGCTTTGAACGCCCCCGCTGGCATCTGTTTCATGGGCTTCCCCTTTTATCCATAGTCATTCTATCATGACCAAAGTGGAGATTCCAGAAAAATAGCTTTGCAGGGGCCACCTGCAAAGGCGCAATTCGCAAAGGTGTACGAGCCGCAGGGACCGAAGATGATTTTGGGAGCAGCGAGCAAAAGCAGGCGTTGGCGCCAAGCACTTTCAAGAGGCGCTCAAGGCGAAGTCCTAAGGTGGGCGAGACAGCAGAGGCCCTCAGTCACACAATGGCTGAGGGTCTTTCGTCGACCCGCATCTCGGTGAGTTTGCCGTTGACGAAAGTTTCACCTTGGAACTGCTGGAGCTTCTGGTTCCACCCGAAATCCGAAGCAGGCTGCCGAACGGCGGCTGGAGGAAAGTGCCATTAAGAATATTGGTTACACTGCTCAGGTGCGGCGCGGTCAGAATCGCGGACTATCCCTTTTCTCGTGAGTGCTATCGCCTGATAGCGTCAGTTGACATTAACTGCTGGTTTGTCATCCGGGGCTACAGGTCACTAGCGACTCATCCTCCGAAATTTACTGTTTCGGGTTCGCCTTCTCGGGCGCCAGGAGCTTTCCCAGGCTAAAGGTCATCGTTGAAAAATCCAGGGTGAAACTTTCGAAGTTTGCCACTACGTCTTGCCCAAGATTCCCATAGAGGTCAGCGATGTCTGTCCCCGTACCCGACGTATGAATCGGTACTCTCTCCAAGGTTACCGTCTTATCGCCGATGCCGAGTTTGACTTGCGGCTGAATGTATATCTTTCGCTTCACAACCCCGCCCGCGCCGGGGATCTTGATTTTACTTTTTTTCCAAGCTTTGGACCCACCATGAAATCGCTGATAATAGCGAACTAAAAGGTCTGTCGAATCTGCGCCCGTATCAAAGCTGAAGGGGAGATCCCTTCCTTCGACTGTGCACTCGACGATCGGCGTTAAATGTTTCATATACATCCGCGCTCCGGTTCCTGCCGCTCGGGCTTCGTCCCCCGCTTCGAATTCACTATCGTGGAGAAATGTGATCGTCCCAAGCGCCTGAAACACTGGATAGCCGATAATTCCGTTGATCTGATATGCCTGCTTGCCCAAGCTTATATTTAGGTTTGCATCGTCCAGCACCATCACCACGACATTGTGCAGCGAGGCGCCTCCCATCTGTAGGGTGGGAAGCAATGCCACCCGCAACGGGTTCTCGATCCCAGTCAGGCCGCCCTGTGCCTGAGCAACACCCGGCAGAAACTTCAGCCCAAGTCGCTCCGCAAAGCTCTTGCTCACTACTGAAAGGTTAGCGCCGG
>Ga0307477_10003937_pt1 | contig 10896 bp, 6 predicted proteins | sample atmos_gasesECM2C_FD_203316 | JGI IMG/M metagenome (GOLD analysis project Ga0307477, IMG submission 203316) | Hardwood forest soil microbial communities from Morgan-Monroe State Forest, Indiana, United States - atmos_gasesECM2C_515 | ecosystem: Environmental > Terrestrial > Soil > Temperate... | reverse complement strand
ACACCCCCGGGCAATGGCTTGTGGCCGGGGCCCGGCCCGTGCCCGCGGGGCCTCATCTCCTGCGCGTGACCCGGGGCGGGGGCCGGCCGGCCCCCGGCGACGGGGCCGACGAGCTGATCGGTCCGGTGGCCCTGGCCCTGCGCGGGCCCGAGCGCCTGGAGAGCGTGATCCCCGTCCGCTGGCGCTCGCTGTGCGGGCGCGAGCTCGACTGGGTGGAGCTGGTGGCACCATGAACTCCGGCATGAGCCTGTGGCGCCGGATCCAGCTCACCTACCGCTACCACGGATGGCGCACGCTGCTGTTTCGGGCCGTCACCTTCCCCCTGCGCTTCACCCCCCTGCGCCACCACCTCGCCCTCCGCGGGGTGGTCCGCGACGACCGGGTCCGGGCCCGGGCCTGGTACCGGCGCTCGGCCCATCCGGTCACCGTGGTGATACCGAGTTACCGGGACACGGAGGACGTGATCCGCACCGTGTCCAGCATCAAGCGCACCACCTCGGCCCGCAAGGTGGGGATCGTGGTGGCCGACGACGCCAGCGGGGAGGAGCACGTCGCCGCCCTGCGGGGCATCAAGGACATCGAGGTGGTGGCCGGCGACCGAAACGTGGGCTTCGCCGCCAACGTCAACCGGGGCCTGCATGCGGTGCCGTCCGGACACGACGTGGTCGTGCTCAACTCCGACATGGAGGCCCTTCCGGGCTGGCTCGAGTGCCTCCAGTACGCGGTCCGCTCCAGCGACGACGTGGGCATCGCCGGGGCCAAGCTGCTCTACCCCGACGACCGCATCCAGTTCGGGGGGACGGTTCGCAACCGGGGCGCTCCCGAGTGGTTCGACCACCGCTTCCGGTTCAAGCCCGCGGACTGGGGTCCGGCCAACGTGAACGCCTACGTGCTGGCCGTGACCGGCGCCTGCATGTACATCCGCAGGGAGGTCCTGGAGGAGATCGGGGCCATGGACGAGGCCTATCCGATGGCCTACGAGGACGTCGATTACTGCCTGCGCGCATGGCAGGCCGGATGGCGGGTGGTGTACTTCCCTGCCGCCGTGCTCTACCACCTGGAGTCGGTCACCCGGGGGACCGAGGTGCGCGAGCGCGAGCGCGCCTCCCAGCGCCGGTTCTGGGACACGTGGGGGGACTTCTTCGACGCCCGCCCGGTGCGCACCCCCGAGGGCAAGCTGCGCGTGATCTACGTGACCGAGGACACGGGCGTGGGCGGTGGCCATCGCGTGGTGTTCGAGCATCTCGACGGGCTGCTCGACCGCGGCCACGAGGTGGCCCTCTACACCACCGACGAGCGGGGGGCGCCCGACTGGTATCCGCTGCGCACCCCGGTGCGCGTGTTCCCCAAGTACTCCGAGCTGGTGCGGGCCCTGGCCCGGGAGGACGCGATCAAGGTGGCCACGTGGTGGAACACGGCCGACCCCGTGTGGGAGGCCAGCGTGGTGCGCGGGATCCCCGTCTATTTCGTGCAGGACATCGAGACCAGCTACTACCCCGAGCACCCCCGGGCCCGCGACCAGGTGCTGGCCTCCTACCGGCCCGAGTTCCGCTACCTGACCACCTCGGGCTGGAACCGCGAGGCGCTCGAGCAACTCGGGCTGCGCGCCGAGCAGGTGCCCCCCGGGGTCGACGCGGAGACCTTTCACCCCCTCCCCGGCGAGCGCCGGCGCGAGGACATGGTGCTCGCCATCGGGCGCGCCAATCCGCTGAAGAACTTCCCCCTCACCGTGGAGGCCTGGAAGGCCCTGGACCACTCCCGTCCCGAGCTGTGCCTGTTCGGAATCGAGCCCGAGCTCGCGCCCGAGCAGGGCGCCCGGTACGTGGAGGGGCCAACCGACGCCGAGGTCAACCGCCTCCTCAATCAGGCCACCGTGTTCGTCCAGACCTCGACCCACGAGGGCTTCTGCCTGCCCCTGCTCGAGGCCATGGCCGCCGGGGCCCCGGTGGTGTGCACCGACGCCCACGGCAACCGCGACTTCTGCCGGGACGGGGAGAACTGCCTCATGCCCGAGGCCGACCGGGGGGCCGTGCGCGACGCGCTGGCCCGGCTGCTCTCCGACCCCGACCTCCGGGCCCGCCTCTCGGCCGCCGGCCGGGAGACGGCCGGCCGCTACTCCTGGCCCCGGCAGGTGGCCGAGCTGGAGGCCCGCCTGGAGGAGATCGCCCGCCCGCGGCGCACCGCTCCCTCCACCGAGGCGGTGCCCGAGCTGCGGCGCACCGCGCGGTAGGGGCCCGCCGACCGGAGCGGACCCGGGGCTACCATCAGCCGGTGCGGATCGACGCCCTGAAGGAGCACTGGGAGGCCTACGGTCGCTCCGACCCCCTGTGGGCGGTGCTGAGCGAGCCCGGGCTCCAGGGCAACCGGTGGGATCTCGAGGAGTTCCTGCGCCGGGGCGAGCGCGAGGTCGCGGATTACCTGGCGGAGCTCGAGGGCAACGGGGTGCAGGTCCGCTACGGACGGGCCCTTGACTTCGGGTGCGGGGTGGGCCGCCTCACCCAGGCCCTGGGCGAGCGCTTCGAGCGCTGCGACGGGGTCGACATCGCGGCCTCGATGGTGGAGCAGGCCCGCCGGCTCAATCGCCACGGCGACCGCGTGGCCTACCACGTCAACCCGGCCTCCGACCTGCACCTGTTCCCCTCCGAGACGTTCGACTTCGTGCTCTCGATCATCGTCCTCCAGCACATGGAGCCCCGGTACGCCAAGGGCTACATCGCCGAGTTCCTGCGCGTGCTGCGTCCGGGAGGGATCGCGGTGTTCCAGCTTCCCACCGGCCACCGGCGCCCCGAGCACTCGCTCCCCGACGGAGCCTGGCGCGCCTCCTTCCGGGTGGACCGGCCCCCGCACCAGCTGTCCGCGCTGCAGTCGCAGTCGATCGTGGTGGGGGTGCGGAACGAGAGCGACTGCCCGTGGCCACCCGACCAGCGGGTCCGGCTGGCCGACCACTGGCTCGACGCCCGCGCCGAGATGGCCATCGTCGACGACGCCCGGACTGAGCTCCCGCGCCGGGTGGAGCCGGGTGAGGAGATCGAGCTGGCCCTGCTGGTCACGGCGCCCTCGGTTCCCGGTCGCTACCAGCTCGAGCTCGACATGGTCCAGGACGGGGTGGGCTGGTTCGCCCAGCGCGGGTCGGGCACCCTGCGCCTCCCGGTCGAGGTGAGCGGGGCCGACGGGCGGGGCAGGGGCCCCACCGAACCGGCGGAGGAGGGGGGCGCGCCCGCCCCGCCGGAGCGGGCCCGTCCCCCCGGGCAGGAGGAATTTCAGCCCCGCATCGAGATGTACTCGGTCCCCCGCGAGGAGGTGCTCGAGGTGGTCGGCGCCGCGGGCGGGGTGGTGGTGCACGCCTTCCCCGACATCAACGCCGGGGCCGACTTCGACGGGCTGCGCTACGTGGCGCGGCGCGAGGCACCCCCCGGCTGGCGTCCGGGGAGCCGGGTGGGGCGGGCGGTCGACGCCCTGCTCGGCCGGCTCGACATGGTCCTGCCCCCCGGGGTGGCCCCGGGCGCGGGCCGGCGGTCCCGGCTGGCCCTGGCCGCTCGGGGCGCCGTGAGCCGGCGGCGACGCTCGCAGAGCTGAGCGGGCGCCCTCCGGCGATCACTACAGTGCGGCGCTCGCGGGCCCGCTCCGAGCGGGTTCCCCTCCACGCCCGGACCGATGACCGGATCGTTCATCAGCGGCACACTGCTGTTTCCCCTGCTTCTGCTCGCCCTGAGCGCGGGCACCGGCCTGCTCGTGCGGCGCCTGTCCGGGGGCGCGGTGAGCGGTGCCCTGCTGGTCCCGGTCGGCTTCGCGGCCGTGGTCGCGGTGGCGGTGATCGCCACTGCCTCCTCGAGCTGGGCCCCGGCCAGCGGGTACATCGTCCTGGGCGTGGCCCTCCTGGGGGTGGTGGTGGAGGCGCCCTGGCGCGGCCTCGAACTCCCCCGCCCGGCCCGAGCCATCCCCTGGGGGGTGCTGGTCGGGCTGGCGGCGTTCGCCGCGGTGGCCGGGCCCCAGCTGTTCAGCGGGGCGCCCGCCATCCCCGGGCTGGCCCGCAACGTCGACACCGCGTTCCAGCTCGACTTCGCCCAGTACCTGGCCAACGCCGCCCGGCACAGCGTGGGCGCCGACTCCTCCTACCACCTGGTGGTGGCCAAGTTCATCGTCGACGGTTATCCGGGCGGGGGGCAGGCCACCCTGGGCGCGGTGGCCGCCCTCATGCACACCGACGTGGCCTGGTGCTTTCAGCCGTTCATGGGATTCACCGCGGCCATGGGCGCGGTGTCGATCTTCGTCCTCGCCGGGCGCCTGAGCACGAGCCAGCCCCTGCGGGCGGCCGGGTCGTGCGTGGCCATCCTGCCCAACGTGCTGTACGGCTACTCGCTCACCGGGGGGATCAAGGAGCTCACCACCGCCAGCCTGCTGATGACCGTGGTGGCCGCCCTGGGCGAGGGCCTGCCCGGGGAGGCCGGGCCGCGAGCGATGCTCGGTCCGGCGGTGGCCGTGGCCGCCACCCTGGCCTCGTTCAGCTTCGGCGTGGCCCCCTGGCTGAGCCTGGTGTTCGCGGGCGCGTTCGTGGTCACGGTCCTGCGCCGGGGCCGCCGCCTGGCCGGGGTGCGCGACTGGGTGGTCATGGCCGTCCTCGCCGGGGTCCTGGCCATTCCCACCCTCATCACCTCGGCCAAGCTGTTCAGCATCGCCGGCCATGCCGTGGGCGGCGTGGTGAACCTGGGCCTGGGCAACCTGTCCGCGCCGGTCTCGACCTGGTCGAGCGCGGGCGTGTGGCTGGTCCCGGACTACCGCTATCCGCCCGCCCACCCGTCGATCAGCAAGGCGTTCGGCGTGGTGGTGATCGTGCTGGCCGTGATCGGTGTGCTCCACGCGCTGGGGCGCCGCCGGTGGGCGGTGGCCTTCCTGGGGCTCAGCGCTCCGGTGGCGCTGTGGTACTGGGTGGCCCACACGGGGCCCTGGATCGAATTCAAGGCCTACACGGTCACCGCCACCATCGCCCTGGCCATGGCCCTGGTGGGGGTGCTCGGCCTGTGGTCGCTGCGGGACCGTCCCCGGCGAGCGGGGCGCCGGTTCGATCCGGTCATCCGCGGAGCCCTCCCGGTGCTGGGGGTGGGGGCCGGGCTGGCCGTGGCCGGAGCGGTCCTGTACGAGGACGCCCAGACCTACCACCAGACCACCCTGACCCCCGCGGCGGCCTTCCACGACCTGGCCGACATCGGGGCGCGCTACGCCGGGCAGGGCCCGGCCCTGTACCCCGACTTCAACGAGTTCGCCGAGTACTTCCTGCGCCGCGAGCAGGGCAGCTCCCCGGTCGATCCGGCCAATCTGAGATTCGACCTGCAGCCCGGGATCGCGAGCGCGGGCCAGGGCAACCAGCAGTTCGACCTCAACCAGTTCAAGCTCCCCTTCCTGGAGTCGTTTCGCCTGCTGGTGGTGCCCACCAGCCCGATCCGGGCCCGGCCCCCGGCCAACTACCAGCTCGTGCGCACCAGTCGCTACTTCCAGGTCTGGCGCCGGACCGGATCCCCCGCGGACGTGATCGCCCACCTCCCGCTCGGCGGGAGCCCCACCGACCGGGGCGACGGGTATTGCCACCGGGTCGAGAGGATCGTGCGCCGGGCGGGCCCCGGGGCCCGGATCGCCTACGCGGTGCCCACGGTGGCCAGCGGGCTGAACCCGGTCCTGGCCGCGCACTCGCGCCACTGGCAGGCCCTGAACTCGGGCCAGCTGCGGGCGAGGGGGCCGGGGTTCGTGGAGGCCGCCCCCCAGGTCTCCCGGGGCACGTACGGGGTGTGGCTGCAGGGCTCGGTGGGTCGCGCGGTGTCCATCGCCGTCAACGGACGGCGCGTGGGCACGGTCGGCTACCAGGAGAGCTATCCAGGCGAATGGGTGTACTTCGGTCGCGTCCCGCTGCCGGGGGGCCCGGCCATCGTCCGGCTGACCCGGGGCGGCGGGTCGCTTCACCCCGGCAACGGCGACTCCTCCAAGGACCCGGTGTCGGGACTGATCGGGCCGATCTTCCTCCAGCGCGAGGACGGCGGGACCATCCACATGTTCGTGGCGCCGGCCAGCCAGGCCGCGCGCGTGTGCCGGGCGCCGGTGGGCTACCAGTGGATCGACGTCCTGCGCCCGGGCGCGGCCGGGATCGCGAGCGCGTCCACTCCGGCCGCATGAACGCGGTCACGCCGGAGGGCGACCGGGCCCTCAGCCCGGTGACCACGATCGCGGCCCTCAGGCGGTGGCCACGATCGCGTACACCGGCGCCCTGAAGCGGGCCTCCTCGAAGACCGGCTCCCCGGGCGCGAACACGTAGGCCTCGGGATAGCCACAGCCCGCGCACAGGGCCAGGAGCGTCTCGGGGAACAGCGGGTGATGATGGGTGGGATCGGTCCAGAAGTTCTTCAGCGAGGCCAGGCGGTGGGGATTGACGGTCTCGGCCACGAACAGCCCGCCCGGGCGCAGCCGGGCCCGCGCCAGCTCGACCAGCCCGACCAGCGCGTCCGCTCCCAGGTGCTCGAGCACCTGGGCGGAGAACACGCAGCCCACCGAGGAATCCTCGAGATCCCTCAGATAGGCCAGCGCGTCCGCTTCGACCACGTCCACCCCCCGCTCGCGGGCCAGGCGCAGCATGCCGGGATCGCGCTCCACCCCACGGGCCTCGATGCCGGCCTGGCCCAGGAGGGCGAGGAACTCTCCTCGCCCGGAGCCGAGGTCGAGGACCGGGGCATGGTCGCGCACCAGCTCCAGGTAGGGCCGCTGGCCCTCGATCACCCGCTCGGCGGGGCCGCGGAAGATCTCCTGGAAGGCGCTGTAAGGCGAGCCGCTCCCGGACACCGGGGGGCGGCGGAAGCCCGTGACCCGCCCGGCCGCCTCGGTCTCGAACTGCTCGAACGGCTCGCCCGCCAGGTAGGGCAGGGCGTAGAGCTCGCCCAGCCGTCCGGCCACCTCCTCGACGTTCGCGCTCCGCCGCCGCTGCACCTCCAGGGCGGCGATCAGGTCGCGGGCCAGCCCGTCGAGCCGATCGATCCGCTGACCGAGCCGGCCCTCGACCTCGTCCAGCGCATCGCGGGTCCGGGCCAGGGCCTCGCGCTCGGCCCGCAGGGCCGCAACCAGGCGCTCGTCGAGCTCGTGCTGGGGCACGGTGTACGGGCGCAGCACCCACAGGACCGCCCGTCGGGCCAGGGCCCGGGGCCAGCCGAGCACCCGGCGCGGGGCCGGGCGGGGCGGCTCCCGGCGCACGAGGGCCTCCGCCTGCGCGAGCGGATCGGGGGGCGCCGGCAACGGCACGGCTATCGCTCCCAGCGCGACAGGAGCTCGAGCCTCGCTCGCATGGCCCGGCCGCAGGCCTCCGGAGAGAGCTGCTCGGCGATGTCGCGGGCCGCCCGGCGACCGAGGGCGGCGGCCTCGTCCGGACGCTCGACCACCCACCGCATGAGCTCGGCGGCGTGTTCGATCGAGGGCTCCGCCCATTCCCCGGAGGAGGGATAGATCTCGACGTCCGCCCCCACGCGGGTGAGGGTGTAGTCCACCAGCAGGCTGTTGGCCGCGGTCATGAAGTCCATGTTGCCCGAGTACCGGGTGGCGATCACCGGCTTGCCCAGGGCCATGGCCTCGGCCAGGGCCAGCCCGTAGCCCTCGGCCCGGTGCAGCGACACGAAGCTGTCGCAGGCCGACATGAGGCCGTCCAGCTCCTTCCCGCTCAGGGACCGGTCGATGACGTGGATGTCGGGCCGCTCCTCGCACGCCCACAGCAGCTCCTCCTCGGCCAGGGGGCGAAGGGGGGCGTTGAGGGTCTTGATCAGCAGCCGGGGTCCCTCGCCGGGGGCGAAGGCCCGCTGGAAGGCCCGCACCAGCCCGACCGGGTTCTTGCGCCGGAGGGTGGAGAAGTAGTCGAACACGAACAGGAACAGGAATCCGTCGGGCACCCCCAGGCGCACCGGAGGGGACGGCCGGGCCGTGACCGCAGGCGGGAAGGCCAGCACCGGGACCGGGGCGCCGCGGCCGATGTTCTGGGCCATGTAGCGGGAGTTGACCCAGATCTCGTCCACCAGCTCGAAGGACCTCGACCACCGGGCGGGGACGACGTCGGTCTCCCAGGCCCAGATCCCGATCTTGGGCCCGCGAAAGTAGTCGCCTCCGACCTGCGCCACCAGCTGAGGGAGCTCGTCGTGGTTGACGGCCACGATCTCCATGGCGTGCTCGACCTCGGCGTCCAGGGCCTCGAACTCGAGACGCCCGTAGTCGCGGGCCTGAGGGGGCGGGGTCTCGGTGGTGATGGGAGGAATGGACGCGGTGATGACGGGCACGCCGGCGGCCCGCAGGGCCTCCACGTACCCGCGCGCGGCCGAGCCCAGGCCCAGCGTGTGCTCGAAGTATCCGGTCACCCGCACCCCGACCACGGGGTGACGGGGATCGGCCAGGTCGAGCTGCGGCGGCTTGTCTGGGAGGAAGGCGGGCGGGATGTCCACCTCCTGCTGTCCGAACACCCAGCACCAGGCGATGAACTCCGGTCCGTTCTTGCCGTCCAGGTCCGGATAGGCCACGGGCACGTCGGGCCGCTCGCGGTAGACCCGGTACAGGTACCGGGTCACGCCGTGGGCCCCGCCCTCGGGCGCTAGCTCGCGCAGCCAGGCCAGGAAGGCGTCGCGACCGGCGGGCGAGAACACGTCCCCGAAGTCCCGTCCCATGGCCATGGCCAGTCCCAGCAGGGCGCTGAGCCGCCCGTCGAACACGATGCCCGGCGCGAGCTCGCGTCCCACCTCGCGCCGGCGCGACGCGTCGCTCCAGCCCGCAGCGCGGAGCTCGCGCCCGTACCGCTCCGTGAGCTCGCGCAGGGCGGGCTCCCGGCTCAACCGCACCCGTCCCGCCTCGGGACTGAGCTGCCAGGGCCGGTCGGGGGCGAAGCCACGCAGGTCGATCAGGCGGAGCGGATGCTGCTCGTCCACCACCGGGCGAGCGTGCCCGTCCCGGCCCGCCGAGTCCATCGACACCCCGTGCCCGGGCAGGTTCCAGTAGCTCAGGGTGAGGCCGGGGTCGTCGACCACGGAGGCGTCGAACCGGCTTGGGGCGAGCTCCAGGAACCTGGGCAGCCAGGCCCGGGCCTCGACCGAGGCGGCCGGCCCCTTGTCATCCAGGGGGCCCAGCGCTTCCTCGAGGTGCCCCGCCCACCAGGTCAGGAAGTCCAGCGCCCGCTCGCCGCTCGCGGCCATGACCCGGTCGCTGATGCGGCCCGCCTGGCTGAGCACCCGAGGCCGGGGATCGAGGCCGTCGTCGGGAGGGTCGGCCAGCGTGCGGGCGAAGAGCACGACGGGATTCGAGCCCAGCGCCTCGCGCAGCGGGTCGAGGCCGCCCAGGACCCAGCTGGTCGGAGGGAGGTGAAGGGTGGGCTCCCCCCCCAGGGACCGCTGGGCCAGCAGGAGCGGGACCAGTCGCATGGTGAGCACATCGGGGTCGTGCCTGGACAGGGCGCTCTCGAGGTCCAGGCCGAGCTCCTCCCCCACGGTGGTGATCGGGAAGGCCCACTCCCCGGCCGGCGTGCTCCGGCCCACCAGCACCACCTGCAGCTCGCCCCCGGCGTGCTCGCGCAGCGAGCGGGCCAGGACCTGGGCCTGCGGGAGCAGGTCGGGGGTGACGAGCGAGACGGCCTGCACGGGACCGGGGGTCAATCGGAGGCGGTGGCCGGACCTACAGCCGCTCGGCGATCAGCGGGGCGGAGCGGTTGAACACCCAGAAGCCGAGGGCGAACAGGACGACGATGAGCCCGAGCGGGATCATCAGCTCCGGCCAGCCCCCGATGGCCTGGGCGGCGCTGGGCGCGTGAGGGTCGATCACCGCGTGGCGCCACTGCTCGAGCACCACGGCCAGGGGGTTGAGCATGGCCAGGTGGGCCCAGGGGATGCCCAGGATCCCCCCCGGGCGCTGGGCGAAGCGCTCGATGGGAATGATGATGGGCGAGGCGTAGAACAGAACCTGGGCGATCACGTCCCAGATGGGCTGGATGTCGCGGAAGCGCACGAACAGTGAGGACAGGAGCATTGCGATGCCGGTGGCCAGGATGGCCAGCACGAGCAGGAGCAGGGGGATCTCGACCCACCGCCACTGCGGATGCACGCCCTGAATGACGAGGAACACACCCACGGCGATCAGGTTCAGGGCCAGGTTGAACAGGGCGGTGAACACCACCGACAGCGGGATCACCAGGCGGGGAAACTCGATCTTGCGGACCAGGTTCTCCCGGCCCAGGACGCTGGTCACCGACCCGGTGGTGGCCTCGGTGAAGAACCCGTACAGCACGACCCCGGACAGGAGCACCACCGGGAAGTAGCGCGCGGTCCCCCCGGTCTTGACCACCTGGGTGAACACCACGTACAGGACCCCGAAGAGCATCAGGGGGCGCATGAGCTGCCACAGGTAGCCCAGGGCCGAGCCGAAGAACTTGAGCTTGAACTCGTTGCGGGCGATGGTGAAGGTCAGGTTCCAGAACCGCCTCCAGTCGTCGGTCAGGGCCCGCGGCCCGCGGATGGGCTGGCCCAACGACGGGGCGATGCCCTCTACGTCGAAGGTCATGCCCGCAGCTCCTCGATGGCCACCGGCGCGGCCCGGGCGACGCGCATGTCCACCGGCACCTCGATCAGGCCCCCGGCGCTCTCGGAGGCGGTGACCACGAACGAGAACTCGCGCTCGAAGCGGTCCAGGACGTCGAGTCCGCTGCCCCTCCGGGTCACGGTGAAGGTCGGGTAGTAACGGCCCGGGCTCAGGATGTTGTGGAGCGAGAAGGAGAAGATGGCCTGCTCGCCGGCGGCGAAGTGTCCCGAGCGCTCCTTGGTCCGGGCCGAGCTGGCGCACACCACTTCCTGATGCTGGTCGTTCTCGATGGTGAGCGTCACCGCCGGGTCGTCCAGCTCGGTG
>Ga0307477_10003935_pt1 | contig 10897 bp, 12 predicted proteins | sample atmos_gasesECM2C_FD_203316 | JGI IMG/M metagenome (GOLD analysis project Ga0307477, IMG submission 203316) | Hardwood forest soil microbial communities from Morgan-Monroe State Forest, Indiana, United States - atmos_gasesECM2C_515 | ecosystem: Environmental > Terrestrial > Soil > Temperate... | reverse complement strand
AACCGCAAGCTAGCGTCCGGGCACGCGTCGATTTGGCACTGGTCGCGCTAACTCATGCACAGGGTTCCACACCGACCGCGGGGCGCGCCGTCGCCAGGCTGATCAGCGCGCGCCACCGGCCGGTGTCAGGCGAATTGGCCCAACGATCCCTGCTGGTTGGCAGGTGCCACAGACCGTGGACGAACACGATCGGCGGCTTGCCGGACTCGTTGGCCCGGTCGACTTGGGCTTGCTCCTCTGGGGTCACCGTCCGGTCGTAGATCTTGGCGTTTTCTCGCTTGGCCACGGCAGACAGACGTTGAGGCCATCATCGCCTCCTGCCCCCAAGTTCGTATGGCCGCGCCAGCACCGGAGGTGTCGAGCTGGGCCAAGCGCCCTAACCTGGGCGGGCGAGCCCGGCTGGCACTCGCGCGGACCGGACTTTGGGGTTCCGAGTAGCAAGGCTTTATCGATCGCAAGGAGTGAGTACGTTCCGCGCGGACAGAGTTGGCCGAGCCGGCCGGCGTTGTCACCACTGCGTCGCCAACACCAGCATCGATCTATCTACGACCGACGTCAGTCGCGGGCCGAGGCGAGCTGACCGCCACCACTGGTTCTGCTTCACGGGGTCCGGCGTCCTACTGGGCTGACGGCGCGCCGACCGCTTCGAGGCGGTGGGGATGACCGTCGCGGACCACGAGGACTGATACGGGTGAGTGGCGGACGAGTTTCTGGGCGACCGAGCCCACGACCAGCCCACCTAGGACTCCGTGGCTGCGACCGCCAACTACGATCGCCTTTGCGTGGTCATTGCGCGCCGCTGCGATCAGTTCTGTTGCCGGGTCACCAAAAGCGACGTCGAACCGCCAAGGCGCCGTCCGCCCGGCAAGCACTTCTGAGGCCCGCTCTCGACTCATCGTCTCGGCCTGGTCGAGGGCCTCGCTCATCGCCGCTTCAGCGCCGGCCTCGAGGCTGCCCGCGGCTAGGCCGCTGTCGTGGCGGACGTGAAGCACAACGAGCGAAGCTCCTGACTCCTCAGCCAAGTTCGCAGCCGAGCCGAGCGCAGCCAAGCTGTCGGCCGTCCCGTCCACTCCTACCACCATTGTCTCGGTCATCGATAGGCCTCCGTTCTTGTGATCGGGCTGTCGGCCGGCGTGAAGGCCACCGGTTGTGCACCCGACACCGTTGGGTCTCGCTCCCAGAGCGGGGTCGTCATCGCTCATTTGGCCTCTGCCAGGGGCCTCGGCCCGCGCTCGCCGACAACCAGCACGGAGACCGATAGGTCCCGCACGAGATGATCTGTCACCGAGCCGACGCCGTCCCTCGCGCTGTGGCGATGGCCACCGACGATGATGAGCGGAGCGTGGCGCCGTTGTGCCACGTTCTCGAGCTCGTGCGTGACGTCTCCCATAGCCGTATCGAACGTCCAGGCGAGGTGCCGGTCGCGAAGGGTTTCGGTGGTTCCGTCCCGTGCGACGCGCTCCGCGGCAGCTTCTCCGCTCGCGGACGCGCCTGCGGGTTCTCCTGCGCCCGCCTCTCCGACGACCGACGGGACGCGGACGAACACGACGGATAGCTCAGAGCTTGTCTGCTCAGCCAGATCAGCTCCAGCGGCGAGGGCGTGGAGGCTGGTCTCGGAGCCGTCGACACCTATCACGATCTGCGGTGCCATGGTCACCTCCCGATCGGTGCCAGTTGGGTCGGTACCTCAACTACTTGTATCCTACATCTAGATGGTTGTATCGTACAGCAGATGGCGACAAATGCAACCCTGGAAGGTCCGGGCGACATTCGACGGACGGTCGAGGCGGCCAACCCGATCGAGGTGGTCGAGACGGAGATGGCCCTGCTCCAACGAGCGCTCGAGCGTCTCGCCCGGCGGTCCGACATCCACCGCGACCTTGACCGGGCGAGCTACCTGCTCGCCCGTACCCTCCAGGCGGCGGGCCCGATAAGCCTCAACGACCTCGCCGGTCGGCTGGGGCTCGACGCCACCACTGTCACGCGCCAGGTGGCGACAATGGAGGCTCAGGGCCTCGTTCGCCGTCGCGCGGAACCCGCCGACGGTCGGGTGAGCCTCGTCGCGCTAGCTCCGAAAGGTGACAAGAAGATGGGTGCCGAGCAACGGGCCCGGCGAGGACGGGTCCAGGAGCTGTTGGAAACCTGGCCTACGCGAGACCGGGTTGAGTTGGGACGGCTACTCGGGAGGCTCAACGATGCCATCTGCGACGTCGAACACAGGAGTCCCGCCGACTCCGCGCAGGTCCCCATCGCATCCGATCCGCGCCGTGCCTGAACCCCCATCCCGCCCACGCCGGCACCCAGCGCCTCTGACCCCAAGGATGTGTCGCCGGTCGAGCTGGCCAGGCGCGTAGGCGACGAGGCGCCCGCAGGCATGCCGGGCTCGTCGACGATCTCAACGCCGGCCATTCCTCCTCGACCGGCCATCGCCGGGTTGCCGGCCTCGATCCTGGAGCTCGCCTGCGGGAGCTGAAGCGTCGTCGCGCCGTGCCCGGCGTTACGTCGCTTGGCGCAGGCCGTCGATGATGACGGCCAGCAGCCGCTTGCCCTGCTCGTCGGATACCGCCGTATTGGTGCAGAGGGGTGCGACGAGCTGCATGAGATCGGCACCTGTCACGTCGGCCCGGAGAACGCCGGCCTGTTGGGCCCGGCCAATTACGAGATCCCACGCCTGGTCGAGCCGCTCGCGCGACCTCGACTTCAGATCGGGGTTCTTCTCGAATGCTTCATGCAGCTCGGTCAGGAACGTTCGCTTGGTACCCGCGTAGCGCCGGAATGCCTGCATGAACGCCTCCACCGCAGGCCACGGCTCCAGGTTGGCTACCGCTTTCTCCGCCGCGGCCGCGAGCTCGTCGACGTCGGTTCGGTAGACGGCTTCGACCAGGTCGATGCGCTTCGGGAAGTGCCGGTACAGCGTCCCCACGCCGACGCCGGCCTCCCTTGCCACCGCCTCCATCGCCGCGTCTCCCCCGTCGCGTGCGAACACCACGTGGGCGGCGTCGACCAGCCGGTCGTAATTGCGGCGGGCGTCGGCCCGTAGACGGCGTTTCGAGTCGTGGGCGGAGACGGCGGGTTCGGGGAGCGCTTCGGGGGGGGTTGTGTCCTTCATGGCCGAGGATCCGAATTCTTCCTTGCTAAACGGAGGGAGCCTCCGTATAGTAACCGGAGGAAGCTTCCGCTTAGTCCCGACGATACCAGCGGAAAGGTCAAAGTCAATGCCCTCCCCCTCTCTCCCCCGGCCGGGTGTCTTTCAATCGCCGGTCCATTCCGCCGCCGAGCGGGCCGCCCGGCCGTGGCGGGAGCGCCCCGCAACGTTCCTCGCGGTGGTCCTCACGGCACAGCTGATGGTGGTACTCGACACCACGATCGTGAACGTGGCGCTGCCCCACATCGAGCGCGGCCTCCACTTCTCGGCAAGCGGCCTGTCATGGGTGCTCAACGCGTACATCCTCACGTTCGGAGGGCTCCTCCTCCTCGGCGCCCGAGCCGGAGACCTCCTCGGCCGCCGGAGAGCATTCCTCGCCGGCATCGCCGCCTTCACCGCCAGCTCACTCTTTGGCGGGCTCGCGGCCACCAGCTGGATGCTGCTCGCCGCCCGCGCCATCCAGGGCGTCGGCGCCGCGCTCGCCGCTCCCTCGGCGCTGTCGCTCCTGACCACCGCGTTCCCTGAAGGTGCCGCGCGCGACCGCGCCATCGGCCTCTACACCACGGTGTCGGCAGCCGGAGGCGCCACAGGCCTCGTTACCGGCGGCCTCCTCACCGAGTTGGTCTCCTGGCGTTGGGTCATGTTCGTCAACGTGCCGATCGGGGTTGCCATCTGGTTCCTTGGACGGATGGTGCTGGTCGAGACTCCGCAGCGCCAGGGACGATTCGATCTGACCGGTGCGATGACCTCCACGGTCGGAATGACCGCCATCGTGTTCGGGCTAATCGAATCAGGCGCCGCAGGCTGGACCGACCGCCGAACGCTCGGAGCGTTCGCGGCTGGAGTTGTGTTGCTCGCCCTGTTCGTCCGAACCGAGGGTCGCGTCGAGGAGCCGATCCTCCCGCTACGTCTGCTCTCACACCGGGCCCGCACGACCGCCAACGCCGCCCGCGGGTTGGTGTACGCCGGCATGTACGGGACGTTCTTCTTCTTGTCCCAGTTCCTGCAGGACCTCCAGCACTACTCGCCGCTGCGGGCGGGTGCGGCGTTCCTGCCGATGCCCGCGGCGGTGTTCCTGTCATCGCAACTCGCCGGTCGCGTCCTGGTCCAGCGGTTGGCGCAGAAAACCGTGATGCTGTCGGGCATCTCGCTCGCTGCGCTGAGCCTCATCGCCGCCAACCGTCTTCAGGCCGGCAGCTCCTACAGCCTCATCCTCGTGATCCTGGTGCTGCTCGGGACGGGTTCGGGCGTGTCGTTCGTCAGCCTCACGTCGGCGTCGCTCGCCGATATCCAGCCTCACGACGCCGGCGCGGCGTCCGGCCTGATCAACGTCACGCAACAGATCGGGGCCGCGATCGGCTTGGCGGTCCTGGTCACCGTCTTCGGCAGCGCGACGCATCACGCCCAAATCGGTGCGCAAGCGGCGACGGTCGTGGTTCACGGCCTGCACGTGGTGTTCGGCGTCGGCCTGTTGTTCACTTTGGCGGCGATGATCACCGTGGCGGCATGGATTCCAGGCACGGCGCCGACCACTCCAGTCATCGACCTGGACATCGAGACGGAGTCGGCCTTAGCCGAGATGCCGGTGGTCGACGTCGCGTAGCCCGTCGAGAACACCCGATCCGAGAGGCTCCGCTGAGCAACGGCCCGGCGGAGCCTCTCCGCCCGGCTATGTCGAGGCAGCGGTTCGCCGTTCCGGCGCGACGGTGGCGCCGAGCCGCGCTTCCCACCATTCGATTGGAACGATCCGCAGGGCGAGCTCGAGGGTGTTGCGGTCGAGCTCTTCCGCGAGCTGCGTGATCACGACGATCCGTTTGGCGAGCTCCTCACCATCGATCTCGCCTTCAATCTGCACGGCGGGGCTGCTTGTGGCGCGGCGAAAGCGACGGTGGTCCTCGGGCGGCTCGGCGTTGTCCAACAGGCCAATCAGCCAGCTGATGTCGCTGGCGAGCTCGACGTGACGATCGATGACCTCGGCGTAGACGTCGGCGTTGAGCATCACCGTCGCCCACCGACCAAGCACCTCATCAGTGTGCGCCGCCAGCATGGCGATCTCGTCGTGGAGCCCGCGACGAAGGCCATCGTCGGCAATCGTGGCGCGGACGGCAGCCGTGAGTCCAGACGCCTCTCGGACGGCCCGGCCGTTGATGTGGACCGAGTCCGGGCGCGCCGCGTCCGGAGGAAGCAACCCGACCCGCCCCAGCACACCCGTCCAGATCAGACGGGCATTGCGGACGAGTTCCAGCATGACGAACTGAGCGAGGATGCTCCACCGTTCACGTCTTCTCCGCTCGAGGATCTCGTTGATGACAGCGACCGAGAGCATCACGATGATCACGCTCGCAGCGAGACTGGCGAGCAGGGCGTGCCGGGCCCAGAAGGTTCCTCCCGCGACATCCGAGACGATCCCGCCGGCCAACGCCAGCAGAGCGATGATGGCGAGCACCCGCGTGCGCCGCAGCAGTGCATCGACGGACTGTGAACGTCGCGGGCCAACATCGTGGTGTCTCATGACCGGCGAGCGTATGCCCAGCTCAGAGCGTGTCGATGTGCCGCCGCCGCCCTCGGCTTGGAGCGTGACCGGGCGCTTATCCGGCTCGGGGCGATCGGTCGAAACGAGCGGCGAGTTCTCTGGTCGTGTGCTGTCGGGTGGGGAGGCCGCTGTCACGGCATCTGTCCACGTTAAGAGGGTGGTTCTCGTTCCGACTGCCTTGTAATGAGAACTGTTCTTGGTTAGACTGTTAGTCATGACGGCCCTCCAAGTCGACCGCTGGACCCGTCACCGTCGATTGCTGGCCATCGTTGGCCTTCTTGGCGTGCTGGGCTCGGCGTGCACGTCCGCCAAGCAGTCGGCGACGTCGGGGGCGACGAAGGGACCGGCCAAGACGTTGAGCATCGTCGCGGGAGAGAACTTCTGGGGCAGCATCGTGGGACAACTGGCCGGGCGCGCCGGCAAGGTCACGAGCGTCGTCACCGACCCGAACGCCGATCCACACACTTACGAGTCGAGCTCCGAGGACGCCCGGGCCTTCGCCGACGCCGACTACGTCGTCTTGAATGGAGCCGGGTACGACGGGTGGGCCGACAAGCTGATCAGCGCCAACCCCAGCTCCAAGCGGAAAGTCTTTCGGGTGGGCGACCGGTTGGGCAAGAAGGAGGGCGACAACCCGCATTTCTGGTATGACCCGGGTTACGTGACCAGGGTCGCCGATCAAATCACCGCTGACCTAAAGGCGATCGATGCCGCTGACGCTGCCTACTTCGACACCCAGCGCGCCGCCTTCGACACCGCGACGCAGCCGTACCGGGCCAGGCTCAGCGCCATCAAGTCCAAGTTTGCCGGTAGGCCGGTGGCGTCGACGGAGTCGATCTTCGTGTACCTGGCCGACTATCTCGGATTGAAGGTCGTGTCTCCGCCGGACTTCATGCAGGCCGTGGCCGAGGGCAACGATCCGCCCGCCCCGTCGGTGGCGTTGTTCCAGGATCTCATGGCGAAGCGAGAAGCGAAGGTGTTGGTCTACAACCAGCAGACCTCCACGGCCGTCACGACCAACCTCAAGAGGATCGCCACAGACCACGGCATCCCGATCGTTGGGGTCTCCGAGACCATCCAACCGCCCGACGCGACCTTCGAGGAGTGGTTCGGAGCTGAGTTGATCGACCTGCAGAACGCCCTCAACGCCGACGCCCTCACGGGCACCACCGCGACGTCCTCGCGATCGACCACGGGCGGCTGATCACGTTGGCCGGGGCGATTATTGACGCCCAGAGTCTGGGTGTCTCCTATGGGACCCGCAGCGTGTGGTCAGACGCCACCTTCACGGTGGCGCCAGGGGAGTTCGTGGCCGTGCTCGGCCCCAACGGCGCCGGTAAGACCACACTGCTTCGCGTCTTGCTGGGCTTGCTCTATCCCTCAGCGGGAAGCGTGTCGGTGCTGGGCCGGGCGCCCCGGCGAGGTAATGCGGCCATCGGCTACGTCCCTCAGCGGCGTCCTGTCGACCCTGAGTTGCGGCTGGCCGGGACCGAGCTGGTCAAGCTTGGCGTGACGGGGCGTCGCTGGGGAATCGGCTGGCCCGGGTCAGGCGCGCCCCTGCGCCGCCAGGTTGCCGAGGCTGTCATGGCTGTTGGCGCCGAGGCCTTCGCAGGTCTACCGATCGGCACACTGTCGGGGGGTGAGCTCCAACGCCTGGCGTTGGCCCAGACGATCGTCGGTGGTCCCCAGCTCCTGCTCCTCGATGAGCCGCTCGCCAGCCTCGACGTCCGCAACCAGGTGGCGGTCAGTCACCTCGTCGCCGACCTGGCCCGCGACCGGGGCATGGCCGTCATGCTCATCGCCCACGACGTCAACCCCCTCCTCCCGGTGCTGGACAAGGTCATCTACATCGCCGGGGGCAGGCTCACCGTCGGCCGACCCGAGGAGGTCATTACCTCCAAGCAGCTCTCCGCCCTCTACGACGCCAACGTCGAGGTGCTTCGCGACAGTCGTGGGCGGATGTTCGTCGTCGGCCTCGAAGACGAACACGCCCATCCCCACGACCGCGACCGCCCCGCCACGGTCGGGCATTGACACCGATGGTTCGCCTCATCGGTGCGGCCGCGCCGCGGCCGACGTGGAACGTCGTGCGCGATCTTCACCAGCTCTTCCACTACCCGTTCATGGTGCATGCCTTCGTAGCCGGCACCATCGTCGCCGTCGTTGCCGGGAGCGTCGGCTATTTCGTGGTGCTCCGCCAATCCGCCTTCGCCGCCCACGCCCTGTCCGAGATCGGCTTCGCCGGGGCTAGTGGGGGCGTGGCCTTCGGCTTCAGTGCCGTGCTCGGCCTGCTCACCATGAGCCTCGTCGGGGCGGCCCTCATCGGCGCTCTCGGCAAACGTCTGCACGGCCGCGACACCGTGATCGGCACGGTGCTCGCCTTCTCCCTCGGTCTGGGCTCCTACTTCCTGACCCGCTACAAGGGCAACGCGTCCGGGGCGTTCAGTCTCCTGTTCGGGGAGATCCTGGGCATCAGCGTGCGCGACGTGTGGGTCATCGGCATCGCCGGCGCGGTCACCGTCGGCGTACTCGCCGCGATCTACCGACCCCTGCTCTTCGCATCACTCGACGAAGACGTGGCCGAGGCCCGCGGCGTCCAAGTGCGGGCACTGTCGATCGGCTTCTTGCTCCTCCTCGCCCTCGCTGTCACCGCCGCCATCCAGGTCGTTGGGGTGCTGTTGATCTTCAGCCTTCTCGTCGTCCCCGGCGCCATCGCAGAGCGCCTCTGCCGCACCCCGGGCCGCGCCGTCGCCCTGTGCATCTCGTCGTCACTGATATTCGTGTGGGCCGGACTAGCCGTTACCTACTACTCCAAGTTCCCGGTTGGCTTCCTCATCACCGCGTTCGCGTTCGCCGCCTACCTTGCCGTGCGCCTGCTCCCAAATGGTAGGGGTGGGCTCGCGTCCGGCATCCAACGCTCTCCCTCGCCAGTCGAACCTTCCGGGGCGTCGCGCCGGTAACTTGACCAAGATGGCCGAGCCCGCCAAACCCGCCGACCGGCTCCACCTCGAGGCGGCCGTCCGCCTCGCCGGGGTCGAGCAGCGCTATACATCGTCTCGGCGCGCGCTCGTCGAGACCTTGGCCGCCGCGGGACGGCCGCTCAGCATCCCCGAGATCCTGTCGACCAAGCCATCGATCCCGCAAAGCTCTGCCTACCGGAACATCACCGCCCTCATCGATGCCAAAGTGGTCCGCCGTGTCGCCGGCTCTGACGACCACGGCCGCTTCGAGCTCGCCGAGGATCTCGCCGGCCACCACCACCACCTGATCTGCGAATGCTGCGGTCAAGTACTCGACATCACCGCGTCGCCCAGACTCGAGAAGGCCTTGGCTGAGGCAGCTAGAGTCGCCGAAGAGGAAACCGGCTTCTCTGTCGACGATCACCGCATGGACCTCGTCGGCACCTGTCAAGCGTGCCGTACCGCCCCCAAGGCCTGAACCCGGCCGCCGCGCCGCGGCGCGCGTGCAGGCACCCCACCAACGGCGGCGCCGACGGCTGAAGCAAGGCGCGACCATGCCCGAAATCCTCTCACGCGCCGGACAAGCTTGGCGTGTGCACAGTCACGGGAGCCAACCTCCAGGCGGTGCCGTCCCCGATTCGGTGAATCGGGCCCTCGCCGCCGCGGTTCTGACCTGCCTGGCCATCGCCCTCATCGGCCTCGCGATCCTGTGGCCCTCAAAATCACGAATCGCCGCTCCGCCGGGGACAGGAGGATCGACCACGCTGTTCCGTGGCACGGTCACGTTCGTCAAGAACTACGAATGCCGCTACGACACCGGCAGTGGAACCGCCCCGGCCACCAGCGCCTCCAAGCCCCAATGCGAGACATCACAGGTGGCCATGCACAACGGGCCCGAACGAGGCCAGGAGGTCCCCGTCGACACCAACAGTGCCGCCGGCACGGCCGATCTCCATGTCGGTGACCAGATCCTCGTCGCGCGAACCACCGGCCCCGACAACACCCCGACATATGTGTTCGTCGACTACCAGCGCGGCACGCCGCTGCTCTGGCTGGGACTCGTCTTCGCCCTCTTCGTCGTGGGCGTCGCCCGCTGGCGAGGCATGGGGGCCCTCGTCGGGCTCGGCATCACCTGGCTCGTGCTCGTCCGCTTCATGCTGCCAGCCCTCCTCGACGGCAAGAACGCACTTGCCGTCGCGCTGGTTGCCGCAGCGCTTGTGTTGGGCAGCGTTCTGTTTGTGGCCCACGGCTTCAACGCCCGCACCGCGACCGCGGTGCTCGGCACCCTTGCCAGCCTGCTGTTGGTCGGTCTGATTGGTGTGGTCTCCGTCGGGGCGACCCGCCTGAACGGAACCGGCTCTGACGAGGGCACCTACCTGCAGAGCATCGCCGGCAGCGTCAGCCTGCGAGGATTGCTCCTCGCCGGGATGGTGATCGGCGCCCTCGGTGTCCTCAATGACATGAGCGTCACGCAAGCATCCGCAGTCTGGGAGATTCATCTAGCCGACCCGAGCCAAGGCGCTGGCCGCGTCTACCGGTCAGCCATGCGGGTCGGACGCGACCACATCGCCTCCACCGTCTACACCCTGGTACTCGCCTACGCGGGAGCGGCGCTGCCGCTCCTGCTGCTCTTCAACCTCGCCGGCCGACACGTCAGCGACGTCGTCACCTCCGAGCTCATCGCCGAGGAAGTCGTCCGCACCCTCGTTGGCAGCATCGGGCTCGTTGCGTGCGTCCCCCTAACCACCATCCTCGCTGCCGTCGTCGTCACAGTCCCGCACCGGGCAGCGCGATCTGGGCCTGCGACGACATAGAGCAATCGCCAGGCGCAAGTTCGCGGGCCATCTTGTACGGCTGCGTCTTGGACCAGGCCCTTGGCTGTCTGGGTCAACCGACGTGTCCGCGCGTCGGACGCTTGGGCTCTTACAGCGACGGCTCGACCCCTCGGCATTAGCGGCCATGACCCGGTCCCAGCCGCAAAACCGTGCCGGGTCGCCGAGACGCCGAGGTCGAGCGCGGCGAGGTGTGGGGCGGACACGAAGCGAACGCCGTCCCAGTCCAGCAGGGATGTGCGCTGGTGCGTCTCCTACCGGGCTGTGCGTGGCGACAGGTTGGCGCTCTCGAAGCCGCGACCAATCAGGTGAGCACGTACGGCTCAGCTCGGTGCGGTTTCGCGTAACGCATGTGCAGCGCGATCGCACCGGCGGAGATTGCGGCGTACACGCACCACAGGGAGGCGAACCCATCGGCCGTGAGCGC
>Ga0307477_10003933_pt1 | contig 10907 bp, 7 predicted proteins | sample atmos_gasesECM2C_FD_203316 | JGI IMG/M metagenome (GOLD analysis project Ga0307477, IMG submission 203316) | Hardwood forest soil microbial communities from Morgan-Monroe State Forest, Indiana, United States - atmos_gasesECM2C_515 | ecosystem: Environmental > Terrestrial > Soil > Temperate... | reverse complement strand
GGGGACCGACTTCGATTCCCTTACCGGCAAGTATTCCACACAGGGGCCGACGCTTTATATGCTGGCCACCATCCTGAACCATCCGGACGCGTCGGTGGACGGAGTTATCGACGAATTCTGCGCCGCCTTCGGCCCGGCCCAAGGGACCGTTACGGAGTATTTTGCCCTGTGGGAGTCGGTCTACCCGCAATACTCCGCCGCCGAGCAGGCGGAGCGGATCAAGGCCAAACGGAAATATGGCGCCGGATTGTACGGCCCATACTACCTGCTGGCCGGCGAGATTTTCACGCCGCGGATCATGGCCGACGCTCGTTCGATCCTGGAAAAAGCCCGCGCCCAGGCGACCGGTGACGCCACGGCTTCGGCACGAGTCCAGTGGCTGGCCAAGGGGTTGACCCACGCCGAGTTGATTCTGGAGGCACAGAAGGCCTACGAGCATGCGATCGATACCGGCGATAAGGCCCAGTTCACCAGCGCCCGCCAGGCACTGCTCGATTTCCGCAGGGACAACGCCGAGTACGACAAATCCTTCTTTGCCGGCCTGAGCGGCGACGAGAAGAAGTGGGATCGGGTCGGCTGGTGAGGTGCGCGGGGCCGAACCGCCATTCAGTTTTCGCGCAAAAGCTCTAAATCGCTACAATATTTGCGCTCGACCAGCGGCCAAACGGATCCAGGCGGAAGAAGTAATCCATGCCAAAGAGGGCTCGAGTGTCCGATTTTCCCAGGAACTGGTGGATGTTGTCAGCGGTGCTGGTGTGCTGTTGCGCCCTGGTTTCGTGCAAGACCAAAAAGACCAAAATGGCCGTCGGCTTTGCCCAGGAAGGGGACGAGAATGCCTGGCGGATCGCGGAGACACAATCGGTTCAGGCCGAGGCGGCGCGGCGCGAGACCGACCTGCATCTTGCCAGCGCCCAGGGAGATGTCGAGAAGCAGATCGGCGCGGTGCGGACGTTTATCGCGCAGCGCGTGGACGCAATCATATTGGCCCCCAAGGTCGAGACGGGGTGGACTCCGGTGCTCAAGGAGGCCAAGGACGCCAATATTCCGGTCATCCTCATCGACCGCGGCGTGAGCGCCAGCCCCGACCTGTATGCGACCCTGATCGAATCGGATTTCGTGGAGGAGGGACGTCGGGCCGCGCAATGGCTGGCCGAACATACCCGCGGACAGGAGGTCAATATCGTCGAACTGGAGGGCTCCGCCGGCTCGGCCCCGGCGATCGACCGCAAGAAGGGTTTCGATGAACAGATCAAGGCGTCTCCCAAATTACACATCCTCGCCAGCCAGGACGGCAATTTCACCCGCGAGGGCGGCAAGCAGGTGATGACCAACTTCCTGCTCACGCTCGGCGCGGAAAGGATCAATGCGGTTTACTGTCACAACGACGACATGGCACTGGGCGCGATCCAGGCCATCGAGGCCGCCGGCAAGAAACCAGGCCACGACATCAAGATCCTCTCGATCGACGGCATTCACGACGGCATTCAGGCCGTTCTCGACAAGAAGATCAATTGCATCGTCGAGTGCAATCCGCTGCTGGGCTCGGATGCGTTTGACGCCATCGAGGCCATCCTGCTCGATCACAAGACGCTGCCCAAGAAGATGACCGAAAAGGATGCGTTGTTCGACGAAAGCAACGTGACCAAAGAGTTGCTGGACAGCAGGAAATACTAAACCGGGCAACACATTGCTCGAGGGACGCCCATGAGCGGCAAGACTTCATGGATGACATCGGGACTGATGATGATCCTGCTCGGCATGCCGGGCGCCCGGGCCGATGAGGTGGGAGGGGTGGCGTCGCCGCCGCCGGAATCCTCGAACGCGTTTTACGTGTCCAACCGCGCTCCGCTGCGGCCCAGCGCCTTTGTCAAGCTTCCGATCGAGAGCATCACGCCGCGGGGGTGGCTGCGGCACCTGCTCGACCTCGAAGCTGAGGGCATGACCGGGCATCTCGAGGAAATCTCCAGTTGGTGCGACTTCAAGTCCAGCGGCTGGGCGGACCCCAGGGCGGCACAGAAGCAGGGGTGGGAGGAGCTGCCGTACTGGCTCAAAGGCTACGGCGATCTGGGCTACGTGCTCAACGACGACGCGATCATCGCCCACACCCGCAAATGGATCGACGTGATCCTGGCGGGGCAGGATTCGAGCGGGTGGTTTGGGCCCCGCCAGCTCCTGAACAGCCGCGAGTGCGACGGCAAGGTCGATCTCTGGCCCAACATGCTCGTGCTCAACATCATGCAGTCGTGGTACGAGCACGGCGGGGACGTGCGGGTCATCCCGTTCATGACCCGCTATTTCAAATGGGAGCTGAACTATCCGGAGCGGGATTTTCTTCGCGGCTACTGGCCGAAGATCCGTGCCGGCGACAACCTCGAAAGCGTCTACTGGCTCTACAACCGCACGGGCGAACCGTGGCTGCTCGATTTGGCCAAAAAAATCCATCTGCACACCGCTGACTGGACCAGCGGGCCGATCAACCTGCACAACGTCAACTTTGCCCAAAGCTTCCGGGAACCGGCCGAGTACTGGCAGCAGGCAAAGGACGACACTTTCCTAAACGCCACCCAGCGCGACTACGACCAGGTGATGGGAACGTGGGGCCAGGTACCCGGCGGCGGGTTCGGCGCCGACGAAAACGCCCGCAAGGGATACGTCGATCCCCGCCAGGGCTTCGAGACCTGCGGCATGGTCGAATACATGCACAGCTTCGAGATGCTTATGAAGATCACCGGCGATCCGCGCTGGATCGACCGTTGCGAGGACGTGGCGTTCAATTCGCTGCCGGCCGCGTCAACGCCTGATCTCAAGGGCCTGCACTATCTAACCTGCCCCAACCAGGTGAGCCTCGATCCGGGCAACAAGAGTCCGGGTGTGCAGAACGGCGGCACGATGTTCTCCTACAGCCCGGGCGCCGTCTATCGGTGCTGCCAGCACAACGTCGCGATGGGATGGCCATACTTTGCCGAAGAGCTGTGGCTTGCCACGCCTGACAATGGATTGTGCGCGTCGATCTACAGCGCATCGGAGGTACGCGCCAAGGTCGGCGATGGAAGCCAGGTCGAACTCACTGAAGATACGGACTACCCTTTTGGGGAAACGGTCGAGTTGAAGGTTTCAGCGGACAAGACAGTTCACTTCCCGCTCTATCTGCGCGTGCCGCACTGGTGCGCTGATCCGCAGGTGAAGATCAACGACCAGCCGGCAGCGGTCTCGGCCGGGCCCGATACTTTTATCGTCATCCGCCGTGATTGGCGCGACGGTGACCGTGTCTCCCTTCGCCTGCCGATGAAGATTTCCCTTCGCCTCTGGAAGAAGAACAAGGATTCGATCTCGGTCGATCGCGGGCCGCTCACCTTTGCGCTGGACATCGGACAGAATTGGCAAAAGTACGGCGGCAGCGACCAGTGGCCCGAGATGCAGGTGCTGCCGACCACTCCCTGGAATTACGGGCTGGAGGTTGACCAAAGCAATCCTGCCGCGTCGTTCGAGGTCGTTCAAAAGAGCGGACCCCTGGCCGGACAGCCATTCGCCCCGGCGGATGTGCCCATCGAGCTCAAGGCCAAGGGCAAACGCATTCCGCAATGGAAGACGGACCGCAACAAGCTGCTCGAGCCGCTTCAGCCAAGCCCGGTGAAGTCGGACCAGGCGGCGGAGACGATCACGCTGATTCCAATGGGAGCGGCACGGCTGCGAATCTCGTCGTTCCCGGTCATCGGCGACGGCCCTGACGCGGTTGAGTGGAAATGATGGCGGATGGCCCACTTCTCCAGTTGCGCGGCGTCCGCAAGTTGTTCCCGGGGGTGATCGCGCTGGACGGCGTCGATTTTGCCTTGCGGCGCGGCGAGATTCACGCGCTGATGGGCGAAAACGGGGCGGGAAAGAGCACGCTGATCAAAGTCGTTACCGGCGTACATCGGCGCGACGGCGGCGAGATGCTTTTGGAGGGGACGCCGATCGATCCCCGCTCCCCGCTTGAAGCGCAGCGCCTGGGGATCAGTACGGTCTACCAGGAAGTGAATCTGATCCCGACGCTGTCGGTGGCGGAGAACATTTTCCTGGGCCGCCAGCCGCGTCGCTGGCGCCGAATCGACTGGCGGCGGGTTCACGATCGCTCGCGGCAGGCGCTGGCACGGCTCCATCTCGAGATCGACGTCACGCGGCCGCTGTCGAGCTATTCCATCGCCATCCAACAGATGGTCGCCATCGCGCGGGCGCTGGACGTGCGGGCCCGGCTGTTGATCCTCGACGAGCCGACCAGCAGTCTCGATCCCGGCGAGGTCGCCCGGCTCTTTGCCGTGCTGCGCCGCCTCCGCGACGACGCGATGGGAGTCGTATTCGTCTCTCATTTTCTCCAGCAGGTCTACGCGATCAGCGACCGCATCACGGTTCTGCGAAACGGTGCACTGGTCGGCGAATACAAGACCGCCGAGTTGTCGCGCGAGCAGCTCGTCGCCAAGATGATGGGGCGCGAGCTGGCGGAGTTCGAGAGCCAGGCGCACGACAGCCAGGGGCCGGAGAAAAAGGCACGGCGTGCGTTCTTGAGCGTTCGCAATTTCGGGCGTGCGGGAGGGCTTCAACCACTCGATCTGGTGATCGATGAAGGCGAAGTGGTCGGCTTGGCCGGACTCCTGGGCTCGGGACGGACCCAGACGGCCCGCCTGCTCTTCGGCATCGACAAGGCTGACTCCGGCGAAATGACGATTGACGGAAACCCGATCCGGCTTTCCTCGCCGCGCGAGGCGATCCGCCGCGGCCTTGCGTTCTGTCCCGAGGACCGCAAGACCGCCGGCATCGTGGCCGATCTGTCGGTGCGAGAGAACATCGTGCTTGCCCTGGCCGCTCGAAACAGCGTCTTTCGATCCTTATCGCGCAAGCGCCAAAACGAAATCGCTGACCGCTTCATCGCACACTTGGGGATCGTGACCCCTGACACCGAGCAACCCATCAGGAACCTCAGCGGTGGCAACCAGCAAAAGGCGATCCTTGCCCGCTGGCTCGCGGCCAACCCAAGACTGCTGATCCTCGACGAGCCTACCCGCGGCATCGACGTCGGCGCCAAGGCCCAAATCCAAAGGCTGACGCTGTTGCTGGTCAAGGAAGGGATGTCGATCCTCTTCATTTCGTCGGAACTGGAAGAGGTCGTGCGCGTCAGCGACCGGGTGGCGGTGCTGCGTGACCGCGCCAAAGTCGCGGAGCTGAGCGGCGCGCAGATCAGCGAACAGTCGATCATGAGGGCAATTGCCCAAGCGGGCCCGGCCGCGGCCGCGAAGGAGACCACGTGACCGGCGCTCAAGGAATCGATCATCATGAACCGGCGACGCGACCCTCGCGCGTCGGGCCGCACCAAAGCGCGCGGCGATTGCTCTGGCCGCTGGCTGCCTTGGTGGCGCTATTGCTCTTCGATCTTCTATTCATTCCCAACTTTTTTCGCGTGGGCGTCGCTGAAGGGCGATTGACGGGGACCCTGGTCGAAATCTTTCGTTGGTCGGGACCGCAGACGCTGCTGGCGGTGGGGATGACAATTGTGCTGGCGACAGGCGGTGTGGACTTGTCGGTCGGCGCGGTAATGGCCTTGGCGGGCGTCACGATGGCCGAACTGGTCACCGGCTTCCACTGGACCTCGTGGGCGGCCGTCCTTGTCGGCCTGGGGCTGTCGGCGGCCGCCGGAGCCTGGAATGGCGCGCTGGTGACGCTGCTGGACATTCAACCGATCGTGGCGACGTTGGTGCTGATGGTCGGCGGCCGCGGCGTCGCCGAGCGGATCGGCGGAGCGGCCCACGTCAATCTTTCCGGGCCGATCGCTGAAATCTTCGGCGGCACGGCGATGGGCGTGCCAACCCAGGGATTGGTGGCGCTTGGCGTGCTTGGGCTGGCGGTCGTATTTACCCGGCTGACTTGGACCGGGCTGCTCATCGAAGCCACCGGGGGCAATCCGACCGCCAGCCGGTACGCCGGCGTCAACGTCAAGCTCGTCACCTTCTTGGCGTACATGTTCTGCGGGCTGTGCGCTGGCCTGGCGGGATTGCTGAAGACTGCCGACCTTCACGGCGCCGACGCCTCGCAACTGGGACTTTACTGGGAGCTTGATGCGATCCTCGCCGCGGTGATCGGCGGCACCGCTCTTACCGGCGGCCGATTCTCTCTATTGGGAGCGTTCCTGGGCGCGGTCTTGATGGTTACGCTGACGACGACAATCCAATCGAAGGTGCCGGTGGAATACGCCCTGATCGCCAAGGCGATTGTCGTCGTCGCGGTCTGCTTGCTTCAATCGGAGGCCTTTCGCGGGCGAGTCCTGCGGGTGCAGGCGCCCATTTAGCAGCGAACCCAGTGCTCGTGGTAAACGTTTTAGATTGATGCAATGCATGAGCCCGCATGGATGCGGGCACTATCGATGCGTGAGGGTTGTCTCAAGCGGATGGAGCCGCCCATGTGGATTCTGACGATCGTCCTGCCTGTCGTTGGCCTGTTCAGCGGGTTTCTGACCGCCAGCGTCATCAGCGCCAGGCGGATTTCCGAGCTTTATGTCCAGACGCAGTGGTGGCGCTGGCGCTACGAGCAGCTTTGCCACACCGCGATGTCACAGCCGGCGGACCTGCCGTCGTCGATCCGGTTCAATTAGCCGATTTGGCCCGTTAAGCTGCTCTCTTGACTGGTCGAAATTGAGGATAGGAGACCGCTCGCATTCGGTAGGTTCCGCGCGCCATGGGCGGCGACCGGGAGCGGCAAAAAATGCACCAGGTACTTCGCCGAGCTCCATTCGCCATGGGCCTCACGGCTTGGGCGGCTTTAGTCGCTTTGGGGGCGATGCGGCTTTGGAAGTACGAGGCGGCTGCGGGAACCTCTGCCCGCCCTCCGCTTCGTTGGCCGGCCGATTCGCACATCGTCTTGAGCCGCAGGCTGCCGACGCTGGTGCTGCTGGTTCATCCGCATTGTCCCTGCTCTCGTGCCACGATCGGCGAGCTGGCGAAACTGATGACCAACTGTGATGGCAGGTTGGCGGCGACAGTGCTGGTGTTACACCCGGCGGGCATGCCCGACACCTGGGTGCGCACCGATCTATGGTCCAGTGCCGCCGCTATTGCGGGCGTGACCGTTTTGGCCGACGACGATGGCGCCGAAGCCCGCCGATTCGGGGCCGCCACCAGCGGCCAATCGCTTCTCTACTCCAAGGACGGAGAGCTTCTGTTCGCCGGCGGCATTACCGAATCGCGTGGCCACAGCGGCGACAACGCGGGACGCTCCGCGATCGAATCGCTAGTCCTCTCGACGGGGACGCGGCCAACCACACAACCCGCCGTGACTCCTGTGTATGGCTGCCCGCTATTTGGTCCGGGGGCTTGCCAGATGGAGGGATCGAACCCATGTCCACAATGACTCCGGATCCGGCGGCGCCCAATACCATCTCGGCACGGGCCGCCCAGTTGTACGACTTGCATCGTATCTCGATCTACCGGCGCACCGACCGCGTCTTCGCGATACTGATGGCCCTTCAATGGATTTTCGGCATCGTGGCGGCCGTCGTCATCTCTCCACGCACCTGGGCAGGCACTGCCAGTCATGTCCACCCCCACGTGTGGGCCGCGGTATTCTTAGGCGGCGCTATCAGCGCTTTGCCGATCTTTCTGGCCCTGGTCAAGCCCGGTCACGCCATCACCCGCTACGTCATCTCAGTGACGCAGATGCTTTGGTCGGCGCTGCTGATTCACCTCACCGGCGGGCGGATCGAGACGCATTTTCACGTCTTCGGATCGCTGGCGTTCCTGGCGTTCTATCGCGAATGGCCGGTGTTGATCCCCGCGAGCATCGTCGTGGCGGCGGATCACTTGCTCCGTGGGATCTACTTCCCGCAGTCGGTCTATGGTGTGCTGACGCCGAACTCCTGGCGTTGGCTGGAGCACGCGGCATGGGTGGCATTTGAAGACGTGTTCCTCATCGCCTCCTGTCTCCGCGGGCAGAAGGAGATGCGGCAGATCGCGCACCGCGCCGCGGAGCTGCAAGCGGCCAAGGAAGCCGCCGAAGCGGCCAACCGTGCCAAGAGCGAGTTCCTGGCCACCATGAGCCACGAGATCCGCACCCCCATGAACGGCGTGATCGGGATGAACGAACTACTGTTGGGCACGGACCTCAACGACCGCCAGCGCCGCTTCGCTACGATGGTCAAGAGCTCGGCGGATTCGCTGCTGACGCTTATCAACGCGGTCCTGGACTTCTCCAAAATTGAGGCAGGCAAGCTGGAACTGGTCGAGGTCGAGTTCGATCTGGCCATCGCCGTGGAAGAGGTGGTCGAGATGTTCGCCCAGCGCGCCGAGAAGAAGGGGCTGCTGTTGGCCTGTCATGTCGATTCGGCAGTTCGCTACCCGGCAAAGGGGGACCCGGATCGAGTACGACAGGTTTTGGTGAACCTCGTCAACAACGCCATCAAGTTCACCGAAAAGGGTGAGATCGTGGTCCGGGTCACGCTCGACGGCGAACAGGCCAACCGCGCCACCGTGCGCTTTGCCGTCACCGACAGCGGGATCGGCATCCCGCCGGAGCGGATGGACCGCCTCTTCAAGAGCTTCTCCCAGGTGGATGCCTCCACCACCCGTAAATACGGCGGAACGGGCCTTGGCTTGGCGATTTCCAAGCAACTCGCCGAGCTGATGGGCGGTCAGATCGGCGTGCAAAGCACGTGCGGCAGGGGCTCGACCTTCTGGTTTACTGCCAAGTTGGGGATCCCTCCGCATGCGACGCGGCGGATGCAACCCCGCCTTGATCCCCGCGGCCTTAAGGTGCTGGTTATTGATCAGAATCCGGTACATCGTGAGGTCGTCTGTTCGCAACTGGCGAGCTGGGGGCTGCTCGCCGCGACCGCCACGGGCGGCGCCGAAGCGCTGGACCTGATCGAGCGTGCGTCACGCGCCAATGAGACTTTTGGCGTCATTATCATGGACAGCGCGATGCACGACATGACGCCCGAGGCGCTCGCCCGGGCCGTTCGTCAATCCAGCGCGAGCAGCAAGTCTGCGCTGATGATCCTGACCGCAATGGGAGCGCGGATCGAAGAGGGTGAACTGGCCTCGCGCGGCTTTGACGGGCACATTGGCCGGCCCGTTCGGCAATCGCAGCTCTTCGATACGATCATCGACGCGATCGCCCGAGCCGGCGCTCCCGCCGTCACGTCGCATCCCGACGCCGCCCAGCCGGCCCAAGCGACCCGCGCCCAGGGCGCGCGCCTCCTCCTTGTCGAGGACAACGAGGTGAATCAGATGGTCGCCGCCGAACTGTTGGCGGAGGCAGGATACATCTGCCAATGCGCCGACGACGGCAGAAAAGCGATCGATGCGGTTTTGCAGTCCCCGTTTGACCTCGTGTTGATGGATTGCCAGATGCCGGAAATGGATGGCTTTGAAGCCACGCGCGTCATTCGGCAGCATGAGACGCACAACCCTTTGCCCGGCCGGACGACTCGCCTGCCGATTATTGCCCTGACGGCCAATGCCCTCAACGGGGATCGGGAGCGCTGCCTGCAAGCCGGTATGGACGACTACCTCAGCAAGCCGCTACAGCCGGAAAAGCTGCTGGCGATAATTGGGAGCTTTCTGTCCCGATCTTCTCTCAAGCCCGCGCCGACCTCCAACCTGATTCCGCCGGCCGCCATACCCGTAGCGAACTGCCCTCCAGAATCGGAGGCGACCGCTGGCGCCCAAGCCGTCAACCCTATTGATATCGAGATGCTGGTCCACCGCTGCCGGGGCCGACGCGACTTTGCAGAGAAGGTGCTATCGAAATTCCGCGCCCAGTCAGTTGAGATCCTGGAAGCGATCGTGCGGGGCCTCGAGCAGAAGGATGGCGAGCTGACGACCCGAAACGCCCACAGCCTCAAAGGCATGGCCGCAACTGTCTCGGCAGAGTCCTTGCGTCAGGCCGCCGCGGACGCCGAAGCCAAGGCGCGGTCGGGTGACTGGGACGCGGTACAAGGGCAACTTGACGAGGTGCGCAGGCAACTCGACTCCTGCCTGGCCTTCATCCCTGAAACGTTGGACACGGCGGCCGAGCGCGGTGTAGGGGACTCGAGGCCTGAAGCGGAGGCTGCACGTGCGTGTTTTGATCGTCGATGACGAAGAGATCAGCCTTGACATGCTGAGGTTAGCCCTCGAAGAGGCGGGGCACGAGGTCGATGCTGCCCGCAACGGCCGGGAAGCCCTGAGTGTGCTCGTCAACGGCGAGCATCAACTGGTCATCTCGGACTGGGAGATGCCCGAGGCCAGCGGGCTGGACCTCTGCCGCGACATCCGCGGCCGGGAGCTGGGAAGCTACGTCTACTTTATCCTGTTGACCGCCCGCCACGGTTCGGCGTCCATCGTCGAGGGCCTGGCCAACGGGGCCGACGACTTCATCACCAAGCCCTTTGACCCTGACGAGCTGATGGCCCGTGTCCGGGTCGCCGAGCGGATCCTCTCCCTGGAAACACGCGATATGACGATCTTCGCCCTGGCGAAGCTGGCCGAGTCCCGCGACTGCGAGACCGGCGAACACCTCGAGCGCGTGCAGAATTATTCGCGGCTGCTGGCCCACCGGCTCATGCAGGCAGGCCAGTATCCCCGTGAAATCGATACGGGATTCGTGAAATTGATTTACGAAACCAGCCCGCTGCACGACATCGGGAAGGTTGCGATTCCTGACTGCGTGCTGCTCAAGCCCGGGCGGCTGAGCGATGAAGAGTTCGAGATCATGAAGACTCATACGGTCCTTGGCGCACAGACGCTGGAGGCGGCGGCGCGAAAATACCCCAAGGCCAAGTACCTGAAGATGGCCCGGGAGATTGCCGAGTCGCACCACGAGAAATGGAACGGTACAGGCTATCCAAAGGGGCTCAAAGCCTGCGACATCCCGCTGTCGGGCCGGCTCGTAGCACTCGCCGACGT
>Ga0307477_10003932_pt1 | contig 10907 bp, 11 predicted proteins | sample atmos_gasesECM2C_FD_203316 | JGI IMG/M metagenome (GOLD analysis project Ga0307477, IMG submission 203316) | Hardwood forest soil microbial communities from Morgan-Monroe State Forest, Indiana, United States - atmos_gasesECM2C_515 | ecosystem: Environmental > Terrestrial > Soil > Temperate... | reverse complement strand
CGCAACACATCGTCACGAGTCCGATCTCCTTGTCGGAGCGCTCGAGCTCGTGCAGCAGTGTCGTGATCAGCCGTGCGCCGGTCGAGCCGAGGGGATGACCGAGCGCCATCGCGCCGCCGTTGACGTTGACGCGGTCCATGTCCGGATCCAGCTCACGGCGCCAAGCGGCGACCACGGGCGCGAACGCCTCATTGATCTCGATCAGGTCGATATCGCCGATCGCCATCCCATTACGGTCGAGGATTTTGCGTGTCGCCGGGATCGGTCCCTCCAGCATTTTGACCGGATCACAGCCCACTGTCGTCTGATCGACGATCCGCGCGCGCGGTGTAAGGCCCAGCTCTTTGGCCTTCTCCGCCGACATCAGCAGCACCGCCGCGGCGCCGTCGGAGATCTGCGAGGCGTTGCCGGCGGTGATCTTGCCATCTGGCTTGAATGCGGGCTTCAGCTGCGAGAGCGCCTCAAGGCTCGTTTCGGGGCGGATGCCTTGATCGGCGACGTAGGTGTCGCCGTTGACCGCCATCGGCACGATCTCGCGCTCGAAGCGACCCTCCTCGGTGGCCTGGTGGGCCAGCCGGTGCGAGCGGACCGCCAGCTCGTCGAGCTCTGAGCGGGAGATCTCCCACTGATCAGCGATCATCTCCGCGCCGAGCCCTTGACCGACGATGTTGTGCTTGGCCATCAGCTCCGGCGTGAAGGCAAACCCGAAGTCCTCCTGAGTCTTCATCCCGGCCGCGAACGGCAGGTGACCCATGTGCTCGACGCCGGAACCGATCATCGCGTCGTGTACGCCCGCGGCGATTAGCGCCGCGGAGAAGTTGACGGCCTGCTGAGCGGAGCCGCACTGGCGATCGACGGTCGTGCCGGGCGTCTCGATCGGCAGGCCCTCTTGCAGCCAGGCGTTGCGCGCGATATTGAAACCCTGCTCGCCGAACTGCTGCACGCAGCCCGCGATCACGTCCTCGACCTCGCCGGCGTCAATGCCCGTGCGCGCGATGACCTCGCTGTAGCACTTGCCGAGCAGCTCGTTGGGATGGGTGTCCTTGTAGTAGCCCTTCTCCTTGTGTCCGCGGCCGATCGGCGTACGCACCGCCTCGACGATCACAACCTCGCGGCCCTCTGGTTGCCTCATGACTGAACAGCCTCCTAGTTAATAAGGTCTCTAACGCGGCGTTTGACAAGGAGTGCGAGAGCGATACTTGTGCGAGTATGCCCGGCTCCGTGACCTCTACTCTATCGCGCCGGGACAAGATCTAGATTGACCAGTCAGTCAACCCAACCACCGGAACCATTGGGCGAGCGCCTGGCGATAGTCGGCAGCGGCGCGATCGCCTGCGGGCTGGCCGCCACCGCCGCCCGGGCACCGCGCACGAAGGGCGTGGTCGGACCCGTGCTGCTGCTTGCACGCTCGGAGGACTCGGCCGACCGGGCCAGGCAGACGGTCGAGCAGACCCTCGCCCGCCTGGGCGCTGAGGTCGACTCAGAGCACGTTCAGATCGTGACCGACCGCGATGCGCTCACCGAGGCCGGGTTTGTGGTCGAGGCGGTCGTCGAGGACCACGACATCAAGGCCGGTTTGTTGTCCGAGCTCCACGGCATGCTCGCCGCCGAGGCGATCCTCGCGAGCACCACCTCGTCGTTGTCAATCGAGCGGCTGGCCGAGGAGAGCGGGCGCGCCGAGCGGTTCGTGGGGTTGCACGTGTTCAATCCGGTAACCCGCATGCAGCTGGTGGAGCTGATCTTTCCCGCCGCCGCCACCGCCGAGACGCGCGCGCGCGCGTTGGCGCTGTGCAATGCCTTCGAGAAGATCCCGGTCGAGGTGCCCGACGTGCCCGGGTTCGTCGTCAACCGACTGCTGTTTCCGTATCTGTTCAGCGCCGTGCGACTGCTCGAACAGACCGGTATGGACGCGGCCGACATCGACACATGCATGCGACTGGGGGCGGGTCATCCGATGGGGCCCCTCGCGCTGCTCGACCTCGTCGGCCTGGACGTCTCGGTCGCGATTGGGGAGACGATCGGCGAGCCCGTGCCCGAGCGCGTCGCCGCGCTCGTCGCCGAGGGTGCCCTCGGGCGCAAGAGCGGGCGCGGATTCCTTACCCACTGAAGCCCGCGCGGGCTGAGACGACTGATTTCTCGGTGAGCGCGTGTGACACGGCCGCCCAGGCCAGTGAGCGACGGCCCAGACAAACGTGTGACATTCCGCACGTGAGAATTTATTTAGCCTGATGTGACTTTTAGCTGGCATTCATGCGGGCGTGGATACTTGGTCATGCGACACAGTCGCAATGCACACCCGCCTCCTCCCAGTGCACACGATCCGGCCCGCTCCCCCCGCGGGCCGGACGTGTTTATGAGCTCAGCGCACAGGTAAGCCTGCGCCCGCCGAAGTCGCAAACGGGTCGGTCTCCTACAGCGGTCGCCGCGTTACCGTCCTGGCTCCTGCCATCCCCGGACTTCAGCCATCCCCGGACTTCAGCCATCCCCGGACTTCAGCCGCCCTGTGGCTCGCGACCCTCGCCCGGACCCACCGCGCGGCGCTCGCGAATGCGAACCGCCTCGATGCGGTTGTCGCGCACCGACTCGACTCTGATCGAGAAGCCGTTTGCGGCGACCGTGTCGCCACGCCGGGGGAGCCGTCCGAGCGCAGCGAAGACGAACCCTCCGACGGAGTTGTAGGCATCGCTGTCGACCGGCAGGTGCAGGCCATAATCGACCAGGTCGGTGACGGCCACGTGCCCGCGCACAAACCAGTCGCCGTCGGCGAGCTTGCGGATCTCTCCCGCGGCGGGATCGGTCTCGTCGGCGATCTCACCGACGACCTCCTCGATGATGTCCTCGACGGTGACGATCCCAACCACCCGGCCATACTCGTCGACCACGACCGCCATCGAGGTGCGCTGGCGCTGCAACTCGGCTAGCAGGTCGTCGAGCGGCTTGGTCTCGGGCACGATCGGCGCGTCGTGGATAAGTGGCTGCACCGGCGCATGCGGGCCGTTTTGCATGAGCTGACCGATGAGCGTGCTGGCATGGACGATCCCCCGCACCCGATCGCGGTCTTCCTCCTCGGTCACCAGCAACCGTGTGTGTCCGCTGGAGACGCATAGCTGGAGCGCCTGCTCCACATCCTGGGAGATGTCGATCGTGACGACGGCCGGTATCGGGGTCATCACCTGGCGGGCCTCCTGCTCGTGCAGGTGAAACACACCGGTGAGCATCCCTGCCTCCCCCAGGTCGATGTGTCCGCCCGCGTGGGACTCGGCGATCAGGCGCTTGAGCTCATCCGGTGAGCCGCCGCGGCGCTCGAGGCTCATGTCGACGCCGAGCAATCGCAAGATCCGGTCGGCGACCGCGGTGAGAGCAACGATGAACGGGCGAAACAGAACGCTGAACGCCTGCAGCGGACGGGCGACGCGCCGGGCGACCGACTCGGCGCGATCGATCGCGTAGAACTTGGGGACCATCTCGCCGGCGATGAGCTGCGCGGAGGCGATGATCAGGAACGCCACGACCGCCGAGAGGGCAACCGCCACGCCATGACTGAGCGTGTCGCCGAGAGCGCCTTTCAGCAGGCTCGCCAGCGCGGGCTCGCCGAGCGCGCCGATGCCGATCGAGGTCATCGTGACGCCGATCTGGACGGCCGAGATGTACTCGTTGATGCTTCCGAGCTGCTCCAACGCTAGTCCGGCACCCTTGGCGCCCTCGTCGCGCATGAGTTCCAACCGCGCTCGGCGCGAGCGCACGAGCGCGTACTCGGCGATCACGAAGAACGCGTTCACCGCGATCAGCGCCGCGGCGAATATGAGCTTCAGGCCGTTCACGCCAGTCGGTCGATGCGAGCGGCGAGCTCGAAGTCGGCCTCGGTAAGACCACCCTCAGAGTGGGTCGACAACGTCAAGCGCACTCGGTTCCAGCCATGCACGAGCATGTCGGGATGGTGATTGGCCTGCTCGGCCAGCTCGGCCACGCGGTTGACGAACGCGATCGCACCGGCGAAGTCGGCCAGCTTCTCCTCGCGCACGATCGAGTCGCGCCCATGCCGGCGCCACTCGCCGACGGTGGCGATGCGTTGTTCGATCTCAGCGTCGCTGAGCAGTGTCATCTGCACAGCGAGGTTACAGCGCGCCGTGGTCGGCACGGCTCACGGTTCGGGACCGGTGGGCGTGAGCTGGATCGGAGTAGCCGCTTCGACCTCGCTCCTGTGCGACGTCACCAGCGACCCGGCCACCGCCGCCGCCGCGATCGCGGCGCATCCCGCCAGCGCCAGCGCCTGTGCGCGATGGCGGTCGCCCAGTTGGAGCACCAGCGCCGCCAGCGCACCTCCGAGCAGTCCCCCGATGTGCCCGCCCCAGGAGATGCCGGGCAGGGTAAAGCTGATGATGAGGTTGAGCACGATCAGCGTCCCCACGCCGCTCTGCATGATCGGGATCTGGCGTGCGCGCATCTCCACCGCCGCCGCGCCCATCACGCCGAACACGGCTCCTGACGCGCCGACCGTCGGCACGTGGGGCGAGACGAGCAGCGCTCCGAATGACCCGGTCAGCAGCGAGACCGCATAGATCACCCCGAACTTGAGGTGCCCGAGGGCCGGCTCCAACATCATCCCGAGGTAGTAGAGAACCCACATGTTGAAGCCGATGTGAATCAGGTTCTCGTGCAGGAAGCCGCTGGTTACGATCCGCCACCATTGGCCGTGAGCCACGCCCAGCGTGGGCACTCCGCGGATGCTGCCGAACAGGGCGCCTTCTTCGTAAATCTTGCCTGTCGGCTGACCGCTCAAGGTGAAGCTGCCCTCGGTCAGGAACACGATCGCGTTGATCACGATCAGCGCGATCGTCACCTGCGGCCCGGCCGACATGTCGCGCATGCGCACGACTTTGGTGCGCTGGCGGGCGCACTCGGGGCAGCGCATGCCCACTGGCGTGGTCGTCATGCAGTCCGGACAGATCGGCCGCCCGCAGGACGAGCACGACACGCCGGTCTCACGCGATGGGTGCCGGTAGCAGGTGGCCATGGTTCGGGCAGAGCCTATCTATGTCGCGGGCCGCCATCTCCGGGAGGTGGCTCGGCGCATCGGGCGAGACCGAAGCTGGGCGCCGCTCCTGGAAGCTCGTTAGATCGACGCGACGATGACCGGTTCGCGCGTAGGTTTGGGGCTGCCGCCAAGGGGCTCGGCGGTGACGAGCACTTTGCTCACGCCGGCGAGGCTCCCGGGCATCCCGACCGAGCCGCCACCGGAGTGGGTTACGGAGAACAGCACGTCGGTCGGCTGCGGCGCCTGTGTGCCCCGCTCCAACCACACCTCATAGATCCGTCCTGGCGGAGGCGCGGGCATTCCCGTGACCACCAGCACCACATGTGAACCGGATTTTTGCAACGCGGCCGTCGCGTCATAGCCGGGCGCGGCGACGGTGGCCGCGATCGTCTGCGTGCGTGTGACGGTGTTCGTACCTCCATTAATCGCCAGTGCGCCGATCACCAGCCCGGCGGCGAGGGCAGCGGTTGCCGCCAGTGCGGGCATGAAACGCGCGCGCCAACGCGCTTGCGTGCGCGGAGGAAGGTCGGCCTCATGGCCTGCTGCGTGCAGCAGCTCGGCCTCACCGCCGACGACCGCCATCAGTCGGGTCCGCAGGTCCATCGGCGCCTCCACACGAACCACACCCAGCGCCAGCGAATCGGCGGCTGGCTGTAGGGCGAGAATCTCAGCAGCACACTCGGCGCAACCGCTGAGATGCTCGCGGTAGGACTCGAGCTCTTGTTCTGGTAGAGCGCCAAGTACGTATGAGGCGGCGTCCTGTGCGCGCCGCTGACACTCGTGGGGGTCGATTGGCATCATCATTGCGCTACCTCCGCTGGGCCGAGCTGTGAGCGCAGCTTTTGCAGACCCAGTCGCATACGTCCCTTGATCGTCCCGATCGGGATGTCGAGCATCGTGGCAATCTCACTGTGGGTGAACCCGCCGTAGTAGGCCAGCTCTATTACATGACTCTGCTCGGCGGGCAAACCTTCCAGGGCGGCTCTGATCTCGCGTGCCTCGTCGCGACGACCGACCTCCTGGTCGGTGCGCTCAGGCGCCTCCAGCCGTTCCTCAATACCCTCGTCGCTGACCCTGCCCCGGTCGTGCACCGTGCCCCGGCGCAGTGCATCGATCGCGCGGTTGTGCACGATCCCGAGCACCCATGTGCGCACGCTCCCGCGTGTGCGGTCATAGCGCGAGCCGCCGCGCCACAACGACAGGAACGCGTCCTGGACGACCTCTTCGGCGATCACCCGCTTGCCGCACATGCGAAAGGCCAGCGAGAACGCGACGTTCGTATGGCGCTCATACAGGATCGCGAACGCACCCGCATTGCTCTCGGCCACGAGCTGCATCAGATCCTCGTCGGCGAGCCGGCGCAGTGCGGCGGAGGCGGACTCCGCGGAGCGTCTGTAGAGGGCCATGTCGGACATTGATACGCGGGCGGCTTCCACGATGGATCACGCACGCGTAATACGTATTGCATCATCGGCTCCGGACGTAATCCTGCGTATCCAAACGATCTTGGAAGTCGTGACCAGTCACATGAACGCTCGGCGGCGACGACGGTGGTGGCGGCGGCGCGGAGCGCGCCACCGCCAGGGCTGACTCAGCGCCCGCCGAACAGCCTGCTGCGCGTCTCGCGGCGGATGTCCCCCAGCGCACGCTCGGCGGTCTCCCGCGTGCCGCCGAGAACCCCGCCACGGGAGACGTTCATGTGCGCGCGCCGGCGCGCGCGCAGCAGCACCAGCGCCGTGCCGGCCGCGCCGCCCACCACGACCGCCGCCGCCGGGCGCGCCCAGTTGCGCGGGTCGCGCATCGCCGAGAGCTCCCACTCCTGGAGCTCGTCGGCCGCCAGCTCTGTAATGCTCTGCAGCGCGTCCTCCAGGCGCAGCACGAGATCCTCTGGCGGCTCCACGGGTGAGAGTGCTTCGCGCAGCAAGCGCTCGAAGTTGGGTGCGGCCTCAGTCATCGGCGCCGATGTCCTCCCCAGCGGCCTCGCCGACGAGCCCCTCCAGCTGTTTGATCGCGCGATGGATCAACACCTTCGTCGCCCCGTCGGAGCGGCCGAGGGCGCGCGCGATCTCGCGGTTGTCCATGCCCAGCGCGAAGCGCATGATCAGCGCCTCGCGCCGGTCCTCCGGCAGCCGGCTGACGCCGTCGAGCACCTGCCGCGCCCGCTCGCGACCCTCGACCAGCTGCTCGGTCGTGTGCGGCGCGATCAGCGTGGTGGTGTCGTCGATCGGTGAGGCCGGCTTGCGCGAGCGGTCGCGATAGAGGTTGGCGGCGAGGTTGTGCGCAATCCTGATCAGCCACGGCCGCAGTGGTCGTCCGTCGGATTCGCGCTGGGCGCGCTCGAAGTGCCGGTAGGCCTGCAGGAACGTCTGCTCGGTCAGATCCTCCGCGTCGTGATGGTTGCCGACCCGGTAGTAGGCGTAGCTGTAAACGTCGCGCAGGTGCGCCCGGTACATGTCCGAGAACTCCGCGTCGAGCTGCGCCTTGGGCTTGGTGGGAGCCTGCTCGGAGTTCACTCATCGCACACTATCCCTCCATGCCTGGCGATCGCTCACGCGGCCCGGGCCGATCGGGGCGCGCTCGACTCCTGCGGCGCACCCGCCAAGGTCCGTGCCCGGCGCACGGCAGACCCTTCGTCCTGTGCTCGGCCACTCTCCCCACCGAGCCACTCCCACTGCAGGCTCACGCACGCCCAGATCCTCCGGGTCACCCCGGCGGCCAGTTTGGGCGAGGGCTCTGCGACCGTCGGAAAGCGCAGCGGTCGGCCGGCCCGCAGGCGTACCTTGCGCGGGAGGATCCGCCACCCGCGACGGACGTTTTCGGTGCCGATGACGGAGATCGGAGCGACGTGCGCGCCGGTTTCCAGTGCCAGCCGCCCGACGCCGCGATGGGGCTCGCCCAGCGGTCCCCGGCGCGTGCGGGTGCCCTCGGGGAAGATCACGACACAGTCGCCGCGCGCCAGGATCGCCCTGGCGGTCGCCATCGCGTCCCGGTCGCCGGCGCCGCGATCGACCGGGAAGGCGCCGAGCGCGTTCAACAGCCGCGCCTGCAGGCGCGGCTCGAACAGCTCGCGCTTGGCCATGTAGTAGACGGGCCGTCGCACGAGCGTGCCGATCACGAACGGGTCCAGGAAGCTGCGGTGGTTGGCCGCCAGCAGCAGCGGGCCGCTGCGCGGCAGGTGCTCGCGGCCGATCCTGCTCATGCGTAGGTAGAGGAGGAAGAACGGCACGAGCACCGCTCGCGCGCTCCAGTACAGGATCGGGTTCACACCCCTGTCCAGGGAGCGCCGCCTGAAGCCGCTCAGGTGTGCGGTCTCGTCGGCGGTTTGCGCCGCCGCACGACGCGGCTGTATGTGGCTTACCTTCATACATTCCGATACCCCGCACCACGGCGCCCCGTTACATGCAAGCTGCGCGCCGCGCGCAACACCGGCGCTTGCTCCGGCGCCTAATTCTCTCCCCAGGCCGGAAGCGACTCCGTGAGCGTTGTCCTCGCCGCGAGGCGCTCGATTCGGTCTGCGATCGCGACGGCGCCGTCGCTGCGCGCGAGCGCCTCGGCCATCGCTCGCGCACACCGTCCGAGCTCCGGATCCCGGAGCGTGTGGAGGATCATCCGCCGGAGCCTGCGGATCGATGCGCCCTTGCGGACCTGTGCGCCGGCGCCGGCGAGGACGACGCGCTGAGCGTTGTCGGGCTGGTCGCGACCGTTGGGGATGCAGAGCAGCGGCACGCCGTCGGCGAGGGCCGCGTTGATCGTCTGCCAGCCGGCGTGTGTGATGACGAGCGCCGCCTGTGGGAACACGCTGCGGTGCGGCACGTAGGGAACGCTGCGGGCGTTCGCGGGGATGCGCAGCGTGTCGGTCTCGAGGGCCGGGCCCGCGGTGAGCAGCGCCCTGACGGGCAGTCCCGCGATGGCGTCGAGCACGCGCTGGGCGAGCGGGCGCTGATTCATGTAGCTCGTGCTGAAGCTGATCACGACGAGCGGGTCATCGTTCGTCTCGGGCCACGGTGAGCGCCAGTCGCCCGGGTGGGGCTCGAACGCGGGACCGACGTAGCGCACGTTCGCGGGCAGCACGCCGCGACTGGAAAAGTCGAGCTCGGGTGCGGTCATCATGCAGATCTCCCGCGCGCCGAGCAGCTGCGCTGTCCAGTCGGTCAGGGGCGCGAGGCCCTGCTCGCCGCGCGCCTTGTTGAGGATCGGCAGGCCACGATTGAGCAGTCGGGTGGCGATGCGGCTCAGGAGACGATCGCGCATGACACCGAGCCGGCCGTCGAGCGGTCGCAGACCCGTGAACAGCGGCGGCATGCCATCGATTGGGTACGGGTAGGGGCAGTGCACGAGCGCGATCGCGGGCACGCGGACGGCCTCGGCGGCGACCGCCGCGCCGGTCAGCATCCAGTCGAACACGACCACGTCGGCGGGTGATTCCTCGAGCAGCTCGACGCACTCGCGGGTCGTATCGAGCACGAACGCGAACAGCCCGTTTTTGAGCAGCTGCCTGCCCGCGCCGGCCTTGGTGCGCGCATCCCAGTCGCGCAGCGGGTCGCTCTCGCGCCGCGTGAGGTCCAGTGCCGGGATCGACCGCTGGAACGCGACGAACTCGGCGCCGGTGGCCTCGATCCGTTCCCGCGCCGCGCGGTGCGCGAGGACCCGCACCTCGTGCCCCCGCTCGACCAGCCGGCGTGTGAGCGCGAGCTGTGGCGGCGCGTTTCCGCTGAACGCCAGGAGTGTCTGGAAGACGCGCATGCTAAATTGACTTTACCCGCCATTAGATGAATATGTCGCAGCCCTCTCCACGGAAGCGTCCCTATCGCATGTCGGCCCGAGCCGATGCCGCCGCCGCGACCCGCGAGCGCCTGCTCGCCGCCGCGTGGCGACATTTCGCGACTCGCCCCTACGAGCACGTGCGCCTGCGCGAGATCGCCCTCGAAGCCGGCGTCACGGTGCCGACGCTGCACGCGCACTTTCACTCCAAGGACCAGCTGTTCAGCGCCGCGTTCCTGTGGTGGGGGCAGCAGGAGATGACCCAACGCGACGAAGCGCCGCTGGGAGACGCGCGGGCGGCGATCAGGGTCCTCTTCGACAGCTACGAGGCCCACGGGACGGCCATCCTGCGCATGCTCTCCCAAGAGGAGCAACTTCCCACGATCCGTCAGATGACCGACGCCGGCCGCGCCTACCATCGAGCCTGGGCGGAGCGCACATTCGGAGCGCTCCTGCGCGGCACGCGAGGCGGCTTGAGGGAGCGGCGTCTGCGAGCGATCGTCGCCGCCACCGACCTGCTCGTGTGGAAGATCCTCCGCCAAGACATGCAACTCGACCGCCGCGACGCCGAACGCGCGATGGCCGAGATGATCCCGTGCCCGCAGGCACGGGAAGGCTGACGCCGAAAGCCGGGCTTGAACGGGTTCGATCGTGGCTATGCTTCGCCCGCATGGGTGTGGGAGGCAGAGGGTCTCGGCGAGGGCGTGCTTGGCTGGTGGGGCTGGTGCTGCTGATGCCTGTGGCTTTGCCGGGCTCTGCCGATGCCGACGCCGGCTTCACGTTCGTGCCGGATCAGGCGCAGCCGTCGCTTGCGCCTGGCAGCACCGTCACAGCCGTTGCCAATCTCACGGGGAGTGGCGTCCCGGACCTGGTGCTCACTGAAGGCGCGAACGACCGAGTCGGGGTGATGCTCGGGAACGGTGCCGGGGGCTTTGGCGCGCCCACTTGGTACACGGTCGCGGGACACCCGGCCTTCATCAGCGTCGCGGATTTCAACGACGACGGGCACCCGGATCTGCTCGTGCCGGTCGAAACGGCTCCACCGCCGACACCTCTCGGGGGCACGATCCCGAACAAGGTCCAGATCCTCTTCGGAGACGGACACGGCGAC
>Ga0307477_10003930_pt1 | contig 10910 bp, 10 predicted proteins | sample atmos_gasesECM2C_FD_203316 | JGI IMG/M metagenome (GOLD analysis project Ga0307477, IMG submission 203316) | Hardwood forest soil microbial communities from Morgan-Monroe State Forest, Indiana, United States - atmos_gasesECM2C_515 | ecosystem: Environmental > Terrestrial > Soil > Temperate... | reverse complement strand
TTCTTGCGCAGCCCCGACGGCTCTTCGCTGTCGCTCACCCCCGAATCCGTCAGCCGCATGTGAATCTTCGGCGCTGATAGGCCGTCCGGCTCTTCCCTGAGCATCTTCCTTACCGCCGCCCGGAGCCGATCGTCCTTTTCCTTTTGCGTTGCCGACTGACCGCCGTTCGTCTGCTCGGATTGATGGGTAGGTGCCGACGCGGCCAGATTGCCGTCCTGTTCCCACCGCTCCGTTACATCACCGTCGGTCCTCTTGCCCTGAAGCTCCGCCAGGACCTGCTGGCACAATGCCCCCGCCGCAGCCTTCGTCGGCCCGCTGACGCTGACTGCCATCGTTCGGTCAATCACATCAGCACGGACCACGGCGACGCACCCGTCCTGACGAACGGCAACCTCGTTCTTGAAGACGCCCCGCGCTTGGGGGCCGTACTTGGCCTTCTCGGACGCGGTCAACGCCAGCGGCTCGAAGCGATCCCGGTTGTCCGCGATGAATCGCAGCAGCAATCCTTCCGCCAAGAACCGCGCGAAGCGCAGGGATGCTCCGCACCGCACGCCGCCCGATCCATCGGAGGCGGATCGTCTGTCTCGCGTGGGCAGCAGGTCCGGCACCAGGTGGCCGCGCGTCTCCTCCACCCCGTCAGGCCGAATGCCGTTCCACGGGTAGATGATCCCGCTGTCCCGCAATACTTCACGAAACAGTTCTCGCTGTCCGGCCGGCACATCGTTTACCAGCGACTCGAACCGCTCGGCGGTCATGAAACCGCTGTCCTGTTTGGCCTGCTCATCGGTCAGCACGCCGTAAAGATGGCGGCGCACCCAGCATGGGTTCAGGATCAGCCGCGCCTCGTCCAGCCGCTTTTTTGCCAGGACCTTCCGGGCGTTAGGGCATATCACGTCCCCCAGGCTGTGAAGGGTGTACAGATACAGCGGGTACTGGTCAGACTCCGGCTGACCAGCCTCCTCGCAAAGCTGGGTGAACAACCCGACGCCCATCTGGGCCCGCTCGATTGGCGCCTGCCGATGCCAGGGGTCTTCACCATCCAGCCCAAAATGTTCGCGGACCAGGGCGCGGAGATTGACGATGGGCTTTCCCAGTTTCTGCCGCAGCCCGCTCAAGTTGTTGACGCACTCGGCCAGCGCCGCCCGAACGTCATCGATGCTCTTGACCGCTTCCCCGGCCGTGCCGAGCTTGACGCTGCTGTACGGGTCGACCACGACCAGCGGTCCGTCATGGAACGTTTGACACTTCGCCTGCGACGGCAACCTCAGCTTGCGCCGCGGGCCGGCAAGCTCGCCGTGCGTGACGACGATCACGACCGGCGCCTGCGGGGAGTATTCCCGGATCATCCGCAGGTAGTATTCGCCGCGGTTGCCGCGTCGAAAGTCCTTGCCGGCGTGCAGGCACAGCACGAAGACGTTCCGTTCGCTGTCCAGCAGCATTTGATGGGCGGTGTACTGCTCGTGCTGGCCGCCGCAATCGAAGACGCCCAGCCCGACCTCCGGAACGGCAAGGTTGGCGTAATCCGTTTGCGATAGCACCACCCGCGCCACCTCGAAGCCGATGGTCCGCTCGTAGACCGGCCGCACCGCCTTGAAGCGGTCCGCCAGCCGCAGCCACAGGTGGGTCTTGCCGTGCCCGCCCTCGCCGAGCAGGATTACCCTCGCTGCGTGCAACTCATCACCCCAGGCGGCATCAGCCATGGCCCGGAAGATCGCGGCCGCCTTGCTCTGTAAGGTAATAGCTCGCCGCGCCGGGCTGCCATCCGGGAGCTTCAACGCCGCGCAACCGGAGACCATCAGCGTGTCGAGCGATCCCGCGGGTGGCAGCAGTGCCCATAGCGGTGACAAGTCGGTGATGCGACGGCAATCGATCAGCCGCAACCACTCCAGTTTCCGATGCCCGGCAAGTTGCCGAATCCCTTCGTCCCCGATCGCCGTCCCATCCAGCGCCACCCGCTTCAGCTCCGTCATCCCGCTCAGGCGCTTCAGCCCTTCATCGGTGATTTGCGCCCGTTCCAGGCCCAACCCCGTCAGCCCGTGCAGCCCGGCAATCGCCGCCAAGTGTTCATCCCCCGTGCTCGTCTTACCCAGCGATACACCCGTCAGCCGCGGCAAAGCGCCCAGCTCCGTCAGCGCATCGGCATCCACCGGCGTATAGGTGAGGTCGAGGTGGCACAGAGACGCGATTTGCGATACCCAGCGGAGGTCTTCGGCACACAGCCGCCTTCCCCGCAACTGCAAGGTTTCCAAAAGATCCAGCCGACATAGCGGTGCGAGTTGGTGGCTCGCGAGGTTCGTGACCGGCAGATACAACCGTGTTAGAGAGTCCAGTTCACGGACCCGATCCACCGATGCCGCGTCAACCTGCCCACGGTCCAGAAACAGCTCCGCCAGCGAACACAGTCGGCCAAGATGGGTCAATCCTTTGCCGCTGATTCGCGTTATTCGCAGATCCAGCGTCCGAACCGCTGAACCCAGGCCCCTGGCGGTCAACTCGTCTACCACTCGGCCAAAATCCGCATCGTCGCAATCGGTCTCTGCCAGGCTCAGATACCCGTTCCAGCGTGGCCCCAGGCAATCCGCCACGCGCTCGGCTACGCGCCGGTCCGAATATCCGCCCGGCTCGAATCGTTCCCCGAAAGTTCCCATGCAACGCCGGAAGATATTCGATTTGCGCCGCGCCCGTCGAGTTCTGCATCATCCCTCAGTACGTCCGCGGCCAGGGCCAAGGCAGGCTGCGCCGGCCCGCTGCCGCCGTAGCCCCATTCCAGGCCCGTCGGCGAGTGATTGCGCAAGTCCAGCCGCCATTCCAGCGGCCGCGGCGGGCAGCCGTCTTCCAGGACCACCACTTGACAACCTTCGCGGGTACGGGCGCCTTGATAACGCTTGATCCGCCGACTGTAGCAGCCACATGCCGCCGGCGCAAGCGCAAGCCACCGCCGCAAGGCAGGCTGCGGCCGCGGTCACTCGCCCTCGCTCTGGTCGCAGTGCATGTCCACCTGCGAGGAGCTGAACCAACTGCCGGGAATGCTGATGCAGTCACTGAACGTGCAGGTCTGGCCCGGTCCGATCAGCGGCGCGGTGAGCTTGCCGGTGGTCCAGACCTTGTCGTGCTGATGGAAGTTGCAGACCACCGACAAATTGGTCAACGCGAAGGCCGAGTGATTGGTCACCGTCACGTCATCGTTCCAGATGCCGTAATGGATGCCATAAATGCACTTGACGCGAAGAAGGTCATCAAGAGCTTCGCCTTTCTGCCGGCGCAGCTCGGCCAGGTCCGGATCGTGCCGGGCCCGATCGACATCCACCGGGTCCCGCAGCAGCGCGATCTTGAGGTTGGACAGGCACTGGTCCAGGTCGCACTGGGCCAGGCAGGTCAGGCGCACGTATTCATAGACGAAGTCGTTGTCGCCGCTCTGGTTGAGCCAGTCCAGCACCTTGTTCGCTTCGGCCACGGCATCGGCGAACCGGCCGGCACACCCCAACGCCTTGGCCAACGCCCAAGACTGCGATGGCTCCAGGTTACCCTGCCGCAGCGTCGCGACAGTCCGCCAGTACCGGACCGCCTGCGGTCCCAGCTTGTGTCCTGACTGGCTGAACGACCCGCCGTCCTGATTGCGCTCGCTCATCGCGGCATCGGTCGCCAGACACGCCGCATCCTCAAGGAACGCCAGGCGAAACGAATCGCACCCCTGGGGAACCAACTGTGCGGCATAGGCAAGCCGCTGGGCATCGTCCATCACCGTCCGCGGCGATTCGCCGCTCAGCCGGATGCCGGCGTAAGCCGCCAATGCGAACGGATTGCGCGGCTGCTGGCGGACCAGAGTCTCCCATTGCTTGAGGTCCGTGCCGCCTGCGCTGGCGCCGAACGGCACTTGCTCCGCCGGCCATTGCCAGCGGGCGGCAAGCGCCCGGCAAAGCCGCTCGGCGCGGCCCTGGGCCAAGTCGAAGGCCACGTCCAGGTCCTGCCGCTGGCGCGCCAGCGCCTGCGACCGCGCCGCCTCGTGTTCCTCCTCGGTTTGCCGCTGGCGCACCACAAAGTCCAACACACCCACGATGACGCCGCCCACCCCGGAGGCACGGTTGGATACTCCGCCCATCCTCGCCAGATCATCGGCGGTCTTGGCGTCCCCGGCGGCGTCCAGAAGATTCACTGCCAACTCCGAATTACCCTGCCCTGATCCGTCGCCGCTGCCGCTGTGAGTCAGATATCTGTTGCAAGCATCGCTGAACTTCAGGCAATCTCCAAGTAGGGACTTGAGATCCGCGTCACCAACATGCGACCGCTCCTCTTGAAGCAGCAAATCAACCATCTGCCGCGTCGAATCAATCCACTGCCGCAGGGCGGCCTCGCCTTGGGCGCCGGGGAAGCGCCGGTACGCCTGCTCGACGGCATAGGCGGCAAACAGCCGCTCGTCCAAGTCGCTCACGGGAGCGACATCCAGCGTCGCCTCTTCAATCGCGGCCGGCTGGCCCGCAGGCTGAGTTGTTTGCCCGCCCAAGGGCATCGTCGATGCCGATGCGAGCGCCAGTGCCGCTGCCACGATTCCCAAACGTGTGATTGCCATGAGAGCTCCTTTCCAACAGCACCATCCCCCGATTGCTGTTGCTCTGGCGGAGCTCGCTCTTTCACATTCAGAACTGGTCCGTTGACCAGAAATCCCAAGGTTCAAGGCCGCGATGAGAAGAATGGATGCGACTGCTGCCGCGGCTCTTACATCCCGCTCAGGTTGGTCGGCGACGACCACCAGGCTGCCGGCTCGCCGAACAAGATGAACGCCGAACTGCGCGCCGAAGTCGCCGTTGGGTGAGGCGTTGTAGGCGCCGATCATCAGGTCTCCATACCCGTTCCCCCTTGAGATCACCAACGGTCAACGGATACGGCCAAAACAACTGGCTGGTCAAGCCGTTACCGCTCGAATCAATTGTCACGCAATCTTCACACTGCCGACAAAGCCACCATGCTAGATTATAGATATTCCAGTTAACCCCCATTGCAGAGCGGCCGTCCCATGCCAGACCGACCTTCCGCCAAGCCTACGGCCGACAATGAAGCAGCGCCGCTCTCTGCCGCCCAGTACGCCGCGTTTGCCAAGACGGACACGGCGACCTTCATCGGCATGCGGGAGGCGATGGGTCAGGCGGTTGTGGAACTAAAGGGCCGGAGAATCGCGGACGGCGCCTTCGCGCGGACCGCGGCAGAAGCCCTCAGCAAGGCCGTCGAACGGAACCCGGAGCTAAAAGCCGCCGGTACTCGGGAGCTGGTCAAACGTTACTTCGCCGACGTGATCGACCGTCAGGGCGGCGACAAGGAAGCCCGCATTAGAGCTTTCCTGGGCGATATTTCCCTGTCGCGGGGCACGCTGGACAGGGCCCAACGCGGCGAGTTGTCCACCGCCGACCTGGCATCGATGGGCGGGCAGTCGCTCAACGCCGCCAAGCGCCACCTGGGGATCAAGACGTTGACCGAGGATTTTCAAGCGATCATCAAAAAGCCCGCCATCACCAACGGCCTGACCGTCGAGCCTGGCGCACTCTCTGATGCTCAGGCGAAAATGCTGGCTCGCCTGGATGCGGCCTTTCGCGCTGCCGACCGACTGGACGCCACCTTCCTTGGCCATCCGGCCGTCAGCCAATTGCTGGCTACGGTCAATCCCGCGACCGAACAAGAACTCGTTCCCATCATCGAAGCCGCCGTCCGATTGCGCGACGGCAAGTCCGACAGCGTGGCCGCGGACCTGGCCGTGATCCGTCAGCACGCCAAAAACCTGACCGGCAAGGATCAGGCCCTGCCGGAGGACATCACCCTTGAGCAGGGCAAAGCCATCGGCCGGCAGGTATTGAACACTGTCGTTCAAATGCGCTGCGAAACCGGCGCGACCGCGGATGATTTCCTTCAAATCCTCGCGACCAAAGGTCAAAACCCGCCGAAGAAGGCGCTACACGAGCCGCAACAATCGAGCCTTTCGGGCAACCCCATGGATTCGCTCATGGGGACGTTCGGCAAAATCGCCAGCGGCGGCTTGGGCGAGGTGTTGGCGCTCGCGGCGGCAATGGCTGAAGCCGAACATCCAACCCAGGTCGTCGCAACCGATCCCCTCAACCCGCCGCCCACGCCGCTGGGGCCGGGCCGTGCAGGTCGATCAAGAGGCGTCGGTTGAAAGCACCGGCGGGCACCCTGCGCACGGCGCCCCGGCCCTAGGCCGGTGAATTTTCTTTTGACGGCGCCGCTCCGATGCGCTATCGCTGGATTTGTCTTTCAGCCGCCACATCGCAAGGATCCATGCCACGACTTCCCCCAGCACAAGCCCAAGCGGCCGCGGGCCCGCGATGACTCAGGCCAACCCCCTGCACGTTGCCAACATGGCGCAGAACATGGCCCGCAACGCCGAGGGACATGACAGCGTCGTGTTCCAGAAGGTGGCACTGGTCTGCATGGGCGTGATGGCCGCCGCCAGCGTGGTCTCGGTCCTTCAACCCCTGCTGCGGAGCCTCAGCCGCAAGCACGAGCCGAGCCGTGGTCCGAGTCGCTGAGCGCTGACGATGGCGCGATTCACGCAGCGGCGAAGGCACATCCAGTCCGATCATCCCGGCCAGCTCCTGATCGACTGGGTGGGGCCTCGCGCTCCCCAACCTGACACCCCGCCCCTATCGGCGGCCGGCGCACCACCCGCCGAAGCGGTCTCACTCCAGGCAAAGCGGACAGAGGCGCCGCCCGATCCGCCGCTCGTGCAGCGAACGACGTGGGATTTCCGAACCAGCTTTCCCCAGCCCACGCCCGAAGCCATCGATGCCGGAGTCATCAGCGACGAAGACCTGACGCCTGACAACATTGCCGCCCTGCACGATGAGCACGCCCGCGAGGCCCTGACCCTCCTGCACGACCTGGACGCGGTGCTTGACGCCCGCCGCCGCGGCGTCGATCCGCGGACGGGCAAGCCGCCGCGCACCCACGCGGCCAGGGAGAAGCTCCGGCGCCTCTTACAGGATGAGCCGGCCCGATTGGAGCGATCCTTTGAGAATCTGATGGCCGTGTACGAGGAGGCGTTTGGCCCCCAAGCGGCGGATGCCTTCGCCAAGGCGATTCGCGCCCGCCATGCCGGCGTCGAGGTGGTCGCGGACGGGCAATTGCCCGCAGCGGCGCCGGCCGGGCGGCAGTCCGCCCGGCGGCGCATTCCCGCCGTCCTCCCGGTCCCTACGCCACTGCCCGCCGCGGTCGCCGCCGGCCGGTTCGGCCATGACGATGACGGCCGGCCCATTCGGCCCGGCCCCGACGAAGTGCGGGCCATCACCGAGCAGCACGCCGAGAAGATCATCAACTTGCTGGACGGGCTGAGCCAAGTCGAGGAATGGCTACGCTCGCCCCAGTGCAGCGACCAGGCCAGGCTGTACCGCGAACGCGACCAGCTCGAAGCGCGCATTCAATCACTTATCAAGATGTACGCGGATGATTTCGGCCGGGATGCGGCCGACCAACTGGACGCCTACACACGCCGCCGGGTCAAAGAGTCCGACTCGACCCCCGGGCCGCAGCGTGGATAGCCACCAGCCCTGCGCCGATCAAGCACCCGCATCGCCTTTGCTTTACGTCGCGGTCTTTGCTTTACCACGCACCCGCCGGCGACGCTTGCTCCCGCCGCGCCGGGTCGGCGGAAGCTGCCGGTCCATCAGCTCGTCCATCGAGCAGCCCAGCACGCGGGCGATGCGATACAGCGTCACCGCGGTGATCTGCGGCCGCAGCCCGGTCTCCACCTCGTTCCACAGCGTCGCCCGCCGCCAGCCGCAGGTGGCGGAAGCCTGCGCCTGCGTCAAGCCCAGGGCTTCGCGGCGGCTGCGGATTTCCCGGCCGTTGACCATCGCCTTACCTTACCAGCGCCGCCGTCAACTGGCGGACGGGATGGGAAGCGCCCTCATTGCCGAGGGAACGCTGCGCGCATGAAAAAACTGCCGCGGAACATCAAGCGGCAGTCTTCACATCCCTGTGCCGTCGATTCCGCTCAGCCGTCCGTGGCTGAAGCTCGAATGCAGACCGTTACGCCCGAATCCGTCGCCCGGTTCGGCCGCGCCGAATTCTCTTTGGCGGCGTAGGTGTCTCGCGTTAACCAAGGCAAAACAGAATTCTTCGGCGTTCAACCGCGCATCGTTGAACCGGCGCCTCGTCCACCCTCGTTCCCCTTGCCTCCCTTGCGTGCAATCTCGCTACCCTTTTCAAAGCACGCGGATCAATCTTCGTTTACGCCCGCTCATTTACAACCCCACAACAAGCACCATGGAAACCCTATTTGCTCGATTTTCACGCCACTTTTCAACATATCGTTAATCTCTTGAAGCTTCTTCTCGGTCGTACCCTTCTGAATCTCATCCCCCACAGTTTTTGCACCCTTCTGCTTTGCGCGCTCACGCAGCTTCGCGATCGCCGCCTCCTTAAGCTCCCTGTTCTCCTTGAATTCCTGTAGCAACTTTCGCAACGGCTCCGTCTTGCTCGGGACGGCCTTGACAATCGCGACTTCAATGTCCTTCAGTTGCCCTTCTGCCCACTTCGCGTCATCGTTGTCGGCATCTGCCGACACAGAATTTCTCAGAAGAATCACCCCCACTGCCAACAGCAATGTGCGTCGATTCACGGGTCTCCCTCAAAAGCGATTCAATCGCTGGCCCTCTTCCAAGCCGCCAGCACCAATGCCAAGGCGAGCACCAATAGTGCTGCGAAAAACCATATGATCTGGTGAAGTGCGAATGTACCTAAATCCGCATAAATTGAAAATTGGGGGACATCTGCCACCCGCACGAACAAAGCTTTAGCCTGCACACCGAAAAAACACGACCAGCTGCAAAAGGCGAAGATCAATAGTACGCACCTTAATTGCGCACGAGTCAACGGCTGTCGCTTTCCTTCCTCGCCCCGGACCGAATCCAGCGTCATTTTTGCCAGGGCTGCTACCACCGCCACGGCACCCCCTAGAAACAGCGTCACTTGCGTGTCCACTTGCTCCAATGAGAACTTAATCGCTTCACGCCGATCCCATTTTCCCCACCGACCGCCAGGCCCCTCGATGACGACATCCTCAAGATGCATTTCGGCTGGTAATGCAGGTTGTGTCGCAGCCGCACCGTTCGCCGTGTCGCGATGCAGAAACAGCATCAGCCCGGGGAAGCCGACATAAATCAATCCTATCAAGGACCACATCACCCGTCGGCCGACTTTCTTCGCGGTGGCTTTGTGTTCTTCAGTCATGGCAGCCTATTGATTTGCCTTGCCGCGCACCGTCACCCTTCACCGCGGCGCGCTGGCTCAAGTAGCATCTTTGAAACCTGCTCGCGCTGCAATCGTATACCGCTTTTCCACCAACCGCGGGACCAGATTCCTTGTGCTCCCCCTGAATCCTAGCTCCAAGCCCCGACTCCTTCAGTCACAACTTCAATCTTCGCTCAATCGATTCCGCCACAATAACAAGGACCACGACCACAACGGCAACGATCACAACAAATGTTTCAAATTCCATGACTCACCCGCCTTTCGCTCACCACATTTGAAATCTTCGCGAACCCGACACACACCACCTTCACCAGATGATTTGCTTCACCACCGTCATTTGCTGCGAGCCGAACAGGCCGGCCCGGTGCTCGGCTTCCTGCACCCAGCAGACGCGATGGCGGGCGATCCCCTCGAACAGCCGCACCTGCGGGCGAGCCTCGGCGTTGAGGTTGCGGCCGGCCAGACGGATCGTCCGTCCGCCAAGGTATAGCCTGATCCCTTCGGAGGGATCGAACTCCACCCGCTCCAGCCAACCGTAGCTGACCGCCAGGATGTTGCCGGTCTTCTTGCGCAGCTCGAGCATGACCGCCCGCTCCCGCATCCCCCGCAGCCAGCCAAAGCAGCCCAGGTCGTCGATGGGGTCCCGCTCCGCGGCGGAATCGGAAGCGCCAGGTCCGCCGCGGCGGCTGTACTGTTCCAGGACGCTACCAGCGCTCATGGACCGGCTCCTCTCGCTGCCGCTCACGGCGCGCCTCATCCAACCCCGCCTGCATCAATTCCGCCGTGCGCTGGAGCACCACCGCGCGGGCGCGGTGCTCGGCATCGGAGACGAACTCGGTGGCGGTGAGCCGCTCATCGCAGCGCCGCACCGCTTCCAAGAGCTCCCGCTTGTCGTCCGTGTAAATCACCGCCTGTTCCCGCGCCCTCGAAACCGACACGTAGAACTGCTGGCGGGATGAGGCCGGCCGGGAATCGGCGCTTTGGCCGATGAACACCCGGTCCACCGTCTTGCCCTGGCTGGCGTGGCTGGTCACCACGTACCCGTAGGCCAGGTGCCCGAAGTCCCTGGACACGGTCCAGCCGTTGTTCAAGACGAGGTTGCCGCGATCATCGAAGCCCCTGACCTTGTAGAGCGCGCCGTTGTTCAGTCGGTGCAGCCCGTCGGCCGTGCTGCCGTTCCTGGTAATCCGCACCACGTCGCCGGGAGCGATCGAGAGCAGGCCGGCATGGAAGGCTTGAAACCTGTCGGCCTGGTCCAGCGGGAACGGCCCCTCACCCACCACCACCCGCTCGCTTTTGACGTGACCCTTGGCGTTCTGATGGAAGACCAGAACGTCGCCGGCCTGATAGTTCACGCCGTCAGCCCGCTGTGCTTCGGTCAGGTTCATGCTCTGGAGGACCACGAACGGACGCTCGTCCTGACCCAGTTTCTTGATCGCTCTCAGCTCACTGCGAATTTGCCGTGTGATGCGGTCGGCTTCGCGGTGGGTGGGCGAGACGACCAGGGCCGATTTGCCGGCGGCGACGGCCGCGGCGTAGTCGGCGGCCAAGGCCCCGTAGCGCTCCTCGCTCGGCATCTCTCGAATCCAGCCGAGCTGGTCGAGCTGGTCAAAGCCGTCTTCGATCCGCCCTTCGCTGAGGGCATGGACGGCCTG
>Ga0307477_10003928_pt1 | contig 10913 bp, 7 predicted proteins | sample atmos_gasesECM2C_FD_203316 | JGI IMG/M metagenome (GOLD analysis project Ga0307477, IMG submission 203316) | Hardwood forest soil microbial communities from Morgan-Monroe State Forest, Indiana, United States - atmos_gasesECM2C_515 | ecosystem: Environmental > Terrestrial > Soil > Temperate... | reverse complement strand
CTTGTGGCGAACGACGACTCGAACCTCACGGCCCTACAGGGCTCAACTCACTGAACCGCCGTATGCGGACCCGCATGTACGGTGGTGTGGCAGGGGAGGACGGGCAACCGTTCCCCCTATGCCGATTCGTTGGAGGAAATCGGATGATGCTCAGCGCGCGTGGCGGCGATGGCCGTTCGAATCGAGCTTGTATTCATCGATTTTGCGGCTCAGCGTGTTTCGATGGATGCCGAGAACTTCGGCGGCGCGGGACTGGTTGCCGTTGGAGCGATCCAGAACGCGCTTGATGAAACGCTTTTCGAATTCACCCACCGCCTCATCAAAAAGAATTCCGCGTTCTACCATTTGATTGACGAGCCCTTCCAGTTGATCTTTCACGATCGCACGCTCCGCTGTGAACTTCCTTCTTGAGGGGCCTGCTTGCTAGTCCAGTTCGCGGCCAGTGAGGAGGCGAAAGGCCTCCCGGTATTTGGCGCGAGTGGAGGCGACGACCTCGGGAGGAAGTTCCGGGCCAGGCGGGGTTTTCGGCCACCGGATTCGTTCAAGGTAGTCGCGCACAAATTGTTTGTCAAAAGAGGGCTGGGGGCCGCCGGGATTGTACTGCGCGGCGGACCAAAAGCGAGAAGAATCTGGAGTGAGGGCTTCGTCGATCCACAGGAGGTCGTTGTGGTGCAGGCCGAATTCGAATTTGGTGTCGGCAAGGATGACGCCGTGCGGCTCGGCGTAGGCGGCAGCGCGGCGGTAGATTTCCAGGCTGGCGGCGCAAACCTTTTCGGCGAGGTCTTTGCCGATGAGCGCGGCTGCTTGTGCGAAGGAAATGTTTTCGTCGTGGCCGGTGGCGGCTTTTGTGGCGGGGGTGAAGATCGGTTCGGGCAAGCGGTCGGATTCACGCAGGCCGGCGGGCAGGGTGATACCACAGATTTTTCCGGTGGCGCGATAGTCTTTCCAGCCGGAGCCGGAGACGTAGCCGCGGACGACGCATTCGATAGGCAGAGGCTGCGTTTTGCGGACGATCATCGAGCGCCCGACAAGATCGTCGATGTGCAGGTTGAACGGTGGCGGAAAATCGGTGGAGCTGAGGACGTGGTTGGGGATGACGTCGTTTAACAGGTCGAACCAGAAGAGAGAAAGCCGGGTGAGGACGCGGCCCTTGTCGGGGATAGGCGTGGGAAGAATGACGTCGAAGGCAGAGAGGCGGTCGGTGGCGACGATGAGAAGTTTGTCGCCGAGATCGTAGATATCGCGGACCTTTCCCCGCGCGGCTGGTGTGAGGCCGGCAAACTGTGTTTCGCGAAGGACGCGCATGGCGGGTGTGGCAGACACCGGAAACATTCCCCCGACTAAGTGAGAAGCATTCTAGCGCACGGGAACGCGAAGTCAAAGGAGCGAGCAGTGGAAATTTGTGCGAAACAAAATAGAAAATATTTGAGAAGGAACCACTGCGAGGTCGAAGTGCTCCGATAAACACAGATGAGCGCGGCAGGGGAATTGTAGTGGCGCAACCTTGCACCACTACAGGAGCGACTCGATAGAATTGTTACGCGGCGGAGGCGGCTGCGGCTTGTTGTTTGCGCGCGGGGGCATCGGAGCCTTCCCAGCGGACGCTGACCAGTTTGGAGACACCGGGTTCCTGCATGGTGACGCCGTAGAGGACGCTCCCCATTTCCATGGTTTTGCGGTTGTGGGTGACGATAATGAACTGCGTTTGCCCGCTCATGTCGCCGATGAGGCGGGTGAAGCGGCCGACGTTGGCTTCGTCGAGCGGGGCGTCCACTTCGTCGAGGATGCAAAAGGGGCTTGGCTGGTAACGGAAGATGGCGATAAGCAGCGCGAGCGCGGTCATGGCTTTTTCGCCGCCGGAGAGGAGAAGAACGTTTTGCAGGCGCTTTCCCGGAGGCGAAGCGACAATGTCAATGCCGGCGTCGCCGGAGCTGTCCGGCTCGGTCAGGCGCATTTCCGCCATGCCGCCGCCAAAAATCGTGTGGAAGGCTTCAGAGAAATTCTTGTTGATGGAGTGGAAAGCCAGTTCGAATTTTTCCTTGGTGGCGTGGTCGAGCTCGGCGATGGCTTGCTGAGTGTCGGCAATGGATTGCAGCAAATCGTCGCGCTCACGGGCGAGGAAGGTGAAGCGCTGCTCGCATTCGTTGAATTCTTCGAGGGCCATCATGTTGACGGGGCCCATGGCTTCGATGCGCTGCTTCATTTCGCGATAGTTGGTTTCCGCGAGGGCCAGTTCTTCGCCGGTCATAAAGGCGGCTTCGGTGGCGATCAGGTCCTCGGGTTGCGCGTTCACTTCGCTCATGCAGGTTTCGCGGAGGTGCTGGCGGTCGGAGTCGTTTTTTGCGCGGTCCACTTCAGCGTGGCTGCGCTGCTCGCGAAGATCCTGCAACGATTGGCGGCCCATGCGCAGGTGATCTTCCATTTGGGTAACGCGGGTGCGGCCGGCGTCCCATTCCTGTTCGAGTTCGCGCTGGCGAATTTCCAGGCGGAGCTTTTCGCCGCGCAAGCCTTCGAGCTGCAGCGCCAGCTCTTCGCTCTGCTTGCCTAGCGCATCTTTTTCGTCGGTGATGGAAGCGGCTTGCTGCTGGAGAGCAGTTTCGCGGCGCTGGAGCTCGGCGCGCTCTTCGGTGAGACGCGTGGCAAGGGCTTCGGCGGCGGTGAGGCGCTCGGTCATGGCGGCGTGTTCGGCGCGGGCGCGGGCGAGTTCGTTCTGCTCGGATTGGATAGAGCCGCGGAGGAGCACGAGTTCTTCGGCGAGGCGCGCGCTTTCAGATTCGGCTTCGGCGCGGCTGAGGGCGGCGGCGGCGTGCTGATTTTTGGCGCGCTCGGCGCGCTGGCGGGCGTTCTCGACGTCGTGGCGGATGCGCGCGAGTTCGTTCTGGCAGACTGTTAATTCGAGACCCAGGCGGGCGAGTTCGCTTTGCATCTGGCCGTGGCGATGCGTGGCGGAAATGGTTTCGCGTTCGGCTTCGCGCTGCTGGGCGTCAATTTCTTCGAGGGACTGCTCGGCGGCGCGAAGGTCTGCGGCCACGGTTTCGAGAATGGCTTGCTTTTCGCTCATGTCGTGCTCGAGCTGCATCACATCGGCATCGAGGGCGCGCAATTCGCGCTTCATGCCGAGCGGACCGACTTCGTCGGGGCGGCCGCCGGTGACCATGCGGCCTTGATAGCAGGTGCCGTCGGGAGTGACGAAGGCGAGCTGCGCATTTTCGCGCGCCAGTTTTTCGGCCGCGGCGGTGCCGTCGGTCAAGTAGGCGGAGCGCAGGCGCGGGAGAAATTGTTTGGCGGCGGCGCCGAGGGGATCTCGGAATTCGACGAGCTTATCGAGGCGCGAAATCACGCCGTCTTCGGCGCGAAAATTGACGATGGGCTCGTAGTCGGAGGAGAGGCGGAGATCGCGGAGCGAGTCCACGAAGAAGGTGGCGCGGCCGCCAACTTCATCGCGGAGCATGGAGACGCCGGCGCGGGCGTGATCATAGGTTTCGACGACGACGTATTCCAGTTCGTCGCGCAGGAATTGCTCGATGGCGGCTTCGTGCCGCTCTTCGACTTCGGCGTAGTCGGCAAGAACGCCGACGGCGCGGAAGCCCTGGCCGCCGCCGCGTTCGTTGGCGGCAAAGAGTTTCTGAACGGCGTCAGTCGTGTAGGAACGGTCGTTCAGGATTTGTGTGAGCGTGGAATGGCGCGCGCGAAGCCCGGCGAGGGAATCGCGAAGCGCGTCCGCCTGCTTCGTCGCGGCATCGCGCTGCTCGCGGAAGCCGGCCATTTTTGTTTGCAGCTGCGCGGCGGCTTGTTTCAGAGAGTTCAGCTTCGTGGAAGCGGATTCCAAATCGTAGGCGGCGCGTTCGGCATCGTCGCGGGCGCGCATGGAGGTTTCGAGAACGTCATGCTCGGTGGCTTCGAGCTTGCGGAGCGCTTCAGCCTGGTGAACGAGGGCTTCTTCCGCTTGTTTTTGTTCGCCGTGCAGGCGGAGGAGGCTTTCGCCGGCTTCTGATGCAGAGCGGCGCAGCGCCTCGATGCGGGATTCGGATGCAGCGATTTGCGCGGCGCGGGATTCGGAGCGTTTGGCGAGATCCTCGACGCGTGCGGACAAGATTCCGGACTCTTCGCGCAGCAGTGTAACTGCCTGGATTTGCGAGGCGCTGCGCGCTTCCCACTCGGCGGCATGTGCGCTGGCTTGAGACAATTCCGTGTTGATCTGCGCATGGCGTCCGGCGAGCTCTTCGGCGCGCTGGCGATTGAAAGCGATGCGGTTCTCGCTGCGGTCCACTTCGAGTGCGGTGAGGTTCAGGACGTTCTGGTTCTGGCGAATCTCGGAGTCAAGCTCGTAGATGCGCTGATTCAACTGGTCCTGCTCGCCTTCCTGCTGCTGGATGGCTGTGGCACGCTGCAGTTCGGCGGCGTTCAATTCTTGCAGTTGCTGCGCAACGCGCTCGGCCTCGGAATCCAACTCGCGGGCTTTGCCCGCGAGCATCTGGCGGACGATGCCACGCATCTGGTCGCGAATTTCGGAGTAGCGGCGGGCTTTGGCGGCTTGGCGTTTCAGAGAGCCGAGTTGCTTTTCGACTTCGATGACGATGTCGTTGACGCGAGAAAGATTGACCTTCGAGGATTCGAGTTTCGCTTCCGCGAGGCGCTTTTTGGTTTTAAATTTCGTGACGCCGGCGGCTTCTTCGATGATGGCGCGGCGCTCCATGGGTTTGGTGGAGAGGATGAGGCCGATGCGGCCCTGCTCGATGATGGCGTAGGAATCCGGGCCCAAACCGACGCCCATAAACATTTCCTGGATGTCGCGGAGGCGCCCGACGCGGCCGTTGATCAGGTATTCGCTTTGGCCGGAGCGATAGAGTCGGCGGCTGACAACCACTTCGCCCGGTTTGGTGGCCAGGACGGGCTTGTCGGCGGACTTTTTCTTGTGCTTGAACTTCCCGCCTAGTTCAATCGCGGGTTCAGCCGAGACTTCGATCGGAGTCTCCTGCGATTCAGAGGCCTGCGCGGGGTCGAGCGAGAGAATCTCAGTGGACTCGGTGCCCCCTGTGTTTGATGGGATTCCGTCTGCGGAAGCGTTTTCGAGCACGAAGCGGGCGGCTTCGGCCAGCTCGGGATCTTCCATGGTGATGGTGACTTCAGCGAGGCCCAGAGGGGGGCGCTTGGTGGTGCCATTAAAGATGCAATCGGCCATGCGCTCGGCGCGAAGAGACTTGTGACTCTGTTCGCCAAGAACCCAGGAAATGGCGTCCACGACGTTGGATTTGCCGCAACCGTTGGGCCCGACGATGCAGGTGGTGCCGGAGCCGCTGAAAGTGACCACGGTGCGCTCGCAAAACGACTTAAAGCCAACGATTTCCACTTTTCGGAGCTTAAGCAAGATGTCCCCTTTGTGTCGTCCCATGCGCTAAATCCAAGCCAAGCAAACAAGCCGGGGGCAAAAGGCGCGAAGAGAGACGACGTTGCATTCCTCGAGGGGAGGGGCTTTCGAGCGACAAAGCAACCGTGTTCCGGTCGCCTGTCATGCCGACCCCGAGCCGATCGGGATCGATCGCAAAAACGTTTGGCAGGTTCTCAGTCAGAGGCCCAGCCGCCTGGCGCAAGGATGGCGGTACGGGAAAAAACTGTAACACGATGCGGAAGTGGTGTAAAGCGTTGCGCTACGAGTTGTGGCCGTTTTGACAGGGCTACAAGCGCACAGAGCTGACCTGCCCGGCCTAGTTCCGATAGATTTGATTCGTTCAGTGCGTGCCCTCGGAAGAGGAACGCTAAAGCTGACCATTGGCGGCGTCAATTAGGACTGAAGGAGTCGCATTACGCGGTGTTTTTCGCACATGCGCAATGCTTGGAGATTGCTAGGGTTCGAAGGGCTCGGCTACAATCTAGCGTTTCTTCGCGCGGGAAAAGAGACCGTCTGGGGCACATGGCCGAAATCCAGCTGCACAATACGCTGACCGGAAAAGTCGAACCGTTTGTACCGCAAAAGGCGGGCGAAGTGCGGATGTATACGTGCGGGCCGACGGTCTACGATTACGCGCACATCGGGAATTACCGCACGTTCGTGTTTCAGGACATTCTGAGGCGCTTCCTGAAGCTGCGTGGCTACCGGCTGCTTCACGTGATGAACCTGACAGACGTGGACGACCGCATCATCGCGAATGCGGCCGCGGCGGGGAAGAACATCCGCGATTACACCGAGAAATATGTGCAGGCGTTTTTTGATGATTGCAAGACGCTGAGCATCGAAGCGCCGGAGCACTGGATCCGGGCCACCGATCATATTGAGGATATGGTGAAGCTGATCGAGCGGCTGCAGGAAAAAACATACACATACCCGAGCGAAGGCTCGATCTATTATCGCATCGCGAAATTTCCCGACTATGGAAAGCTTTCGAAAATCGATTTGACTGGCATTCAGGCGGGCGCGCGCGTGGACAACGACCGCTATGAAAAAGAAAGCGCGCGGGATTTTGCGCTGTGGAAAGCGCCGAAACCGGGGGAGCATTTCTGGGAGACAGAGATCGGGCCGGGACGACCGGGCTGGCACATTGAGTGTTCGGCGATGGCCATGAAATATCTGGGCGAAACGCTGGACATTCACACGGGCGGAATTGACCTGGCGTTCCCGCATCATGAAAACGAAATCGCGCAGAGTGAGGCGGCCACGGGAAAGTCATTCGTGCGCTACTGGCTGCACGCGGAGCATTTGTTGGTGGAAGGCGAGAAGATGTCCAAGTCGCTGGGGAATTTCTTCACGCTGCGTGATTTGTTTGGAAAGGGATACAAGCCTTCGGCCTTACGGTTTGCTTTGGCGAGCGTGCCGTATCGCAAGCAGCTCAATTTTACGTTTGATGGCTTGCAGCAGGCGACGAGTTCGGTGGAGCGATTGCGGAATTTCGCGGACCGGTTGAAGCAAGGCAAGTTTCCCGCAGGTACCCAGAAGGGAATGGCTGAGAGGATTGCCAAAGCCGCCGAAGAGTTCGATGCAGGCCTTTCGGACGATTTGAATACTGCTCGCGGGCTGGCGGCAGTGTACGACCTGGTGCGCGAAGCGAACATCGCGATGGATAAAGACGAGTTCCGTCAGGGCGACGTTCCCGCGGTGCAAGGTCTTTTGACGGATTTTGACAAGGTTTTTGCAGTCCTGGAGGAAAATGATGCGCAAAAACTTCGCGCGCTTGGATACGGTAGCGCGGAGAGCGGACCAGACGACGCGGAAATCGACAAGTTGGTGGCGGAGCGCAACGCGGCGAAGAAAAAACGCGATTTTGCTACGGCCGATCGCATCCGCAAGGAACTCGCGGATCGTGGTATACTTATGGAGGACACGAAAGATGGGAGTGTCCGCTGGAAACGCAAGTGAGGCTTAAACTGCAAATTCGCTCTCCGTACCCCCCGGGGTTCCTCTCTCCGGCCGCGCAACGGCCCGGTCTGTTTGGCGTTGACTAACTAAGCTTTCTTTCTCCTTCACCGGCTGCTTGCGGATTGGTCCGCTTGTGCGCTTGCTCTCTGTCGTTTTCTATCCACACGAACCGTTTGAAGTTTTTTTGGAGGAAGAAATGCCAACAACACTAGAAGCAAAAACGCCCCGGCTCGTGACCGCCCTTCCTGGGCCAAACGCCAAGCGGGTGTTGGAGCAGGATGCGAAATTCATGTCGCCGTCGTATACGCGCGATTATCCCCTGGTGGCCAAGCGGGGGCATGGAGCTATCGTCGAGGACGTGGACAGAAATGCGTTTCTCGATTTTGCGGCGGGGATCGCGGTCTGCTCGACTGGACATTGCCATCCGAAAGTCGTCGCTGCGATTCAGAAGCAGGCGTCGGAACTGATCCACATGTCCGGCACGGATTTTTATTATGAGAGCATGCCGCAGCTGGCGGAGCGGTTGACCCACACGATGCCGGGCGGCGAAGGGAAGAAAACGTTCTTCACCAACTCGGGCACGGAAGCAGTAGAAGGCGCCATCAAGCTGGCACGTTACGCCACGAAGCGCGACAAGATGATCGCGTTTTACGGCTGCTTTCATGGCCGTTCGATGGGCGCGCTTTCCCTGACCGCGTCAAAATCCACGCAGCGCAAAGGATTCGGAGCGCTGCTTAGCGGCATCGAGCATATTCCGTATCCCTATGCGTACCGCTGCGCGCACGGACACACGGCGGAGACCTGCGGCGCGGAAATTCTAGAACAACTCGAAGGCCAGATTTTCAAGCGGCTGTTTGATCCCGAGGATGTCGCGGGGATCATCATCGAGCCGATCCAGGGCGAGGGCGGATACGTAGTGGCGCCGAACTTTTTCCTGCAGGAACTTCAACGCATCTGCCGGCAGCACGGCATCATGCTGATCGTGGATGAAGTGCAATCGGGAATGGGCCGCACGGGCAAGTGGTGGGCGCACGAATATGCCGGGATCGAGCCGGACATTCTTTGCTCTGCGAAGGGCATCGCCAGCGGCATGCCCCTTGGCGCCATCGTCGCAAAAGAGAGCGTGATGCGCTGGCAGCCCGGCTCGCATGGCACAACGTTCGGCGGGAACCCCGTCTGCATCGCTGCGGCGCTGGCCACCATGGAGCTGATCCAAAACGAGTACATGGAGAACGCCCGGCGCATGGGCGAGTATCTCTTCGGGCGCATGGCGCAGTGGACGAAGAATTTCAAGATCGTTGGCGACGTGCGCGGGCGCGGGTTGATGATCGGAATCGAGATCGTGCGGGATCAGCGGACGAAGGAAAAGGCTGCGGACCTGCGAAACGCGATTGTCGATCTGGCGTTCCACAAGGGGTTGCTCTTGCTGGGAGCGGGCGAGAACACGATTCGTCTTTCGCCACCGCTCCTGATTGACGAGGAGCAGGCGGATTTCGCGGTGCAAACGCTCGAGGAATGCTTCCGCGAGGCAGAGAAGAAGATCTAGGGCGGCGAAGGTGTTGAAACCAGCGCTTGCGCCTTGGATTCGCAAGGAATCCCGTGGCTGCCGAAGAACAAACATGGCATCCACGGGATTTTTGTTTATACTGCGCGAGGAAAGAAGGGCGTGGTGCCAGGGCCGTGCCGATTTTATCAAGCTTGATGTTCAATCACTGCGCTGGGCGGCGCGGCCGCGAAGAGGATACTTTTTCCTCGGACGAGAGAAAGCCGGAAGCGCGGCGCGCAGGGGGGCGCGGGGAGGCCCGCGCGTACTAGTATTTGCGGCGCAATGGTATGTGTTTGTGGCACGGAATTACACGCTGCGGGGGATCAAGGGCGAGATCGATTTGGTTGGTTACGATGGCAAGACACTTATTTTTGTGGAAGTGCGGACGCGCACGGTGAGAGAGGACTTGACCGCGCTGCCGGAACTCAGCTTCACTGGGGAAAAACAGCCCGTCGTAGTTCGGACGGCGCTGCAATTCCTGGCGGAACGGCGGGTTGGCGAGTGCCCGTGCCGTTTTGATGTGGTGGCGATTGACAACCGGCGGGCAACCACCGGCGGTGCTGCTGCATCAGGACGCGTTCAGCCCCCAAATGTGACCCGATGCAGTGAACGGATGCTTGGGACTCTTCACGGAGGCGCCAGACGGAGTACAATTCAATAACAGAGAGTAGTTGTCCCTACGGGGGATGAAGCACACCACAGTCGAGGAGGAATTCTTTGCCGGAGTTGCGGAAGGACCCAATCACGGGACGATGGGTGATCATTTCCACGGAGCGCGGGAAGCGTCCGAACGATTTCTTGCGCGAGAGCGTATTCGCGAAGGACGCGAAGAATTGCCCGTTCTGTGCAGGCAACGAGGCCAAGACGCCGCCGGAGGTTTTAGTGTACGGGCGCAATGGCGGCGGGGCCAACACGGCGGGCTGGAGCATCCGCGTCGTGCCGAACAAATTCCCGGCTTTGGGCATCGAAGGCGACCTCGACCGCGAGGGCGAGGGACTTTTCGACAAGATGAATGGCATCGGCGCACACGAAGTGATTATCGAGTCGCCCGAACATGCCGCTTCCCTGGCGACGCTTCCGGAGCGCGCAGTGGAAGACGTGCTGTGGGGCTACCGTGATCGCATGCTTGACCTGAAGAATGACAAGCGGTTCCGCTATGTGCTGATTTTCAAGAATCATGGCGAAGCAGCGGGCGCGACCGTGGAACATCCGCACTCACAGCTGATTGCCTTGCCGATCGTTCCGCGACGAGTCCGCGAGGAGGTGGACAACTGCTGGCACTATTACGACGAAAAAGAGCGGTGCATTTTCTGTGACATCATCCGGCAGGAGCGGGACACCGGCGAGCGAATCATCGGCGAGAACGAACATTTCATTACGCTGGCGCCGTATGCGTCACGGTTCCCGTTTGAGATGTGGCTGTTGCCCAAGGTGCACGGGTCGTCGTATGAAAACAACCAGAGCTCGATGTACGCGAGCCTTGCGCGAATGCTGAAGGATACCCTGATGCGGCTGGACGAAGTCCTGGACCGGCCTGCCTACAACTTCATGATCCACACCTCCCCGATCGGAGAAGAGATTAACGATCATTACCACTGGCATATCGAGATCATTCCAAAACTGACGAAGGTGGCGGGCTTCGAGTGGGGCACGGGTTTTTATATCAATCCCACGCCGCCGGAAGAGTCGGCGCGCTTCTTGCGCGAAGCGAAGATTTCCACGCCCGCGGCTTCCGAGAAAAAGTAAAATTGCGGGACACGATCCGGCTGGGTTGGCAGGATACTCTTTGCGGATTTGCTATACTTAGAGATTCGGCGCGGTACCCAAGTGGCCCAAGGGAGAGGTCTGCAAAACCTCCATTCGTGGGTTCGAATCCCACCCGCGCCTCCAAGCTCACCTTGTACAGTCCGAAGAGATCCTTTACAGAACGTTCCGGAGACATACTTTACACCTTTGGGCCAAAAGGGTTATCTAGTGGCTGCAAGGTTTTTTCCTCCAGATCTATGTAACCGAGAT
>Ga0307477_10003925_pt1 | contig 10919 bp, 12 predicted proteins | sample atmos_gasesECM2C_FD_203316 | JGI IMG/M metagenome (GOLD analysis project Ga0307477, IMG submission 203316) | Hardwood forest soil microbial communities from Morgan-Monroe State Forest, Indiana, United States - atmos_gasesECM2C_515 | ecosystem: Environmental > Terrestrial > Soil > Temperate... | reverse complement strand
TCTATCTGACCTTCGATTTTGCCAAAGACGAAGAGAAAGCGCAGCAGGCCCGGCACAAATTGGAAGGATGGAAGCAGGCCTTCCGCCTGGACAAAAAGCTGCTTTACAAAATCGAACGCACAGGCGCCGCGCCCACCGACGGTGAGGCAAAGCCTGCGAAGGCCGAAAAGGCCAAGGGTAAGGACAAAGGCAAGACCTCAGCCGCGGCCACTGTCGAAGCAGCACCGGCCGCTTCCAACGATGACATCAAGCTTCTCGTCCGGCTGGCTTTTTCCGGCCACGAGAAGCTTTCCGAGCAGCGGTGGGTGCAGCGCATCCCCTCGGAAGATCCATTTCAAGGGGCTTCGCCCATAGTGGTAAAGCCCGGCGACGCCAGTTTTGAGAGCACCGAAAAGCAGTTCGACGAATTAGCCTAGTACTGCGGTTTTTCACAACCCGGCGAAGGTTCTGTTGTCGACTGAGCGCAAACCTTCGGTATAATTAAAACTCGTGGGCCAAATCACTCCCCAGTCCAACTCGAGGTTAGACTGAATGGCAGTGCAGACGCGCGTTAAAGCGGCCAAGTCAGAAGAGCAGAAGTACCACGGCCTCGATCGCGAAACGCTCATCCGGCTTTACCGCACGATGTTCCTTTCACGGCGGCTCGACGACCGCGAAATTCAGCTTAAGCGTCAGAACAAAATCTTTTTTCAGATTTCGAGTGCCGGCCATGAGGCTGTCACGGCGGCTACGGCCTTGCTCTTGCGTCCGGGGGTAGACTGGATCTACCCCTACTACCGCGACCGGGCGCTGTGCCTCATGCTCGGCGTGACTCCCCTCGAAACCCTCCTGCAGGCCGTCGGCGCCAAAGATGATCCAAGTTCCGGTGGACGCCAGATGCCCTCGCACTGGGGTCATAACAAATGGAACATCGTCAGCAAGTCTTCCTGCACGGGGACGCAATTTGTGCAGGCGGTCGGGGCGGCGGAAGCGACTCTCTACTACGAGCGTCACCCCAAGGCGCTGGCGCAGGCGAAAAAAGCGCCGCTTGGCGAATTTGTGCATCACGTCCCGGAAGAAATTGTCTACGTTTCCTCGGGAGATGGAGCCACCAGCGAAGGCGAGTTCTGGGAATCGCTCAACGTAGCGTGCGCCAAGAAGCTCCCGATGTTCTATCTCGTCGAGGACAACGGGTACGCCATTTCCGTGCCCATCGAAGTGCAGACCGCGGGCGGCAACATCGCGCGGCTCGTAAACAACTTTCCGGGCTTGCACGTCGCCGACTGCGACGGTACGGATCCGCTTGAAAGCTATGCGGTGTGCAAAGAAGCGATCGCTTACGTGCGCGAGCGCCGCGGCCCGGCGCTGGTTCGTGCGCGGGTGACGCGGCCGTACTCACACTCGCTTTCGGACGACGAAAAACTCTACAAGACACCGGAAGAACGCGAAGGGGAAGCGCGCCGCGATCCGCTCTCGAAATTCTCGTTGTTTCTGATTCGCGAAGGATTGATGGATCAAAAGGAAATCGAGGGCCTCGAGGGCGAGGTGGATCGCGAAGTGCGCGAAGCGGCGGACCAGGCGCTGGCCTCTGAGCCTCCGGAATTGGCGTCGATTGGGGTCAACATTTACTCGCCGGAGGTGGATCCCACGTCACCCGCCTTTGCCGCTCAACCGCAATTCCACGGCGCACCCAAGACCATGGTCGAGATGGTGGCTGCGACTCTTCTTGACGAAATGGGACGAGACGAGCGCATTACTGTTTTTGGCGAGGATGTTGCCGATGCCAGCCGCGAAGAGACTCTTCGGGAAGTGAAAGGGAAGGGCGGCGTTTTCAAGGCTACCGCCGGGCTTCAACGCAAATACGGCGCAGACCGCGTTTTCAATACGCCGCTCGCGGAAGCCGGCATCGTGGGGCGTGCCATTGGCATGGCGACGCGGGGCTTGAAGCCCGTCGCCGAAATCCAGTTCTTTGACTACATCTGGCCGGCGATGATGCAGATTCGCGATGAGCTCTGCGTGTTGCGCTGGCGCTCGAACGGCTCCTTCAAGTCTCCTGCAGTCCTGCGCGTGGCGATTGGAGGCTACCTCACGGGCGGAGCCGTGTATCACAGCCAGAGTGGCGAATCGATCTTCACGCACTGTCCAGGCCTGCGGGTGGTGATGCCGTCGACGGCGCTGGATGTAGCCGGGCTGCTGCGCACGGCTATCCGCTGCGACGATCCCGTGATGTTCCTGGAGCACAAGCATCTCTACCGCCAGCCGTACAACCGCTCCGAATATCCAGGTCCGGATTTCACGATTCCATTCGGCGAGGCGCGGATGGTCAAAGAAGGCAATCAGGTCAGCATCGTTACCTACGGAGCGGTTGTTCATCGCGCGGAAGTCGCCGCCGCTGCTTTAGAACGTGAGGGCATCTCCGTCGAGATTATTGACCTGCGTTCGCTTTCCCCGTACGACTGGGAAGCCATCAGCGCGACTGTGCGCAAGACGCATCGCGTGATTGTCGCGTACGAGGACATGCTGAGCTGGGGTTATGGGGCGGAAATTGCCGCGCGCATTGCGGAAGAGCTGTTTGAGGAACTGGACGCGCCGGTAAAGCGTGTCGCCGCTATGGATACATTTTGCGCGTACCATCCGAAGTTGGAAGATGAAATCCTGCCGCAAACGGACGACATTGCCGCAGCGCTACGTCAGATTCTCGCCTACTAAGACCAAACCTGCGTTCCAGGCATGAACGCAAGATATTGCAGGGCGGGCCGCGCCTCTGGCTTAGCCGACTGAGGTCATGGGCGGGACTATGTTGGGTTAGCCCTGAGGCCTGCGGCACTCTGGTAGCCTACCTTGCGATCGCAATCAGGCTGCGGAACTTGGGTTGAGATCCAAAGCCGTCCCTGATCAGCGTCTCTTCCCTAATGACCACCGCATCGGGTTGGCGCTCGTACTCGGCAAATTCGCGGGACAATCTCAACAGCAACGGCACATCGCTGACAGCGGCAGCGCGAATTATGAGCATTAGGGATTTCTCCATCAGGCAAAAACGCAGTTTAGTCACAATAACGCCGATCGGTCCATATGGGAGGTTAATACGCTGAGGTCTCATTCCGTTGCTCACGATACTCTGCCGACTAGCCTTTCCAAGGCTGATAAACGCCCTCGTGTCCATCAAAGGAACTGCTCAACACGCGCTCGAAATGTTTCGTCGCACCCTGCCAAACGGACCTCTCGCTGTCGCCTCGATCGACTCTCCAACCGACTCGGCAAAATCCTTTACGAAGCGCGCAAACTCGCAGCACCCTAAAAACGGGGTAACCCTGGGAATAGCGAGTGACTCGGGGGGTGGTGAACTGCGAACCTCGCTAAAATCATGACGCAGGATTGCTGGGCTGAAGCCCGACGCCTACCAGACCCGCGGCCGTACCGGGGTAGTCCAGCTTTACGAAACTTTTTTCCTCCTTTTTTCGTACTTCAGATTAGAATCGCGTTCGATAATATCGAGTGGGGGTTTGCCATGACTTGCCCAAATTGCCAGAAGGAAATTGTCGACGGCTCCAAGTTTTGCTACAACTGCGGCGCCCGGCTTGCCGGACCGGACGCTCCTGCTGCGGCTCCTGCGAGCCCGCCTGCGAAGCGCCTGATGCGGTCGAGCCGGGACAAAAAACTTGGCGGGGTTTGCGCCGGCCTTGCGGAGTATTTCGATCTTGACCCGACGATCGTTCGGGTGATTTGGCTACTGGCGGTCTTGCTTGGTGGGACGGGACTCCTTGCCTATTTGATTTTGTGGATTGTCCTGCCGCTTGCTCCTTCGGGAGTGCCGACGACCGCGCCGACTACCGCGGCACGCGTCTGAGAACTCGCACTCTAGTCTTTGTTCCTGGCAAAGCGTCTCCTCTTGCCTCTTTCACCCACGATCAGGTGATCGAGTGAGAAGACGCCGGCCCCGATCGTTCCGAGGACGAGGCACGCGGCGGCTAATGACAACGGGAATTCGTAGTCCTTGACCGACAGGATTCCATGCGTGCTGTGCACCTTCCCAATAGCGATCGCCATCTCGCAGGCCAGCAAAAGCGCTGCAGGCCTGGTGAATAGCCCCACGAAGAGCAGTAGCGCCCCAAAACTCTCGAGGATTCCGGCCAGCCCAAGGAAATAACCAGGAAAGCCGTGAGAGGTGAAAAAGTCGCGCATGGTGTCGGTGGGGTGTACCAATTTGGGATAGCCGTGGTAGATAAAGATCAGGCTCAACGTCCAACGTAACGCCAGCAGTGCCAACGGTTGTAATCCGCTCAAGAATTTCATTTTGGTCTCCCCCCACACCTTACTGTCGAACCGGCTGGTTTTCCAGCCGAACACTTATGCGTTGTGTCACGTCGGGCATGTCCGCGAATCGGGTACAATTTTCGGTGCTCTTCGCGAGGGCCGTATGAAACCTATGCGAACGATTGGCATTGTGAACGGTGGAGGCGACGCGCCGGGATTGAATCCGGTAATCCGCGCAATCGTCCGTGCCTCGATTAACGAACACGGGATGCGCGTTGTCGGTGTTCTCAACGGCTTCGACGGCCTCATCTGGCCCGAGGGCGCCAAGGAAATGACCGAAGAATCTGTAAGTGGAATTCTACCGCGGGGCGGCACGATTCTTGGCACTACGAATCGTGGGAATCCCTTCGCGTATAAGGCCATGGAAAATGGCCAGGAGGTGATTCACGATTACTCGTCGCTGTGCATGGACAACGCGCGGCGACTCGGAATTGACGCCATGATCGTGATTGGCGGGGACGGCACGCAGCACATCGCGCGCGATTTCTATCGCAAAGGCATCAACATCGTCGGAGTCCCGAAGACGATTGACAACGACCGGGATGCCACCGAGGTAACGTTCGGGTTTGACACGGCCCTGGTCATCGCCACCGAAGCGGTGGACCGACTGCATCCCACCGCCGAAAGCCATCATCGCGTGATGCTCATCGAAGTCATGGGACGAGACGCCGGCTGGATTGCATTGCACGCCGGAATGGCCGGAGGTGCGCACATCATCCTCGTGCCGGAAATTCCGTTCACCTTTGACAATATTTGCGACGCGATTCGCGCGCGCGAGCTCCGTGGCAAACGCTTCAGCCTGATTGTGGTGGCTGAAGGGGTCGAGCTTCCGACGAGCGACCCGGGAGGCAAGCCTATTCCTAGCGCCGGTCCCGGCAGCGTAGCCAACACGATTGGGTACACGCTGCGCGAAACGCTGCACAAGGAGATTCGCGTCACTGTGCTCGGCCACGTACAGCGCGGCTCGCCAACGCCTTTCGATCGTATCCTCGGCACGCGCTTTGGGGTCGCGGCGACCGACCTGGTTGCCAAAGGGGAGTTTGGGCGGATGGTTTGCCTGAGAGCTGGCAAAATGGATTCAGTATCGCTTGACGAGGCACTGGAGAAGATGAAGTTCATTGACCCTAACAGCGAAATCGTTCACGCTGCTCGTGCCGTGGGAGCCACCTTCGGAGATAGACGATAGATGAAGCGAAAGCTCCTGGTTGCTGTGCCACTGCTGTGCGTGGTGGCGCTGCTGGCCTGGTATTTCCGTCCGAAACACGAATCGCTCGGCGCCGCTTATGTGAGTGAGCGCACTCTGACACTTTTGAGCAGTGTCGCGCAGGTGCGCGAGCAGATTGGCGTTCTCTATTATGGAGAGCGCGTGGAAGTTCTTGCCCGGAGGAATGACAACGTCAAAGTGCGCACCGCGAATGGGACGATCGGGTGGGTAGACGGCCGTTACTTGATGGAGCCGGAGCTGTGGGAACGAAGCGCGAAGTTACTGAATCAGGCCAAGTCCATGGCGGTGCAGGCGCACGGCCGCACCAAGACCACTACCAATCTTCGTGTTGAGCCGGGCCGCACCGAGCCGCGCTTGTACCAGTTCGGACGGGGGGCCGAAGTTGAGATTTTCGGGCGGGCGGTGGCCGATTGGGTCCAGGTCAGTGACGAAAAAGAGGCGGTCGCGGGGAATGAGGCAGAGAAGCCCGAGAAAAAGGAAGACTGGTATCTGGTGCGGGGAGTGGCAACGCGTCCACCGGGCGAAGGAGCGGTGCGCAACTCGGCGGTGACGACGACCACGCAGCCCGGAGATCAAACGATCCCCATCGCCGGGTGGGTGGTTGCGCGCTTCATCTCACTGGATTTGCCCGACCCGGTGCGTGAGGGCACCAGCTCCGCCAACGTTCGAGCGATCGCGTGGTTTGAGCTCAATCGCGTGACGGACTCGGACGGTGATCATCCGCAGTATCTGGTTGCCGGAACTCGCAGCGCCGAAGGCGCGCCGTGCGACTTCACCACGATACGTGTGTTTACCTGGAATCCCAGGAAATCCAGGTACGAAACCGCCTACATCGAAAACGAGCTCTGCGGAGCGCTTCCGATACAGGTCGGCAAGAATCCCAAAGGCGAACCCGAATTCCGATTTCATGTCATGGAACGGAATAAGGAGGAACGGGTGTATCGTCTGGTTCAGACGGTCGTCCGCCGGGTGAGAGAGGACAAGGTTGGTTCCGCGGGCAGATCGCACAACAGTACGAAAGGGAAACGCTGAATTGAACCTTTCCATCAGCAGGCGCGCTGCCTCCCGTCTTTCACAAACACACACCTTCTTTTCCCTTGGGATTGCACTCTGTTGCGTTGCGATAGTGGGCCTCGTGGGCACGATTGCCTTTGCGCAAGCAACTAGCTCCGCAAAATATTTCCTTCCGATGACTCACGGCACGTATTGGGTTTATCAAGGAACGGTTACCTGGTTCGATCAGGGGAAACGGAAACCAGTTGAGGCCAAGGTGTCGCTCAAGATGAGCGTCGAGCGAGTTTTTCATAAAGAGGACACCGTGTTTGCGGAAATCCAAGGCTATCCGGCCGGCCTGAATTTCACCACGGGCGAAGCAAATCCCTCGCGATGGATACTCACGGAAAGTTCCAGACACCAGGTTTTTGCGCGAGTTGGATCCCGGAACGCGTTTGCCTGCGAGCGAAACGCCGGGCATTGCTTTTGATTCCTTTATGACCGAGGATGACCTGCTGTTTGAATGGCCTGTGGCCCGTGGCCAGAAATATTGCTACGCGGAATCGGCGAAACGCGAGGACGAAATGTATTGCTGGGTCGTCGAGTCCGAGAGCAGGAAGAACGTCGAAACCGTGCTCGGTCTGTCTTCAGGCAGCGCGCCAGTGTTCACCATTACGTACCGAACGAATCCGGATGACACGCAGATTGAGCTCTCGCCCGGGATTGGAATTATTGCTTACCGGTATCACCATCATGGCACGACCGCGGAAACAGACGTGAAGTTGATAGAATTTCATCCCGTCCCCGACAAATCTGCTTCGAGTGGTGGCACACAATGACCTTGCACATCAACGAATCGGAAGTCCGGCAGCTACTAATCATGCCGATGGCGATTGCGGCGGTCGAAGAAGTCTCGCGCAAGCAGGCCGAAGGCAGTGTCGTCGTTCACCCGCGGCGCCGGTTCGAGCTGCCTGGAGGCGGGTTCTTCCATTACATGGCGGCGATGGACACGGGAGCCGGCCTGATTGCGATGAAGCAGTATACGTACGTGAAAGGCAAGCTGTGTTTTCTCGTGTCTCTCTACTCCTCGGAAAGCGGCGAGTTGCTCGCGCTCATCGAGGCCGATTATCTTGGCCAGATGCGCACCGGCGCCGCTTCCGGCGTGGCCACGAAATATCTCGCCCAGAAACTGGCGAAATCCGCAGCCATCATCGGGACCGGAGGCCAGGCCAGGACCCAGCTCGAAGCCATTCATAACGTGCGGATGCTCGAGTCCGTTTACGTCTACGGGCGCAATCCCGAGCGACGGAAGCAGTTTTGTGACGAAATGACCGAGCAGCTCAGCATCAACGTCTATCCGATGGACTCAGCCGCGGCTGCGGTGCAGAGTGCGGAAATCATATGCACAGCTACGACATCGCCACAGCCGGTTTTGCACGGTGCGGACGTCCCCCCCGGGCTGCATATCAATGCGATTGGCGCCAATCACGCGCACAAACGGGAACTGGATGACGAGGTGATCGCCAAAGCCAATCTGATTTTTGTGGATTCTCTCGCGCAATCGCAACAGGAGGCAGGCGACCTGATCATCCCTTTCCAGAAGCAACACGAGCGCTGGTCCCAGGTACACGAGCTGGCCCAACTTGTTGCCGGCAAGGCCCCGAGCCGTACAAAGAACATGCAGGTAACCCTGTTCAAGTCGAATGGCATAGCTTCCTGGGACCTTGCGGTAGCCAGCAAGGTGTACGCGCTGGCGCGGGAGAAGGGCTTGGGCCGGGAGCTGCCGCTGTTTGCGGAAGCCTGAAAAAACGAGGAATCGCGGCTTGACAGGGCGAGAGTGGGTAACTAGAGTTGTTGAACGAACGTTCGAGAACCCCACATGCCTACCCCTCCAACACCCCGCGACTCGGAAGCCAAGCTCCAACACATACTGCTCCACGCGGCCCAAATCTTCGCGGAGGAGGGTTTTGAGGGCACTTCGATGCGAGACATCAGCCGGGTCACGGGAGTGTCGCTATCGGGATTGTATTACTATTTCGAGAGCAAGCAGAAACTTCTGTATCTTATTCAATATAATGCATTTACATTCATCATGGAGCAGCTGCTTTCTCGCCTCTATGCGGTTCACGAACCTGCCGCTCGCCTTCGGGTGCTAGTCCAGAATCACATCGAATACTTTCTTTCCCATCCGAACGAGATGAAAGTCCTGGCGCATGAAGAGGAGGCCTTGGCCCCCCCGCTCCGGGACGAGGTGGCGGACATCAAGCGGCGCTACTATGCCTTGGCACGAGAGATCTTCGACGGGCTAGCGGCGGAGGGATTGGCGCCCGGCGTCCAGCCCCGTGTCGCCATTCTCAGCCTGTTTGGCATGATGAACTGGGTTTATAAGTGGCATAACCCAAAGATCGACCCTGGTGCCGAAGAGCTCACCAGCGCCATCCTCGGTATCTTTCTGAATGGCGTGTGGACCGGAGTAGAAGAGAAGGTGCTATCGGCTTCCGGTCCCCGAGCCCGAACGCGAGATTAGAGAACTGAAGTCTTTCACAGGTTTGCGACGGAGAGATCAGGAGAGCAAAGCATGGCTAGCACAACAGGCATTGCGACCAAGGAACTCGTGAAATACCGCGTGGAAGAGGGGGTGGCGATTCTCGAGATGGATGATCCCCCTGCGAACACTTACACCTATGAGATGATGCAGCAGCTCGACTCCGCCATTTTGAAAGCCCGGATGGACGAGAATGTGCATGTAATCATGCTGCGGGGCGCGGGCGAAAAGTTTTTCTCGGCCGGTGCCAGCATTCCCATGCTCACGAAGGCCGATCCGCAGTTCAAGTATTACTTCTGCTTGCACGCCAATGAAACATTGTGCCGGCTCGAACAAACCTCGAAGCTGGTGATCGCCGCTCTCAACGGCCATACCGTGGGCGGGGGACTGGAGATCGCGCTCGCGTGCGACATCCGAATTGCGAAGAAGGAAGGAGGCAAGATTGGGCTTCCTGAGGTGAATCTAGGGGTTCTTCCAGGCACCGGGGGCACGCAGCGATTCGCCCGCGCCATTGGTCGCGCCCGCGCTATCGAACTCATGGCCACCGGCCGTACCTTCAGTTTCGAGGAGGCGCAGGAAATGGGGCTGGTGCACTACGTGTACGAGAAGGAAGTGTTCTGGGACGACGCGTTGGCTTACGCGAAGCAGTTCTGCCCACCGTTCAAGGCGTCGCGCGCCGTCGGCCGTATCAAGCGTTCCGTTGTGACTGGCGCGGAAATTCCGTTCGCCGAAGCGCTTGCCCTTGAACGCGAACTGCAACAGCTGCTCTTCACCAGCGAGGACGCTAAAGAAGGGCTTGCCGCTTACGTGGAAAAACGCGCCGCGAGCTTCAAAGGGAAGTAAACTCTAAGGCGCCGTCTGATTCTGAATTTCGAGATCGAGCCGAGACCGAATGAAGACCCTGCCAGATTATCTTCGAAAAGGAATGAAGCTGGTGATTGTCGGGTGCAATCCGAGCGAATCCTCTGTTCGCGCGGGCCACTATTACGCCGGCCGGGGAAATCAATTCTGGCCCACTCTGTACGAATCTGGAGTTGTGCCCGAGCCATTCGACTACCCGGACGACCGGCGGATCATCGAGTTCGGTATCGGACTCACCGATCTGGTCAAGCGCCCCACGAAGGGGATCGAAGAGCTCAACCGCGAGGACTTTGCGGAAGGCCGCATTGTTCTGGCGCAGAAGCTCGAGGAGTTTGCTCCCCGCGTCATTGCGTTCAACGGCAAAATGACCTACGAACAGTTTGCACAGCGCAAATGCCGATACGGCCTGCAAAAGGGTTCGCTCTATGGGGCACAAATCTATGTTCTGCCGTCGACCAGTGGCCAAAATGCGCGGGGCAAGACCGAGCGCGTCAAGCATTTCCGCAATCTGGCGCGGCTGCTCGAGCGTTCCGCCAAGGCCAAGGAATCCGTGCGCGCCGAGTGAAATTCCAGAAGGAGGTTCGAATGAGCCGGGCAAGCCACCCCGCTCCTGAGGCGCCGGTCCTGCTGGAATCGCGCGAAGGATCTATCGTCACGTTGACGATGAATCGGCCCGAACGCCTGAACGCACTCAACAATGATCTATCCACCGCGCTGAATGAGGCCATCTCACGGATCGCGGGCGATCGCACTGTCAACGTCGTAATCCTTACCGGCGCGGGCAAGGCCTTTTGCGCGGGTGGCGACCTTCACGTGATTGCTCAAGGCCGTGCGCGTGGTGATGTCGAGGAATTAGGGCCAATTCTGCGCTCCGGCGTGCAGGCCGTTCTGAAAATTCGCACCATGCCGCAACCCGTAATTGCCGCGGTCAATGGCGCTGCCGCCGGCGCGGGCATGAATCTGGCGCTTGCCGCGGATATTCGCGTAGCGGTCGAGGAAGCT
>Ga0307477_10003924_pt1 | contig 10921 bp, 10 predicted proteins | sample atmos_gasesECM2C_FD_203316 | JGI IMG/M metagenome (GOLD analysis project Ga0307477, IMG submission 203316) | Hardwood forest soil microbial communities from Morgan-Monroe State Forest, Indiana, United States - atmos_gasesECM2C_515 | ecosystem: Environmental > Terrestrial > Soil > Temperate... | reverse complement strand
AGCGGGGAGAGGAATGCGGAACTTGCCGGCCCAGAGCAGCATGACAAAGAGGTAGCAATCGGCCACCGTCAGTCGGTCACCGAAAATGTATTCACCGCGCATCTGATCTGCCTGCAGCTGCAGCCGGCGCGTCAGAACGGTCCTGGCCTTGAACTTCTCCTGCTCCCCGTCCTCGGAGAAGAAGGGGTGGAAGTTCTTGTGCAGTTCACTTGAGATGTAGCCCAATGCTTCCAGTAGGCGCGTGCGGCCCAGCGGCCCGTCAAGGCTCAACGAGGGACTCTTCAGCGCAATCCAGTCAAGCACGGCGACATTCTCCGTGATCACTTCGCCGCCATCGAGCACGAGCGCCGGTACGTAGCCCTTGGGATTGACGGACAGAAAGTCAGCGCCCGTGGCGGTTTTCTTGTGCTTGAGATCGACGCGCTCGTGCTCGAACGTTAGTCCTGCCTCGAGCGGTGCGATATGATCTGCCAGACTACACGCCCCGGGTGCGTAAAACAGTTTCATTTCCGGTTCTCCTTTGCGAGGTTACAGTTACCCGGATGCCTCCGCCCGTCGTGTCGTTGCGTGACTGGTCGGCATTGACGGGGACACCGCGCCGACGTGAGTTCGTCCCGCGTACGAACGGGTGGAAAGTACGCGCCTCATCTCAGCCGCCTCGACGATCTGACACCCGTCATCTTCGTTACGACGGGCGGAGGGCAACGCGCAGGTTTCGCTGGCAACGAAGGCGGCACTCCTATGCTCCAGCAGGAACACTCGGACTTTCGTTGGTTGGGTACTGCTGTGCATTTGCTGACCGAGTCGTTCCAGGACTTCCTCGACGGGTCCGCCTAGGATGCAATCGTGCTCGATGGTCGAGCGCGTTTTCTTGACGAGACCGGCGGAGGCTGGAAGAAACTGGAGGTCACCTTCGGCCTCTATGCCCAGGCGGCGCAGTGCACGTACCAGTGACTGCGGCTACTGCGCCCGCGGTAGCTCGACCGGTGAAGGTGAAGGAGGTTCACGCCAGACTTTGGCCATCTCAGTCCCGCAGACCCGGTCCTAATCGCCAAGGCACGATTACCGCCGCGACCATTCGCAAAGACTGGCGCGCAGATCGCGCCCGTGGCTCCGCAGCGGCTGGGTCGTCGCGCCCGAGCCGCTGCGGCCCCGTTTATGACTTGAAGAACGCCAGCAAGTCAGGATTGAGTGTGTCAGGATTTGTCGACAGCATTCCGTGCGGAAATCCCTCGTAGCTCTTCAGGGTGCCGTGTCTCAGCAGTTTCACCGACAACGGCGCTGACCCTGGGTAGGGCACGATCTGGTCATCGGTGCCGTGGGCAACGAGCACCGGTACCTTGATCGTCCCCAAGTCCTCACGGAAATCGGTCTCGGAGAATGCCTTGATGCATTCGTAGTGAGCATTGGCCGCTCCCATCATTCCCTGCCGCCACCAGTTGTCGATTAGGCCCTGAATTACCTTCGCGCCGGGTCGATTGAAACCGTAGAAAGGACCCGTGGGAAAGTCGATATAGAATTGAGCGCGATTGGCAGCGAGCGTCGACCGCAGGCCATCGAATACCTCGATCGGAACGCCGCCCGGATTCCACTCCGACTTGACCATACGCGGCGGCACGGCGCTGACCAGCACCGCCTTTGCAACACGGCCGGGCTTGGCACGTGCGACGTAGCGGGCAACTTCCCCGCCACCGGTCGAATGACCCACATGGTACGCTCCCTTCAGATCGAGCTCATCGGTCAATGCCGCCACGTCAGCCGCGTAGGTATCCATATCGTGCCCGGTCGTTGTCTGAGTCGAGCGGCCGTGACCACGACGGTCATGTGCGATAACCCGATATCCTTTAGAGAGGAAGTAGAGCATCTGGTTGTCCCAATCATCGGCACTCAACGGCCATCCGTGATGAAAGACAATCGCCTGGGCGTCGCGCGGACCCCAGTCCTTGTAGAAGATGCGGGTGCCATCCCGCGTAGTGATGGTACTCATTGCCATTGCTCCTGTATGTTTGGATGCCGCTGACGTCTCTGCGGTCGCAGCAGTGTCGGCGGAAGCCGGAGAGCCAACAGTAGACGCGGCCGCGATGCTCAAAGCTCCACTCAGGACGCTTCGTCGCGAAGTGACTGCGTTAGTGACGGTAACGTTCGGTAACATGTCCTCCTCCTTCATGGCGTTCTTGTGTTGTGCGCCTGCTTTGCCATTGAAGGAATCATCACCGCGGGTGGGATCCCGGTCTTGTATCCGGTTGCTCTCCCTTGAATGCGACGGCGAATCTTCTCCCCGGGGAGCAGGACAGGCAAGGTTGCTCTAAAAGCCCAAACGCAACATCAATGCGGTGGAGTTCCCACCCGCTGGCCACTGGGGCTAGGCCAACTTCGGATCGTCAGGCAGATCTGGCAACTACTCGCTCTCAATGACCACGAGCGCATCCTCGCTCAGGCGCTGGGGGAGGTCTGGACCCTTGACAGGTGATCCTCAAAACCCCGTACCCGACCGAGTTAAGCCAACGACTGCAGAAGCTGCCCTGCAGCCTTGAGATCGCGCGTCTCGAAACCTTCCGTAAAGCGAGCGTAGACAGACGATACCAATTCCCGACCCTCCTGGCCCCGGTTCTGCTTCACCCGAAGCCGTGCGAGCGTCATAGCCGTGCGCAACTCCCACGCCAAAGCACATTGCCGGCGAGCCTCCTCGAGCGCCCGCATGATGACGGCCTCCGCGCGCGCCTCGTCAGTCGATGGCATTGAGACAAGAATGTCTGCTTGAACACGCAGCAGCTCTGGAAATTGAGAAGTTTCGGTACCGGCTTCGGCCTCCACGATCGCGTTGTCGATCACGGCGAGGGCCTCGTTCAGCTGACCAGCGGCGGCTAGTCCCTCGGCGAGCGCGCAGCTTGCTCGAGCCAGCTGGATCGTCTGTCGATCGGCTCTCATCATGGGGAGCGCGGACCGCAGCAAGCCGAGGCCCCGCTCGCTCTCTCCCTGGCGGATCACCAATTCCCCCTGCAAGGCAAACGCCGTTGCATGCAACGACGGCAGGGCGTGCCAGTTTGGATGAGTCATCAGTTTCTCGAGCACATCATGGGCGGCGCCCAAATCACCGCACCACAGGAACACGGGTGCGGTGTAAAGACATGAAAAGCATATATTCAGCGGCTTGCTCGATGCCTCAGCGTCGCAGATCGCCTCCTGGGCAACCTCTAATGCGCGATCCGGAAAGCCGGTCAGCCACAGCACCCGCTGCAACACGATGAGCGCCCGAAGTCTATAGTCGAGTCCGAACAGCTGCGCGTTGAGATGGCCCGAGCGCGCGAGTCCTCTCTGCAGATGCTGCCGGGCGGCAGACTGATTGCCCATGAAATGGTGCGAGCAACCCAGCAGCCAATCCGCAACAACGCTGTAAGACGCATCCGTCGCGGTTCGCGCTGCGCTCTCCAACTCCTCGGCGACCGCGAGGGAGCCCCGAATGTCTGCGGCACGGAGAAGGACCATGTGCAGACCTGCCAGCAGTCGTAGACGAGTTGAGGTATCACTGAGGCTGTGGGCGATCTCGAGCGCCCGCATGATCGCCGCGCGCACGTCGTCACCATTGCCCCGTGTCCAGGTCGATGAAACCGCAACTGCCTCTTGCAGCACCATCTCCTGCCGGCTTCCGCGCATTGGGTCGCCGAGCTGCCGCAATGCCGCCGCGCTCCATTTGTGGCATTCACCGAGTAGCGACAGCTGCTGGAAAATCGGCACAGAGCCGACTGTCAGGTCGATTGCGAGGCTCGGGTCCCGAGCGAGCGCACCCATCGAGCCTGCCACGCGAGGCCCGCCTGCGGTGTCGCCATCACTGAAGACCCATTCGAGCGCAGCCCGCACGTTACCCAAGTGCTCCCCGAGCGAGCGGGCGGAATGGGAGACGCGACTGTCGAGGCGGCCGAGGAGGGACGCGAAATACTTCGCGTGGCGCAGAGCAATCGCTTGCTTCTCGCCGCTCTCCTCCAGCTTCTCCATGGCGTAGATCCGGGTCGTCTCCACAAGCCGATAACGCGTTGCATCGTTCGCAAATACCGTTGACACGAGAGACTTCGCGACAAGGCTATCCACGGCATCGACGACTCGCATCTCATTCAGTCCGCCTTCGCACGCGGTCGCCTGCGCCGCCTCGAGGGAAAACAGGCCAACGAAGATCGAGAGCCGTCGGAGCACGAGCCGTTCGGGGTCAGTGAGAAAGTTATAGCTCCAGTCGAGCAGAGCGTGAAGTGTCTGGTGCCGGGGAAGCGCTGTCCGGCGTCCGGACCAGTGAAGACCGAGGCGGCTCTTCAGAAGATCCGCCGTTCCCGCGACACCGTGCGCGCCTACACGGGCCGCGGCAAACTCGATCGCCAGCGGAATCCCATCGAGTCTCTCGCAAATGCTCGCGACAATCGGGGCATCCGTATCGCTGAGCTCGAAGCGGCAGCCACTTGCAGCGGCCCGCTCCAGAAACAGTTTCACTGCGGGAAACTTCAACGCGTCGGCGGCATTCACGCTGTCGTGTGGCGACGGACTCTCGAGCGGTGGAAGCCAGTATGCGTGCTCGCCTTCGACCCGCATCGCCTCGCGACTGGTTGCGAGGATGTGAACCCCCGGCGCCTCCTGGATGATTCGCTCGGCAAGTGTAGCGGCCGCGTCGATCACGTGTTCGCAGTTGTCCAGCACCAGCAGGATGCGCAGCGTCCGCAGGCATAGCATCAGAGCAGGCAGCACGTCGTCGGTCTGGATCGTGAGCCCGAGCGTCGATGCGATGGTGGGAGCAACCAGCCTCGGGTCCGCGATCGCCCCGAGGTCCACTAAGCACACAGCTCCTGCGAACTCCTCGAGCAGGGCGTGGGAGACGGATACGGCGACGGTGGTCTTTCCCATCCCTCCAGGACCGATAATGGTCACAAAGCGTTCAGCGATTAGATCGGCGGCAGTGGTGCGCACTGCTTCGTCGCGGCCGACCATTCGTGCAAGCACAGGTGGCAGGACAAGCCGCTGCCCGGCAGTACCACACGGGTACTCCGGAACCCGCGTCGGCCGACCCGCAGCGACTTCACGCCTGACCGGCGCTACGAAGCAGTAGCCTTGGCCGGTAACGTTGGCGATATACCTCTCTCTGCCATCGCGATCGCCAAGCGCCTTGCGCAGACCGGTCATGTGGACCCTGAGGTTACTCGGGTCGACGACCAGATCCCGCCACACGCGCGTGATCAGCTCGCGATGGGTGACGACCTCGCCCGCGCGCTCGACCAGCACCATCAGAATGTCAAGAGCACGATTGCCCAATGCGAGTGGGACGCCGTTCTTTTCGAATGCGCGGGCTGTAGGGAACAGGCGGAATGGTCCAAATGAAACGGCGACGCTCTGAGGGCTCGGCGCGTCGTCGGACTCCAAGGGCGAAGGTGGACCCAGACCGATTGTCTGATGCTGGCCCTGGGTATGAGCCTGGCCTTCGGTCACAGCAGTGCTTCAGCCCGCGCGTCGGAGCGCAAGGATACCCATTGTACGCTTGGTCTTCCGTACGGGCACTCACGTACGTAGGGTCGACTTGCATCGCTTCACACGCCTTAACGCCGCTGAACTCGTCATGAGTGCGGTATCGCGGGAGAGTGATCGCGGCGCTCAGGAAAGCCGGCCGGACCTCACAAGCACAGGCACCGTGAAGAGCCCGATGAACACGCCCTCTTCCGTAATTGGTTCGACTCGTCGCGAAGTGCTCCAGGCCGGCGTCATGACCGCCGTCGCCGCCGGCCTTTCCACCACCGCGTTCACGTCCGCCCAAAGCCAGCACGCCCTCCCCGGCTCAACCGGAAAAGGACCCTTCACCGTGAACATGATCAGCAGCAAAGACGGAACTCAAATCTACTTTAAAGACTGGGGCAGAGGCCCGGTAGTCACCTTCTCCCATGGCTGGCCGCTGAATGCGGACGCGTGGGACGGTCAGATGCATTTTCTCGTTCAGCAGGGCTTCCGCGTCGTGGCACATGACCGGCGAGGTCACGGTCGATCGGACCAGACATCCTCTGGCAACGAGATGAATGGCTACGCTGACGATCTAGCCGCCGTGATCGAAACGCTCGATCTGCGGAACATTACCCTCGTCGGTCACTCCGCGGGCGCTGGCGAGGTGGTGCGTTACATCGGGCGCCACGGAACCAAGCGAGTGGCGAAGGTGGTGCTGATTGCAGCCGTACCCCCTCTCATGCTGAAGACAGCAGCGAACCCCGAAGGCCTGCCGCTGGAAGTGTTCGATTCACTCCGTGCGGGCGTCGCCAAGGACCGCTCGCAGTTCTTCAGGGGACTGGCGGTGCAGTTCTATGGCGCCAACCGGCCTGGAGCGAGCGTGTCGCAGGGAATCCTCGATCAGTTCTGGCTCTGGAGTATGCAGAGCGGACTTAAGAATGCATACGACTGCATCAAGGCATTCTCTGAGACCGACTTCACCGAGGATCTGCAAAAGATCGACGTTCCCACTCTCGTCCTGCACGGCGAAGATGATCAGATCGTGCCGGTAAACGACTCCGCAAGGAAATCGGCACAACTCATCAAAGGTGCGAAAGATATCTACTATCCGGGCGCCCCGCATGGCCTCACCGCAACGCATCAAGACCAGGTGAACGCCGATCTGCTCGCGTTCCTTCGGAGCTGAGGCGCCCACTCCCTGCAGCGGAAACGCGCATGCCTATTGCACCAAAGTGGAGTGCACGAGATGGATCCGCAAAATTCGATGTCAACAACTCGCAGGAACCGCACGCCGGATGCGCCCGGAGCTGCTCTGGCTGTGGCCGATGACGCGCACACCGCCGGCGATGCCGCCCAGCTATTTCTTGGTCGGCTGCGCTCTACCGTCGTCGAGCTCCTCAGGGCGCTGAGCGAGACTCTGCCCGACGAACGCAGCGGTGCCGCAGAATGTCTGCGACGCGCGGGAGCAATGCTCGAAGACGTGGAGCGGCCGGTGGCGCCGAGCACCCCCACCGCCGCGCGACAGGGTCTTGCGCCGTGGCAAGTCCGGCGAGTTTTGGCCCACATCGACGCGAACCTGGACAAGGCGCTCAGGAACAAGGAACTCGCAGCCATCGCCGGCCGGAGCGAATTCCACTTCAATGTTGCCTTCCGCAACAGCGTCGGCGATTCCCCACACGAGTACATCATCCGGCGTCGCATGGAGCGGGCCCAAGGGCTCATGCTGTCGACAGACGCGCCCCTCAGCGAAATCGCGTTTGAGTGCGGCCTGGCCGATCAAGCACATTTCACGAGGCTATTTCGAAGAGTTGTCGGCGAAACGCCAGCCGCTTGGCGGCGAGCCCGTGCGAACCCACGACCCTGAGCTCCCGACGTCATCTACCGTCCACGCTCTCGGACTCCGCGCCTCACAAGCGAGTGCTCGACGCGCCGATCGAGTATGAGCTACACGAGCGTCCGCAATATACAGCAGTCGCGGTCAGCTGGAAGAGCACGGGGCGGCTCGTCTTGTCCCTCAGCCTCCTGAGATCCCTACCACCTGGGACGAACAATTGCGGACACTCTTGCGAATGGTGTGTCTGAAGTGAGCGTCGCAGCGATCACCGCCCTAGCCAATACGCCACCCGCCAGCGCGCACCTTGCGCATGATGTACTGACGCCGTGGCCTCGACGACCTGACATCGTCCTCTTCGTTAGACGCGCGGAGCGCAAGCCCATTATTCGGCGGGCAAGACCGGGTCCACACCCTTTTTCTTCAGCAAGACCACGAGGAATTTTGCTGGCTTCGTCATACTCCCATTGCGCCCGACCGAATGCACATCGTTAGGGCCTTCGTAGAATGTCTGTCCCGGCGTCAGGGTGACCTCCTTGCCACCCCTGACCCCCTCGATGATCGACCCTTCGAGCACGTAGACAAAGGCGTGCGCATCGTGACGATGTATGTGTTCCACAGCTCCGGGTGGATAGTCGACGGTGATCACCAAAATCTCTTTTCCTGGCAAATCCGCGAGATCCTTCTGCATGAGTGGAGATACGACGGGCTGTGGCTCTTCGGCACGCACGGGCTGTGCGAGCTGTGCGCTGAATGACAGCGTAAGGACGGCTCCCAGAATCCGTAAGGTTGACATGACTACACCACGTACCAATGATTAGTAGAAAGACGCGTCGCGCCACGACAATGCGGCGACGAGGACGCTTGGCGATTCAGTCACCACCTCATCGCCGAAGGTTTCGTTTTCGTCCGTGTGCTCGAGCCGAACCGCGCTGCCCATGCGCAACTGAAGTTCCTCGGTCCACACTTCGCGATTTGCCATCCAGGCGGGGTGGATTTCGTTGCTGTCGAGAGCCCGCTCTAGGTAGACGAGCACGCGTAAACCTTCTGGGTCCCTAAACGCCCACAACCAGCGGATCTCGGGACGAGAGCCGTACCACGCAGAGAGAGCGGCGCATTCGCGCGTTAGCACCCGGGCTACTCCCTAAAGGGTGCGTTCATCAGGAAGTCCACTGTCGAAGGGTACTTGTAGCCGGGCACGAAACGCTCCCCGAAATCACGCGCGAAGTTATCGTAAGTGGTCGCGGGACGCGTCTCGACGACCCAGCATACGGCGCGCGCGAATCGTTGTTTCATCTCCAGCCGCGGAAACGCATCTATGATCTCCGCGATCTGCTCCGCGGGCAGGGACTCGTAGCCCCAACCACCCCAGTCGAGCCCTATGCCGGTGGTGCACAATGACACCTCGATATCCTTGTAGAGCGCAATGGAGGGGGTAGAGTTAAGCGCGACGCCATCCCAGATCAGCTGAGCCCGCCTTCCATCGACTCCTTCACCCTGAGCAAAGCTGCGCGCTGCATTGGCTCCCTCCACTTCGAACCGAAGCGGACCCGCAAAGGCCTTCGCAAGCCCCAGGTCGTGAAGGACAGTGGCCACCGCGAGAACCTCAGCGTCGTGCGCAACACTCCTCTGTTGCGCGATCTTCACGGCGAATAGCCACGACCTCATCACGTGATTGAAGAGGTAGGGCTCGGAGTGCAGACGCGCGTACTCGATCGCCCGAGAGATGAGCGGCGTGTCGGGCACTAGCACTCCGGCGATGGTTCGCGTTGCAATGTCACGAGATGATGTCGCGGATTCGCCGTCGGACATAGCCGCGAAGGCGATACCGTTTTCTTGTGTCGGTGCCATGGTTGCGCGTCCTCTGTGGTAAGCGTTTGCAGCACGGTTCTCGCAGGGGCTAGGGCTAACGCGATGCGCTGGAACGGCTGAGCCACGCTTCGTACCGCGTCTGTCCGATTCGTGCCTTGCCGCCGGGAATCAGCGACTCCTCTCCCAGCTTCGCACCGAAGTAGTGCGCATGAACGTCAGCCACGACTTTGCGTTTGTCATTCTTAGCGCTGAGTGCACGAGCGGCAAATTCCTCAAACCGGAGGCGTTCGGGCCCACCGACTTCGACCGTGCCGTTCACGGGTTGCCCCAGTGCAATTTCCGCCAGCACCGACACTACATCGTCAGAGAGGATCGGCTGAATCAAGGCGACGGCCGGGACGCGAACCGTGTTCCCGTCGCTGCCCTCCTCGGCGATGCGACCCCCGAACTCGAAGAACTGGGTCGATCGGAGGATCGTGTAAGGAATCCCGGAGGCCTTGATCAGATTCTCCTGCGCCACTTTCGCACGCATGTACCCGCTGTCGGGCAGCCGGTCCGCGCCGACAATTGATAGCGCAATGTGATGCCCTACGGCCGCCGCGGCTTCGGCGGCGAGGAGATTTCGGCCGGCCGTCTGGAAAAAATTCATGACCGCCGTATCTTCAAACGACGGCGAGTTGGCGACGTCCACCACCACCTGCGCGCCGGCAAGTGCTTCGGGCAAGCCTACTCCCGTGACAGTGTTGACTCCTGAGTCAGGCGAGGCCGCGAGCACTTTGTGGCCGCGTTGACGAAGAAGGGCGACGAGCTTGGATCCGATGAGTCCCGTGCCACCAATCACTACAATCTTCATGCGATGACTCCCGAGTTACACACCGGCCGATTTCCCGACCGGCATCCACTCTTCTTCCGATGACGGGATTGCCCACGCCGAGCACATCGTGCGCGGGCTACTTCTCTTGTTCTTGATGAGACGGGCGGAACGTTGAAGAAGACAGCGGCGGCGTATGTTGCGCTCGAGTTGCATGCAATGTGAAGCGGCACACCCGTGTCTATTGCGTGGACTCAAGGTGACGCGGGCAAGGGACGCTAGTAGCGCCGTTCCTGGAGACTTTCGCGACAGGGCCGTCCAAAACCGCTCCTGGGCGCGGAGAATCGCAATTGCAGGTTGCGCCGAGAGCGGGCTAGCCTGCTCGATCGCGTACAAGGCCTGCATCGTTCCGACCATCAGGAAATGCTTCGATACCGCGTGAGCCCGAATCCGCTGACACCGACGATGCAACTCACGGCGCGTCAACTCACTATTGATAGCCAACGCCCAGCACATAGTCGCGCAGCAATACCTCCTCGTGAGTGACCTCGTCGAGAAGCGCGATCGCAACGTCGCGCGCGTGCACGACGCCTTTGGCTCGACCATCGTCATCCAGAATCGGAGCACACCGAAGCGATCGCGCGCTCATGGTTGCCCAGACTTCTTGCAGGGGCTGGTCGACGTGACAGGAAACAATGGGCTTGGTCATTATGGCGCCCGCGTTCGTGTCGAGCAGGTTGGTGCCTGCGCAGGCGAGCACCCTGATGATGTCAGTCCGGGACATCACGCCAACGGCTGTACCGTCGCTATCGCACACCACGACGAGTGGCGTATTCGGGTTCACTAGAATTCGGGCGGCGTCAGAAATCGACGCCGTCCGACTCAGGGTCGCCAGTTTCTTTCGCGCAGGCTCTAATATGTGCTGGACCAGGATCATAAGCATCGTCCTCGTCTGTCGTTCGCGCTCGGCGCCATGATCTTATGGAGCCCAACCGGACGGT
>Ga0307477_10003923_pt1 | contig 10921 bp, 10 predicted proteins | sample atmos_gasesECM2C_FD_203316 | JGI IMG/M metagenome (GOLD analysis project Ga0307477, IMG submission 203316) | Hardwood forest soil microbial communities from Morgan-Monroe State Forest, Indiana, United States - atmos_gasesECM2C_515 | ecosystem: Environmental > Terrestrial > Soil > Temperate... | reverse complement strand
GTCCTCGTTGCGACGCCGCAAGCGCTCGCGTTCGTTTACCAGGCGTAGGGAGGCCCCCACCCGAGCCACCAACTCGGCCGGGTCGAACGGCGAACGCACGTGATCCTGGGCACCGGCGGCGAGCGCCTGTACAAGGGGCTCGACCGCGTCGCCCTCCGACATCGTGATGACCGCGGACTGGGCTTCGCGCTGGCGACTGCGGCGAACGGTGCTCACGATCGACTCGGCACCCCCTTCGATCTGAACATCGAGGAGAACGACGTCGGGGCTCGCCGCTCGCCAGCACATAATCGCCTCCGAGCCTGTCGATGCCTCCAGGACGCGATAGCCGGCATCCTCGAGGGTGGCCGCGGCCAAGCGCCGACGGCTGGCGCTGCTGTCCGCCACCACAACCACCACGCTCCCGTCGCGACGAGGACCGCGGTCGCGGTCGGCGGGGCGCTTCACGGTAGCTTCCATCGGTTCGTCGACCATTTCCGTAAGGGTTGAGCCCTCCGTTGGCTGGCATACAGTCGGGCTATGCCCGACGGCGACTCCAACGACGCTATCCCTGCGGCGACCGTAATTCTTCTTCGGGGTGGCCCGTCAGGCCTGGAGACTCTGATGGTGCACAAGCGGGCAGCGATCGCCTTTGGGGGCATGTGGGTCTGGCCTGGCGGTCGCGTGGACCCCGGCGACAGGGTCGCAGGGGCCGACGAGATGGAGGCGGCCCGGCGCGCTTGCGTGCGGGAAGCAGCCGAGGAAGCCGGCGTCGTGGTCGACCCCGCGGGTCTCGTTCCGTTCTGCCACTTCACTCCTCCGATGATGTCGATCAAGAGGTTTGCCACATGGTTCTTCGTCGGCGACTCGCCTGTCGGCGTAGTGACGATCGATGACGGGGAGATTCAGGCCCACCGGTGGATGTCGCCCGCGGACGCGATCCGCCGCCATCGCTCCGGCGAGATCGAACTCGCGCCGCCGACATGGATCACGCTGGCCCGCCTGAACGAATTCAAGACGCCGGCGGAGGTCATTGCCTACGCCCGCGCCAACGAGCCCATGATCTTCTGCACGCGCATAGGCGAGTCTCCGGAGGGGCCGGTGGCGCTCTATGCGGGGGACGCCGGCTATGAGGCCACGGATCCGTCCATCCCCGGTGACCGGCATCGGCTGATCATGTCGACCGCCGGCTGGACCTACACTCGGCCCGACGGGACGATCGTCACCACCTGACGCCCGGCCGGCCGCCCAACCCCCGACAGGTCGCCCAACCCCGGGCGCTATTGAGGTGGCGCCTCGATGTTCATTCCGTACTTGGCGGCCACGGAGATGATGCGCTGGAGGTCGGGTGGTGTGTCCGACGCTGGCGGCAAGGTTCGCGTCAGGGCAGGCTCGCCGACCTCCGCGAAGAACTTGTCAATCCCACCGGGCGTGTAGGTCGCGAGCACGGTCGCCTGCGTCTCCGCCGCGAACCACTCCCGGGTCCCGGCCGGGAAGTAGAACGAGGCTCCCGCGTGGGCGGCTACCACGTCATCGCCGATGTGCACGCTGAGATCGCCTTCCAGGACGTAGAGCAACTCATCCCCTGGATGGGTGTGGGGGGGCGAGCCCGTTCCGGCGGGCGCCGTCATCCGCATGACCGTGACCTTGCCGTCGGTCTCGTCCCCGGACACGACGATCTCGTAGAGACCACCCAGGAGCCACAACGCCCGGCTCTCGTCGCCCTTTCGCGCAATCGGATTGGTCGGCATATGTTCCCCTTTGCTCGCTCTCCCCCGTCCCGGCGGATCGTAGGTCGTCCACAGGGGAGCGACTAGAGGGGCAAAGGGGAGATAGTGCAAGGAAGTCAGAGCTACGGTGCGCGGGAACGTCCGCAACGAGGAGGAGGCAGCGATGGCCTTTGCCGTTCACGTGGTTCTCCGGGGTGTGACCAAGGAGCAATACGACAAGGTCCGCGATGCCGTCGGCTGGCTCGACACGCCGCCCGTCGGCGGCCTTTCGCATGTGACGTGGTGGGAAGGGAGCGACTGCCACAATCTCGATGCCTGGGACAGCGAGGACGCGTTCAACGCGTTCGGGGAGCAGCGGCTGGGTCCGGGGATGGCCACGGCTGGAGTGGCAGTCCAGCCCGAGGTCACGTTCCATCCGGCACACGAGGTGTTCACCCCGAAATCGGTGAAGCTGACCGGCTGAGGTACTTCCGGACCTCAGCGGGCCGCGACCACGTACACGAGGTCGGGCCCGTCACCGCGACGCTCGGCCAACCCGAGCTGGCGGAGATGCTCGAGGTGGGCGTAGGTCTCGCTCTCGGCCATGCCGCCCCACGCCGCGGGGCGGAAGAGCTCATGGGAGAGCTCGATCACTGTCGCCGGGCCCAGCTCCTGGGAGATGTCCTGCAGGCGGGCGAGCCGTTCTTCGTGGTGTTCGGCGATGGCCGCGCACCTCTCGGCCAGGTCTGTGAATGGATGACCGTGCGCGGGCAGCACGAGGTTGACGTCCTCGACCGCGGCGACCAGCTCGAGCGAGGCCTTGAAGGCGTTGAGCGGGTCGCGACCGCTGCCCAGCCCGGCGATGTGCGGGGTGATGGTCGGAAGCACGTGGTCGCCTGACAGCAGGATGCCGGTCTCGGGGTCATGAAGACAGATGTGGTCAAGAGTGTGACCGGGCGTATGGAGGACGAACCATTCCCGACCGGCCAGATGCAGCACTTCGCCGTTGCGCACCCAGCGAGTGGGCTGCGGCTTGGTCCACTCGGAGATGGGCGGCGCGTCGGCGGGCCGCAGCCAGTCGGTACCCCACGGCGTCGGCAAATCGAACGGGCTTCCTTCCTGCAAGTCCTCGGCGTCCACATCGAAGATGTCCGGCTCCGCCGTCGGTTGAGCGGTCAGCCAGCGGGCGAAGGCGGAGTGCACGACCACATCGGCGCCGACCTCCTTGGCCATTTGCCCGGCGCCGCCGAAGTGGTCGGGATGGCTGTGGGTGGCGATCACGGTGTGGACGTCGGTGAGCTTGAGTTCAGCATCCCGCAGCCGTGTGGTTAGGGCGCTCCACGACGCATCGCCCGGCAGACCTGGGTCGACGAGGGCGACGCCGCGATCGTCGATCAGCGCGTAGGTGTTGACGTGGCCCAGGCCCGGCATTGTGATCGGCAACTGCATTCGCAACACGCCGGGTCCCACCTCGGTGACCTCGGTGCTGGCGGGGAGCTGTTCCTGCTTGGGCGGCCGCACAGAGCCACGTTACTTGACCGCTCGGTCAAGTCGGGATCCAGCCCGAGCCGTTAGGGTGGCTGATCGTGCCCCTGGTCGCCGGCATTGATTCATCCACGCAGTCGACCAAGGTCGAGATTCGCGACGCGGACACCGGCCAGCTCTGGGGGTCCGGCCAGAGACCGCATCCGGCGACGACACCTCCGCGCAGTGAACAGGACCCAGGGTCATGGTGGTCGGCGCTGGTGCAGGCTTGGCACGACGCCGGTCGGTACAACGTCGCCGCCATCTCGGTGGCCGGCCAGCAACACGGACTGGTCGCGCTCGGCGAGGACAACAGGCCGCTTCGACCGGCCAAGCTCTGGAACGACACCGAGTCCGCACATGACGCCCGGGTGCTGGTCGATGCACTCGGCGCCGCGGGATGGGCCCGCGCTTGCGGCAGTGTCCCTGTGGCGGCCTTCACCGTGACCAAGCTGGCCTGGTTGGCACGGGTCGAGCCCGCCGTGTTCAGCCAGCTGCGCACCGTGCTGCTCCCACACGATTGGCTCACGTACCGGCTCACCGGAAGGTTCGTCACCGACCGCGGCGACGCGTCGGGTACGGGTTACTGGTCGCCACCGGAGGGCCGCTGGCGCACCGACCTGTTGCGCCTCATCGACGCCGGAGTCGATTGGTCCGACTGCCTTCCGCTCGTGCTCGCACCCAACGAGATCGCAGGACCGCTCGAGGTCCAGGCAGCCCGGCCGCTCGGTCTCGATGGGCGCGATGTGGTGGTCGGCCCCGGAACAGGCGACAACATGGCCGCGGCCCTTGGCCTTGGCCTTGACGCGGGCGACGCGGTGATCTCCGTCGGGACGTCGGGCACGGTCGCGGCCAAGGCGGACCGGCCCACGCGCGACGCGACTGGCCTGGTTGCAGGATTTGCCGACGCGACGGGCACGTTCCTTCCTTTGGTTTGCACCCTCAACGCGACCAAGGTCACGGACACGATGATGCGGTTGCTCGGCATCGACCATTCGGCCTTCGATCGCCTGGCGCTGGGGGCACCGCCGGGCGCCGGCGGCGTCGTCTGCGTTCCTTACTTCGATGGCGAGCGCACGCCCAATCGGCCCGACGCTACCGGGATGCTGGCCGGGCTCGGCAGTGAAACCACGGCGGGTCACCTGGCCCGAGCCGCGGTCGAGGGAGTGGTGTGCGGGCTGCTCGAAGGGCTCGACGCCCTACGCGACGCTGGGGTTGCGGTCGGTGGACGGCTCGTGCTCGTCGGTGGGGGAGCGCGATCGTTGGCGTATCGGAGGGTCCTCGCTGACCTTTCGGGTCGTGAGCTTTCGGTGATGGGTGGGGATCTCGAGATGGTCGCGGCCGGCGCGTGCGTGCAGGCCGCGGCCGCGCTGCTGACCGCGAATCCGTCCGAGGTCGCCGCGTCGTGGGGCCTGCGCACTGCGGCGACGACCGTCGAACCCGATCTCAGCGTGGATCGTGAAGCAGTCCGCGCTGGCTACGCCCGCGCCAGGGACGCTCAGCCGACAGGTATCACGCCACCGCTGTAGCGGTAGCAATTGCAGGCGTCGACGTAGGCGAGCGGGCGTACTTCGCTGGCACCGTCGTAGCGACCCGGCCCGAAGCGGGTGCCAAAGGTCCACGGGGAGTCGAAGCTGGTTCCCATCGATTCCACTGTTGCTCTCAGCCCGGCCACCGAGAAGTCAGGATTGTGGTCGAGCGCAGCCTTTAGGAAGAACAGCCCGTCGCAGTACCGCTTGACCTCGTCACCGTTGCGCTTGGTGATCTTGTAGCAGAGATCCTCGGCCGGGTTGACCCCGTGGACGACCTCCTTGTAGAACACGTCCGACGCCGGCAGCCAGCCCACGCCGAGCGAGCCGTGGAGTTGCGCGACGGGCACGTTCTGCGTGACGAACGCAGGAACCTCGAGGCTGTTGAGGGCATAGCGGGGCCGATACTTCTGCGACTCGGCCGCCTGCATGAACACGAACGGGATGGCGCCACCCGTCGGCGACAGGACGATGTGAGTGATCCCCTCCGAACGGAAGCGAAGCACGGCGCTGCCGGCCTGAGCGAACAGATCGCCGGCGCTGGCGGCTGACGACGGCACGCCAAATGCGATCTCGTCGCTCAGCTTGATGGCGTTAGCCGCCAGCCGTGGTTTGATGACCGTGTCGGCGAAATGATGGTACGCGGGCGTGTCGACCTCGAGCAGACCCGTCTTGGCTGTCGGTGAGAAGAAGTGCTGGCTCACGATGCTGTCGAGCCAGACGCCTAGCCGCTGCGACGTGATCATGAACGGCTGGTACACCAGGCCGGGGTGCGTGGTCAGCGTCGACTGGTCGGTGAGAACGGCAGTTTGAGCCAGGAACGGCGTGTTCTTCTGGGCCAGGCAGTCGTACTCGTTGTCGGCAATCACCGTGCCGACCACGGCGAAGACATGGTCATCCTCGGTAAAGGCGGTGCACGCTTGCTGGGCCTGGGACTGGAACGTGCCGCTCTCGGGGTCGGTGGCGTGATACACGGGCACGACGGTGCGGCCGCCGATGCCGCCGTGAGCATTGACCCAATCGACGATCGGAGCGATCCAGACCTTCCAGTCGCTGCCGGTCAGGTTGTTGGCCCCGAAGGCGGCGTAGGCGGCAGACAGGTTGGTCGGATAGCCGAGCCCGATCTTGACCGTGCCGTGGGTGCCAGGGGCGAGCACGATGGCGCCCCCCGTGCCGACGCTGCCGGGCGCCGCGCCCGAGGCACCGGCGCTGCTGCCGCCGCCGCCAACCCCCCCGCCTCCGCCGCCCGTCGAGGTGCCACCGCCGCTCGCAGCACCGCCCCCGCTGGCGCCGCCTCCCACTCCGACCGCACCGCCCGGGGTATTCCCGCTGGGGCCGCCGGCGACGGTGGTGGCGGAGGGGCCCGACGTCAGACCTGGGATGCCGCCCGCGCTGCCGTGGCGCTGGTTGGTGGAGGCGCAGCCGGTCAGGAGCGCGGCAGCGGCCACAATCGCCCAGACGGCGGAACGCGCCCCGTGATGCGTGCTGTCCATCGCGCGTGATTCGCCGTTTACTGACCAATTCCTGCCCCGGGAGCCGGGATCAGCGGAAGACGGTGCCCCGGTAGTGCCGCAGCTCGGCCACGCTTTCGCGGATGTCGTCCATGGCCCGATGGTTGCCGACTTTGGTCGGGGCGGCGGCGACCGCCTCGGGATACCAGCGACGCGCCAGCTCCTTGATGGTGGACACATCTACCGAGCGGTAGTGCAGCCAGGCTTCGATCTCGGGTAGCCATGCGGCGAGGAAGCGCCGGTCGGTGCCGATCGAGTTTCCCGCGAGCGGCACGGTCCGCGGTTGGGTGACATGAGACTTGATGAACGTGAGCGTTTCCGTTCCGGCTTCGGCCAACGACACCTTGGACGCCTCGATGCGAGCGAGCAGACCACTGGCCGTGTGCATCCGTCTGACCACATCGTCCATGTTCTCGAGGACGTCGGGGGGTTGGTGCACGACGATGTCGGGACCTTCGGCCACGATCTCGAGGTTGTCGTCGGTGATCAGGGTGGCCAGCTCGACGATGGTGTTCGTCGCGGGATCGAGTCCGGTCATCTCCAGGTCCATCCACACCAGCATCGACCCGGAGCGTAGATTGCCGGCCGTTGCTAGGGGACCGCCATGGCGGTAATGGGCTGGTTGAGGCTGATGCCTCCAGTGGAGCCGAGGAACTTGGCATTGCCGAAGGAGAAGATGCCGCCGTCGCCGGCAACCAGCCAGTAGCCCTTGCCGTCCGTCGTGGGGGCCATCCCGACGATGGGCTGATTCAGATGGGCTCCGCCAGCCGAACCATAGAAGGCCGCGTCACCGAACGGGAAGATGCCTCCGTCGCTGGCGACCAGCCAGTAGCCGCCTCCGGAGTGGCTCCTCATGAGGCCGACGATGGGCTGGTTCAGATGGATGGCGCCCGTCGAGCCATGGAACACGGCATCACCGAAGGCGAAGATGCCTCCGTCGCTGGCCACCAGCCAGTAGCCGTTTCCGCTCGGCGTCGCGGCCATCCCAACGATGGGCTGGTTGAGGTGTATGGCGCCGGTTGATCCGAGGAACTTGGCGTCACCGAAGGCGAAGATGCCCCCGTCTCGGGCGACCAGCCAGTAACCCTGGCCGGACGGTGTCCGAGTCAACCCGACGATGGGTTGGCTGAGACCCGATGCCGATCCGCGATCGGGAGCATCGCCGAAGGCGAAGACCCGTCCGTCAGCGCCCGCCAGCCAGTACCCCTGGCCGGACGGCGTCGAGGTCATCGCCGTCACCGGCGCCTGCAACGGCAGACCTCCGGCCGACCCGTGAAAGGCGGCGCCGCAGTAGGAGAAGATCCCTCCGTCGCGGGCCACAAACCAGTAGCCCAGCGGCCCTGCGCCAGAGCACAGCGAGTAGCTCATGGGAACGGGAGCCAGGTTGCCGGTGTGGCGCGCGTCGTGATGGAACATCGGCCAGCCGATGGCGCCCAACTGCCCCCCGGCGGGAATGCGCCAGTGCTGGACGACGCCGGTCCCGTCGGGTTGCGTGCCGGCCACGGTGATGCCGACCGCGCCGGCGCCGTCGTCGGTGATCAGAGGTGAGTTCTGGAAGCTGACCTTGCCGACGTCGAGAGCGAACAGCTGATTGGCCGTGCGGCCGTCGTAGGCCCAGATGCCGGCACCGGTCGGCACGAGCAGATCCTGGGCTCCGTCACCGTTGAGGTCGGCTGTCGTGATGCCGCCGATGACGACGCCACCGTCGGAGTGGCGGCCGGCCCACTGCGGCAGCGCGCGTCCGGAGCCATCCACCACCCAGATGGTGCCGGCGTTGGGGTTGGCGGCGCTGCCGGCCGTGCCGATCACGACCTGAGGGTGACCATTTCCGGCGACGTCGGCCAGCGCCGGCGAGCTCATGGTGATCCCGCCCAGATTGACTCGCCACTTCTCACGGCCGGCCGTGTCAAGGGCGAAGAGCGAGTTGGAGTCCTTCGCCCCGCCGGGCTGATTCATCCAGTAGTTGCCCGTACCGAACACGATCGACGGCGAGCCGGACCCATCGAGGTCGCCGACCGCCGGTGACGACCGCACGATCTCATCGGTGAAGAACTGCCAAAGCGTTTGGCCCTTGCCGGTCACCGCTCGCACCAGCCCGCCGCGCCAGTCGATCGGCCCGCCGGGGGAGCTGTCGCCGCCCATGACGACGTCGGGGACGCCGTCTCCGTTGACGTCAGCCAGGGCGGGGGTGGAGAACACCGTGTCGTCCGTGTAGTAGGGCCAGCCGGGGTTCATCACGCCGTTGGCCGCGCCATAAGAGGGGCTCTGCAGGCCCAGCGCGCCGAGCACGGCGCTCGGTGTGCCGGTCCCGGTGATGTCACCGATGGCAAAGCTCGACTGGAACGGCTGGTTGGGGCAGTCGGGATCGCTGCCCACGTTGTGCCAGCGGGTCGCTCCGTTGGCATCGAAGGAGTACGTGCCACCGCCGGAGCAGGGGTTGCTCGGTCCGGCCGCGCCAGCGCCGACGAAGATCTGGTCGTGCCCGCCCCCGACTACGTCGGCGGCTGCCGGCGTGCCGTTGATGGCTGCCGCCGTCTGTTGCGGCCAGCCCGGCTCGTTGGCTCCCGTGGCGGCGTCGAAGGCGTAGACCTTGCCGTCGAGCCCGCCGACGACATACGCCGGAGTGGTCAGATGCGCCGGCGTCGGGGACGACTCCCTGAAACCGACACCGGGAAGAGCGCGAGACCACGCGAGGACGGGCGTGATCGGCGGGACCACGGGCAGAGAATCCGCTGACGCGGCGACGGGCAGCACCCCACCGGCCAAGGCGGCGGTCACCACTGCTCCCAAGGCCTTGCCGTAGGCGCGCGTCCGTACCATCCCGCTTTCTCCCTTCCCTCCGCATGAACGTCGGCACGTCCGGCCCGCGGCTTTACCGGGTTAGCCTGCCGGTCAGTGGTAGCCGTTCCTCTCCAACGCCTGGATCCGAATCTCGAGGTGCCGGCCTATGCGCGCGAAGGTGACGCGGGTGCCGACCTGTTGGCCCGGGAGGGCGCAACGCTGGCTCCCGGCGGTGGGCGCGCGCTCATTCCGACCGGGGTGGCGTTGGCCATTCCGGACGGCTATGCGGGATTCGTGCAGCCTCGCAGCGGGCTGGCGCTGCGCCACGGCGTTACCTGCCTCAACACGCCGGGTTTGATCGACTCCGGCTACCGGGACGAGCTGCGGGTACTCCTCGTGAACCTCGATCCCCAGGAGTCCTACGAGGTTCGGCGGGGCGACCGTGTCGCTCAGCTCGTGATCCAGGCTGTCGCCCGCGCCGATTTCGAGGTGGTCGACCAGCTCCCCACGTCCGAGCGGGGGACGGGCGGGTTCGGCCACAGCGGGCGCTAGCGAGCCATGCCCGAGCTCCCGGAGGTCGAGTCCCTGGCCCGCTTCCTCAACCAAGAGGCCGGTGGTCGACGTATCGAGCGGGCCGAGCTCGGAGCCATCTCCGCGCTCAAGACCTACGCCCCTCCGTTGGAGGCCGTCGTCGGCGGGACGATCGGTAATTGCGGGCGCCGCGGGAAGTTCCTGCTGGTAGGGGTGAAGGCCGACGCGGGCGACCTCGTCATGGCCGTGCACCTGGCGCGCGGTGGCTGGTTGCAATGGCGGGCCACCGTTCCGCCCGCTCGTCTCAAGCCGGGCCGGGGACCGCTGGCCCTTCGCGTCGGCCTCCAAGGCGGCGCCGGGTTCGATTTGACCGAGGCCGGCACAGAGAAGCGTCTGTCCGTCTGGATCGTGCGCCGCCCAGAGGACGTTCCTCAGATTGCCTCGCTCGGGCCCGACCCCCTCGACCCGCAGTTCGAGCTCGCGCCGATCCTGCAGGGGCGTAAGGCCCAGATCAAGGGCGTGCTGACCGACCAGTCGCTGATCGCAGGCGTGGGCAACGCTTACTCCGACGAGGCGCTCCACCTGGCCAAGCTGTCCCCCTTCAAGACGGCCGCGACGCTCACCGAGGCCGAGGTGGACCGGCTCCAGAAGGCGGTGGTCACGGTGCTGACGGATGCGGTCGAACGCTCTGTGGGCCTGCCGGCGGCGGGGCTAAAGGGCGAGAAGCGGTCTGGTCTGCGGGTGCATGGTCGCGCGGGGGAGAAGTGCGACGTCTGCGGCGACACCGTCAGGGAGGTGGCCTTTGCCACCAAGAGCCTCCAGTACTGCCCGACGTGCCAGACCGGAGGGAAGCCCCTGGCTGACCGCCGGTTGTCCAGGCTGCTCAAGTAGGGCGGTGGACGCCAGCGGTCCGGGGTTGAGACACTAGAGGTCCGGGTTCCCCGGCCCGGCTGACTGGAGGATCAGCATGCAGCGACTCACTGGGCTCGACGCCATGTTCTTGTACATGGAGACGCCGAGCACCCACATGCACGTGGCGTCCACCTGCATCTTCGATCCATCCGCCGTTCCTGGCGGCTATTCCTTCCAGGCGGTCAAGGACCTGGTCAACAACCGGCTCCCACTCTTGCCTCCCTTTCGCCGGCGGCTGGTCAACGTTCCCTTCCAGCTGCACCACCCGCTCTGGATCGAGGACCCGGATTTCGACATTGACTACCACGTCCGCCGCGCCGCGCTGCCTCCGCCGGGCGGAGACCGAGAGCTAGCAGAGTTCGCTTCAGAGGTCATGGGGAAGCCGCTCGACCGCAGCCGGCCTCTGTGGGAGATGTATGTCGTCGAGGGCTTGGCTCACGGCTAC
>Ga0307477_10003922_pt1 | contig 10923 bp, 8 predicted proteins | sample atmos_gasesECM2C_FD_203316 | JGI IMG/M metagenome (GOLD analysis project Ga0307477, IMG submission 203316) | Hardwood forest soil microbial communities from Morgan-Monroe State Forest, Indiana, United States - atmos_gasesECM2C_515 | ecosystem: Environmental > Terrestrial > Soil > Temperate... | reverse complement strand
GCCGAGAAGCGCCTCCGGCAAGTGGAATTCTTCAAGCATCGCAAAGGCTGACCCCGGGTCCGCTCTCGCTAAACGCTCCACCTCTACTTGGGATTCTTGTACCCGCCTTAAGTTGCTGGCCGTTCCGGCGCATTGCTACAATGACAACGCAATAGCCGCGACGGAACCGGACGCATCCCGCAATCGCGCCCGCAACACAAACAAAGTCACCGCGCACTATGCAGTGAGGAGCACGCATGGCCGGATACAGCGGCGTCGACTTCATTGACTTCGACTCGCAACTCAACGACGAAGAAAAGCTGGTGCGCCAGACCGCCCGCCAATTCGTCGAAAACGAAGTCATCCCCATCATCGAAAAGCACAGCCGCGAAGGAACATTTCCCCGCCATCTTGTCCCACAGCTCGGCGAACTCGGATTCTTCGGCGCCAATCTCCAGGGTTACGGCTGTGCCGGAATGTCAAATGTCGCCTACGGCCTCGTCACCCAGGAATTAGAGCGCGGCGATTCCGGTCTGCGCAGCTTTGTCTCAGTGCAGAGCGCGCTAGTGATGTATCCCATCTACGCCTACGGCAGCGACGCGCAAAAAGATAAGTGGCTGCCGCTCCTGCAGCAAGGCACCGCCATCGGCTGCTTCGGCTTGACCGAGCCGCAATTTGGCTCGAATCCTGGCGGCATGCTGACCCGCGCGGTGAAAAAAGGCAGCAAGTACGTTTTAAACGGCGAAAAAATGTGGATTACCAGCGGCTCCATCGCCGATATCGCTGTCGTGTGGGCCAAGTGCGAAGGCGAAAAAATTCGTGGCTTCCTCGTGGAGAAAGGCACGCCCGGCTTCAAAGCCTGGGACGTCCACGGCAAATGGTCGCTGCGCGCTTCGGTAACCTCCGGCTTATCTTTTTCCGACTGCGAAATCCCCGCGGAAAATTTGCTCCCCAACGTGGTCGGACTGAAAGGTCCTCTCGGCTGCCTCAACCAAGCGCGCTACGGCATCGGCTGGGGCGCCCTCGGCGCGGCCATGGCCTGCTACGACACCGCGCTGCAATACGCGAAAACGCGCAAGCAATTCGCCAACAAGCCCATCGCTTCCCATCAACTCGTGCAGGAAAAGCTGGCCTGGATGATCACGGAAATCGTGAAGGGGCAACTCCTCGCGCTCCACGTCGGCCGCCTGAAAGACAAAAATAAAGTCGATCCGTCGCACATCTCCATGCTCAAAATGAACAATGTCGCCATCGCTCTAGACACCGCCCGCAAAGCCCGCGACATTCTCGGCGCCAACGGCATCGTCGACGACTACCCCATCATGCGCCACATGAACAACCTCGAAAGCGTTTCCACCTATGAAGGCACCAACGACATCCACAAGCTCGTCATCGGTGAGCGCATCACCGGCATCGCTGCCTTCGTTTAGGCGACTCTCCCAATAATCGATTTCTCGAAATTCGCCGCGCCAATTCCTGTATCTTGTAGAGGCGCAGCACTGCTGCGCCTCAGTTGGAGACAAACTATGCGTCTTGGCAAAGTCCGGGTCTCAGCTCTTCTCTGCGCCGTCTCGATCCTTCTTGTATTCAGCGTCGCCCACGCCCAGCGCAAAGCCCCTCCCGATCCCGCGCGCCCCAAAATCCGCGCTATCACCGCCTTCATCAACCTCGATCGCGGCCAGTATCAACAACAAGTCGCCGACGCCATGACCATGCTGAAGCGCGCCCGCACCATTTTCGAGTCTCGCGACTTCGAAGTCGAAACCATTCGCATCTCCACGCAACCCTTCCCGGAATACACCAAGGGACTCGCCCCCGAGCAAGCTCTCGCGTTTTTCAAGGACTACGACGCTCTCGCCACGCAAGACAAATTCGCCGCCTCCATCGGCCCGGCCATGCTCCATGCCGACGACCCCGAATCGCAAGCCGATCTCCTCGTCGACGTCCTCAAAAACACAAAGTCCATCAATGCCAGCCTGGTCGTCGCCGATGAAAACGGCGTCCGCTGGCCCTCCGTGGGCGCCGCAGCTCGCGCCATGCAGAAGCTTTCCGCCACCGAGCACAGCCAGGCGAATTTTAGTTTCTCCGCGATCGCGCTGGTCCCGCCACTCACGCCTTTCTTTCCTGGCTCCTACCACACCGGCTTCGGCCACCAGTTCGCCATCGCCCTCGAGTCCGCAAACACTGTAGCCGCTGCCTTCCAAGGCTCGCCCGATTTGGCCACGGCGCGGCGCCGGCTCACCGAGCGTTTGGGCAGCGACGCCTTTGCCATCGAAGCCCTTGCTGGCCGCGTCGACCAGGACACCGGCTGGACCTACATGGGCATCGATCTCTCCCCCGCGCCCTTGAAAAATGTTTCGATTGCCGCCGCGCTCGAAACTCTAACCGGACAGCCCATCGGTTCTCCGGGCACCCTGACCGGCGCCGCCACCATCACCGCCGCCATCCGCGATATTCAGGTGAAGCAGACCGGCTATACAGGCCTGATGCTTCCGATCCTCGAAGATTCGCGCCTCGCCCAGCGCTGGAGCGAAGGCCGCATCTCGCTCGACGCCTTGCTAAGTTACAGCGCCGTCTGCGGCACCGGCCTCGACACTGTGCCACTACCAGGCGATATCACCGAGCAGCAACTCGAGTTGATCATAGGAGACATGGCCAGCCTCGCCGTCAAATGGCACAAGCCCCTCTCCGCTCGCCTCCTGCCCGTCGCAGGAAAAAAACCAGGCGACACAACCGAATTCGACGACCCATACCTGGTCAACGCCACTCTGCAGCTCATCTCGCGCCAATAGCAGACGTTGCAGGGGCCGGGCTTTAGCCCCGTCCCAGCGCCGGAACGCGCTTTGAGCGTCCACCAGCCAGCCATGCTAAACTCGAAGTGGATGCACCCTGCGATTCCGCACCTTCTCGAACTCCAAACCATTGACCAGCACATCGCCGCGTTGCGCGCGGAGCTGGACGCTTTCCCCAAGCGCGTTCGCGAGGCCGACCTGAAGCTGACCGGGGCACGCAACGCCGTTACCGCCGCCCGCGAAGCCCATACCCACGGCCTTACCGAGCGCAAGAAATTCGAGCTCGACGTGCAGCAGTGGAAAGAGCGCGCCAGGAAATATCGCGAGCAGAGCGGCGCCGTAAAAACCAACGAAGCCTACAAAGCCCTGCAGCACGAAATCACCAACGCCGAAGCGGAAGTCGCCAAGGCCGAAGACCGCCAACTCGAAATCATGATGGCCGGAGAAGATGCCGAGCGCCGCTTGAAATCCGCGGAAACCGCGCTCAAGCAAGCGGAGCAATCCATCGCCGCCGAACGCAAGGAACTGCACGCGCAGCACGCCGCCAAGAAAAAGGAGCTGGACGCGGCCCTCGCCGAGCGCGAGCCCGCTATCGCACCCATCCCCGAAGATTTGCGTGTTCTCTACGAGCGCATCGCCAAGCGCCATCACGGCGTCGCGTTAGCCGAAGCGCGCGACGGCCAGTGCCGCGGCTGCGGCATGCGCGTCCTGCCGCACATCCTTCAGCAGCTCATCCAGGACGCCAACGACGAACTCTTTCGCTGCGAAAGCTGCGGCTTGATTCTGTATTCGCTCGAACCCATCCCCGCGCCCAATCCGGAAACCGGCAACGGCAGCGCCGCCTCTTCCGCATCCAGCTCCTCGTGATGTCCAAGCCCCCATCCGCAAATCGCGGCGCCAGGCTCTTCGCCGATGCATCCGCCGAATCGAATGCGCCGGCCGCCGCATTCCGCGCCAACATCGATGGTGGCTCGCGCGGAAATCCCGGCCCCGCCTCCTACGGCGTGGTGATGCGCGATCCGCGCGGCCAAGTCGTCGCCAAGCTCAAAAAATATATCGGCCGCATGACGAATAACGTCGCGGAGTACTACGGTCTGATCGCCGCGCTCGATTACGCCCAGTCGCACGGCATTCGCGCCCTGCGCGTCGAAAGCGATTCCGAGTTGCTCGTCCGCCAGATGCGCCTCCAGTACAAAGTGAAAAGCGCGGAGTTGCGCCCGCTGTTCGAACGCGCCCGCAAAATGGCCCAGACCTTCGCATCTTTCAAAATCGAGCACGTCTATCGCGACCAAAACGCCGAAGCCGACGCTCTCGCCAACGAAGCCCTGGACGAAACCTCGGGAGCGCCAACACGAATGAAACCGGATGCGCCGGGGGCAAAGCCGCGACCTCCCCAGCCCCGCAAAGTCCGCGCCCGTTTCCGCAACGGCGCGCTCGTCCCCGTCGATCCTCTGGACCTACCCGAAGACTCAGAGGTAGAAATTCTCGTGCGCCCACTCGCGAAGGGCTAAGCGCGGGCCGTACACACTGGATCGCCGGCGGGCGCTTTTGGGAGTGCGGCAGCCTTGATTTATCCTGGGCCTCGAAGGGCTGCCGCTTGCACGCCGCCAGCTCCGCCCAACTCCCGCAAATCGCTCAGTTTGTAGTGGCCTTATTCATAGCGCAGCGCGTTCATGGGATCCACGCGCGACGCGCGATACGCCGGAACGTAGCTGGCCGCCAGCGCAACCGCGGCCAAGAATCCCGCGACGCTAAACAGCGTGAGCGGATCATTGGCCTGCAAGCCGTACAGCAGCGAGTTCACCCCTTTTGCCGCGGCAATGGCCAGCACCAAGCCCGCGCCGACCCCAACGCCCAGCAGCGTCATCGTTTGCCGCACGATGATGCGGACCACGCTGCCCGGGCTCGCCCCCAAAGCCATGCGGATGCCGATTTCATTCTTGCGCGTGGCCACAATGTAAGAAATCACCCCGTACAGTCCGATCATCGCCAGCAGCGCCGCCAGCGCGCCGAAAAATCCGGAGAGCACAGCCATCAGACGCTCGCGGTTCAGGCCGTTCTCGATGTCCGTTTGGAGAACATGGAACTCTGTCTTGATTGCCGGACTTATCTGACTAATCTTCTCCTTCACTGCGGTAATCGCGACGGACGGAGGCGAAGAGAATCGTATGAGCAGGACGGCCCAAGGACGCACGTCGGGAAACTGTTCGGCAGGGGCAAAAACCATCGGCGGGGTCGGTTCGCGCAGGTCGGTGTATTTTGTATCTTTAACAACCCCGACAATTTCATATTCCGTCTCCGGAAAACCGCTCTCAGCGTTGGTGCGGATGGTTTTTCCGGCCCCACTCTTGCCAGCTAGATATCTGTGGATAAAGGCCTCGTTGACCACTGCCACGTGTGGAGATGTTTGCGTGTCACGGTCGTTGAACCCGCGGCCGGTCAAAAGAGGAATTTGCATGGTTTCGAAGTATTCCGGGCTGACCCACGCGAATTTGGATCCGCCCTCAGCGCCATTCACACGCACCCCGAGGCTCCAAGTGCTGCTGGTGTTCAAAGGAATGTGCGTCGAAGTGGCGGACGATTCCACTTGCGGCACGGTTTTTACCGCCGCCAGCAAATCGCGGATAAAGGGCACGTATCGCTCGGGCGGCAAGGCCAGGCGTTTTAGGTCCACGTAGGTAACCAAAATTCCTTTTTCGCGAAAACCTGGGTCGAGCGTGATGAGGTTCCAGAAGCTCCTCGCAAACAGCAGCGCGCCAACGAGCAGAACTACTGAAACTGCAATTTGGCAAACGACCAGCAGGCGTTGAAAGGAGAAGCGTTCGCGGCCTGCCGTCGTTCCGCGGCTTCCGCTCTTCAGTACCAGCCCAGGTTCAACACGCGAAGACCGAAACGCAGGAACGAGCGCGACGAAGGCACATGTCGAGATCGTCAGAGTGCCTGCGAAGAGGAGCACCCGCCACTCCAGGCTGATGCCTAGCTGGACGGGACTGTTTCCCGTGCTGAGAAAGTGCACCAAGCTCCTGCTGAATATTTCCGCCAAGGCAATACCTAAAACCGTACCGGCTCCAGCAAGTACAAATCCTTCCGACAGCAATTGCCTGATCAGCCTCCAGCGCGAAGCTCCCAGCGCCAACCGTACGGCCATCTCACGCTCGCGGGTGCTCGCCCGAGCAAGCATGAGATTCGCGAGGTTTGCGCAAGCGATGAGTAGCACCAATCCGGTAGTACCGAGCAGCAGCCAGAGCGAAGTGTCGTAAGTTTGACGCAGCCAACTTATGCCGTTTCCTCCGGGATAAGTGGCGAGCCTGAAGTTCTTGTAGATATCGAGCGACGTGGAGCTGTAGCCGGTGGGTAGCGTGACCTCTAGGAAGCCCGGGCTCATGGCGCTGAGTTGCGATGAGGCTTGCTCGAGCGTCAAGCCCTGCTTCAGGCGGCCCACGACGTGCAGCCAGAAAAAGTCACTGCGGGTCGTTGTTAGTGCGGCCGGAGCGTAAGTGGTCAAGGAACAGAATGGCACCGCAATTTCAAAGCCTCTTCCGACTTCCATACCGAAAAAGCTGCGCGGTGTTACGCCAATCACTTCGGTGGAGTGTCCCTCGATTATCAGCCGGCTTCCGATCGCTGAATCTTGCCCTCCAAATTCGCTTTGCCACAAAGCGTAGCTGATCACCACTCCGGGCAACCCGCAATTTGGCCGGTCATCCTGCTCTGTGAACATGCGTCCCCTGAGCGGGGGCACACCTAAGACGGAAAACATCTCGCCGCTGACCCAGAGTATTTGCGCGCGCCTTTCCTGGGCGCCTTCGCCGAGCGATACCCAGCCGCTCTGGGCCCAGGCAAACACGCCGGAAAAGGACTGCTGGTGTAGGCGAATCTGCTCCCACATCGGGTAGCTGAGCATCGTGTCAAAGTCGCCGCCGGAAGTGATTCCGAAGCCTCGCGTCCCGCTTTTCATGCGCACCGCCGCGAGCGTCGCGGGGTTGGCAACCGGCAGGTTGCGCAGACGCACGGCGTCGAGGAGTTGGAAGATGGCGGCGTTAGCGCCGATGCCCAGCGCGAGGGTGAGCACCGCGGTGAGCGTGAATCCCCAACTCTTGCACAGGGTGCGCAGTGCGAAGCGGACATCTTGCAGCAGAGATTCGGCGCGCGATCCGATAGTGTGCGAATCGCCGCGCGCGCGGCCATTCTGCGATTTGGCGCCGTGTTCTGCAGCTTGCGAGCCTTGGTTGGAAAGATTGCGAACTTCGGCCATCCGTGTGCTTGCCCCACCTGAGTCCGGAAGGATGCAGCGCCGTACTATCTCATACTACTTGACGTTTTGGTATCCAGGGCAGGGCGCTTTTTCCTTTTGGTTAATGAGAGCGTTTATGGCGGCCTTAGGTTTTCCAGATTTTTATTTTAGGGCGTAGGAGCGGTAGAGGGTGTCGCGCTGCGCGGGGATGAAGCCGGCGTCGGAAATGATGCGGCGCAACTCACTTTCGTTGGTACGATTTTTCACGCCGGCGGCGAACACTACGTTTTCCTCGATCAAGATGCTGCCGACGTCGTCGGCGCCAAACTGCAAGCCTATCTGGCAGACTTTGATTCCGGGAGTGAGCCAACTGGACTGGATGTGATCGATGTTGTCGAGATAGAGGCGGCTGACGGCCAGCGTTTTCAGGTAATCGACCGCGGTGGTTTCTTGAACTTTTTTACCGAGCGCGGTGTTTTCCGCGGCGAACATCCAGGGGATGAAGGCGGTGAAGCCTCCCGTGTCTTCCTGAATTCGGCGCAAGCGCTCGAAATGGTTGACGCGATGGCGGAGTTCTTCGCCGCAGGCGAACATCATCGTCGCGGTGGTGCGCAGTCCGAGCGAATGCGCGATGCGGTGGACTTCTTCCCAATCGTCGCTAGTGCATTTCAGGCGCGCGATCTTGGAGCGGATTTCGTCGTCGAGAATTTCCGCGCCGCCGCCGGGGATGGATTGCAGGCCGGCGTCCATCAGGCGCTGGATGGTCTCGCGCACACTGATTTCGGAAACCTCCGCGATACACAAAATTTCCGGCGCGGAGAAGCAATGTAGATGCACCTGGGGGAAACGCGCTTTCAAGGAGCGCAGCAGATTTTCGTAGTAGCCGATTTGCAGGTCGGGATGCAGGCCGCCTTGCAGGAGAATGCCGGTGCCGCCAAGCTCCAGCATCTCTTCAATTTTTTTGTAGATGGTCTCAAAGGAAAGAATGTAGCCGTCTTTGGCGCCGAGCGGCCGGTAAAAGGCGCAGAACGAGCAATACTCGGTGCAGAAGTTGGTGTAATTGATGTTGCGATCGATCTGGTAAGTAACCACGCGGGGGTCATTCTTCGCCAGGCGCATCTGATGCGCTTCCATGCCAATGCCGACGAGGTCGTCGGATTCGAGCATCTCGATCGCTTGTTGTTTGGTCAGTCCCACACTTGGTTCCTTAGGTCACCATTGTAGCGGAAAAGAGCCTGAACGTTGAATATCGGAAGGTCCGAAGGTCTTGAAATTCTTGGACGTGTTGGAGGCACACTCCCGGAGTGATGGGAAGTTGCGCAATCGAGTGAGCACGGGGATAGAGGCGCTACGTGGCGCATATGACTTTGCTTGATTCCAAGGATAGGTCGAGCAAGATCAAATCAGCTGGAGTGCTTCACCTTTTCGATTAACGGTCGCCCCAGCTCCCGACAGGGACTATCCGGCTGGCCTTGAGCGTGACAGCGTTCACGCTACGCGATTCCACAAGTTGCCTTTGCAATTTGGCAATGCGCTCGGCGCGCTGATCATAGAGTTCGAGGTCAGCGATGGTCCAGCGTCTGCGCGTATGCAAGTCCGTTGGCTTCACCAATGGCAACTGCGCTTTGCAGAGTCCCACCAACTCATTGAAAATCTTTAGCCGCTCTGCCGTCAGCATGGGGTCCTCCATTCACGTCAGCGTTCCGCTGCGATTGAAAATTTCTTCACACAGATTCCCGCGGCTTTGGCGGATTCCAGGTCAACTCGCCTCTGACGAGAAAGGGCTGGCGCGATATCGCCAGCCCCTTGCCGCTACTTCGTCTACGTTCTGGCTCTCTTAGCGAGCGCCAGCCACGGCCGCCATCGGCTTTTGTTGCTGTACACCTTGACTCAAGGCTGGTGTTCCCACATTCACCTTGATCTGCTTCGGCTTGGCTTCCTCGCGCTTCGGGAGGCTCAGCGTCAGCACACCATTCTGATAATCGGCCTTGATGGCCTCCGCGTTGACGGAGTTGGCCAGCGAGAAGCTGCGGCTGAACGAGCCATAGGCGCGTTCGACGCGCAGATAGTTGTCGTCGTGCACCTTGGCTTCAAACTTGCGTTCGCCGCGAATGGTGAGGATGTTGTTCTCCACGCGGATGTCCAAGTCCTGGGGATTCACGTCAGGCAGGTCGGCCTTAACGACGAGTTCATTCTCGGTCTCGTAGATGTCGACGGCCGGGGCCCAAGGGGTCAAATTCGACTCCTCGCCGGTACGTCCCACCATATCGCCAAACACGCGATTAATCTGTTCCTGCAGGGTCGTAGCCCCGCGGAACGGTTGTTCGAAGCGATTCATGGTTCTCATTGTAGCCTCCATTAAAACGTTTAGAGCTGTCTGAAGGCAATTTCAGATAACTGATGTCGACTTAGATTGCCGTTCTGCCTCTATCGGTATGCAACCAACCTACGCTACTTAACTGACATTTGTCAACTCTAATCTTAGGCATCATTCGTGCCTTAATCTGTTTTGGTTAAGTAATCACGCCGTGCCCTCATGGGGCAGGAGGCCCGGCATACGGCAGCCCAGGGGCGCGCTGGGTAGGCGCGTGCGTGGAATGTCAAGCGCCGAGGTGCGCCACGGAACAGGTCGCGGCGAGGCGCAGGCGCTACGGCGAAAGAATTTTCTCAATTGTCACGAAGTGTGACTTGTGCTTCTTCTTTACATCGATCCTTCCGTGCAAACAGAATTCATCCCGTAGGAAATGCAGGATGGGGCATGGGTGTCCCCAACGTCGAAATGACGTGATGACCCGTGGACTCGCTCCAACAAAGGCGAAAAGCCTCAGGCCAAACGGCAGGCCTGAAGGCGCAGAGCCGTTTCCTCTGCCTGCGCAGGCAGGCAGACTACGCTCGGGATGACGCGGTGTTGCGTGCCGGCGTGAAATCGATGTAGCGGGCGAGGCTAGCGGGGCCTGCGGCTATGGCGATCGGGTTCAAGGGGCCGAGGAGACCTAGGGCGTGGCTGTGGTCGAAGAAGGATAGGAGGCCCTGGAGGTTTTCGTCGTCGAGGCCGTAATCGATATTTTTTTCCAGGTAGAGGCGGAGCTCGTGTTCGGGCAGGCGCATTTGGTGGGCGGCTTCGGCGCAGATTTTGGGAAGTTGGCAGAGGCCGAAATCGCGGGAGGCGAGGAAGTCTGCGGTTAGCTCTGGGGTGACGGTTTCGGTGCGCGCCGCCCAGACGGCGAGGACGGCGGGCTTTTCGGTCATGTGCCACCACTCCTTGACAACGTCATAGATGTGGAGATCGCCTACGCCGGGGAGGCCGGCGGTGGCGCCGGTAGAGAGCCATGCGCCGTCGGGACCGCGCTTAACCTTGTTTTCGGCGGCGATGGCGATGCGCAACGCGGCGTCGCCGATGATGAGCGCGGCGTCAGCGCTGTGGAGCATGGCGGCAGGGTCGGGATCGGTCTCGAAAAATTCGGGGTCGATTTGCCAGCGGCGGGCGGCGAGGATCCTGACGAGCGCTTGCGTGCTGCGCGAGCTGCGGTCGAGCGCGATGCGGCGGGCCTGGCGGATGGGCACTTTGCTGATGAGCAGCAGGCTGCGGACGCGCTCCTTGGAGGCGATGGCGAGGCCGGGGACGATGGTGAGGCCGGGAATCCGCTGGTACTCGATGGCGGGAATGATGGCGACGTCGGCGGCGCCGCCGCGGAGGGCTTCGGCGCATTGCGAGGGTACGGTGAAGGAGAGGTCGTATTTGCCGCGCAATGGGCCGTGGGTGAAACTGCGGACGAGCGGTGCGGTGTTGAGATACTGCACGACGGAGATGCGGAGTTTGCTCACGGTCGGTTGTGCGAAGTCAGGGGCTAAAGCCGGTGGGGCGCGATAGCACGCCCCTACAACGTTTGCGAGGTCAGTATAGCAGACACGATTTTG
>Ga0307477_10003920_pt1 | contig 10927 bp, 8 predicted proteins | sample atmos_gasesECM2C_FD_203316 | JGI IMG/M metagenome (GOLD analysis project Ga0307477, IMG submission 203316) | Hardwood forest soil microbial communities from Morgan-Monroe State Forest, Indiana, United States - atmos_gasesECM2C_515 | ecosystem: Environmental > Terrestrial > Soil > Temperate... | reverse complement strand
GCGCTGCGTCTACGCCGGGTGGGGACTACCCCGGACGGACCTACTCCGGGCCGAGCGCCCGGTACAGCCGCCCCACGACGCCCACAGCCGGCTTGGGGCTGCCGCCATAAGTGAACAGCCCCTTCTGGTTGAGCCCTTCGATCAGGCGCAGTCGCGGCAGCATGCCGTGGATCGAGCCGCCTTGGAAGGTGGGGACGAGCGGGTAGTCGCGCAGCAGATACACGAACATGCCGCTGAGCTGTGGGTCGGCCGCATACGCGCGGATGTGGCGGGCGAGCAGTGCGGCCTGAAACGAATAGCTGCCCGGACTGCCGCTGGGGTTCAGGCCGTTGGATTCGGCGCCGAACTCGCTGATCACCAGCACCTTGCCGGCGAACGTGCGCCGCATCGCGCCCAGGCGGCGAGAGATTTCCGCGCTGACGGCGGCCGGTGAGTCGTGGGGGTTGTCATACCAGCCCGAATAGTCGGTCTCGGCGATCGCGTCGACGCCGCGGTACAGCGCCCCCGGATGGGCCGGCGGATGATCGCCCCATACGTCCACCGCGACCATGCGCGTCGGGTCATAGGCGTGCAGCCAACGGGTCAGCGACTGCACATAGGAGACCTCGGCGCCATTGCGGCCGTTCGCGGCGATCTCGTCGACGAGGTTCCAGGCGAAGATCGAGGGGTGCAGCTGATCGGCGATCGTCGCGGTGCGCGCCTGATTCTCGGCGCCCGCGAGCAGCGCGGGAGAGGTCGAATACCAGTTGCCCGCCCCTTCGACTGGGCCGATCCCCTGCCATACGAGGATGCCGGCCGCGTCGAGCCGTTCCAATAGCGCCGGGTCGAGTGGGTGCTGGGCGCGCACGGCGTTTGCGCCGATCGCGCGCACCTCAGACACGATCGCGTTCTCATCGCCAGGTGTGAGGGCGTCGCCGTGACCGAGGGCGTCCTCCTGGATCGTGGCCCCGTGTACGAGCAGGCGCTGTCCGTTCAGGTACACCCGCCCGCCCTGCCAGGCGATCTGGCGCAGACCGACGCGGGCGGAGTAGCTGCACTCCTGCCCGACGGCGAGCGTCAGCTGATACAGGCTCGGGCTTGCGGGCGACCACAACGCCGGTTCGGGCACGTTCACGCTGGTGCTCACCGTCGCGCTCTGGCCATGGGCGAGATGCTGTTCGGGGAAGTTCAGCGGGATCGTCTGTGACCCGTGCGCGAGCGAGCCCGCAGGGGCGATCGCCCGTCCGGAGGCGCCGTTGTTGCGCACCTGCACGCTGATCTCGACGGTCGCTGTCTGGACGGCAGGGACGTTGGGGCAGGGGGCGCGAACGCAGACGATCGAACCGGGCGAGAGCGTCGTCTGGATCGCCGGATTTGACAGCTCGCTGGGGCCGATCGCACGCACGCTGACCTCGCCGTCGAGCCCACCCCAGTTGAACCAGGTGCGGTGAAACCCGATACGCGATTGCGCCGCCGGGTTGCGCCAATCGACGCGCACGACCACCGTGTGCCGGCCGGCGGCGAGTTGCGAGCGCAGTTCGAACGGGAGGTAGGAACCGCGGTGAGAGCCGGCGGCATGGCCGTCGACCCACACCTGCGCGGAGAAGTTGGCCGACTGGAACGTCAGCGCGTAGGTGCCCGACGCGGAGGCCGTAAACGTCGTGCGATACCACGCGATCGAGCCTTCGTAGTTGGCCTGCGCGGAGGCGCCGGCGTAGCGCGCCGGGTCGATGACGTCGGGGACGCTGACGCTGGTGCCGCCGAAGCCGCCTCGCTGCCAGCCGCGCGCGATACCGCTATCGGATGGGTCTCCTCGCAGCGTCCAGCGCGTCAGCGCGATGCGCCCGCCGGGGCCGTCGCCGACGATCGATTGGCCCGGCGGCGCTTCGGCCGCGACCGCGCTCGCCGCCAGGGCGACGCAGACCACGACCCCGGCGAGCGCCGCCTTTTTCACGAATGCGAGCATGGTTATGTAGTCAACAGCGCAGCGTCCCGATCAGAGCGGCGTCTGCACCGGCGCATCCGATCGGACCGCGGTTCCCACCGGCGGCCGCGCCGTGGCGGCGAGCATCCGCTCCAGCAGCAGCCGGGCGCCGCCCTTGGACAGCAGTTCGTTGAGGTTGCCGCACTTCGGGGACTGTACGCAGGAGGGGCATCCATCTGCGCAGCCGCAGCCGGCGATCAGCCGGTGCGCGTCCTCGCACAGCTCCTCGAACCGCTGAAACGCGGTGCGCGTGATGCCGACGCCGCCGGGGTGCCCGTCGTAGATGAAAATCGTCGGGCCGCCCGTCTGGGGATGCAGGTTGGTGGACAGCCCGCCGATATCCCAGCGGTCGCACATCGCGATCAGCGGCAGCACCGCGATCTGGGCGTGCTCGGTCGCGTGCAGCGCGCCGAGCAGGGATTCCAGGGGGACGGCCCGCTCGAGTGACCCGTCCGCCACGTACTCGCCGTCCGCCACGGACCCGCCCTCCGTCCCCGGTTCGGAGCTCGCCACCGTCGCGGGCTCGTCCGTCAGCGCCGGGTCGAGCTCGAACCACAGCGCCTGCGTGGAGAAGCTCGTCGCGGGCAGGTCCAGCGCAACGAGGTCGATCTGCGCGTGGTCTGACAATCGCCGGCGCTGGTAGGCGAGCACGGTCTCGGTGACCGACACCTCGCCGAAGCTGAGCGACACCCCGAGCGCGTCGCGGCGATCGAGCAGCCGCTCGATCGCCGTCATCGTCTCGCGCTTGGGCTGGGTGTACCAGTCGCCGTCAAACGGCGCGACGAGCGCGCGCCGGTGGCGCAGGTCCAGGTCGCGCACCGCATACGAGCGCCCCTGGTGCAGGTAGATCGCGCCGTCGTGCACGGTCGAATGGGCGCGCGCGGCCTCGGTCTGGCCGAGCAGCTCGCCCGATGACACGTCCACGATCGCAAAAGTGTCGGGGGAGGCCGAGCGCAGCGACACCTCCGCCGCCGGGTAGGCGCCCGGGTTGCGCAGAACGTAGGTCTCGCGTCCGATCGCCTCGCTGCCGTCGGTGTTGCGGCTGGCGCGTGCGCGCAGGTGCCCGGCGCTGAGGAGCAGCTCGGTCTGGGCCCGCAGGCGCGGGCCGAAGAACTCGGCGTCGCCATGATCGAGCGGGCCCTCGTAGGCAGCGCACAGCAGGTGCGCGGCAAATATAAGCGGACTCTCGTGGTCGAGGATCGCCGCCTCCACGGGGCGATCGAGGAACTCGTCGGGGTGGCGACAGAAGAACTGATCCAGGGCGTCCTCACCCGCGACATACACCGCCAGGCCGCGCCCGCGCCGACCGGCGCGCCCCCACATCTGCCGCAACGAGGCGACGGTGCCCGGGAACGTGACGACGACGGCCGCATCGAGCTCGCCGATGTCGATCCCCAGCTCCAGGGCGTCGGTGGTGATCACCGCGCGTAGCTCGCCACGCGTCAGCCGGCGCTCTAGCTCGCGGCGCTGCTGGGAGGTGTAGCCGGCACGGTAGGGCTCGATCAGCTTGGCCAGCTCTGGGTGGCCGCTCGCCTCCAGGTCCTGCTTGATCAGCCGGCTGAGCAGCTCGACGCCCTTGCGCGACTTCATGAAGCAGATCGCGCGCGCCCCCTCGCGCACGAGCCGCGCCAGCAGCTCGGCCGCCTCACCCAGCGCCGAGCGACGCGCGCCCAACGCGGCGTCGGTCAGTGGCGGGTTCCACATCGCGATCCGCCGTCCCGGCGCGGGCGAGCCGTCCTCGTCGATCAGCGCGATGTCATCCAGGCCCGTCAGGCGCTCGGCCAGCTCGACGGGGTTGGCGATCGTCGCCGAGGTGAGCAGGAAGATCGGGTAGGTGCCGTATGCGGCGGCGATCCGTCGCAGTCGGCGGAGAACGCCGGCGACGTGTGAGCCGAACACGCCCCGGTAGACGTGAGCCTCGTCGACCACTACCACCGCCAGATTCGAGAACAGCTCTTCCCACGCGGCGTGGTTGGGGAGGATGCCGACGTGCAGCATGTCGGGGTTGGTGAGCACCACATTGGCGTTGCGACGGATGTCCGCGCGCGATTCGCGCGGGGTGTCGCCGTCGTAGATCGCCGGGCGCACCCGCTTGGTCAGCCCGAATGCATTCAGCGCGCGCGCCTGGTCCTGGGCGAGAGCCTTGGTCGGGTACAGATACAACGCCCGCGCGCGCGACTGTTCGCAGAGGATGTGGAGCGTTGGCAGGTTGAAGCACAGCGACTTGCCCGAGGCCGTTCCGGTGGTGACGATCGTCGGACCTTCGGTGGCTGCCTGGACCGCCTGCGCCTGGTGTGAGTACAGCCGCTCGATTCCGAGTCCCGCCAGCGCCGTAAGGACTTCCGGGTGCAGTGCCAAGGGCACGTCCACGAGCCGAGCTTTGCCAGGTCCCTCGCGTGCTTCGCGCACGAGCCGCTCGTCCGCGCGCCCCTCGTCCAGCAGCGCGCTCCAGGGCTCGAGCTTACGTTCTTTGCCCACCCTTCGCGCCGGGGGCTTCGGGGCCGCGGGCGTCGAACGCTGGGGGAGCGCCGCGCCGGAGCGATGGTTCTGGGGCATAGGGTTGCGATAGTAGATGCGATGAGCACTGCCTCCGTCGCCGAGCGCTGGGCGCAAACGCGCTCTTTCCATCATTCGCTGTATCCGGCTGAGAAGATTGCGCGCGAGCGCGAGCTGAGCGTGTCGGTATGTCTGCCGGCGCGCGAATGCGCCGAGACGGTGGGCGCGATAGTCGGCGCACTGGCCGAGCTGCGCGCCAAGGGCGCGATCGACGAGGTAGTGGTCGTCGACGGGGCATCCGCGGACGGCACGGCCGAGGCGGCCGAACGCGCGGGAGCGGTGGTCCATCAGGAGGCCGAGCTGCTGGCAGAGCTCGGTCCGGTGTTGGGCAAGGGCGATGCGATGTACCGCGCGCTATCGGTGCTCGACGGTGAGCTGATCTGCTTCGTGGACGCCGATACGGAGGGCTTCTCCACGCATTTCGCATGCGGTCTGCTCGGCCCGCTCGTGTGCGAGCGGGATGTGTCCTTCGTCAAGGCGTTCTACCGGCGGCCGTTCGTCCAGGATGGCGTGTCGCTGGCCGAGGGCGGTGGACGCGTCAACGGTCTGGTGGCGCGTCCCGCGCTGCGGCTGTTCTACCCGGAGCTCGCCGTCATCTCCCAGCCGCTTGCGGGCGAGATCGCCGCGCGGCGCGAGCTGCTGTGGCGGGTGCCGTTCGCCACCGGCTACGGGGTGGAGATCGCGATGTTGATCGACGTCTGGCGAGAGGTCGGTCTGGAGGGGATCGCTCAGGTGGATCTCGACGAGCGCCGCAATCGCCATCAATCGCTGGCGGCACTGGAGCCGATGGCCGTCACGGTTCTCGCGACCCTCGCGCGGCGCCTGGAACGGGAGGGACGCCTGATGGCGGGGCAGGCGGACGGCGGTCCGGTCGAGCGCCCGGCCTTCGCCGATGCGAGGGTCGCGCGATGAGCGTGGTGCGCTGCGCCTATGTCGACCTCGACGGCACGCTGTTGGGGCGGGGCGCGTCGCTGCTGCACGATGGCGAGGGGCGCGTGTCGCTCGACGGAGTGCATGCGGTGCAGGCGTGCCTGCGCGCGGGCGTGGAGGTCGTGCTGATGTCCGGTCGCCGGCGCGCACAGGTGCACGAGGATGCGCGGCTGCTGGGACAGGACTCGTTTATCTACGAGGCGGGCGCGTGCGTGGTGCTGGACGGCGGTCCGCAGTTCGGCGGCGAGGAGCTGTGGCTGACTGGAGAGCTGGTTCCGGGCGAGCTGAGCATCGCCGAGCAGATCGAGCGCTCGGGCGCGCCGGAGCTGCTGCTGGAGCGCTATGCGGGGCGGCTGGAGTACCACGAGCCGTGGCACGTGGCGCGCGAAGTCTCACACCTGTTCCGCGGGTTGGTCGACGCCGAGGAGGTGGACGCGCTGCTGGTCGAGCACGGCCACGGGAACCTGCGGCTGGTGGACAACGGCGTAGTCAACCGGCGTTCACCGGCGCTGGCCGAGTTGGAGCACGTGCGCGGATATCACCTGGTACCGGCCGGGGCATCGAAGGAGGCGGCGGTTGCGCTGCACATGCGCGCGCGCGGCTACGCGCGGGAGGAGACGCTAGCGATCGGGGACTCGCGCGAGGACCTGGCGTGCGCGCGGCACGTGCGTGCGTTCTGGCTAGTGGCGAACGCGGTGGCGCGCGATCCGTCGATCCGGGCGGCGATGGCGGGATACGAGAACGTGCGCGTGAGCGAGTCAGGTCACGGCGCGGGCGTGTATGAGGCGGTCGTGAGCACGCTCATGACGGGATGATGCCGGCGCGCTTCTCCTCCTCGTAGAGCCGCTCGACGACGAACTCCTTGAGCAGCGTCTGATAGCCGGTGTTGCGCGAGGCGGCGAGCGACTTCAGTCGCATGAGCGTGAACTGGTCGAAGCGAATCGCGATCGGCGTGGTGCGGTTCGGACGGATGACGTCCTGCATGCGCAGCGCCTTTTCACGTCGTTCGTTGGCTTCGAAGAACTCGTCGGGGTCGAGTGACAGGCCTTTGGTCGTTTCTACGTCATCGGGGCGTGGCATCGAGGGTCCTCTCTTGTGCTCCGCATTGCGGGTAGGGAGGTGTGGAATATTAACTTCTCACACACCGAAGGTGCACCATGGTAGTGCTAAAGGCCTCAGCTACGGGCGGCTCAGACGCCGCCACACGCGCCGCCAGAACCCCGGTTGCGGGCGCCGGCGCCATAGTGCCGGCGGCGGCACCGTCGCGCGCACCAGTGCGACCCACTCTCCCAGCGGCAGCTCGCTCGAAATCAGCCGCCCCAGCGCACTCGTGACCGGCGCCTGCACTCCCGCGCGCTCGAGCGCCCGGCCGAGCAGCGCGACCGTCTCCAGCGCCTCGACGGCCTGGCCGATCCGGGCCGGGATCTCCGCCGCCGGCACTCCCCCCGCCAATAGCTCGCCCGCGCGCCGGTTGCGGCTCTCGCGCGCCAGCGCTGTGGCCACCAGGTCACCCGCGCCAGCCAGCCCAATCATCGACTCCGGGCGCGCACCGAGGCCCTCCGCGTAGCGCCACACCTCCGCGAAGATGTGCCCCGCGGCCGCCCCGGCCGCATTCAGCCCCTGCGCCTCGGTGGCGCCCGCCGCGAGCGCGGCCGCGTTCTTCGCCGCACCCGCGAGCTCCACGCCGATCGGGTCGTTGGACTGCTCGCACACGACCCCCGCGCGTGTGAACATCTGCGCGAGTGCACGCGCCAGCTCCTCATCCACGGACGCGGCGACGAGCGCCGCGCCCGAATGCACCATCTCCCGCGCGTGGGCCGGACCCCCCAGGCAGGCGACACGGTGCGCGCCCAAGCGCGCGCTCAGCACGCCCGTCGGTGGCGTCCCCTCGGGCGGGACGAGCCCCTTCGCGACCGACACCACCGCCGCGCGCCGACCCAGACCCCAGGTGCCGAGCGCTTCGATCACCTCGCCCAGCCCGCGTGAGGGCACGGCCAAAAACACGTAGTCCGCGCGCGCGACCCCGGCCGAGGATGTCTCCACGCGCAGTCCCACCGGCAGCTCCACGCCCGGCAGGTAAGCCCGGTTCTCGCGCTCGTCCGCGAGCAACATCGCCTGCTCGGGCGTGCGCGCCTGCAGCGTGGTGCGCAGCCCGCCCCGCGCCAGCAGCACCGCCAGCGCCGTCCCGAACGAGCCCGCCCCGATAACGGTCGCCCGCCGCGCCCCCGGCGTCGGCAGCGCTCGCGCGCGAGCGGCACGCACACCCGCGCGCGGAGTAGGCTCGGGCTCGGTCATCCGATGAGCGAGCCTAGCGACACCCGCACAGCGGCGACCCCGCCAACGGCCAAGGGAAGTCAGGGCGTCGGCGACACGGGCGCCCGCACGGTTCGGGCTGCTGACCACCCGGGCTCCGGCACCCGGGAGTGGCGCAACTGGGCCGGCGATCAGCGCTGCCGCCCCGCGGTGCTCGCCAGCCCCGGCTCGATCGAGGAGATCTCCGCGGCCCTCGCCCGTGCCGGCGCCGACGATCGTCGCGTACGGGTCGTCGGCTCGGGGCACTCCTTCAGCGAGATCGCCCTCACCGACGGCCTGCAACTGCACTTGAACCGGCTCACGCGCGTGCTCGACCTCGACCGCTCTGCTGGGCTCGTAAGGGTCCAGGGGGGCATCACCATCCGCGAGCTATCCGCGCGTCTTGCCGAGCACGGGCTCGCGCTGGAGAACCTCGGCGACGTCGACGCCCAGACGCTCGCCGGCGCGATCGCCACCGCCACGCACGGTACCGGCGCGCGCCTTCCCAACATCTCCGCCCAGGTGGCAGAGCTCACGCTCGTGCTCGCCGACGGCTCCACCCTGCGCTGCGCACCCGACGAGGACGCCGAGGTGTTTCACGCCGCGCGCGTATCGCTCGGCGCGCTCGGCGTCATCGCCGAGGTCACGTTGCGCTGCGTGCCGGCGTTCACCCTGCGCGGGCACGATTCGCCCCGGCCGCTCGCCGACACGCTCGATCGCTTCCAGGAGCTGGAGCTCGCCAACGACCACTTCGAGCTCTTCGTCTTCCCCCACACCGACACCGCGCTTACGCGCACGAACAACCGCACCGACGAGCCGCCTCGACCGCGTGGGCGCATCAGCGCCTACGCCAACGATATCCTCCTCACCAACCACGCCTTCGGCCTCTTCTGCCGCGCCGGCCGGCGGCTCCCGGGGCGCATCCCCCAGATCAATCGCCTCGTCACCCGCCTCGCGGGCTCCTCCACGCGCGTGGATCGCTCCGACCGCATCTTCGCGAGCCCCCGCCTTGTGCGCTTCACCGAGATGGAGTACTCGCTTCCGCGCGCCGCCACGCCCGAGGCCGTCCGCCGCATCATGGCGCTCGTACCCGAACGCGGGTTCGCGGTGCCTTTTCCGATCGAGGTCCGCAGCGTCGCCGCCGATGATGCCCTCCTCAGCACGGCCGCCGGTCGCGACAGCGGGTTCGTCGCCGTGCACATGTATGAGGGGATGGCCTACGAGCCGTACTTCCGCGCCGTCGAGGCGATCATGGACGAGCTCGGCGGTCGCCCCCACTGGGGCAAGCGCCACTTCCAGACCGCCTCGACTCTGCGCCCGCGCTACCCCGACTGGGACCGCTACCAGGCCGTCCGCGCGCGCCTGGACCCCCACGGCCGCTTCGCCAACGACTACACCGATCGCGTGCTCGGGCCCGTCGCTGTTCCGGCGGCTGCTGAGACGCCGACGTCGGGGCCGGCCGGCGACACCGGCTCGGAGAGCGCAGCGTGAGCGCGCCCCCGTCCCAACCGCACGCGCCGGAGCGGGGCCGGATGCCCCGGGCCAACCAACCCAATGCCCACCTCGCCCGCGCGGATGCGACCCCAAAAAGCCCCCAACCGGATCTCCAGCGCCTCGAACGGGCCACGGCCGATCTCGACCCGCCCTTCGCGCTCGTCGATCTCGACGCGCTCTGGGCCAACGCCTGCGACCTCGAACGCCGCGCCGCCCACCGGCCGATCCGTCTCGCCAGCAAGTCGCTGCGCTGCCGCACGCTGCAGACGCGCGTGCTCGCCCGCGACGGGTTCGCCGGCACCCTCGCGTTCACGCTGGCAGAGGCCATCTGGCTCGCGCGGCATGGGTTCGAGGACATCGTCGTCGCCTACCCCACGGCCGACCGCGCCGCGCTGAGCGAACTGGCGCGGCTGGGAGCCGAGCTCCCGCGCGCCCGGGTCACGGTCATGGTCGACGACCTCGCCCAGCTCGATCTGATCGACGCCGCCTGTGCCGGCGCCGATCGGCCCGCAAATCCCATCCGCGTGTGCATCGACCTCGACGCCGGCTATCGCACTCTCGGCGGGCACCTCGTCGTCGGCGCCAAGCGCTCGCCCGTGCACACGCTCGCGCAGGCCGTATCCCTCGCCCGCGCGATCCTCGCGCGCGACACGCTGGCGCTCGTCGGGATCATGTCGTATGAGGCGCACATCGCCGGCCTCGGCGACGCCCCATCCGGTCGTCCGCTGCGCGCGCTGGCGATCCGCGTGCTCCAGTCGCGCTCCGCCCGCGAGCTCGCCACCCGCCGCGCACAGGCCGTGGCTGCCGTGCGCGAGCTGGTCCCGCTGGAGTTCGTCAACGCGGGCGGCACCGGCAGCCTCCACTTGACATCCTGCGAGCCCGCCATCACCGAGCTGACCGCCGGCTCCGGACTGTACGGTCCGGCACTGTTCGATTCCTACCGCGCGTTCACACCCCGCCCCGCCGCGCTGTTCGCGCTGCCCGTCGTGCGCCGTCCCGGGCCGGGCGTGGCGACCGTGCTCGGCGGCGGCTACCTCGCCTCCGGTCCCGCCGACGCCGCGCGCCTGCCCGTGCCATATCTGCCCACCGGGCTGCGTCTGGACTCCCAGGAGGGAGCCGGCGAGGTGCAGACGCCGCTGCTCGGAGACGCCGCCGACGCTCTCGCCGTCGGGGATCGCGTGTGGTTGCGCCACGCCAAGGCCGGTGAGCTGTGCGAGCGCTTCGCCTCCCTGCACCTGCTCGCGGGCGATCGCATCGTTGAGGTGCTCCCCACCTACCGCGGTGAGGGACAATGCTTTCTGTGAGTCCCCCATCCTCCGTCCGCACCCGCGACGTGCCCACGTCATGAGCTCAGCCTCGGGACCCACCGCCCCCGATCTCGCCCCGACCCCCGGCGTCGAGGCCACCCTGCGCGAGGTCGTCGAGACGCTCGCTCCGCTGGAGCGCCCGCCCTGCTCGCCGGGTGAGCGCGCCGCCGCACAGTGGCTGCGGGAGCGCCTCGGGTCGGTCGCCGGTGTCGAGGTCCAGCTCGAGGAGGAGCCCTCGTGGGGCACGTTCCCGCCGACCGCAACCGGTCTCGGGCTCGCCGGCGTCCTCGCGGCGCTGCTATCGCTGCGCGGCCGTCGCCTGCCCGGAGCGCTGCTCGCACTCGCCACATTCGCCGGGATCGTCGACGAGGCCCACAATGGGCCC
>Ga0307477_10003919_pt1 | contig 10929 bp, 8 predicted proteins | sample atmos_gasesECM2C_FD_203316 | JGI IMG/M metagenome (GOLD analysis project Ga0307477, IMG submission 203316) | Hardwood forest soil microbial communities from Morgan-Monroe State Forest, Indiana, United States - atmos_gasesECM2C_515 | ecosystem: Environmental > Terrestrial > Soil > Temperate... | reverse complement strand
CGCGGTGGAGGTTGTCAACGTCATCGGAGAAGTAGAGGGGCTGAAGTGCGTCATCGTCGATGACCTGATCTCAACCGGCTCGACGCTGGCGGGGGCGTCGGTCGCGTTGCGCGAGAAGGGTGGCACCGGGGTCGACTGCGTCGCCACGCATGGCGTCCTGACCGAGGGCGCGCTTAATCTGCTGCATGACGCGCCCATCGACGAGATTTGCATCACGGACACGGTCCCGTTTCCCAACGGGCAGCCGAGTTTCGACGATGCGCCCAAGCTGCGCGTCCTCACCGTGGCTCCGCTCATCGCGGAAGCGATCGTGCGCGTGCACGAGGGGCGCAGCGTGAGCGAGCTCTTCCGTTGAGCGGGTCAGACCCGCCACTCGCTTTGGGCCCGCGGTCAGATCGACCGCTGACGGCATGACCCCGCTCATCATCGTCCTCATAGCAGGGTTGGTCGTCGCTGCCTTTGCGGCTGCGGCCGAGACGTCGCTGACGAGCGTGAGCAGGATCCGCATGCGCAGCCTCGCCGAGGAAGGAAGCCGCCGGGCACAGCGGGTGGTGCGCCTACACAACGACCCGAACGCGTATCTGTCGACGATCCTGACGCTCAACACCGTCGCGGTGATCGTGTCATCCACGGCCACCGCGGTCCTCATCGATCAATATCTGCACTCCGTTCCGCAAATCGTGGGCACCGTGGTGCTAGCAGCGATCGTGTTGATGTTCTGCGAGATCGCCCCCAAGTCTCTCGCGCTGCGCTTCAACGAGCGATTCGCGCTGTTCATGGCGGCGCCGGTGTCGCTGCTCACCGCCGTGCTGCGGCCGATCGTCGGGGCGCTCACCGGGATGTCGCGCCTGCTCATCCGGGCCGCCACCCGCGGACGAAGCGTTCGCGGCCCGTTCGTCACCGAGGAGGAGCTGAAGATGCTCGTCTACGTCGGTGAGCAGGAGGGCGTGGTCGAGAGCGAGGAACGGCAGATGATCCACGGCATCCTCGAGATGACGGACAAGGCGGTGCGCGAGGTGATGGTGCCGCGCGTCGACGTGGTCGCGGCGGACGTCACTGAGGCATCCGTGGCGGACATGATCCAGCTGATCATGGAGCACGGCTACTCGCGAATCCCCGTGTATGAGGAGACGATGGACAACATCGTCGGCGTGGTGTATGCGAAGGATCTGCTGCGTCACGGGGCGCACAGCGCCGACACACGATCGCTGCGCGAGCTGGCGCGTGAGCCGTACTTCACCCCCGAGGCGAAGCACGTGGGCGAGCTGTTGCGGGACATGCGCGAGCGCAAGGTGCACATCGCGATCGTCGTCGACGAACACGGAGGCACCGCCGGCATCGTCACGCTCGAGGACCTGATCGAGGAGATCGTCGGTCCGATCCGCGACGAGTACGACCTCGGCGAGCAGGACGAGGTGCAGATACTCTCCGACCGCGAGGTCCTGATGTCTGCACGGTTCTCACTCGACGACGCACGCGAGCTTCTGGACCTGGACATCGGCGAGTCCGAGGCCGACAGCATCGGCGGATTGGTCTATGAGCGCCTCGGCGAGATACCCAAGGCCGGCGCGACGCTGCAGCTCGGATCTGCGACGCTCACCGTCGAGGCGGTGCGCGGTCAGCGCATCAAGACGGTGCGAATCACCAGTCCGTCCCCGCTGCTCGTGCAGCTAGGACGGCGGAGAGAGCCGGGAGAGGAGCAACCGCAGCGTGAGGAACCGCACCGGGCTCACGCGTAGTCGAGGCTGACACGTCGTCGGGAATGACGTTCAGCCGCGCCAGCGCGGATGCGCCGGCGCGCCGTCGGTGATACAGCTGGACCTCACCGAATCCCATTCGCAAGATGCCGATGCCACCGCTGAGGAGCAGCAGCGGCAACGCGATTCGCCGTCCGACGTCGAGGACGGTGCCCGCCGCCGGCACGATGTAGCTCACGCGATCGGTCAGCCCGGCGGCGTTGCGCGCGAGCGCCCCGGTGGTGCCGGGGACGGCGCAGTTGACTGGCCAGTTGTCGGCAACAGGATTCGCATCGCCCTTGGTATGGATCTGGACCAACCCGGTGTTGCTGAGCGACGCCGCGACGATGCGGTGCACCACGACGCGCGTGGGGTTGCAAGGCTCGGGGAACGCGATGATGTTGCCCGGCTGGAGCTGCCCGGCCGGCACGCGCTGTGTCACCACCAGTGAACCGATGGGGATCTGCGGTCGCATGCTGCCGGTGACGACGGTCTCCATGTGGTGACCGGTGGCCAGCGTGAACCCGATGAGGGCAGACACCACAATCGCCGCGCACACGACGGCCGCGGTCAACAGGTTGAACACATATCCCGCAAGCCGGATGATCCGTCTGGCGACCGACGGTGGCGGCACGATCATGAGTTGGTCTCCGTGACCAGGAATGTCGCGGTGCATGTCGAGTTCTCGTCCGTGTACGGACTCGTCGCTCCGAGCGATATAGCAAACGTGAACACGCCACTCTCGGTCTGCGTCCAGGAGGTGTGTCCGCTGCTGGCCTTGAGGGTCACGGCGGTCGGACCGCCACCCTGACCCATCACCAGGGGATTGCTGTACAGGGTCGCCGGGGTGGATTCGTTGTCCGTGACCACCATGGTCAGGTCAGTGCAGAGCGTCGTGTGGCCCGACTCCGTCGAGCTTGTCACTGGAGCGCTTGGCTGCGTCAGCACGAACCCACTGGCGAGCGTTCCCGTGTTGGTGACCGTGAGCGTCAGTCCGGTGTTGACCGTCTGGCCGGGCTTGAGCCCTGCGATGTTGAAGATGACGCCGCAGGTTCCCGGGCTCGAGCTGCCGCTGTCGTTGCAGGTGGTGACACCGGCGCTCCCCGTGGCCGTGAACTGGGTGGTGTTGCTGTGGTGCACGCTGCCTGTGCTCACGGCGTCGTTGTTGTTCTGGGTGGTCACCTGCCAGGCAGCGAGTCCGCCGAACCCAATCACGACCGTCGCCAGCGCGATGAGGCCGCCGCCGATCAGGAGCCGTGTGACAGCGCTGCGAGGCATCTCGTCCTCTACGTCGACTGAGTTGCGGGCGGCGGCCAGATCTGGCTGCTGGCCGCCGCTCTCGCCCTGATTAGCTGCTCTGGGTGAACAGGAACTTGGCGGTGCAGGTCGATCCCATCTCGACCGCCGGGTTGCCCGTCACGACGTTCGGATACGTCACCTTGAACGTGAACGCGTCGCTGTTGCCGATGACCCAGGTGGCGCTGCCGCCGGAGGTCTTGATGCTGACCGGCGTGGTGAACGCCGACAGCGAAGCACCGGCGGCACCCCCGTAGACGTTGCCGGCCGTCGCGCCGCCCTCACCATCGGTGACCTGCAGCAGCAGGCTCCCGCACAGCGTGCTGGTGACCGGGTTGTTGGTGTACGGAGTCGCGGCCGCGGGGCCGAGCGTCATCGTGCTCGAGAGCGTGCTCGACGCAGGGATGTTGATGGTCACGGTTCCGGTGAGCGAGTCACCCGGCTTCTGGTACGCGCCGCTCGCGGTCGAGTAGATCACGCCGCACACCGTGGCCGGCAGCACCGAGCTGTCGTCGCATACCGTCGCGCCCACAGTGTTGATGTGGTGCACCGCGCCGGTCGTGAACGCGTTGCCATCGTTCTCGGTGGTCACCTGCCACGCAGAGAACCCGCCGTACCCGATGCCGAGCGCAGCCACCGTGCTCGCGCCCAGAACGAGCGCGAGGCGGAGCTTGCCCCGGCCGTGTTGCCGTTGCATGTCCTGTACCTCTTGTCCCTGATTCTTTGACAGGCCTCCCCCGAGACCGGCCCTTGGGAACATTTAGTCAGCGCCAAAGCACGGACCCACGGCCAGACCCGCAACGGATGGATGACGCCGATGTCAGCCTTTGTATAGATGACGCCCGTGTCAGCCGTTGTATGGGTGACGCCGGTGTCAGCCTTTGCGGCGATATTGCCGGCTGGCCGAACTCAGTTCACGTCGAGGTGGACGAGCTCGGTCGTGGTCGAGAACGCGTTCGACTGAGACACGACGAAGCGCACCTGCACGCCCTGGAGCGCCGCAGCCGTGGAGATCAGCGTGCTGATGTCCGTCGTGACCGTTTGGTAGCTCGTCGTCGGCATGGCCAAGAGGTACGCGGTCCACGTGCTCGCGTTGCCGGGCATGACGAGCAGGTAGGTCTCGGTAGCGGCACTGGGGGCGACGCTCGCCTTGTACTCGAACGTTGCCTTGACGGAGGTGACCGGGGCGCCTGCTGCCACGACCGGGCTGAAGCCAAAGCTCAGGTACTGCGTGCTGGGCGCCGTCCAGTGCGAACCGTCGGTCGTCAGGTAGAGGGTGCCGGTCGCGGTTGCCCAGGCGTGAGCCACATCCACGGCCGCGATCGCGTACATGGTCGTTCCGGTGTTCGTCTGCGCTGTCCAGGCGGCGCCTCCGTTGCTGGTCGCGAGGATCGTCCCCCCAGCGCCGACGGCCCAACCGTGGTTGGCATCAACGAATGCGGTCCCATAGAGGACCTGCGTGGTGCCGGACGTCTGGGCCGTCCACGTTGCGCCGCCGTTGCTCGTGTGCAGGATGGTGCCGCTGGCGCCCACCGCCCAGCCATTATTGGCGTCGACGGACGCATTCTCGTACAGGGTCTGCGTGGTGCCCGACGTCTGGGCCGTCCACGTCGTGCCGCCGTTGCTCGTGTGCAGGATGGTGCCGCTGGCGCCCACAGCCCAGCCGTTGCTGGCGTTGATGAACCCATCGCCGAACAGGATCTGCGTCGTTCCCGACGTCTGCGCCGTCCACGTCGTCCCGCCGTTGCTCGTGTGCAAGATGGTGCCGTTGGCGCCCACGACCCAGCCGTTGCTGGCGTCGACGAACTTCGGGCAGAAGAGGATCTGCGTGGTTCCAGACGTCTGCGCCGTCCACGTGGTGCCGCCGTTGCTCGTGTGCAGGATGGTGCCGTTGGCGCCCACAGCCCAGCCGTTGCTGGCGTCGACGAACCGCACCTGATACAGGGTCTGGGTGGTGCCGGATGTCTGCTGCGCCCACGTCTCGCCCCCGTCGGTGCTGTGGTAGATGGTGCCTGCCTGCGTCACCACCCATCCGTTTGACGAGGTCGGAAACGACACGCCGTACACCGTGCTGCCGCCGAACATCGTGGTGGCCGTCCAGGGGCTGGCGGTCGTGTAGCCACCGCCGGAGGTCGTTGACAGAGACGTGAGCTGCGCGGCGCTCAGCGTCACCGTCGGCGATTTGGTCGCATCGGTACCTGACGTGGGCGGAAGAGAAAGAGCCATGTCCACCGCGCTGGCGGGGTTCCACTGGTCGTAGTACGGGGCGACCTCGTAGTAGTACTGCGTGTTGTAGGCCGCGGTGCTGTCGCTGTACGTCGTGGACGCAGCGCCGCTGACGGAACCGATCTGTGTGTACGTTCCCGTAGGAGTGGTGGCCCGGAGGATGTCGTACCCCTGCACCCACGTCGTCGGCTCGGTCCAGGTCAGGCTGACCGTGCCGCTGGTGGCGCTCGGGTGCGTGGACGAGACGACCGGCACGATCAGCTGCGGGGTGGTGGCGGTATTGCCTGCGTTTTGGCTGGTTATCGCCCAGGCCCCAAAACCCCGCGTGACCGCGGTGGTGACCACGAGGAGGGCGACGGCCGAGGCGATGGCGCTCACGAGTCCCCAGCGCGGCAGGCGCCAGCGCGTCATGCAATTCCCCTGTGTGCGGTCATTCGGCCATGAACCCCCTGCGATGAAGTCAGTATCCGGGCGCCCTGATGACGCCTCGGATGACGGACGGATGACGAAAGCGTCACCGTTCCTGCGTTCAGGAGGCATCATGGCCAGGTGCCCACCTACACGGACGAGGGGATCGTGTTGCGCCGTATCGACTACGGCGAGACCGACCGCATCCTCACCGTCCTGACGCGAGAGCACGGAAAGATCGGGGTCATGGCGCGGGGCGTGCGCCGTCCACAGAGCCGCCTCGCGTCACGCACCGACCTCTTCGTGCGCAGCCGGATGCAGCTGGCGAAAGGACGGGGGCAGCTCGATGTGCTGGTGCAGGCCGAGCCGATGCTCCACCGGAGCAGCAGCACCGATCCGCGCTGTGCGGCGTGTGCCGCGCTGTGCGCCGAGCTCAGCGATCGCGTGCTCGAGAACAACCACGCCGACGCCGAGATCTACTCCCTGGTCGCGGCCGCGATGATCGACTGCACGGAGCCCGGCCGGGATCCGCGCGCCGCCATGGTGTGGTTCGCGCGACGCATGATCGACCGCCTCGGCTACGCGCCACAGCTGCGCGACTGCGCGAGCTGTGGTTCCCGCCTTCCCGAGCAACCGGCACGCTTCAGTGCCATCGGCGGAGGGCTGCTGTGTGGCACCTGCGCGCCGGCCGACCCCGGCGGCATCGACTGCACCGTCCGCGTCATCAAGGTGCTGCGCACGGCGGCGGCCGGTGACACAGAGCTCTGGCGGCGGCTCCTGCTTGACGCGCCGACTCTGAGCACGCTCGAACGAATCATCGAGGCGGAGCTTGCGCAGCATCTCGACCGGCAGCTCAGGTCGTTCGACGTGCTCCGCGCCATCGAGGGCAGGAGCGGCGCCGCGCTCTCGGTAGACTGACCCGCCGTGGGACAGCAGGCACCGGTGCAACCGGATGTCATCGAGAAGCTCGTCTCGCTGTGCAAGCAGCGGGGGTTCGTGTATCCGTCGAGCGAGATCTACGGCGGCCTCAATGCCGTGTACGACTTTGGGCCGCTGGGCGTTCGCTTACGCCGCAACATCCGCGAGCGGTGGTGGCGCCGCATCGTCGATGTGCGCGACGACGTCGAAGGCATCGAGACCGCGATTCTCATGAACCCGCGAGTGTGGGAGGCGAGCGGACACGTCCAGAGCTTCACGGATCCGCTCGTCGATTGCACCGGACCGTGCAAGAAACGGTGGCGCGCCGACCACCTTGCAGATGAGCGGCGTGCGCGCGGTAAACCTCCCGACGCGCCCGGCTGTCCGGAGTGCGGCGGCCGTCTCACGGAGGCGCGGCAGTTCAACCTCATGTTCAAGACGTTCATCGGTCCTGTCGAGGAGGACGCGGCACAGGTGTGGCTGCGGCCGGAGACTGCGCAGGGCATGTTCGTCAACTTCGCCAACGTGGTCAACAGCTCCCGGCAGCGGGTGCCGTTCGGCATAGCGCAGATCGGCAAGGGGTTTCGCAACGAGATCTCTCCGGGCAACTTCATCTTCCGCCTGCGCGAGTTCGAGCTGATGGAGATGGAGTTCTTCTGCAAGCCGGGCACCGACCGCGAGTGGCACGAGTACTGGTGCCGTGAGCGGTTCGCCTGGCATGTCGACGACATGGGGGTGCGTGAAGCCAACCTTCGGCTCCGCGCGCATAAGCAGTCGGAGCTGTCCCACTACAGCACCGCGACCAGCGACATCGAATACCACTTTCCCTTTGGGTGGGGCGAGCTCGAGGGCGTCGCCGATCGCACGGATTACGACCTGAAGACGCACATGGAACACAGCGGCCGCGACCTTTCGTACTTCGACGCGCAGACCAACGAGCGCTTTGTCCCGTACGTGATCGAGCCGGCGGTTGGTGTGGATCGCATCTTCATCACCCTGCTGGTCGACGCCTACGATGAGGAGGAGGTGCGTGGCGAACGGCGCGTCGTGCTGCACCTGCACCCCGATGTGGCACCAGTGCAGGTTGCGGTGCTGCCGCTGTCCAAGAAGGCCGAGTTGACCGAGCCGGCCCGGAACATCGAGCATGATCTTCGCGGCCATTTCGCGACCGAGTACGACGAGACGCAGTCGATCGGGAGGCGATACCGCCGTCAGGATGAGATCGGAACGCCGCTGGCGGTCACGTTCGACTTCGAGTCGCTTCAGGACCACGCGGTCACGATCCGCGAGCGCGACAACATGACCCAGGTCCGCGTTCCTATCGACGGGTTGCGCAGCGCGCTTCGCGAGCAACTGGAGACATTTCGAGCGCGCGCGGGCCGGCGCGCTCGTGGGAGCGCTTAGGGCAACGCGCCGCTACGCTGACCGGGTGACCCGACGTGCGCGGGCGAGCACGATGGCGGCTGCGGTTGTGCTGGCCGTGATGATTCCGCACAGTGCCGACGCGAGCACCGCTCCCGTGCTGCTGTCACCGCCCGTGACGGTCACCCCGGAACCCGGAGTGCGGCCGCACGTGATGCTCATCGTTGAGGAGAATCGAAGCGAGGGCGCCGTGATCGGCTCCTTGCAGGCTCCCTACGTGAACGCGCTTGCCAATCGGTACGGCGTGGCCACGTCGTCGTACGCGGTGTCGCATCCGAGCCTGCCCAACTACCTCGAGCTGCTCTCCGGCTCCACATGGGGCGTCACTGACGACGGCACCGGATACAGCCTCCCCGGCCCGACGCTCGCGGGCCAGCTGCAGCAGCGCGGGATTCGATGGCGTGCGTACATGGAGTCGATGCCTCACGCGTGTTATGCAGGAGCCGGTTACAACGGATACGCCAAGAAACACGATCCGTTCATGTACTTCACGAGCATCACCGGAAGCGCGGCCAGCTGTGCCAACGTGGTGCCGTTCCAGGATCTGCACGCCGATGTGGCCTCCGGAGCGGCCCCGGATTTTCTCTGGATCACGCCCAATCTGTGCGACGACGGGCACGACTGCTCCACGGCGACGATGGACGGGTGGCTCGCCACGAACGTGCCGCCGCTGCTGGCGTCATCCTGGTTCGCGCAGGACGGTGTGGTGATCATCACCTGGGATGAGGCTTCTGACAGCGGTGGGTGCTGCGGAGGGGCGCACGGCGGCCGGATCGCGACGATTGTTGTGTCGTCCCGCCTATATCTGCACACGACGAGCGCCACCCCCGTGGATCACGCGGGCACCCTGCGCACCATTGAAGAGTTGTACAAGCTGCCCTACCTGGGCGATGCAGCCTGCGCGTGCAGCGGCGATCTGCTCTCCCTCGTCGAGTCCCCGCCGGCGGAGCTGACCTGGCTCACGGTGCCCCACTATCGCTGACAACCGCTGCCAGCTCATGGAGGGCCATGCGCCCGACCCTGCCGGGGTCACTCGGTAGCCCAGCACGGGCCGCCGCGAAACCCAGGGATGCTCTACGCTCTGACGCTCGTAGCGCGCTGGAATCGGAGATCGATCACGACGAGGACAAGCTCATGGCGGTAGGTACGCGGCGTCCACCTGCAAAGAGCAAGCAGCTCACCGCGAAGACCGCGAGGGCAAAGGCGAAGAAGGTGAGCCCGGACGGTCGCGGCCGCCGCGGTTCGACCCACAAGTGGGTGTACCTGTTCGAAGAGGGCAACGCGACGATGCGCGACCTCCTCGGCGGCAAAGGTGCTGGGGTAGCGGAGATGACGCGCGCTGGATTGCCGGTGCCGCCCGGTTTCACCATAACCACGGAGGCGTGCAACGCCTTCTACGACAACGGACGTTCGTTTCCTCCCGGCATGGAGGAGCAGGTCGATGTGGCGCTGCGTCATGTCGAGAAGAAAACAGGGAAGCGGTTCGGCGATTCGAAGAACCCGCTTCTCGTCAGTGTTCGCAGCGGCGCGAAGTTCTCGATGCCGGGAATGATGGACACGGTGCTGAACCTCGGGCTGAACGCAGCCACACTCGAAGGCCTGGCCGCGTTGACGAAGGACCGCCGCTTCGCGCTTGACGCGCAGCGGCGATTCATTCAGCTGTTCAGCAAGATCGTGCTCGGCGTCGACGGTCAAAAGTTCGAGGACGCTCTCGATGCGATCAAGCGGACCACGGGTGCCGCGACCGACGCCGATCTGAAGCCCGCCGCGCTGGAGGAGTTGATCGCCCGCTACCGCGACATCGTGCGCAAGGACGCCAACGCCGACTTTCCGGAAGATCCGCGGGAGCAGCTGCGTGCGGCGATCGGCGCGGTGTTCCAGTCATGGAACAACAAGCGCGCCATCGACTATCGGAACTTCAACCGGATTCCCCACGACCTGGGCACCGCCGTCAACGTGCAGTCGATGGTGTTCGGCAACATGGGTAGCGATTCCGGCACGGGCGTCGCGTTCACCCGCGACCCGTCGACGGGCGAGAAGAAGCTGTACGGCGAGTACCTGACCAACGCCCAGGGTGAGGATGTGGTGGCTGGAATCCGCACGCCCAAACCGATCGCAGCGATGGCGAAGGATCTTCCGAAGGCCTACAAGCAATTCGAACAGATCGCCCGCAAGCTCGAGCGTCACTACCGCGACGTGCAGGACATGGAGTTCACCATCGAACGAGGACGTCTGTACATGCTGCAGACGCGGAGTGGCAAGCGCACCGCCGAAGCGGCGGTGAATATTGCGGTCGACATGGTGCGTGAGCGGCTGATCACGCGCCAGGAGGCGGTGTTGCGCGTCGAACCGGCGCAGGTCGACCAGTTGCTGCATCGCCGCATCGATCCAGCGGCAAAGGTCGAGGTGCTGGCCACCGGTCTGGCCGCGTCACCCGGTGCCGCGTACGGCAAGGCCGTCTTCGACGCCGACCGCGCCGAGGAGATGGCGAAGCAGGGCGAGCCGGTGATTCTGGTTCGCATCGAAACGAACCCCGATGACGTGCACGGAATGATCGCCGCCCAGGGTGTGCTGACGTCGCGGGGCGGCCGCACCTCCCACGCTGCGGTGGTCGCGCGCGGTATGGGCAAGGCGTGCGTCGCAGGCGCCGAGTCGGTCGCGGTCGACTTGGAGAAACGGTGTTTCACCGCCGGCGGAACTGTCATCAGAGAAGGCGACGCGTTCACCATCGACGGCGGCACCGGGCGCGTGATCGCCGGCCGGGTCCCGATGCTCGAAGCCGAGATATCGCCGCAGTTGCAGGAGCTGCTCCGCTGGGCCGACTCGTTTCGCCGTCTCGAGGTGTGGGCCAATGGGGACTACCCGCACGACGCGGAGCGGGCGCGTGGTTTCGGCGCCCAGGGCATCGGGCTGTGCCGCACGG
>Ga0307477_10003918_pt1 | contig 10932 bp, 7 predicted proteins | sample atmos_gasesECM2C_FD_203316 | JGI IMG/M metagenome (GOLD analysis project Ga0307477, IMG submission 203316) | Hardwood forest soil microbial communities from Morgan-Monroe State Forest, Indiana, United States - atmos_gasesECM2C_515 | ecosystem: Environmental > Terrestrial > Soil > Temperate... | reverse complement strand
TTCTGTCGAAGCGCTAACATTGCATCGATACTGGCTAGAGCGTTCTGATTTGCTCGAATCTGCTCTGCATCCTTCTGAGACGTCTTGTTGCTCCCCTCTTTCGCCATGGGGCTGTAGCCATTTCCCGTAGTAAATCCTAGGGTAGCAGAAGCGCGACGGCGAGCCTCCTCAGGCCGCATCTCGTGACCATTCGCCGCAGCATCCTTCTGATACTGGGCCGCCAATTCTCCGATCTTCTTTTGATCCGCGGCCGACATCCCTCCAACCGTCGCGGTCGTAGCAGGTCTATACTGATATAGAGTCGCTGCATACTTATCCGCGTCGAGCTGCATTTGATTCGAGAGTAGGTTGCTCTTAGACATCGCGGCTCGGCTACCGCTCTTGGCAGCGTATGATTGTTGTTCTAGATCATATTGCTGCAACGCTTGCGAATGAGATAAGGCCATGGCTTGCTTCATATCGCCAGTTCGTCGGTAGGCATCCGCTAACAGACCTTTCATATCAGAGAGACGATACCGTCCCGATTCGATATCTTGCCTCTGAGCTTCTAAGTCAGCGCTGATCTTTCGATTAATGGTGTCTAAAGCTACGTTCGGCCCGCCTTTCACGCCTGTAGCTAGCCCTGAAAAAGCAGCCGCCAGTATGTACATGATTTGACTGCCTGTGCTCTGAGACTTCCACCACCTATCAGGATCTATTTTCCGATTTGCTACGTCTTGTGAGAACCTGTCGTATACCCTCTGTTGCTTGTCGTACCACGCGTCTAGATCCTTCGCGTATTGACGATCCTGTTCGCCCTGCTGGCCCATAAGCTGAGCTTTGCCGGCCGCAGCGGTGCCTTTATCTAGCTCTGCCTGTGCCTCGGCCGCTCCTATCTGCTTCTGTGCTGCGATTACATTGTTCTGATCCGTACTTAAGACAGCGATACGTGACGGGTCAATTAGCGGCGTGTTCGTCGCCGGTATTCTTACAGTGCGCGCTGGGGGTACCGACGATGAATCATAGCCCGGTCCGCCGGGCTGCTGATTAGAGGGCGCAGAGGGGGCAGAAAGAGATAGCTTAGCTGGATTGACCGGGACAGGCGCCGTGGGAGATGGTGAGGGAGGAGGCGCGGACGTCGGTGGGAGGGATCTCAGCGCATTCTCCGCAACCTCGTTTGAAAGACTACCGTTCGATCGGGCATTGAGAATGCTCTGTCTCGCGTTCTGAATCTCCACGGGAGACATGCTCGCGTACGCGTCTGGAACGTTTGCGGGGGACGCCGGCATGGGTTGCGATGCCATTGGGGCAGGGGGTGGGATCATATTGCCTTGATTACCAATGCCCATAGCTGCCATTTGCTCAGGAGTCACGTTCTCGGAGGATAGATCGGCGTCAGCGTAACGCCGCCTGTGATAAAGATCGATGTCAGCGCCTGAAATGTGCTGCGGCGAAAAAGCACCTTGATTCATCGTAAGCATTGTGCCAGGCAAAGGGGTCATTTGAGGCACAGAGGCTGATGAGGCTTGTGCAAATTTCAAGTTTTTCGACATATCGCCGGCGAATTTCAACCATTTACTAGTGTTATCGGGCTTCTTATTCTGCGCTGCTGTATTAGCAGCGGCCGCATTGCCCTGGACGGCCCCTGCTCCTGCACCTGCGTACGGATTCCCGCCTCCAGCCAAGGAAGCGCTGTTAGGGCCCGAGCCACCTCCGATGCCTGCTGAACCTACCGCTCCGCTCGTATCGTAAGGAGTCCCGCCTCCAGCCAAGGAAGCGCTGTTAGGGCCCGAGCCACCTCCGATGCCTGCTGAACCTACCGCTCCGCTCGTATCGTAAGGATTCGTACGATCCATCGCTGAGATATTAGGATCGACGTTTCCGCTCGTATCGTAAGGATTCGTACGATCCTTCGCTAAGATATTAGGATCGACGTTTCCGCCGGCGCTGTAGGGATTCGTCTGATCCATCGCCGAGAACCCCCCGCCCGCTCCCCCGCCGATGTCTCCGCCGATGTCTCCGCCGATGTCACCTCCCATATCGAAATCTGCAGCCTGGAGCGTGTTTCGATAATGCTGTGCGATCTGCCTACGATACAGATCAAGATCTGCAGCCGACACACGACCGCGGGGGAACGGTTTGCCTTCCTTCTTCTGTTCAGCCGTAAACTTCGCAGCCACGGCTGGGTTTTGTGAATATAGGTACCGCATTTGTGCCAAGCTCTTGAACGGCATTAGTATCTCCCCATACGTCCGGCCACTGCCCTGCTTCTCATGTCGAGATCTGCGTAAGCCTTCTGAAGTCCCTGCATTCCTAGAGTCATGTCATTCGCCACGGTCCGAATGCGTCTAGGATCGTTCGCGCCGAGAGGGCCGGCACCGTGCGGTGCCATAGCCTGCCTAAACTCTCGATCTGTAAGAGGGCCGGTAAGAACCTTTTGCATTTCGCCCGTGCGTTGATTCTTGGCCAGAATGAAGTCAGGCTCTTCTCGGAGTGTCCAATGAGCCGGGCCGTTCGGCTCGGACAGATCGGCGTCGGCATAGCTCGACCCTCGGTTCCCGTGCTCGATTGCGGATAGGCGCTCGTTGATTCTACCTAGACCTGCTAAGACGGCTGACATGGCCGGCACCTGGTCAATCATCTTACCACGCGGCGTATCTCTAACGATCGTGTGCCCCGTGGGGCCGCGTTCCACATCTTGAGCCATTACGCCGAGGTAACGCCCACCACTAGGAGTCGGAGACGGTTCGTCCGCGGGATTTCTATAACGATAGCTAGAGGGATGGAGCGAAGCGAGAAAGTGGTCCGCTTCGGTGCCGCCCGCATTACGAACGTCAGTCTTCAAACGTCGATCGGAAATCGCAGAGAAAACGGAGCCAACTGTACTGCCGACCGTTCCAATTACGTCTTTGACACCTTGACTGTTATTCTGCGCATCTTGCATTGCTTGCTGATAGGATTCTAGGCCCGCTTGCTGGCCCTGCATATGGGCTTGAAGTTGCTCTCCTTGCACTTGCTGGCCTAACTGCGAGTATCCAAGATTCGCCTGGCTATTGATAGCGTTCTGCTGCTGCTGGAGTTGAGCCTGTTGCGCCGCTGCCTGTGCGTTCTGATTTTGCTCTCCTAAGGCAAACTGCCCTTGATTCTGGAGCATACCGCTCATGCCCTGCGCTGCACCCTGCTCTTCCTGGATGCGGCCGATCATAGATTGTTGCGCCGCGTTCTGCAGCATCTGCGAGCCTTGATTCGCAGCCTGCCTCTGAGCTAAAGCGCCCGACAGCCCGCCGCGAGAGCTATTTGCCATAGCCATCTGCGCGTTGATTGATTGATCCGTCGACGCCTGCATTTGAGCATTGGCGAGGCTTGGTCGTGTTCCATTCAGTACGCCCTGATAATAGTTACCTAGCTGTCCGTACTGACCCATGACGCCTTGGGCATTGGATTGATCCCTGGCATCATATTGATTATTTATTTGGGCTCCCTGGCGCTGCATCGCCTGTTGAGCCATTTGATTGTATTGACTGGTATAGTAATCAGCGCCTCCGGCCCCCCCACCATAATTGTAGGCATTCGGATCAACCGGGGCTCCTCTGCCAGCAGATCCGAATCCATACTGAGGGCCATCGCCAAGGGAGCCGCCATCGTAGATATTCGTAGATCCTGGTTGATCTTCGCTCTGATAGCCCGAACCACCGAGGGGAGATACAGCAGTCATAGTTATCCTCTTACCCTAGCTCCTAGATCTTGTTTACGCATTCCTGTCGGGATGAAATCGAAAGCTACACCAAGCCAACGAACGCCTTGCCCTGTAATGTCGGTATTATCAGAAGGAGGCGCGTCGCTCAATGTCACTTGTATCGCCTCGGCCATGCTGTTAGAGGCTTGGGGCCAAAGCTGCCATTGTGCCGCTTGCCGATTCGCAGCATATAGACTCGAATGAGTAAACGTCACAGGACCTTGCACAGCTGCCCCGTAATCGAACGTCAAAGACGTAGAAAGATCCGCGGCATCCAGCCATTTCGCATAGACTGAAACGGCACCTGTTGTGGCCCATCCCTGCAGGCCCCCAGGTTTTACGTGGGCAAGCGTGATAGAAGACGTGACCCACTGATTGCCAGACCCAACTGAGTCGTAATACGCCTTCAGAGAACCTATCGCCTTCTCTTGAGACATCAGCCCGGAAGAGCTACCCGAGCACCACGATTGACCCGACATAGCCGAAACACTGGGCGTAAGGGGAGCAGGATAATCAAATCGTGCCCAGCGAGCTAGCACATAGTCGTAAGTGAGAACGACGCCATTCGACAGTACGAAACGTACATGATTCGCGCCCGGCACGTTGCACGAGGACACCACCTGTTGTCCTAGTGTGATGTCCTGCACATCTTTGCCGATGAAGGCCACAGATGTATCTCGCCCGAGCAGCCAAATGCCGCTAGAAGGAGCCTGGAACACCACACCTCCAGGGATGGCGATTACGCTACGCCAATCGCTACATCCTACCGGAGTAGGTACGGGCGTAGCAGTGGTCAGATCGCTGCCCTGTCCCGTGTTCGATGGACCATCGCCGGCGATAAGCCAGATACCGGTATTGGAAAACACTACTAGATTGTCGTCAAGCTCACTCAGAGCTACGAGCTGGTCTTTCGTAAATTGTAACGTTAGCCCTTCGTTAAAATACGGTGCCTCCGCTGTATTGAACGTAGTCGAGTACCAGATCACCAGCCCACTATCGTCAATCAGCCAAAGGCGATCCTTGTGTCGGATGATGCACTGTGACGACGGAGGGCAGACGGAATCTAAGATTCCGCCCGTCGTGTACAGCACCGTATTTGTAGATATCCCTAGCGTTGACCCTGATGTATTATCCGGTGCCGTGTCAAGTAGGGTAAACGGAGTACCTGGCGTTGCTACGACGAAGGAATCAAAGTAATAGGTCGTTCCGTTGACTAGCGTTCGATAGACTTCCAGCACGGGAGTTCGGCCCGCTATTCTATGCTGAGTGTATATCAATTCAGGTATTATAAGCTCTACTAGATTCGTAGTTCCCTCACCTGTAGTAATGCTCCCCGTCCATACAGCCGAGCGGTGAATCAACCCGGAACCGTCTAGCCACGCCCAGCACAACGCATAGCCATAGGTTCCGCTGCCTAGGTGTCCTCCCAGTGTCGACGTCGAAAGCTGAATGCCGCTCGGCCATTGCAGAAACCCTAGCTCTTGGACTGAATCTCCATCATAGAGCGACGTCATGCCCCCCGAAATGAATGTCTCTCCCGACCCTTCACAGTGCTGCCATGACGTCTCACCACTAAAGTCTATATCTAATAGTTGAACATTGACGGCCGGTGCTAGTGCGGATGTCACTGCCTGTCCGACCTGCGGAGTAAGGTTGAACTCCTCGTTAGCGTTGACTGCAATAATGGTACGAACAGTTGAACCAGTGACGACTACGTTGATCGGTTTAGCGTCATTCGAAGGAATATTATACCCGAAGCCTAAGTTTGACTGTCGAGGTGAGATCACAGCAATCGTCCGTAAGCCGAACGATGCCATAGATGGTGTTATCTCTACGACATAGTATGAACTGGATATTGGTGCAGCGTTATATTGAAGCTCCTGCCACATTTCCACTACGATAAACACACGTGATGTATCCCCACACGTCATCTTGAAAGGCCTGGAAATAGATCCGGCTAACGAGCCAGCGGTGCTCTCGCTATACGACGAAGATGACAACACAAACGGACGGGTATCGCCTGGTACAAGAAAGATTGAGTTCTTAGTAGATATTAGAGCAGAATTGATAGCTAAGGGTAATATACCAACATATCCATATTCGTCTGTTGCTGCAGCTGCCACTGGACCAGGTGTTCCCGGCGTCCATGAAGGCAGGTCGATTGATACAACATAAACTGCGTACGTGTTTATAGGCCCCAACTTCAGCGTCCACGTAGCCCATGCCTGCCCTATCGTCGCGTCATGTGCTACGGAGAGTGAATACGCAACATGCGTTAGATCATCCGTAGCAACGGTAAATGACGCGCTGACGGTTAAGGACGGTAAGGCTTCGAATCTAAGAAAGCGAATAGGATGGTTAGGGACGCCATGTTGCTGATAGGCTAGAAGGATGCCTGAGCCGTCACTATACGCCACAGCATCCATGGTCGGCAAGCTTACCGACACATCCGAGGCTAGTGTGACGGGTGAATACCACGTCATTGTGGGGAGGTTAAGAACCTGACCATGCAGTTTCGCAGATGAATCAGTCCAAAAGAGATATGCAAACATGCCGATCGCTAGAATGACCGGAAGAGAGTTGGAGACTCCCGTGTCGGCAGAGTCTGTTTGCTGCATTGCTTGTCCAATGTTGGCACCTGTTGCAACGTCAAAGGCTTGTACGAAGACATCTCCCGCAGTCCTCCCTGGTTGCGAATTGGAAGTCCTGTACGCAACGAGTCGAACACCGTTGGATTCGGCAATGGAAAAACCCGTCAGTTCTGACGCCGATGTGTCGCTAGGTAGACTCTGACCAGGCGCAGAGAAGAGTTCAGTCCGAGAAGCAACGCAGGGACTGACGTTGCTCATCTTCGACCAAAGTTGAATGCCGCTAGCGTATGAGAAGAGTGAGTCACCATCAATGCTGGTGATCTCTCCTCCTCTCGTGACCAGTCTCTTCGGAGAAGACATGGTCGGATCGCCTGTGCGCTGCTTGCTAGACAAGGTCTGCAATCCGAGACGCTTCTCTAGGCTACCGTCGTGCGTGAAAACGCAATTCACGGCGTCGAGAAGCCTGCTCGTAGGATCGACATACTCCGCGGCTGTTTTTTCGTCGAGCCCCCCCGCGAAGGAGTATTGCAACGTCTGAACTGGCATTAGATATAGATCCAGATGTCTGCGGTGCAATCCAAGGTGGCGCCAAGGACAAGAAACTGAGCGTCCGTATGTTCAGGTATTCGAACGAAAGAGGCAGCGTTACCTATAATGTTCAGCACGAAATAGCCTCGCGGTGTGGAACCGAGATTGTGATAGACCGGCGTCAGAGTGTTTGCAACGAATGTAACCCCCTCGATCAAGTTACCATCTGCGAAGGGATTGCCCTTAGCGATCGACAGTGCCGTATTGACCTTGTCTTGAATCGCATTAAGCCTTCTATCGTCGAAGTGCTCTCGAGATAAGGCAGGGCCAGTTTGGCGAATGCTTGCCTGAGGAACGGAACGCCCTGCCGCCGCCAGTGATGAGAACCTACTGACACCTGAAGGCTGGATACGAACGGGTACGCGCGGCATACCTAATCCATTCCCCAGCCGTCTCCTGGCTCTTGACGGTTCTCTATTACGTTCACCGTCTCGGGCTCGCCTGCGGTGCGCATCGGGCCCATGGCGGCGATCCGAAGCTTCATTTTCTCTTTGCGCTGCTCTAGGTACTGAGCCTTCTCTAGCTCATTCGACTTGATCAAGAGCTTCGTTGCAGCGTCTAAGACGGCTATTTCGCTCCAGCCATTGACGTCGTCATACTGATCAATGAGGTTGACGAGGGTCGGACATGTAGGACAATAATTCAGATCGATCTTGAAACCTGCACTAGGTGCCGAGCGGAATGCGATGCTAGCGCGTACTCCCGAGCCTTGGAGTTGGTAGTACACCGGGTAGGCTGCGCTCCAGCCGAAAGGAACCGTGCGCAGCATGTTGCGCTGATTCTCGTAGAAGCGCTTGGCGCTAATCGGGTAATTACCTCCTAGCCAAACGTCCACCGAAATCAACGAAAGAAAGTCCCCCGGCAACGGGTAATTTAGGGTGCCCTGCTGAGTAAAGAATGTGAACGTTCGACGGAAGTAGTTCTCTCCTACGTTGATTCGTAGAAGATCGTAAACTTCCGTGGCAAGGGACGAGTTTAGTAGGTCCGTGATTTCTGCAGCCGTGCAGAACTTGTTGCCTGCGTTGGTATAGTCGATTGAGCCCTCTTTGCTCGCCCGCTGCAACGTCCTATTTATTAGCGTTTGAAGGCTGACGAATGAGGCCATGATTCCACATTCGTCAGCCTTATGAAAGAGGGTTAGTGTTAGTTAGACCGAACGGTTTTTAATCATAACCGACACAATGGAGGTGTCGGACGATCCGTTCTTCGTCTGTCCCGAGGCTACGGCGTCAACTGCGAGCGTTGCAGTGCCGACATATCCCGGAGTAGGAGCCGCGATAATACCGTACCCAACAGTGTTTGTATTCGTTCCGCCGACGGCTGCGAGAGAGAAGAAGAAACCTGACGCCGTAGCAGAGCGGATCGGAACCGTGGCCAGGGTAGCTGTAGAGCTTGCGAGCGTGACCTGTGTCACGACCGTATCTGGGTAGAACGTGGGATCGTCGGTGCCAATGACCTTTCCAGCCACGGCCCACGACGTCCACGTAGTACCGCCGAAGAGAGTTCCTTCCGGCCCGACCTTGATCTGTGCCATTAAGGGCATAACCGCACCCGTCGCCCACCACGAAGGACGAACGAGAACCCACTTCGCGCTGGCTCCTCCAAGGGACTGAATTACCCACGGGCCTGTGTCGGCCGCGGTGATTGAGTGACTATTGAGCGATCCGCCTTGCAAAAGCACCGTGTCACCGACGGCTAGCGTCGAAACGCCGTCCATCGTGCCGAACGCGGCGTTAGCTGAAGCGGTCAACTTACTGGTTCCGGTGCCTGCATAGGTTCCGGAAATGGTCGTCATAACAGCGCGGACATACATCGGCAAGGCGCCCGCCGATTGGACGTTGTTCGCATACTGACCTGTGATACTAGCTCCAGCTCCTAGCTTCAGCTGGACACCGGGATTCAACGGCGCCGTGGTGTTGACATAGAAAGTACCAGCAGGGACGAAGAGGGCAACGCCGCTGCCTGAGAGGGCTGCGAACGCTGTAATGAACGCGGCCGAATCATCGGTCGTTCCGTTACCTGTTGCCCCAAACTCCATGATGGACACGGAGTCAGGGTAATTGATATAGGCCACGGGCACGGCGCCTGTGGGGTGAATGACAATGCTACCGGGGATAGCACCTACCGTGGTCGTAGCCATTAAGAATTCTCCTCTTCGTCGTCAGCGCCTTCATCTTCATTCGCACAGAGATCATGAAATGTGCTCATAGCCTCTACAACGCCCTGAGCATCCTTCGCGTGTAATGCCTCGATGAGTGCATCGGCCGCGTCCATCTTGGCTTGTTCAGCGTCTCCGCCCTCGTCTTCTCCGTCATCCTCGTGTCCCTTGTGGGAACCTAGGATGATGGCTAGATCAGGGCCCTTCTTAAGGGAATTTGCGAGCCCCTTCATGTCATCTTCCCCCAGCTAGAGCGCTGTATGCGAAGACGAATGCGGATCTTGCGACCAGTAGCCATGTCCGCAGCACTGCCTGTCGTTTCAATATTTAGCTGAAACGCTAATGGCGTCGTTGTAGCTTCGTTCGAGATAGGTCCGATCGTGCCCCCGGAGTAGTCCGGAGTTGACGTATCGTCGACGCTAACAACATGCGAGATGACGGCTTGTACAGGAACCGTGAGATTAACGGTGTAGATTCCGGCCGAGGTGCGGGTAATGGCACCGACCATCGCACTAGGGCAGCCACCACCAAACGTAGGTGCTGCACCTGTGGCGCCGACTAGATAGAAGGAAATCTCTTCTGGTGCGACGCCATAGGTTTTGAGAGAGGCATTCTGATATACTGTTGCCATTGAAGCCCCTATTAGAACGTTCCGTGACCGTTGTATCCTGGGCTCTTGCAGCCAAGGAACGCGCGGGACACGATACGAGATTGCATGACGTCGTCTGTATAGCTAGGGAGCCACATCTGTCCGATCCAGTTATTGACCGGCCGGCAGATCTTGCCGTTCGAGTACAGCTTCCAGCTATTCATCGTTAGTACGAAGAAGTGGCCAGTGGGGCAGTACGCGTCCGAAACAATCTCCATCTTGCCTTTCGGAGTGATGAAGGTTAGGGCCTCAAATTGCAGATTCGGCCTAGAAAAGGCCGGTGCAGAGGCGCGATCAAAGATAACCTTCGCCGATTGCTGCTTCGCGATCTGGACGAAGTCCAGAGGCGAGACATAGCAACGATCTGGTTTCCCACCGTACTGACAAACCATCGCTACAAGCTGAGCGATCGTATCCTCGTACGCCGCGCCGTTACCTGCATAGCGCCAGCCTGCGAGACCTACAGTGTTCTTCGTTCGATCCTGACCAAAGAACGCCGTCGAAGTGATCGTAGTACCCGGCTGGGGAATCCAGCCCGCATAGCCCGTGAAGATGGAGTTATAGTCACCAATCATGAACAAGTAGTCAGATGCCGCTATGGCGCTGATACCCGAATTCCAGTTACCGCTTGCTGTCAAGGTACCCGCAATCGGGTCAACTCCAACAATCGTAACAGAGCCAGAGCGAACGCCAGCGCCGCCAGTACCGTCGTCAGAAGAAGCCTGGATCACCATGCCGGGCCAGAACTTCAATGCCGACTGTGCATCTGCGAGGGTAATCGTCGCAGTACTAACAGATGACGTGCTGCTCAGCTGTGCACGAGAGCCGCCACCATTTCCGAACATTGAATTCGCCAGCGAGTCGTACGCAGCTAGATAACCACCGTCCAAGGTCTCGCTCGCAAGCTTGACCATTGAATCGGAGCCGCCCCTCTGCGCAGCGTCTAACGCCTGGCCGCCGACCTGCATAACGGCAAAGTCGTTATAAAGGTTAGGGATATTGAACTTGCCGTATTGATCCGGCGATCCATTGGCCAGCGCCAAAGGCACCGTGACGGCGCGGGTCGACATGACCGCGTACTTGATTGCGATGTTAAACGCATCGCCGCCAGCGTCCTCTTCTTTGGGGACATCAGCTACGGCGGGATGGTCCTTGACGAATTCGGTTTCGACTTCGTCAGTTTCGTATCGTTGCTTGAGAATATTGGATGCGGCGTTGAAATCTAATACTT
>Ga0307477_10003915_pt1 | contig 10933 bp, 9 predicted proteins | sample atmos_gasesECM2C_FD_203316 | JGI IMG/M metagenome (GOLD analysis project Ga0307477, IMG submission 203316) | Hardwood forest soil microbial communities from Morgan-Monroe State Forest, Indiana, United States - atmos_gasesECM2C_515 | ecosystem: Environmental > Terrestrial > Soil > Temperate... | reverse complement strand
CGGGATCTGGGCGGTCCGCACGACGCCCCTCGATGCGCTCCCGGACCTCTCAGACGTGCAGGTCATCATCCAGACCAACTTTAGCGAGCAGGCGCCACAGATCGTCGAAGACCAGGTGACGTACCCGATCACCTCCGAGATGCTCAAGGTGCCCGGAGCCCGGGTGGTGCGGGGATTCTCGTTCTTTGGGCTGTCGCTCGTCTACGTGCTGTTCGAGGACGGCACGGACCTCTACTGGGCGCGCTCGCGCGTCCTCGAGTACATGAACGGCCTTCGCGGCCGTCTCCCGGCAGGCGTCGAACCGACGCTCGGCCCCGACGCGACCGGCGTCGGCTGGGTGTACGAATACGCCCTCGAGAGTGACTCGCTCGACCTCGCCCAGCTCCGCACGGTCCAGGACTGGTACATCCGCTACGAGCTCACGGCCATCCCCGGCGTCTCGGAGGTCGCGAGTCTCGGCGGCTACGTGAAGCAGTACCAGGTGGACGTGGACCCTGAACGCCTCCGCGCCTTCGGCATCCCGGTGACGCGCGTCGTCGAGGCCGTCGGATCGCGTAACGCGGATGTGGGCGCCGACGTCATCGAAATGGGAGGCCGCGAGTACATGATCCGCGGGCTGGGCTATCTCGGCTCCGAAGCCGAGATCCGTAACCTCGCCGTGGGCGCGGCCATGGACGGCACGCCCATTCGCGTCGGCGACGTAGCGAATGTCCACGTGGGACCCGCCCCGCGCCGCGGCACTGCGGATCTCGACGGCCGCGGGGAGGTGGTCGGCGGCATCGTGGTCATGCGATTCGGCAGCGACGCTCTCACGACGATCGATGCGGTCAAGGCGCGGATCCGCGAGATCCAGAGCAGTCTGCCCCATGGGGTGCGGATCGTGCCGGTCTACGACCGCTCGGACCTCATCCACCGCGCCATCGCCAACCTCAACGGTAAACTGATCGAGGAATCGCTCATCGTTGCCGCGGTCGCCGTGCTCTTCCTACTGCACTTGCGGTCGGCCGTCGTCGCGATCGTGACCCTGCCGCTCGGCATCCTCATCTCCTTCATCGTCATGCGCTGGATTGGCGTGAGCGCGAACATCATGAGCCTCGGGGGGATCGCGATCGCCATCGGGGCGATGGTGGACGCCGCGATTGTGATGATCGAGAACATGCACAAGCACCTGGAGCGCGAGGGGGCGTCGGCGCGCTCCATCTGGGACATCGTCCAGGAAAGCGCGGTCCAGGTCGGCCCGCCGCTCTTCGTCTCGCTCCTCATCATCACCGTGTCGTTCCTGCCGGTGTTCTCGCTCGAGCAAGAGGAGGGGCGCCTGTTCAAGCCGCTCGCGTACACCAAGACCTTCGCGATGGCCGGCGCGGCTCTGCTTTCGATCACGCTCGTGCCGGTGTTGATGGGATACCTCGTGCGCGGGAAGACCCGCCCGCAGCAGGCGAACCCCGTCAATCGCGCCCTGATGCGCGCGTACCGCCCGGTGATCACCGCGGTGCTCGAGTATCCGTGGCGCGTTGTTGTGGGCGCGGGCGTGCTCGTGGCGCTCACGGTCTTGCCGTGGAGTCAGCTTGGCAGCGAGTTCATGCCGCCCCTCAATGAGGGGTCCCTCTTGTTCATGCCCACCACGGTCCCGGGGGTCTCGATCGCCCAGGCCCACGCCATCCTACGCTACCAGGACAGCGTGTTAGCGGCCTTTCCTGAGGTCGCTTCCGTTTTCGGCAAAGCGGGACGGGCGAACACCGCGACCGATCCGGCGCAGCTCGAAATGGACGAAACTACCGTCGTCCTCAAGCCGGAGTCACAGTGGCGCTCGGGCGAGTCCTACACGAAGCTCGAGAGTGCCATGGACCGGGCCGTGCGGCTTCCGGGCGTGACCAATACCTGGACCATGCCGATCCGGGGCAGGATCGACATGCTGTCAACGGGCGTCCGCACGCCCGTGGGCATCAAGGTGTACGGACCGAACCTCGACACCCTGCAGCAGATCGGGATCGCGCTCGAACGCATTCTGCAAGACGTGCCGGGGACTCGGAACGTCTCCGCGGAGCGCAACGTGTCCGGGTACTACGTCGACATCAAGGTCGACCGCCTGAAGGCGGCCCGGTTCGGCTTGAACGTGGGCGACGTCGACGATGCCATCATGGCGACGGCAGGCGGCGTTACGGCGGCTGTCACGGTTGAGGGACGCGAACGCTATGACGTGAGCGTGCGGTACCCGCGCGAGTTGCGCGACGACGTCGAGAAGCTCCGCGAGATCGTGATCCCCGCAATGGGCGGGAGCGGGCCGAGTGCCGCCGGGATGTCGGGCGCTACCCAGATGCCCCGCAGCGCTTCCATGCCGAGCGTCCAGATCCCGCTCGGGCAGATCGCGGACGTGGCGGTCGTCCAGGGGCCGATGGCCGTGAAGACGGAGAACGCCTTTCCCCTGACGACCGTTTTTGTCGACATCACCCGCAGCGACGTAGGGAGTTACGTGCGAGACGCGCAACGCGCCGTCGCCAGCCACCTGACGCTCCCGACGGGGTACCGGCTGACGTGGAGCGGGCAGTTCGAGGCCATTCAGCGCGTTCGCGAGAAGCTGAAGCTCGTCGTTCCGGTCACGCTCGGCATCATCTTCGTGCTTCTCTATCTCAACTTCCGGGGGGTCGCCGAGTCCTTGATCGTGATGCTGGCCCTGCCGTTCGCTCTCGTGGGTGGCGTGTGGTCGATCTGGGCTCTCGGCTACAACACCAGCGTGGCCGTGTGGGTGGGCTTCATCGCTCTCGCGGGGGTGGCGTCGGAGACCGGGGTGGTGATGCTCATCTATCTCGACGAGGCCTATCACCGGCATCGTGAGGCCGGAAAGCTCAGAACGGCGGCGGATCTGGCCGAGGCGGTCCGCGAGGGTGCGATTGAGCGGCTGCGGCCGGTCATGATGACTGTGGCGGCGATCATCGCGGGGCTTGCCCCAATCTTGTGGGGCGGCGGCACGGGCGCCGATATGATGAAGCGGATCGCGGCGCCGATGGTGGGAGGCATGGTCACGGCGACGGCGCTCACGCTGGGTGTGATCCCGGCAATCTATTACCTGTGGCGCACGTCGCAGTTGGGGCGGGAGGCCCCGGGGCGGGGTGGGTCACCGCCCAGTGGCGCATGATTCGACGCGGATCCTCGGTGAGTCGGGGCGAGGCTGGCGGCGACAGCTAGAGGTCCGCCCGCTCAATCAAGGTGTTGCGAGGTATCGCTACGGTCGTGCAAGCGACCGGGAAGCTATGGCGCTGGGGCGTAGGCGCGTCACGCGACAGAGGAGGGTGTAGAGGGCGTCACCCGCGCGGGTGTCTGCCGCCCCCTACTCGGGACATCCTTCAATCCGCGCCACGGCAGCGCGAGCGCGCTATTGCGTAGCGGCCCCGTAGCTCAGGCGCGAAGACGTTGCATAAAAGTCCCGGTACGCCACCATAGCTCGCAACACGCCTTGATCGACGAGATGGGCCATAAATGCGGGCAGGTCGCCGAGTTTGGCTTTGATGGCCGCCGCCGCCTCCGGCTTCTCAGTCGGCTTGAGCCCGCGATAATGGTCCGTCAGGCCCGCCTCGAGTGCCTCCACTACCCATGGCTTCGTCTCCGTCGTGGCCTTGGTCACGATCACGCCGCGCACCGTGTGGTCCTCGCTGAAGCCGACGGCCACCTCGATCGGGCCGTGCGGCGTGTCCACCCGAATGAACTCGAGCGCGCCGACGTCCTTCCCGCCGTTTTTGCCAACGTAAAACGTCAACTCGTCATCCGGCGGGGACCAGTCCTCCGCGTCCTTCCCCAACCGGTCCACGTCCCCTTTGCTCAGATGGACATCCCGCATGAAGAATTGGTCGGCGCTGGGCAGCAGCTGTCTCACGGCGTCGGGCCGCTTCACGAGAATGACGGTCGGCGTAATATGGAGGAGCGTCGCCGCGAGCGCGCTCGCAAAGAGTTGTTTCATCGGATGTCTCCTTGTTTTTCCGGCCACCACATGTGCCACATCGCCAATGCGGTGACGACGGTGAAGTCAAAGGCCATGATGTAGCCCCCGAGCAGAGTGAGGGCCGCGAGCTTGCCCGAGATGAGTTTCGTGGCCCACATCCCAGCGAAGTTGACCCACGGGGCCGCGAACAAGAGGGTGATCAGCGCAAAGGCGTCTCTGCGCTTGAGGTCCATCCCCAGCACGATGATCGACAACGCGGTCGCAATGAGCCCGTACATCGGCATGTGCACGTGAGTGTCTTGCACGAGGAGTTTCTCATCCACCGTATAGGCTTCGGCGCCCATCTCCTCCGCGCTCATCGCGTGCTCAGTCACGGTCGTGCTCTCGGGCTGCATCGTCATGGCCGCCATGTTCATCTCGGGTGACGCATACGTGACCGCGATCGCGTGGGGCGTAAACCCCGCGTAGAGGCCCACCATCCAGCTGCCAAACAGATACGTCACGCCGAAGGTGGCGAGTAAACAGGTAACGAGCCATTTGACCCGAGCGTCCGCGTGTCGAAGATCGTAAAGCATGATGCCCCCTTTGGGCTAAAACATGAAACACACCTGAATGATGCCTTGGGTGTCGCGCATCTCGACGCCACCCGTGGCGTTCGCGAAGAACGGCACTGAGGAGTAACTGACCCGGACGCCCGTCCGTACCCAGACCTGTGGGATGTGGAAGGTCGTGTGCTCGATGTTCGTAATCATGCGGGCTTGCCCAGTCCCCTCGAACCACATGGGCCCGAGGACGATCGAGCTGAGCACCTGCGGCACGCCCGTCACGACGCCCTTCGAGTCGTCGAGATGATCGTACATGGCGGAGATCGCCCACCGATGACCGAGCTGCAGGAACCCCGTCAACGTCCCGCCTGCCCACCGGTCGCTCGTGCCTGCTCCGTTGGCCTGCCCTCCAAGGTTAAGCTCGGCCGCGACGACGGCCGGTCCGCGCTGAAACGTGATGTCGGCGGTCGCGAGGGACCGCTGGAAGGCGTCCGTGGAGTCGGTTTGTGGTCCGTAGATCCCGGTGATGCCGAGGGTCATGCCGTCGAACGGGAGCCACTCTAGGCGGAGGAAGCCCGTCTTGCCGTTGTTGATGCCTTGCTCGGTGTCCCAGGCGTCAGCGACGGCGGCGACGAATTGCAAGTTGCTCACCGGCGTGAAGCGGACGATCGCCCCCGTGAGGGCCGACGGGCGCGCGTACTGGAAGTTGAACGAGTGGAGGGGAACAAAGTTCAGCGGCTCATCGTCCGCCTCGACGCCGTTCGGGGCCGGGAGACGACCGAACTCGAAGCTCCAGCTTGGCAGCGTGTGTGGGGTCCAAATCACGTAGAGGTGATCGATGTCGATGCCCACCGAGCTCGTCACGCCCGGAGAGAGTGTCGTCGTCAGTTGTCCGTAGAAGTACACGTCCCCACTGGCCTGCTCGTACAGCGTGAGTGCGATCTTGTCACCCGAGAACCAGTTGTTGGGGCCTTGAGGTCCGAGGCGGTCGTAGTTCGCGCTCGCGACCGCGTACCCGGCGACCGCGACCGACGGCGCGTCCTCGAGGATCACCGGGGTTCCCTGGGCGGCGGCCACGCTGGCCGTGATCCCGACGAGCATGGCACACAACGGCATGCAACGCATGAGTCCCTCCCGAACGGTTGTAGGTTGAGACGTTTCGCGCTCTTGAGACGCTACGTGCTCAGCCTACGCGACGATCGGGGGAGGAGTCTGGGGAGCGACGCTCCAGGAGCGGGAGCTAGGGAGGGGGAACGACGGAGCGAATCGGACCGTCGGCTCTACCGTGACGGTCGGGAAATGCAGCATCGGCAAGACGACCGACAGGCTTTGGTCGAAGCCGCCCGCCATTTGGCTACAGAAACAAGGGCCGCGGTGGTTGGGCATCGGCGCGCCGTGCGTCGGCTGGCCCGCCGGCATCGACATCCCGGGGTGTTGGCAAACGACCGCCGCACGCAGGAGCTCACCACCGGGGCCGGCCGCTAGCCAGCAACCCGCGGCGAGCCAGAATAGCGCTCCAAAGGCGACGTGTCGAAATCGCATCGTCGCGAGATTACACCGCGTGGAGAGTGCTGTCAACAGCTATTCAGCGGAGTGGGGTTGGCGGGCCAACCGCAGTCGTTGACCCTTTTGTGCGAGAGGAGAAGGAGGCCGGGTGCTCCCGGGGAACCGCGGCTCGAGCGCAGGACCAGTGAACAGCCGCTCCACCAACCTGCCTCATCGGGCCACCCCGCCTAGCCGCGGGGGGTCCGTGCCGGGGGCGCACCGTTCGAGTGCCAGCGCTCGGAGGGCAATCCGGGCGCTAGCGACTCCGTCACACCACGATGCGCTCGCTTCGGCCCCCCAACCGATTAGTGCGAGACTTCCTTTGCCAAAGCCGGGCTCGCCGGCAACTGGGCGTGGCGCTGTGGTGTGGGTACCAGGATCGGCTGCCCGTTGCACGTGGTGCCGGGGGCGCACATGACCATGTCGGGCATCGTCTCGACGCAGCAACTGGTGCCGTGCCCGCACGCCGCGACGGCGAGGCCTACGCCGAGCACGACAACAAGGGTGAATACATTTGGCTTCATAACCGCTCCCTTCCGAAATCTGCGAGTGATTGTGTACCATTACGTTACGCCAACAGAGCCCCGCGTGTCAACCGCGCCCGTAACCCCCGATCTTGCGGAGCCAGCCGGGGGGCACGTGCTTACGATGCCGGAGACGCTCGGTAGGGATGTTCCCGCGGGAATAACCCCACACCCCCGCGGAAATCACCTCACGCAGGTGTGCTCGAGACATTGAGGGGAGCTCCGTGTCCACCTGCGGGGGTATGGTTCGAAGGTGCCGTTCCGCCGCACCTCGCCGTCGCGGACCTGTGGGCCCGCTTGCTACAGGGCACGAGCGGCCTCGCCCACGCTGAGCAGTCCAGCGAATCCAGGGCCCGACGGACGCCCTAGGGGAGAACCCTGAGTGTGTAGCCGCCGAGAGGGCGTAGCAGGTACGTCGCGGCGGCGACCTGCACAACCGTCGCGGTGTAGGACCGCACCTGCCCCACGTCTGCGACGCCGATCGTCAGGATTGTTCCGGTCACGAGCGTCCCCGTCAGGACGAACCGGTTCGCGGTGGCGAGGGGGGGCTCGGAGAAGAGCCGCAGTCCGGCGGGGGGACTGGCGCTCGTGAGCGCAGCAGGCCCGCTGATGGTGATGAGAATGGCGCCGTCGGCGCCGCTGTTCGGCGTGGTCAAGCTCACCTGAAGGACGCCGGCTGTAGGCCCGGTGTCGACACAGGCAAATAGGACGCCAAGCGCCGCCAATAGCCGTACCCGTCTCACGGTCGCGCGCTCCCGCCCGTCACGAGCGGGCGCGTCGCACCAGCCGGCGCACCCGTCGCGTTGACCCATGCGAGGAAATCGCCCACGTCGAATTGCCCATTCTGGTTACCGAGAAAATCGAGATAGGCGAGGTCGGCCGCGGTGAGCGTGCCGGTGCCGTTCAACAGCTGAGCCACCACCGCCTGCGTCGAGAGCGTGCGGCCGAAGATCGCGGTGATCGTGTAGGGCCGCGGCATCGCGAGCGTAAGCGGTGTGGCCCCGGCCGAGGTGTCTCCCGCCCAGCCTGCGAAGCTGGACCCCGCGCTCGGCGATGCCGTCAGGGTGACCGAAGTCCCAGGCGGGAGGTAGGAGCCCGTTGTGTCTGTCGCCGGGCTCACCCCGATCGTGCCCTGGCCGCTCACGCTGAAGACGAGCCGGTTGGCGGGCGCCACCGTGGCGATGACCGTGTCTGCCGTTGTCCCCGCGGTATCCGTCTGCGTCCGCGCCTTGCTGTTCGACCAAGAGACGAACCGCTCCTGTGTGCGACCGCCGTTCGTGAGTTGCAGGCTGTCGATACTGAGCGTGTGGGTCGAGCCCGAGTCCACGAGACCCCGAAATACGTGATAGCTACCCGTGTCCACGTGGACGACCGCCGCCGTGTCGCTCGCGCGCACGAGTGTGAGGCCGCCGAAGCGGAGGCGGAAGGTGACGGGCAGGCTCGAACCAGCGAGCTGCCGAATCGAGTCCACGGCGTACCCGACGAACGAGCCATCCGAGTTCTTCAGCCCTGCGGGATTCGTGTTGTAGGAGAACGCGGCGTTTCCCGTGGCGCCGGGATACGGGTCGCCTGCATCGCCGCGGTTCCGACCGGCGTCAAGGTCGCCTCGTCCATCCGCCTGCTCGACCTCGAGGCCCTTGATCGGACCCGCGTTCACCGCGTTCCCGGCGGTGAACCCACTGTTCGCCATTTGAGTCGAGTCCACGTGGTAAATGAGCAATCCGCCGCCGCAGCCGGCCGGGGGCGCAGCGGGGGAGTACCAGATTCGGCAGTGCAAGGCGATCATCGCGCTGTCTGACTCGAGCGCCTGGCGGTTCTCCAGCAGGAAGTATTCGCCGCGGGGATTCGGGGACGTCGCGCGCACGTAGTATGTCGTATCCGACACCGGCGCGCCGCCGAAGGCGTAGTCGGCCTTGGTCGTCAGCGGGACGACAGTCACCCAACCGAGCTGGCTGAGCGACCACGCATCCATCCGGGAGGGACTGAGGGGCGAACTGTAATTGCCGCTCCCCATCAAGCTGTACTCACCCACTCCCTGGGAGGCCTCGAGGGGATTGGTGTCATAGAGATCGGGGAGGTCGAACCCGTGCCCGTGCTCGTGGGCAACGGTGCCCACGGGCATGATCTGGGTCGAGTCGCAAGCGTTCGAGCCACCCACCCCGCTCTCGATGATGTAGTCGACGATTTGCAAGGGCGTGTTACCCGGGCCGATCGAGTGCGTCGTGTACGGCGAGGCGAGATACGACCGGTGCGACCAGACGTGATTGTTTGCCACGGCGTTCGTGCCTGTCGGAAAGCCACCACAGGCTCCGTCCTTCGCCGGCTGAATGAACACGGCGAGATCGATCGTATCGCCGTGCGAGGTGAAGCGCGTCCAGTCAACGGTCGGGTCAAGCAACCCCAATGCCTCGCGCAGCCCGCCTTGCAGCGCGGCGAACGCCGCGCTACTGAAGATCCCGTTGCAGTTCGTCGTGCCGTACGGATTGGCGCTCTGGCACGTCGGACTCGTGCCCCCGGTATACGCCGCTTCATTCTGGCTCAGGGTGACGAAGCCGAAGCTCGTGCCGGTAATGGTCATAAACGGCGACGCCCCATCAATGCTCGAGAGCTGCTCGTAATAGCGTCGCACCGTGTAAGGACGGCCGTAGGGGGGAGTCGTTGCATACAGGACGCTGTCATAGGCGAGCGTGTCGCCAACGATCTCCGCGCCCGGTGTGTCTTGGAACTTGAACATGATGACCGGCTCGACGATCGGGCCCGACACGACCGTCGACGACAGAGTGGTGGGGCCAAGGGAGGGGGCATTGAGCGTGCCAAACTGTCGTGCGGCGAGCAACCGCGCGCGGGTGACTCGGACTTGGCGCGCCCGGGGTCGCCACACCCCATTCGGGCTGAAACCGAGCCACGGGAGCCGCGTGACTTCCCGCGGGACGCGACCCGCGAGCGGACCCTGGGCGAGCGCCGGGGCGCCCCGCCCCCCGATAACAGCGAGCAGGAAGAGCACCCTGTGTCCCACCGCGTGACCGCCCCTCAGCACGGATGCCTCCAGATCGGGACCCTCCCGGCATCCAACTTTAACGTTGGCAACGCACTGAGCGCTGTGCGGGCCCTCACACCGCGCCGCGGGGCGCGATGACGCCGACGCTGCAAGCCCCTGGCTTGTGCGAGACCCGGAGTCACCGAAGCTCGTACCGAACGATGCTAGCCCGTCACGAAGGTCGCCGCGGGGGCCGGTCACCCGACGTGCGCTACGATCGGTCCCGCCTTCGTCGCGCTCGATGGGAGGTCGCGCACGACCGCCGCCGCGGGCAACGGGAAGACGACGGGCGGGGCCATGTCCCCAATGGACGTTGGCCGAACGGCCTGGTGCGGCGCGAACGGACGCGCCTTTTAGAGCGCGAACCGCCGCAGGAACGAGAGCTGCTGAGAAAGCCAGGTCATGCGATCGAAAAACACAAGGAGGCCAACGCCCACCAGCAAGACACCCCCCGCCATCTCGACGGCGCGCAGATACCGTCGGAAGCGGGCCGTGAATCCCATCACGTAGTGGACGCCCACCGCGGCAGCGACAAACGGCAAGCCCAGTCCGAGGGAATAGACCGCCAGCAACCCGATCCCCTGTGGCACCGTCTGTCGGGTCGCGGCCATCGTGAGCACGGCCCCGAGGATCGGACCGATACAGGGCGTCCACCCAAAGGCGAACGCCATGCCCACGGCAAAGGAGCCGATCAGTGTGCGCGGCGCGGTCTGGGCGTGAAGCCGCTTCTCCCGGTAGAGCAGCGGGATCCGGAGGAGACCGAGGATGTGGAGCCCAAAGAGGATGATCACGACGCCCGCGATTCTCGAGAAGACGGCCGCGCGGCCCGTCAGAAACTGACCCACCGCTGTGGCAGACGCGCCCAGCACCACAAAGACGGTGGCGAAGCCCAGCACGAAGGCCGAGGCATTCGCAGTGACCGTGCGCACCAGCGCCGCGCGCCGCGCCGGGTCGTTGTGCTCCCCCGACAGGTCGGCATACGACATGCCGGACACGAACGAGAGATACCCGGGCACGAGCGGAAGGACGCAGGGCGAGAGAAACGAAACCACGCCAGCCGCGGCGGCCGCGAACAACGAAACGCTATCCACGGAGCACGTCGCGTACCGCCCGCTTCACCACGCCGCTGGTGGGGTCGAATTCGCCAATCCAGCGTCGGGCGATTTTGCCCCGCCGATCGATGAGAAACGTCTCCGGCACGCCAAGGGTCCGGAACGCGCGCGAGACCCGCTTGTCGGGGTCGCGCGCGACGGTGAACTGGATGCCGTGGGTCGCGATGAACTCTCGCACCGCGGCGTCGGATCCTGCCTCGTCCACGCTGACGGCGATCACCCTCAGGCCGCTGTCG
>Ga0307477_10003913_pt1 | contig 10933 bp, 8 predicted proteins | sample atmos_gasesECM2C_FD_203316 | JGI IMG/M metagenome (GOLD analysis project Ga0307477, IMG submission 203316) | Hardwood forest soil microbial communities from Morgan-Monroe State Forest, Indiana, United States - atmos_gasesECM2C_515 | ecosystem: Environmental > Terrestrial > Soil > Temperate... | reverse complement strand
CCTGGCACGTCTCCGTTCGCTACAACGGCTACCTTGGACCATCCGCATGTTCTTTCTTACGCCAGATACGCAGTATGCCGCTGCCTAAACCGCAATCTATGTATACCTACTTATGATCGGCTTAATACAAGGGACGGGGCAGGTAGCGTTTTTCACACGCATTCAACTCATCCGCGCCGGCATCGACCTTATGAACACGGCCTACAACTATCTTGACCTCACGCCAAAGGGCCGGGATGAGCGTGGTCGCGGACAATTCTGGGGTCCGGGGCAACAACGAGTGCGAAGATTGAGGATAGCGGGCGCAATCCGCAAATTATTCCGGGCCAGAACCCTAGTGTTGTATCAGAAGCGACCGCAGAGGAGAAATCAGTAGCCTCATCAGAATCTGCGGCGGTTGCTTTTGATACAACACTAGTTAGGGCTTCTGGGAAGTTGAACCTGTGGGCATCTAGAATTTGGAGAAATTGTCACAGGCGTGTTGTTGTCCCATTGACTGCATATGTCGAATCCTTTAGGCGTTCGTGCCACGCTTCACCGCACACCGTCACAGTCTAGCGGCAGTTCTTCTTTGGCGGAGGCGCGGCTATGGCGAACCAAAGTTAACCCACACGACGAAACCACTGCTCACAGGTTCAAGAGTCTGTTTGGAATTCGTAACACAGTGCCAAAGAACCTTCTAATGGCGGACTACATCCGCGATCTAACCGCATGAACGATCCCCGTAGGCCGCTCCACGTTCTAACGCTGACGCCGTTTTATCCCTCGCGTAACGACGATGCGAGTGGCCGTTTTGTCTCCGAACCGCTCGCATGGCTCGCCAAAGTCGGTGTCCACAATACGGTATTTGCCGTGCAACCGCTGTGTCGCGGAAGACATCGAGCCAACGATTCTGCGGTTTCGGCTGTTTGGCTTCGTCACTTCGCGTTGCCTGGAGCCTTCGGGATTCCCATTGCTGGTGTTTTCGTCTTCGCCCGCATCGTGGGGAGAGTACGTGCACTGCATGGCTTGGAGCCCATTGACCTGATCCATGCGCATGCCTCATTGCCATGCGGCCACGCGGCAATGCTGCTCAGCCAGGAACTGGGCATCCCATACGTCCTGTCGGTCAACGGCTTCGACGTCTTTTCTCCGGAGCAGGTCACAGGTCGCGCCTTAGCATGGTGCCGCCGCATATCCCGGCGTGTGTACGCCTCCTCCCGTCGCGTAATCTGTGCGAGTGAAAGTGTCCGAGCACAGGTGTTAGAAGGAATCGGCTCGCGTTGCCGGACTTCAGTGGTCTATAACGGCGTGGATCCCGAGTTGTTTTCCCCTGGCGGTGAGCCGTCTTCCGTTTCGCTCGTCATCCTCAGCGGTGGGACCCTGCTTTCAATCGAGGGACAGGAAACCCTAGTGCGCGCGGCGTCTTCGCTCATTTCGGAGTTTCCCTCTCTGCGCTGGGAATTCATCAGCCACGGACTAGAACATTCTCGCCTGCACAATTTGGCTCAGCAACTTGGCGTCGACGAACGCGTGCGCTTTCTCCGAGGCCAATCTCGCCAACAAATTGCCGAAGCTATGCGGCGATGTTCGGTGTTCGCGCTGTCTAGCCGCAGCGGAGGTTTGGGAGACGTTTATCTGGAGGCGATGTCGGCGGGCAAACCGGTCATCGGTTACCGTGGCCAGGGCATCGCCGAGATCATCCAGCACGGCTCGAATGGCTTTCTCGTAGGACCGGACAACGAGACGGAACTGATCCTGGCCATTGCTATGCTTCTGCGCGATGAACCGTACCGCCGCAGACTTGGGATGGCGGCGCGCGACACGATTTTGGGTGGGCTCACGCTGGAGCATCAGGCGGAAAGTCTGGGTCGGATTTATAGGGAGTCCGTTGCGTGAGCCGCCTTAGATCGCTGTGTGCCCAGCGCTCTGCGACGTATCAGGGGCAAACCTTCGACCACAGTCCCGAGGGACACCGTATGGGCTTGGATCGGCGATGAGGAGTAGCCTTCTGAGCGTACCTTCTGGCATGCCAACAGTTTCCCACAGGTCGGCTCACCGCGTAGCCCTGTGGATTTCAGACTGCACCACTCCCAAATGTTCGCTTCTCTGGTCTAGAAGCATCAGCGCGTGACCGCAAGGCAGTAGGCCATGAGCGTGGAGCAGATTAACTCCCTGCCTGCGATTCAATTCTCTCAGTTGGCCGATGATGCGAGCAACACTCCACCGCAATTTGATTCCCATTCATTCTCGCAAAGACTAGGACCGGTCTCATAAACCCAGCAGACCGATCGCTGATTGTTCGCCTCCGGACATCTACGGCCAGCGGTGGACACCTTCGATGGACAAGGGTTCGACAGGGGCATTCCCTTGCCCTTTGGCATCAAGCGGTTACACTTTGTACTGGATTGCTAAACCGTCCGAAAACTGTCCTCTTCAGCCACCGCCAACTCAAACCATGATTGCTCGATGTACTGTCGCCGTCTCGGATGTACAATCCCTGCTGGTTCGAGAAGCAAGACCACCTCCAAATGCGAGGACGCCATGAAACAATTGATCTTCTGCGTTCTTCTTTTAACTCTCCTCTGGCAAGTTTCGTCCCCTTCCGCCGCAGACACCCCCGGCAACGCGGCAAAAATCGATAAGCTCATGTCGCAATATGCAGACTGCTGTTCATTCACCGGCACGGTCTTGGTCTCGGACCACGACAAGGTCATTTTTAAAAAGGGTTATGGCCTGGCCAATCGCGAGTGGAACATCCCCAACACGCCGGAGGTGAAGTTTCGCCTCGGCTCCATCACCAAGCAATTCACTTCTATGCTGATCATGCAGCAGGTGGCCAACGGCTCCATCAAGCTCGACGGCCATATTTCCGATTATCTCCCCTACTACCGCCAGGACACCGGTTCAAAAGTTACCATCAGCCAATTGCTCAGCCACATGTCCGGTATCCCCAGCTACACCGACGATCCCAAATTTTTTGCCGACGATTCGCGCAACTACTACGCCGTCGACGATTTCGTGAAAAAATTCTGCAGCGGCGACTTGCAGTTCGAGCCTGGCATGAAGTTCCACTACGACAATTCCGGATATTTCCTTCTCGGAGCGATTCTCGAGCATGTTACAGGAAAAACCTATGAAGCACTCTTGAAGGAACAAATTCTCGTCCCACTCGGAATGAAGGATTCCGGCTACGACCACTATGCCGATATCCTTCCCAAGCGCGCCTCGGGCTACCAACAGGAATTGGTCGGCGCTGTGAACGCCCCTTACCTAGATATGGCGCTGCCCTATGCCGCTGGCTCCCTCTATTCCACCGTCGAAGATCTCTATAAGTGGGACCAGGCTTTGTACACCGACAAACTTGTTCCTAACGCTCTCAAGCAGAAGCTCTTCACTCCGAATCTGGAAAACTACGGATACGGCTGGGACATTCGCGTCATTCCCGCCGATGAGCCGGGTGCTGGACAAAGCATGATCTCCCATGAAGGCGGTATTAACGGTTTCAACACCCTCGAGCAGCGCCTCGTCGGCAATCACGACCTCATAGTCATCTTCAACAACGCCCCGGGTGCGGACCTGGGCGAAATGGCCAAAGGTGTTCGCGCTATCCTCTATGGCCGAGAGCCGGCCACGCCGAAACGCTCACTCGTCCCCGATCTCGGCGAGACCGTAGTGAATCGTGGTGCCGATGCTGCCGTTGCTCGATACCGTGAACTCAAGCGCACCAATCTGAAGGCTTATAATTTCGACGAACGTGCCCTCAATCGACTCGGCTACATGCTCCTCGAAAAGGGCCGGAATGCCGACGCCATCGCGATCTTCAATCTGAATGTCGAAGAATTTCCCAAGTCAAGCAACGTCTATGACAGCTTGGCCGAGGCGTACGCGAAGGACGGTCAAAAACAACAGGCCATTGCCAACTATCGCAAATCCCTCGAGCTCGATCCCAAAAACCAGAACGCAGAGAACAAACTGAAAGAGCTCGAACAGAAATAGCGGAATACTGCTCTATCCGAGATGCCGAGCTCTATTCGCGAAATGTGCCCTCGCTGGCCGGAGCGCCGTTGCAGCAGCCATCGGAACAGCACAATTCACCTGTAGGGCAATAAACGGATGGACTCGCGCGGCAAGTAAAACCGGGAACGGCACAGATAAAAGCTGGCAGGTCAGGCCTATACGGTTGTGTGGGGCAGCAAGGAATGTTTGGCGGGCAGATGATCGCTATGGCGAGAATCAGAAATGCAAACCCAATCAGAACACCTGCGGCCCCCACTGACTTCGCACTACCGCTCCTGTGCTCGAAGTACCAGCCCCCCACTTTAAGCAGGAGTAATCCGGCACCTGTGACGCCGAACAACACCGCGATCAATGTCACTGCCATAAGGAGATTTTGTACGACAGGTCGGTCAGGAATGCCATACTCTTCGCAGGTTCGGGGCGGTCACCCGCCACTTGCCCGGTCAATGAGCGATGTTCATCAATTGAGAGATGGAACTGCGTCATTGGTTTAATCGTTAGTTACTCGTGAATCCCGATGTCGTGATTCCTTCTTCCATCAAGCCAATGTTGTCGACCATCCGAAGGCGACCATCCAGAATCTTGAACACCTCGTTTATCTGCATCCTGCGGTCGCTGTTGCCATAGTAGAGGATTGCATAGCCGATGACGATCCCGCGTTCCGAATCGACCAACCCAATGCGCACCTCGGTCGCTGGTCCCCAAGGCTTCGGCCCGAGATTGCTCTCATAGCAGCCGACGTCGCCGCTCTCCTCAACACCATTCCGGGGGTTGTGCGTAACGCGGTTGCCGCTGTGATATCGATCGCATCGTGGGTCGTAGTCGGCTTGAATGGGATTGTGGTCGGTCAATCCGTTGAAATAGGAAGTGATGATCCGCGTCAACTCTTCGCGCGTAGAACGCTCTTCCGGCGGCACGATGGTGTTGAAAATTGGATCGTATGGCACCAGGTTTTTAACGTTGACTCGGGGGCCGTCGTCAAAGTTGATTTCGACTTCCTTGATCTTGCTGTCTAAGACCTTGAGCCGTGTGCCGATGTAGACAGGTTTTCCGGCCGCCGTCTCCGCCGCCACATGCTCAATCACATTTCCTAAAATTGGGTCAGCGTACACCCCATCTGACATAATTTTCGTCACCCCAATCCATTTACTATCTCGGAGCGCGATGGCTTTGGTGTTCTCGCGTACGTTTGCATTGGCCGCGAGCGGGATCTTTTCGACGGTGCGTGCAAGCATGTTTGCGTTGAATTGCTTCGCTTGCTCAAGAAGGCAAGCACGGTCGCAAGTTGCTGCGGATGCCAAACTAGTTGACGCAAACAACGCGACGGTCATCACTGGAGAACGGGAGATCATCTTCAATGTTTTCAGCGTCATATTCGTTCCCCCGAAACATCTTACGCGAACAACTGTCGTTATCAGGCGTGGGTGTTGAAAAAGTCACTGAGATTAGCAGGTGAGAATTAGCGAAAGCATGGTAAGACCTCAACATGCTTTGGTGGATTTCCATTTTAGGAGGCCTGCTGATCATGATGGGGGCAACACGACCGCTCTGAAGCACTGTTCTAATACTTCTGTCTGGAAGATCAGATTCCTGAAAACCACCTGCTGCGGCTGATCGATAAAGCACATCAGCTTTGAGTTCGTACGGCTGCAACTGAAAGACAGCTACAGTGAGACGGGCCGCCCGTCCATCGATCCCGAACTTCTGCCGCGCTGGTATCGACCACCGATCCCGATTCCACCTACGCGACCAAGGGTGGGACTGAGCGTAATCCAATAGCTACCCATGAGCGTAGGAGCTCCGAAAGACGGGAGCCTTCCCGAAGATGAGATTGCGGACGGAACGATTTCGCACTATGTTACAGAAGCAATGCAGAAGGCGAACGTAACAAAGAGAGTCCCAATTTGCGGAGCAAGCCAATGCTCCAGGTCGCGATGTTTCAGCATTCCCACTGATGGTGTCCTGAGTGGTGTCCCAAAAGTGCCGAATGAGGTCACGTTGGGTAAGCTTTGGTGCGTCGAAGAAGACAATTGGTAAGAGTCTTGCGATAAGAGACAGCGGGGCCTTGCATCGCCCCGCCCCCTGTGACACCGCTGTGCGGGCAGGAGGCCGAACCTGAGATGAGCGATCTTCGTTACGCGCTGCGACAATTGCGCAAGAATCCAGGATTCACGGCCGTTGCCCTGCTGACGTTGGCGCTTGGGATTGGCGCAAACACCGCAATCTTCAGCCTGGTCGACGCCGTGATGCTGAAGATGCTGCCTGTCCGGCTGCCGGAGCAGCTCGTGTTGCTGAACTGGGTGTCGGAGAGCCAGCCCGGAACTATGCCGTGGTTCACGCACTCGCTAAGCGGCAACTACGGCCCGGACTCGACAGGACGCTTCACCAGCACTGCGTTCCCCTACCCTATATTCGAGGGCATTCGCGACAGAAATGAAGAATTCTCCGGCGTCATGGCTTTCGCCGACACCGACCGTCTGAATGTGAGCGTAAGCGGGCTGGCGGGTCTTGCAGACGGCCAGCTGGTGTCTGGCGACTTCTTTTCCACACTGGGCGTAGAGGCCATGATCGGTCGCGCGATCGCTCGAACGGACGATCGGGTAGGTGCGAGTCCCGTAGCGACGATCAGCCACAGCTTTTGGGTCAGTCGATTCGGAGGCGACCCACTTGTGGTGGGCAAAGCGATTACAGTGAACGGCGCCACGTTTACGATAGTGGGCGTAGCGCGCCCCGAATTCTTCGGCGTCGAGCCCGGCGTCCCGGTTGACATTTGGCTTCCTCTCCACGCGCAACCCCAAATCGATCCTGGATGGACGAAGTATGCAATCCCTGGTGAGGTTTCAAGGTTCACTGCGCCCGATGACTGGTGGGTCCTGATCATGGGACGGCTGAAGCCGGGCGTCAGCGAGCAGCGAGTGCGAGCGAAGCTGGATGTGCTGGTTCGACAAAACGTGGCGAGCATCGAACATCCCCCGCCGGCAAAGGGATCGACTGACATGACTCTCCAACCGCCCCGCGTCGAGTTGATGCCTGCCGGCAAGGGTCTTGATTCCTTGCGTGAACAGTTCTCTAATCCTCTGGCGGTTCTGATGGCGGTAGTCGGCCTCGTGCTTCTAATTGCCTGCGCCAACGTGGCTAATCTGTTGCTTTCGCGAGCCACATCCCGGCACAGGGAGATCGCAGTCCGATTGGCTCTTGGAGCTGGGCGCATGCGTTTGATCAACCAGATGCTCACGGAGAGTGTCCTGCTGGCGCTCGCCGGTGGCACTCTGGGTCTGGGACTCGCCTATTGGGCGAGCGCTATACTGCTGGCATTGATGTCGGGTGGCCGCAATCCCATTGTCCTCCATGTGACGCCCAATCTACGCGTGCTGACCTTTACTGGAGCCGTTTCCGTGCTCACCGGAGTTCTCTTCGGGCTGGCTCCTGCTTTACAAGGAACGCGGCTGGTTTTGACCCCAGGCCTCAAGGAAGGTTGGGGAAGCACTACCGGAGTCGGCAGCCATTCTCGACGGTTCGGACTGCAGCTCGGCAAAGTCCTGGCTATTTCACAGGTGGCAATCTCTTCATTGCTGCTTATCGGCGCCGGCTTGTTTATTCGAACCCTTACGAATCTCGAAAACGAAAACGTGGGGTTCGACCGCCGGAACCTGGTCCTGTTTGGCATCGATCCCACGAAAAGCGGTTACAAGGGCGAAAAGTTGGTGGCTTTCTACCAGGAGCTGCAGCGGCGGATCGAAGCTATTCCTGGGGTGAGTTCCGCAAGCCTGTCCCGCCACACCCTCGTCAGCGGCGGAGTCAGCATAGATGGCGTTGCCATTCAGGGATACACGCCAGAGAGCGGCGCCTCAAACAACGGTTCGATCGCTGTTCACGTGAATGATGTCGGTCCGGAATTCTTCGAGACCTTCGGGATACCCGTGGAAATGGGCCGAGTGATCGGGGATCGAGATACCGCAGCCGCCCCGAACGTCGGTGTCGTCAGCCGCGCCTTCGCTCGTCAGTATTTGAGCGGCACGAATCCGATCGGCCGACGATTCGGCTTCGGAGATCAACGGTCCAGTGCGGATATTGCAATCGTGGGCGTCGTAGGCGACGTTCGTTACGGTCAGCCGCGCGATAGGATGCCACCGACGGTCTACGTTCCCTATGCCCAGCACACGGAACAGTTGGACGAGATGAATTTTGAAGTGCGGACGGCGGGCGATCCCAAAAATTGGGTCGGACCGATTCGGGAGGCGGTTCACGAACTTGACGCGAATCTGCCGTTGTTTGACGTCAGAACACAAGTCGAACAGATCGAACAGGCGACCTTCCAGGAACGTCTCTTCGCTCGCCTTTCAAGTTTCTTTGGACTGCTTGCGCTTGCGCTGGCTTGTGTGGGTCTGTACGGGATAATGTCGTACGGCGTCTCACGGAGAACAAACGAGATTGGGGTTCGCATGGCTTTTGGCGCCGGGCGATGCGATGTGCTGGACCTCGTTGTTCGGCAAGGCTTGCAGCTGACAATACTGGGGGTGATTTTTGGCGTCGCCGCCGCTTGGGCTTTGACGCGCTTTCTGACTAGCTTTCTCTATGGCGTTCGTCCGGCGGACCCAGTTACATTCGGGCTGGTTTCCCTTGCGGTGATTCTGGTTTCGATTCTGAGCAGCTATATATCCGCCCGCCGAGCCACGAAGGTCGATCCCATGGTGGCGCTGCGGTACGAGTAACCGCTCATAAATGTCTGTGGAGGACTGCCTGCACCCATTGCTGGAAACGGCGGTGGCAGGTCTGGTACGGGGTGTATTTCTTGGGCAATTCCCGCCCCTGTGCCCCGGTACCCAACACCCACAGAATCCCGTTCAGGACTGCTCGCGTGTCTTGCCATGGAAGACCGCGTCCATCAAGACGCCGCTGGGGCCGCAAAGTCGGCTCGATCAACTTCCATTGGGCATCGCTCAGTTCCCATCGTCCTCGCTTGCCGTGCTTGTGACCGGTTTTCAACCGCCAGCAAACAGCCTTGATGGCGAGCTAAACAGTCGCATGCGTCGTCTACTTTACATACCTTGGTTCACCGCCGTGCGTCCACGGATCATACGTGCGGTAAAAGATGATGCGTTCATTCGCTGGAGGATGGTCGAAGAGCCACCACCTTACGAATTCGGGCGGGGCCGGGTCTGAAAGACCACTCTCGGCAATCTTTTGAAAGGCTTGGGCCGCCGTTTCGCCTGCATTTGGAACAATGCCGTGGACCAATTCCAGCCCGCAGCGGTCGGCTTCCTGCTCCCGGTATCGGCTTAGGCCATTAATTGCCGGGGTAAGAGCAACAACGACTAGGCCCAGGATAAGCGCGAGCACCGGAAGCGACGCCCAATCCCACGGGCCGTGGACACTCCATTCGCTGCCCCAGCGGTCTACCGCCCGAACAAAGACCCGGTCGACGAGATAGAGAAGTCCCAACGATAAGAGGACACCAATCGCGAACGAAATCCAGTCCAGGAGCAGCACGTAATGGCCGATCTCGTGCGCTAACTGGGGAAGAATTGCAGGGCCCGGTTCCGACGCGATAATCGTGTCCGAAATAAAAATACGTTTAGTAGGCCCGAAGCCCTCGGAAGTAGCCCACTCTTCAGCCAACTTGTCGCCCACTTTTAATAGATAGATGTGCTCTCGGGGAACGACCAGTCCTGCACGTGCCACGATTGTCTCGATGGAATCGACCAACTCCGGGTGGGATCGATCGAGGGGCTCAAAGGTACTAAACAAGGGGTCGATCACTACAGGTTGGATGAAGGTGATCAACAGCATCAGCGGCACCGCAATCATCCACAGCAATAGCGACCAACGGCGGGGCCTGCGCCGCATGACGAAATACAGAAGTCCGATAACCAGTGTGCCGGCGAGGAGTGTCGCTATCTTTGCTGTCATCCAATCCCCAAACCAGGAAGCCCAGCTCTGAAGGGAGAAGCCGTACTTGCGCTCGTGCCATTGAGCCCACACATCGGTCGGCAAAAGAAGAACACCGAAGGTCAACAACAACGTTGGTGCGTAGAGCAGAAATTGCACCCACGTTCGTCGCGACTTGCTCTCTGCCCAGTCCCGCAGCCGAGGCGCAACCTTCCACCAAATCATTGCCCAAAGAATAAGGAGCGCAAACGTTGTCGTTACGAAATAGATCCAATACTGCCCCTGGTTGTAGGCAACTGGGCGTGTGTACTTTTCTGCCGACAGCTTGTAACCTAGCTCCCCCTGATTCCTGGCTGCGGGTTTCGAATCCGCCGATATTTGCGCTGGTGCGCCTGATGTGGCAGAATCGGATATCGAATTCTCGATTAGAGCCCCTGATGGGGGTGGATGTGCGATGAAAAGCACGGCGAGGACCGCCAACCATATCGAGATACGTCGGCTCGAGATAATTCCCTCTGTCTGACCGTAGTCGTACACCTCTCTTCGAGTGGTACCCATCAAGGGAAACAGCGGTTCCCCTCTTCTTTCCGGCACGTCGCCTCGCAGACGTTGGTGCGTGGAGCGACTGTTCGCTTGGTTGCATTGGTTTCGTCGGCTAGTCATTCGTTGGGAATATCACGCTAAAAACTTTCTTCGTATGGTGCATTTGGGCTGTATCAAGATCCTGCTGAGACATATATTTATATGAAACTGGTTCTAGGCTTCGCGTCATGGCCTCTAGGGCAAGTTCTGAGGCGAACCGACTCCGAGGTAAACTCTGTCAGATGTTCAACAAATCGCTTTCGGCGCTCGCAACGGCAACGTTGTTGTGGACCTTCTTCTACGCCGTCTGCATCGGGCTGGGTTACCCAACTTTGCATCGTTATGACCCTGGTGTACCTAACGCAGACGCCACGGAGTACTCGAAAATGGTGAGAAATGAGGGGGGCGTTGCACCTCATTTCCGGCATCGCGTGTTGGTTCCGTACCTTGCACGCCCCATCTT
>Ga0307477_10003912_pt1 | contig 10934 bp, 8 predicted proteins | sample atmos_gasesECM2C_FD_203316 | JGI IMG/M metagenome (GOLD analysis project Ga0307477, IMG submission 203316) | Hardwood forest soil microbial communities from Morgan-Monroe State Forest, Indiana, United States - atmos_gasesECM2C_515 | ecosystem: Environmental > Terrestrial > Soil > Temperate... | reverse complement strand
GACCCGGCGATGGTGATGCGGAACCAGAAGATTCGGTTGAGCTGTGCCGGGGGGTTGACCCCGGTGGTCGCCCCGGACACCACGACCGTGCCACCCGGCCGGACCGCTCGCAGGCTGAGGTCCCAGGTCGCCTCGCCGACGGTCTCGACCACCGCGTCGACGCCGCGCCCGCCGGTCGCCGAGATGAGCGCGCGTGCGGTCTCCCGCTCGGGGGGAAACGCCGCCGTCACCCCGAGCTTCAAAGCCGACTGGCGCTTCGCCTCGTCACGCGACGTCGCGTAGACGGTCACCCCCGCCGCATGGGCGAGCAGGATCGCCGCGGTCGACACACCGCCGGCGGTTCCGTGGACGAGCACGCTCATCCCCGGCTGCAGAGCGGCGCTCTGGAACAGCATGTGGTACGCGGTGAGATATGCCGTGGGCAGGCACGCCGCCTCCCGGAAGCCCACCGCGTCGGGAAGCGGGATGAGGTTGCCCGCCGGCACGGTCACGTGCTCAGCCAGCGTCCCGCCGAGCGGTGGCTCGCTCAGCAACCCGCCCCGCCGGCAGCTCCCAGGTTCGTCGCTCAGGCATCCAATGCACGCGCCGCAGGTCACCACCGCATGCACCACGACACGCGCCCCGGGCCGCGGTGCCCCCGCCGGCGGATCTCCGCCGTAGGCCTCGACCGTGCCTGCGGCATCGCAGCCCAGCACCACCGGCGGCGTGATCGGTTTTGCAGTAACTCCACGAAGGGTCCAGAGGTCGTGGTGGTTCAGCGCGGCCGCGTGAACGCGCACCAGCGCCCATCCCGGCCCCGGCGTCGGGTCCGGAACCTGGCCGACCTCGAGGTTCGCCAGCGGGTCGTCACCTCCCAGCGCGGCAGCGTAGGCGGCAAGCATCGAGCGGCACCGTAGCAAGGCCGGTCGCGCCGACGCCCGGATGCACGACCCACCACCAAAACTGCGACGTGCCGCAACATAAGCCGAGACATGCGCATCGACGACCTGCTCGAACGCGGTGGGCCCGCCTTCTCATTCGAGTTCTTCCCGCCCAAGACAGACGAGGGCGAGCGCTCACTGTTCAACACGGTGGCCCACCTCCGTGAGCTCGAGCCGACCTTCGTCTCGGTGACCTACGGGGCGATGGGCTCCACTCGGACCCGCACCGTGGAGCTGGTCACCCGGATCCGGCACGAGCTCGACATCGAGCCGATGGCCCACTTCACATGCGTCGGCGCCAGCGAGGACGAGCTGCACGAGGTGCTGGGCACCATCCGTGACGAGGGGCTGGACAACGTCCTGGCGCTGCGAGGCGATCCTCCCGACGGCGGCACCGAGTTCATCCCTGCGGCCGGCGGGCTCGCTCACGGCAGCGACCTCGTCGCGCTCATCAACGAGAGCTATCCGTTCTGTGTCGGAGCAGCCTGCTACGTGGAGAAGCACATCGAGTCGGCGCGCTTCGAGGAGGATCTTCGTTACGCGAAGCTGAAGGTCGACAACGGTGCGCGCTTCCTGATCACGCAGCTGTTCTTCGACAACCGTCTGTATTTCGACTTCGTCGCCAGAGCAAGGGAGGCCGGCGTCGACGTGCCAATCATCCCGGGGATCATGCCGGTCACCAACGTCGAGCAGATCAAGCGCTTCGTGTCGAAGATCGGCGCGACGATCCCGCCGGCCCTGCTCGATGCGCTGCACGCTCGTCAGGACGATCCCGACGCTGTACTTCAGCTGGGAGTCGCGTGGTCCACGCTGCAGTGCAGCGAGCTCCTCGCCGGCGGAGCTCCCGGCATCCACTTCTACACGCTCAACCGCTCGCCGGCGACCCGCGCCATCCTCTCCGCGTTGCAGGTGGCGCGGCCGTGGGATCGCGCTCGCTGACCTGAGGCGACTGCGGCTGGTTCACTGACAGCACGGCCGGCGGCACGCCGGGGGTGCCCCCGATCGACGGCGCCGCGGCGTTTTCCAGGTCGATGTAGCCGAAGGCGGGGTGGGCGAGATCCACCTGGCCGCGAAGCGCCGCCAGGGCCGAGAGCTGGCCCGGAACGGCCACGACGGAGTCGGCGGTGTCGAGGTGGCCGATGACGGCACGCCAGCCGGCGGTCGACCAGATCGAGAAGACGTCGTCAGTGCCCCAGGTGTAGGCCGCCACGCTCGTGCCGAACACGCCGGGGAACCGCTTCGCGATGGTGGCGAGGAGCTGCGCGAGGGAGGCGCTGACCGACTGGGGTGCGCCCGGACGGTCGTCGATCACCGCCGGGATCGACGACCACCGCTGGAACGTGTTCGCGGGCGCGGGCATGGTCGCTCCGTTGCCGGCAACGAGCACGTCCGCGCCGCCCCGGCGCACGCGCAGCAGCGGAGCCCGCTCGACGACCGAGATGCGCACGGTGTTCGGCAGCTCCGTGGTCACGCTCGCGTCCGCGATCCACGGCACGTTCATCAGCCGGGCGCGCACGGTGTCGGCGTCGAGGGCGAAGATGCTTCGGTGGGGCACCGCGGCCGCACCGGCGACCGTGTCCGTTTCGAGGAGTTGCGTCCCGGTGACAGTGACCGCGCGCACCTGGAACGCCGGAACGGTGAGCGCCATCCCCAGTGCGACCACCTCCGCGGCGAGCACCGCTGCCGCAATGAGGCGGCGCGGATGGCGCACGCGTGGGCGGTCGACGTTGCGCGGTCTTGGTCGCGGGCGGTGGCTGCGCCGGCGTGACGTCGAGCGCAGCTCGAACTCTCGCGACACCGAATAGCGGCGAACGATTCGGGGCGCGTCGGCGATCGCGGCGGCCTGGGCGCGGGCGCGGGCGCGGCGCTCAGAGCTCGCGCCGGATGCGGGCGCTGTCCCAGCGAGCGGCTGCGGGTCGGCGAGCGCGGTGCTCACGCGGGCAGAGGAGGAAGTCTGTGCATCGACGTTGAGTGAGACGAGAGGAGAACGTATTCAGTTCAGGATCGTCCGCTTGCGCGGACAGCTGGGACCGAAATTATCCCCCAGCTTTTGAGGCTGTGCCTGTCAGCGGCCGGACCGGGGGAAGATATGTGTCCGGCAGGTCATTGGCGAAGAGCACGACGTCGCCGGGGCCCGCGACCCGGCCGATCACCGCCGTCGCGCCGGCGAGGCTCTGCACGACATGAACGCGCGACGGCTCGATGCCGGACTCGCGCAAACCGGCGAGCAGCGCTCGCGCCGGCCTCGCCTCGACGACGATGACGTGGTCGCACACCGCGCCGGCGTGGGCGCCATAGCGCCGGTTCTCCACCTCCTCGACGCTGCCGAGCTCCACGAGCCCCGGCGTCACCAGGATCTTCCACCGCCCGTCCATGGCGGCGAGCACGTCCAGGGCGCTGTGAACGCCGACCGGGTTCGCGTTGTACGAGTCGTCGAGCACCGTGACGGCGCCCCCGGATTCGAGCGGCTGCAATCGGTGCTCGATCGGTCGCAGCGTGCGGGCAACCGCCACGGCCGCGTCGAGGGGGCGCCCGAGCAGTCGCGCCATGGCCAGGCTCGCGCTGACGTTGAGGGCCTGATGCCGGCCGAGCAGCGGAACCCCGACGGCACATTCTTCGTGCTCCGCCGTCCACCGCCAGTGAAACCGCGTCCCGTGTCCATCGATGCGGACTGATGACGCCGTCACGTCCGCGTCGGCGCCGCCGGGCTCGTCCGCGATCGCGTACCCGAGGGCGCGGCGGCCTTCGGCGCGCGCACGCCCGAGCAGTGCCGCACCTTCCTCATCACCGACGTGGATCACCACGGCGCCGTCGCGCGGAAGCGACGCGACGACTTCGTACAGCGCGCCGGCGATGCGGGCAAGCGTTCCGAAGCGCTCGAGGTGCTGCGGGCCGACCGAGGTCACGATCGCGAAGCGGGGATGGACCAGGTCGCACATCGACGCGATCTCGCCAGGGCCGTAGGCGTCCATCTCGACCACGAAGATGCGATGCTCCGGTCGCAGATCCTCATTGATCACGCGGGTGATTCCCATCAGCGTGTTGAAGCTCTTGCGAGTCGCGAGCACATGGTGATCGTCGTCGAGCAGATGAGCGAGGATTCGCTTGGTGCTGGTTTTGCCGTAGCTGCCGGCGATCGCGATCACCAGCGGATCCACCTCGGCAATCCGGCGCCGCGCCCGGTCGAGATAGTGACGCCGCACCGTAGCCTCGACCGGCGTCGCCAACGCATTGCCGGCGACCAGGGACACCTGCGCGAAGAGGGTCGCTCCCCCCGCGATGGCGAGGGCGACGATGCCCCCGCCCACCGCGTGGTCCGAGGTGATGAGCAGTGCGGCGACCGCCGCCACGCCTCCTGTGACGGCGGCGGCGCCAATCAGCAGCCGCCGCATCCGCGCGGTGACGACCAGCGGACGCTTGGCCGCAGACCACTGCCACGCGAAGTTGCCGGCCACGCCCGCGGCGAGCCAGCCTGCCGCGGCCGCGATCGCCGAGTGCCCCTGCGCGAGTACGGCTGTGGCCGTGCCCAGCGCCGTCGCGAGCGCACCCGCGGTGACTGCGCGGTGGCCCAGCCATTCGCGTGTCCTGCCCCAGGTGAGGAAGCGACGCACCTCGTACTCCTCGATCTGGAACATCCGCGCGGCAACCAGCCCGATGCGCACTTGCAGGACCACCCAGGCGACAGCGGCGAGCGAGGCCAGCCCATCGACAAGCGCGCTCATGCAGCCCCGAGGAATACGTCGACGATGCGGCAGAACCGCGCGGGGTGTTCGAGGTACGCGTAGTGTCCCGAACCCTCGAACACGACCAACCCGGCATCGGGTATCAGCCGCTCCAGCAGTCGACCGTCGCTGAGCGGCGTCTCCGGGTCATGCTCGCCCCAGATGAGCAGCACGGGCGAGGAGATGCGTCCGAGGATCGGACGAAGATCCTCATTGACCAGGCGGACGAGCGTTCCGCGCATCGCGCCTGACGCGGCTTGGTAGTCCGCCGATCCGCGACGGGCAGCGCGCCGGCCGGCCCAGCGGCGCGCGGCTTCCGGGAGCATTCGCGCCGTCGACAGCCTGCGCAGCGCTTTGTAGCTCCGCACGCGTGCGTGGTACGCGAGGCCGTGCCGCCGTCGAATCCCTGCCGCGCCGGTGAGCACCATCTTGCCGACCATCTCCGGGCGCGTCGCCGCCAGTTTCATCGCGATCCGCGCGCCGTTCGAGTGGCCGATGATGTCGCAGCGCGCGATGTCAAGCCGGGTGAGCAGAGCGCGCGTCCATTCCGCGTAGTCCGTGACCGACCACGGCTGCGACGGCGCGGCTGTTGCACCGAAACCCGGAAGGTCGGGAAGGATCAGCCGTCTCCCGGATTGCAGCGGGGCGACCAGCGGCGCGAACAGATCGGCGGACGCACCCCACCCATGGAGAAGGAGCAGAGGCGTGCCGTCGCCGGACTCCCGCACGTTCGCCGCCGGGGTCTCGGACCGCGAAGCCGCCGCGGTCACCGCGACCGTTCCCTCCGCGTCAGCCGGGCCGTCCACGGAGCAACCAGGTGTCGATCGAGAAGGTCGAGCGCCGTTTGCCGTCGCGCCGCGTGACCGCCATCTCGATCAACTGCGACAGCAGGGCTTCGAACGAGAGCCCCGACGGTTCCCACAGATAGAAGGACAGCGATCCCGGAATCGTGTTGATCTCGTTGACGATGACCTGTCCCTCATCCGGGCGCACCAGAAAATCGACTCGCGCGACGCCTTCGGCGCCGATCGCGCGAAACGCTGTCACGGCCAGGTCCTGGATCTGCGTCGCGACGCCGTCCGCGAGCGGCGCGGGGATCACGCGGCGAGAACCCTTCACGCCGGATGTCTCCGCGGCCTTGCCACCCGCCGAGCCCTTGCCCTTGCTGAGGTACTTGTCCGCATAGGTGAGCAGGCCGGTGCTCACCGGCTGCTCGCACACGGAGACCCGCGTGGTGCCGTCGCGACCAAGCACCGAACAGTTGATGTCCACCGCTCCGTCCTGCGCGGCCTCGACGATGCATCGACTGTCGTAGCTGAACGCGAGGTCGAACGCCGCCTCGAGTCCGGAGCGCTCCGTTACGCGTGACACGCCGATGCTGGACCCGAGCGATGCCGGCTTCACGAAGAGCGGGTAATGCAGCCGGGCGAGCACACCGTCGCACGCCACGTCTCGCTCGGTGATCCACTGCTCTCTGCTGACCAGCACGTCGTCGAGCACCGGGAGCCCCGCCTCGCGCAGGACGGCCTTGGCGATCCGCTTGTCCATGCTGATCGCGGAGGCGGCGACGCCGCACCCCGTGTAGGCAAGGTCGCTCAGCTCGAACAAGCCTTGCAGCGTGCCGTCCTCGCCGTGCGATCCGTGCACGAGCGGCATGGCGACGTCGAACTTCGCGACGATCCGGTCTCGCGCGCCCAGGAAGCTGCGGCGCCCCGCCTCTCCGAAGAGGACGCCCGCCTTAGCGGGCTCGGCGCGCATGTACACGGGAGTGGCGTCGCCGAGCAGCCGGTCGATGTCACGGAATCGCTCTGGCTCGCGCAGCGCATCCCCCGTGTACCAGTCGCCGGATTTGGCGATGTAGACCGGTACTGCTCGGAAGCCGTCCCCCGGCAACGCCGCCATCACCTGCTGTGCGGTCAACACGGAGACCTCGTGCTCGACAGAACGGCCGCCGAAGAACACGCCGACGTCCCTCACGCCGTTCATCGCGCGCGTGCTCCCTGCTTGCCGAGCACCACGATCTCCACCTCCAGAGCAACGCCGAGCTGTCGCAGCACCTGATCGCGCGCGTCCCGCACCAAGGCGAGCACATCCGAGGCGGTGGCGTGGTCGATGTTGACGATGAAGTTCGCGTGCTTCGCCGAAACCTGCGCGCCACCCATGCGGCGTCCCTTGAGCCCGGCGGCCTCGAGCAGCCTGCCGGCTGCGTCACCAGGCGGATTCTTGAAGACGCTGCCGAGGCTGCGCACGCCGTACGGCTGGCTCGCCTTGCGCTGGGCGTGAATCGCGTCGGTGCGGGCACGTACGGCCTTGGGGTCCTCACGGTGCACCGCGAGACGCGCGCTCACCACGATGTGGTCGCGCAGCTCGTCCTTGAGCCGTGAGTGCCGGTACGCGAACCCACAGGCGTCGTTGCCGAGGACAGCGGTCTTGCCATCGGGTGTCAACACGGTGCAGTCGATGAGCACATCCTTGATCTCGGTGCCGAACGCGCCCGCGTTGCCGTACACGCTCGCGCCGAGGGTCCCGGGAACGCCGATGCCGAATTCGAGCCCGGCGACTCCCTGACGCGCGCAATCGTGCGCGGCGCGCGGCAGCATGCACCCGCCGGCCAGCTCGACCGTGCTGTCGTCGAGAAGGCGCAGCCGCCGGTCGTCGAGGCGCACCACCACGCCGGCTATCCCCTCATCGAGGATCAGCGCGTTGCTGCCGGCGCCGAGCACGGTCACCTCCACGCTGCTGTCCTTGCAACGACGGATCAGCGTTTCGAGCTGCGCAGCGTCTCGAACCTTCACGAACCATTCGGCAGGACCGCCCACGCCGAACTGGCTGTGCCTGGCAAGCGGCTCGTTCTGGAGTGCCTCCGGAACGCCGGCCAGCCACTCAGCTCGTGGCACGGGGGCGGTCCAGCGCATCCACGAGTCGTGGTGCGAGCTTGTCGAAGCCGCCGAGGGAGAGGACGAGCACGACGTCGCCAGGCCGGGCAAGCCCCCGCACCAGCTCGATCGCGCCGGCGCTCGACTCGACGACATGCACGTCCCGCGTCGGCGCGACCCGCGCGGCAACGTCCTCCGAGGTCACCGTGGCCTGCTGGCCCCGCTCTCGCGCGGCTTCGATGGGGCCGAGGATCACGGTGTCGGCCAGCTCGAAGCTTCGCCGGTAGTCATCGAGCAGCGTTCTGGTGCGCGAGTACGTGTGCGGCGTGTGGATCGCGATCAACCGCCTTCCGTTGTAGCGCTGGCGGGCGGCCGCGATTGCTGCCCACACCTCAGTCGGGTGGTGCGCGTAGTCGTCGACGACGGCCACGCCACCTGCTTCACCGAGCACCTCGAATCGCCGGGCGGGGCCGCGGAAGTCCGCGCACGCGGCGACGGCGACGTCGGCCGGCACTCCGGCGAATGACGCGAGCAGGAGCGCGGCGCACGCGTTGAGCGCATTGTGCTCGCCGGGGAAGGTGAGCGACACCGCCAGGTCCGGCCCGGCAGCCCGCGCGACGCGGAAGCGCTGCAGGCCACCGCGGTTCGAGACGTCATACACGCGAAGGTCACTGTGCCGATCGGTTCCGTAGGTCATCACGCGGCATGCGGCCTCGGCGCCAAGCGACATGCACTCGGGGTCGTCCGCACACAACACGAGCAGCCCGCCGGCCGGCATCGACCTCGCGAGTTCGACGAACGGCGCTCGGTACGCCTCGATGTTCGAGTACACGTCGGGATGGTCGAGCTCGAGGCGGGTGACGCACGTGGCATGTGGCCGTGTGTGCAGGAACTTCGGGCGCGGATCCCAGGGGGCGGTGGTGTATTCGTCGCCCTCGAACACGAACGGTCCGGTGCCCAGCCACGCGCTGCGCTCGCCGAGGTCGTGCGATGTCGAGCCGAGCCGGAACCCCGGATCCAGGCCGGCTCGGTTGAGCATGTGCACCAGCAGTGCCGACGTCGTCGTCTTGCCGTGCGTCCCGCAGACGGTGAGTCGCATCCGCTCACCGGCGACCTGCGCGTAGAACTCGATTTCGCTGATCATCGGGATGCCGCGCTGCCGCACCGCGAGAAGTTCGGGGTTGTCGACCCTCGTCTGATTGCCCACCACGACGATTTCGGGCGCGCCCCACGTGTCGAGGTTGGCCGGGTCGCTGTGGTCTGCCCAGTCGATCCCCGCGGCGGTGACGAGGTCGCTCACCGGCGGGTACGCCTGATCGTCGGAACCCGTGACCCGATCGCCGAGCCCCCGCGCGAGCAGGGCGAGCCCGCTGGTCGCGTACCCGCAGATCCCGAGGATGTGAACGTGGCGGCTCATGCCGTGTGAGCCCCGACCGCTTCGGCGACAAGCATCGCCACCTCCTCCGCCGCGTGCGGCCGGCCCATCGCCGCGCTGGCCCGGCTCATGGTGCGAAAGCGGTCCTCATCGTTGATCAGAGAATTCAACTCACTCCGGACGCGCTCCGGGGTGCACTGAGAGTCTGCGATGTGGATTGCGGCGCCGGCGTCGACATGGGGACGAACGTTGTGAGCCTGATGACCGCCCGCGTACGGATAGGGAACCAGGATCATCGCTCTGCCGAGGGCCGTGCACTCCGCGAGCGATGAGCCGCCCGCGCGCATCAGCACCAGGTCGCTCGCGGCGATTCGTTGCGCCATGTCGGTGAAGAACGGCGCCACGGTGTAGCGCGGCGCCAGCTGCGCCGGGAGAGAAGCTGCGACCGCCCGCATCGCTTCCGCGTCGAGGGCGCCGCACTGATGCGTGATGTGGAGATCGCCATGATCACTGAGGATGTCACGCACGCTGCCGCCGATGGCGCGGTTGAGCGTCCGGGCTCCCTGCGACCCACCCATGACGAGTACGTGCGCGCAGCGATCCCGTTGGGGCGCGGGCGCCAGGTCACGGATCTCGCGGCGCACCGGGTTCCCCGTCATCACGGTGCGCGCTGCGCGCAGGTGCTGCGCCGTCTCCGCGAACGACGTGGCGACCACACGGGAGCGGCGGGCGAGCAGCCGGGTTGCCCGCCCCGGCACCGCGTTCTGCTCCATGAGCACGACCGGCAGGCCGAGCAGCCACGCGGCGGCGACCACCGGGACGCAGACGTAGCCGCCGGCGCCGATCACCGCGTCGGCTTTGGTTCGCCGCAGCAGGCCCCGGGCGGCAAACGTGGCGGCCGGTAGCCGCCACGCGGCGCGGATGACGGTTCGCGGGTCGGCGAGGTCGAGGCCGCTGACCGCGAGCGTCTCGAGGCGCAAGCCCGCTGCGGTCACCAGCGGCTCGGCGACCCCTCCGCGCCGGCCGACCACGACGACCTCGCCGTCTGGATCAGAGTCGTTGAGCGCCTGTCCCACGGCGAGCGCCGGGGTCAGGTGGCCCCCCGTCCCACCCCCAGCGATCAACGTTCGCACGGCGTGTCGCCCCCTGCCGGCGCCCCTGGGCGGAGATGTTGCAGAGGATCCCCACTCCCACCAGGCTGGTCGCCAGCGAGGTTCCCCCATAGCTGATGAAGGGCAGCGGGATACCCGTGGTGGGAATGACCCCGGTGACCGCGCCGACGTTGATGAAGGCTTCGATGCATATCCAAGCGGTGATGCCTCCGGCGAGCAGTGCGCCGAAGCTGTCCGGGGCGCGCAGCGACGCGCGGACGCCCCGCCATGCAAGGAGTAGAAACGCGGCGATCACCGTTACGGTTCCGATGAGCCCGAGCTCCTCGCCGATGATCGCGAAGATGAAGTCGGTGTGCGCCTCCGGCAGCCATTCGTATTTCTGGATGGAATTGCCGAGGCCCACCCCTCCGAATCCACCCGAGCCGAGCGCGTACAGCGCCTGCACGTTCTGATACCCGGTTCCGAGCGGGTCCGAGAATGGGTTGAAGAAGTGGGCGAGCCGGTCCGCGCGATACGCGACGAGCGTGACCATGAAGAAGCCGCCGACCCCGAGCAGCGTGAGCAGGAGCAGCAGGTGGCGCTTGCGCGCTCCACCGAGGGCGAGGAGGACGAAGGCAACGACCGCGATGACGATCGAGCTGCCGAGATCTCGTTCGGCGAGCACCAGGACGAGCAGGACGCCGAGCACCACGATGTAGTCGCGCACACCACGGTACGAACGAACCATGGCGTCGCGGTCGGTGAGCCAGCGTGAGAAGAAGATGATCGCGACCACGACGGCGATTGCGGACGGCTGCACGGACAGCGGTCCGAACTGGAACCAGCGCTGCGCCCCGTAGTGCTGCGCGCCGAGGTGCGGGACGAGGACGGCGATGAGCAGCACGCCCATCGCGACCGTCAGAGGCTTGGCGAGCCCGCGCAGGCGGTGG
>Ga0307477_10003911_pt1 | contig 10934 bp, 9 predicted proteins | sample atmos_gasesECM2C_FD_203316 | JGI IMG/M metagenome (GOLD analysis project Ga0307477, IMG submission 203316) | Hardwood forest soil microbial communities from Morgan-Monroe State Forest, Indiana, United States - atmos_gasesECM2C_515 | ecosystem: Environmental > Terrestrial > Soil > Temperate... | reverse complement strand
TGACCGGGCAGGGTCGTCCCGTCTTTTGCCGACTTGATGGTGGCATCCACCGCCCCGCACGCTTCGTGTCCAAGCACCATAATCAAAGGCGTCTTGAGCACCTGCACCGCGTATTCCAGGCTGGCGACCATTTCGTCGCTGGCGAAATTGCCGGCGATGCGGCAAACAAAAAGGTCGCCACGCGCCGTGTCGAAGCAAAGTTCGGGAGCGATGCGCGAATCGGCGCAACTCAGTATCGCGGCGAAGGGGTTCTGGCCCCCGCTCAGCGCTTCGCGTTCGTGCGCGAAGTCGTGCCGAAGCGTGGTGCCCTTGATGTAACGGCCGTTGCCTTTCGTTAAGCGATCGAGCGCGGCATCAGGGGAGATGACGTTTTGCGGCTTTGGCGGTGTTTTGTCCTTCGCAGCCATTGCGGGTCGGCCGATCAAGCCCGCCGCCAGTGCCGATGCTGTAAGTGTCAGCGCGCTGCGTCGCGTCAGGCGGTCACCATAGGCGTTGTGGCAAATTTCGCACATGCTTTCCCCCGTCCGGTTGTGGCCGCGACGATACTAGTTGGCTCGTGATGTGAAGTAAATTTGGACGGCCGTCGCAAACTTCTCTGAAAAATGAAAGTTATTCAATATTACACTTATGGCGATTGGCTTGGCGATGGCTTTGGCGATTACTCGCCCCGCCGGGCCGCGCTGGCAAATCGCTTCGCCTCATCGGCGGCGCGAAACAGCGCCATGGCTTTGTTGATGCATTCCTGTTGCTCGAACTCGGGTTTCGAATCGGCGACGATACCGGCGCCCGCTTGCACATACATCTTGCCGTCCTTGAGCAGCGCCGTTCGCAAGGCGATGCAGGTGTCCATCTGTTCGCCGGCTGAAAAATATCCGACGCAGCCGGCGTAAAGGGATCGCTTTTCTTTTTCCAATTCGTCGATGATCTGCATCGCGCGCACTTTCGGTGCGCCGGAGACGGTCCCGGCCGGGAATCCGGCCGCCAGGGCATCGAGCGACCCGCAATCTTTGCGCAATGTTCCCTCGACATTCGAAACGATATGCATGACCTGGCTATAGCGTTCGATGAAGAACTGGTCGGTCACTTTGACGCTGCCGATCTCGGCCACGCGGCCGACATCGTTGCGGCCGAGATCAAGCAGCATAAGGTGCTCGGCGCGCTCCTTGGGGTCGGCGAGGAGCTCGGCTTCAAGCGCCAGATCTTCGCGCGGTGTGACCCCGCGCGGGCGCGTGCCCGCAATCGGGCGGATCGTGACAATTCCGCCGGCAGTCTTGACCATTATTTCAGGGCTGGATCCGGCAATGGCAAAGTCGCCGAGATTAAGAAAATAAAGATACGGCGACGGATTAACCCGGCGCAAAGCACGATAGAACGCAAACGGCGGCAACGCGAACGGCAGTTCAAAACGCTGCGAGAGCGCGACCTGAAAAATATCGCCGGCGGCGATGTAGTCCTTCGCCCGCGCAACCATGCGCTTGAATTCGGCGGGAGTCGTGTTGGACGTAGGCTTGACGAGCAGTGGGTGACTCTCGATTTCGGCTGTCTTATCGAGCGGCCGGTCCAGTGAACGAACCACCGCCGACAGACGTTCTCTCGCGGCTAACAATGCCGCTTGTGCCGTCACCGCCTTGTGCGAACGAACTGGCGTCACGATCGTAGTCGTGTCTTCGACCGCGTCGAAAACCAGGATCAATGTCGGGCGGATGAGGACAGCGTCCGGAATGCCGATCCGGTCATCGCGAGGAGGCGGCAGGTCTTCGATCAGTCGGACGATGTCGTAGCCGAGATAGCCGAACACGCCGGCCGCCATGGGCGGCAGGCCGTCGGGCAGGGCTATACGGCTTTCGGCAAGAAAGCTTCGCAGCGCAACGAGTGGCGCGGCGTCGAGCGGCTTGTACGCTTCGGGTCCGGTTTGCGCGACGCGCTTGATCGCCGCTCGGCGCCCATTGATACGGAAAATGGCATCCGGCTCCAGGCCGATAATCGAGTAGCGCCCGCGGACTGCGCCGTCTTCGACTGATTCCAAAAGAAAACTCGCGGGCCGTGAGCCGGCGATCTTGAGAAAAGCCGAAACCGGTGTTTCCAGATCCGCGACCAGCGTGGTCGATACCACCTGCGGTTCGCCCGCTGCATACCGCGCTGCGAACAATTCGGCCGAAGGCTCGAACTGCATCAGTTGGTGTCCGGCGCGCTGTTGCCTGCCGCTTGCGCCAGCACCGAAGCGTTTACCGAGATACCGAGGTCGTCTTCGAGCCGGGCAATGTATTGGCCGATCAGATCGTTCGAGAGTTCCGCTTGCACGGTCTGTGTCATACGCTCGTAGTCGCGCGAATTTGCATCGAGCGGCGGCGTATAGACTTCAAGCACGCGAAACACGACCCATTGCGTTGGATCGTCGCCTACTGCGCTACCGTACGCGTCTTTTGCGGTTTGAAAGACGGCATCGGTCATCCGGGCCGAAATGTCGCCGTTTGCGGTACCGCGCTTGATGTTCTTTGCCGTCTGAACCTTTATGCCATCGGCGGACGCTAACGCGGCGAGCTGCTCGCCGCTATTGAGCTTGCCGACCAGGTCGGCGGCTTTGGTTTTCAATCGGGATGCGACTTCGTCGTCATGCCAGCGGTGCTCGACTTCCGCTTTGACTTCGTCGAGCGTGCGCTCGCGTGCCGGCGCGATCGCGGCAACGTCATACCAGATATAGCCGCCGTCGGCGTCGATCGGATCGTTGTCGACGCCGACATCGGAGGCGAACGCAGCTTTAACCACGTCGGCGCCGTGCGGAATATTCAGGAGCGACTTGCCGTCTCGATCACGCCCGGACCGGTCCACTTCGTATGTGGACACCGGCAGCTTTAGCTTGGCCGCGGCTTCTTCAATTGTGCTGCCGCCGGCTCGATCGTCCTCGACCTTGTCGTGCAGGTTTCGCACCTGGGACTTGGCGCGTTCGAGCGCGATGTCCGACCGAAGCTGCTGCGTGGCGTCGGCAAGGGGTTGCGTCGTTTCAGGGACGATCTGCAGCACCGTGACGAGCGCGGCTCCGAATCGCGTCTGTATTGGCGCGCTGACTTCGCCTTCCTGAAGAGTGAAGGCTGCATCTGCGACCGCCGGCTCCACGATGCGTGATTTCGGTATCGTACCTAGGTCGATGTCCTGATTCTTCAAACCGCGCTCGCTGGCGATCTCGCTGAAATGCGCGCCATTTTTGATGCGATCGGCCGCGGTTTGCGCGTCGGCCAGTGTCGGAAACACAATCTGTTCGACGTGCCGCTGCTCAGGTGTCGTGAAGCTTGAGCGCCTCTGATCGTAGGCCTGTTTGATGTCGTCGTCGGAAACTTCCATCCATTTCGCTAACTCCCCCGGCGTCACCGTCACGATCTCGATGTTCCGGTATTCCGGGGCGCGGAACAGGATCTTACGTTCATCAAAGTACTTCTTCAGCTCTTCGTCGGTCGGCTGTGGAATGTCGCCGGCTTGAGCCGGGCCGAGCGCGATATATTCGATGCTGCGCTGCTGATTTTCGAACTGGTTGAGTGCTTCCAGCCACGCTTTGGGGACTGCCAGATCGGCAGCGACGCTGCCCAGAATCTGCCGGCGCAAGATGTCCTGCCGTTGCTCGGCGACGAACCGTTGCTCGGAATAGCCCATATTGCGCAGGATCAGTTCGAATTTGGCTCGATCAAATTGGCCGTTGGTGTTTTGCAGCTTTGGATCCGAGGTAATGCGCCGCGCAATATCGGCGTCGGACAGACCAAGACCCATTTGATGCACGCGTTGATCGAGTCCGGCCTGCGCAATCATCTCGCCGAGCACTTGCCGGTCGAGCCCGAGAGCGCTGGCGCGGTCTGCCGGCAGCGGCCGTCCAAGTTCGCGGCTGATCTGCTGCAAGCGATCCTGGTAATTTTGCTTGAAACGATCGATCGAAATTTCAGCATCGCCGATCTTGGCGAGGCCGGCGCGGCCAAAGCCACGAAAAATATCGTTGATGCCCCAGACGGCGAAGCTGCCCGCCAGCAACGTCATCACCACGGCCATGAGGCCGCGGCCAAGCCAATTTTCGGAGGCTTTGCGAATACCTCTGAGCATGCTGCCAACGTCGAAATGCGCCGATCGGTACTGCGCGGCGGTGCACTATAAGGACGGGTCAGTGCTGCGGCAACCGATCGCAATGAGCCGTAAAGCGCCTCTTTTCCGCCCGCAACCGGTCTGCTAACGGCTGTTTGTCGCAGGCGATACGTCGATTTTCAGGGGTTGCATCGGGATCAAGATGGCAAGCCGTCCGCTAGTTGCCGCGAATTGGAAAATGAACGGGCTGAAAGCCTCGATCGCGGAGTTGGAAAAAATCATTGCCGGTGCGCGTGCCTTTGCCGCAGTCGACCTGGTCGTCTGTCCGCCGGCGACGTTGATCGCCTGCTTTGCAGCGAAGGCGCAGGGAACGCGCGTCACGATCGGCGGCCAGGACTGCCACGCCGAAGCCGCTGGCGCATATACCGGGGATATTTCCGCCGAGATGCTGCGGGATGCCGGGGCCAAGGCCGTGATCGTCGGACATTCCGAGCGACGTCGCTATCATGGCGAGACCGATGCGGCGGTTCGCGCCAAGGCCATGGCGGCGCGCCGCGCCGGGCTCCTGGCCATTATCTGTATCGGCGAAACGCGCGCCCAACGCGACGCCGGACGCACCCGCGATGTATTGCGCGCGCAATTGGATGGTTCTTTGCCTGATAATGACGAGAGCATCGCGATCGCCTACGAACCGGTCTGGGCGATCGGCAGCGGGCTGACGCCGACGCGCGACGACATCGGCGAGACGCATGCCCTTATTCGGGAGCGGTTGTCATCGCGCTTTGCGGAAACCGGCCGCAATACGCGGATTCTCTACGGCGGCTCAGTCAAGCCAGGCAATGCAAGGGACCTGCTCAGCGTGGAAGATGTCGATGGGGCGCTTGTCGGTGGGGCAAGCCTCAATGCCGATGAATTTCTGGCGATTGCCAGCGTCTACCGCAACTTTTGAGGCGCAGGTCGGCTCGCGGCATTTGCGCGCAAACAGCCATAGAAATGCCACCGCGGACCGTGTAGAGACCTCGCGGCTTCCTATATGAGTGGGGCGCCCGGCTCCAGTGGCAGCGTCGTTCCGCTCCCTAGAGTTCTGAGACCACGGCGCGGACGGATATCCGGAATGCTGACTGTTCTGATCGTTGTTCATCTCATGCTGGTGATGGCGCTCATCGGCGTTGTGCTGCTGCAGAAGTCTGAGGGCGGCGGTCTCATCAGTTCAACCAGCGGATTCCTATCGAGCCGCGGCACCGCCAACGTTTTGTCGCGTGCAACGGCGCTATTGGCGGCAGGCTTCTTTGTCACCAGCCTCGTTCTATCGTGGTGGGCGAGTTTTCAGCGCCACCCCGCCTCAATCATCAATACCGGCGCTCCGGCGAGCCAGGAAGCGCCCGCCGGAACACCGCAACCGCCTCAATCGGGCCAAAGCGGCCAAGGCGGATTACTCAATGAGCTGCAGAAGGGTTTCCCGACGCTACCGGCAGGCCCGAGGACGGCGCCGGAGCAGCCGTCCGCCCCCGCGCCGACCGGACCGCAGGTCCCGCAATCGCGATAGGCGCGAGCAATCCTGCTGGGCAGCCGCCTTGGGGCGGAAAATGCTCACAACTGTCGCTTACGGTAGCGCCTCAATATACAAGTCCAATGTCTTGTAAAAACATCGTTTTTTTCTTGCTCGCAGAGCGGATTTCTCATGGCGCGCCAGCCATGTCGGAAAATCGCTCGTCGAATCGAGCAAGCCGCGCTAAGGGTTAGGTCCCATGGCGCGGTATATTTTTATAACCGGCGGCGTGGTCTCCTCACTCGGTAAGGGTCTCGCATCGGCGGCGCTCGGCGCGCTCTTGCAGGCGCGCGGATACAAAGTGCGGCTGCGCAAGCTCGACCCCTATCTGAACGTCGATCCCGGCACGATGTCGCCGTATCAGCATGGCGAGGTTTTCGTCACCGACGACGGTGCCGAGACCGATCTCGATCTTGGTCATTACGAGCGTTTCACTGGGCGGCCGGCGACACGCCAGGACAATATTACGACGGGCCGCATCTATCAGGAAATTCTCGCTAAGGAGCGGCGCGGCGATTATCTCGGCGCGACTATCCAGGTTATTCCGCACGTCACCAACGCCATTAAGGACTTCATTCGCGACGGCAACGATGAGTTTGATTTCGTCTTGTGCGAGATCGGCGGCACCGTCGGCGATATCGAGGGCTTGCCTTATTTCGAAGCGATCCGTCAGCTCGGCAATGATTTGCCGCGGGGCCACACCGTCTACATTCATTTGACCTTGATGCCGTTCATCCCGAGCGCGGGCGAACTGAAGACCAAACCAACGCAACACTCGGTCCGCGAATTGCGGGCGATCGGCATTCAGCCGGACGTCTTGTTGTGCCGCACCGATCGCGAAATTCCGTTGAGCGAACGGCGCAAGCTGGCGCTATTCTGCAACGTTCGCGAAAGCGCGGTAATCGAGGCCCGCGATGTCGACAACATTTACGCGGTGCCGGAGGCCTATCACGCTGCCGGCCTCGACAGTGAGGTGTTGGCGGCATTCGGCATCGAGAACCCGCCGTCACCCGATTTGGCAACCTGGCATCTCATCAACGAGCGCATCCGCAACCCCGAGGGCGATGTCACGATCGCGGTGGTCGGCAAATATACGGGGATGAAGGATGCCTATAAGTCGCTGATCGAAGCGCTCTCGCACGGCGGGGTAGCCAACAAGGTCAAGGTCAATCTTGATTGGATCGAAAGCGAGGTGTTCGAGAACGAGGATCCGGTGCCGTTTCTCGAGCATGTCGATGGCATATTGGTGCCGGGTGGATTTGGTCAGCGCGGCGCCGAGGGAAAAATTCGCGCTGCGCAGTTCGCGCGTGAGCGCCGCGTGCCGTATTTCGGGATTTGCTTCGGGATGCAGATGGCCGTAATCGAGGCAGCGCGAAACCTTTGCGGCATTGAAGCCGCCAACTCCACGGAATTCGTCGCCACGCCCGAGCCGGTCGTCGGTCTCATGACCGAATGGATGAAGGGCAATGAGCTGCAAAAGCGCGGGCTCGCGGGCGATATGGGCGGCACCATGCGGCTCGGCGCCTATCCGGCGGTGCTGCAGCGCGGCTCGCGGGTCGCGCAAATCTATCAGGCTACCGAGATTTCCGAGCGCCACCGCCACCGTTACGAGGTCAATACCGCGTACAAGGACCGTTTGGCGCAACATGGCATGCGCTTTTCAGGCATGTCGCCGGACGGGTTGCTGCCGGAAATAATCGAGTACGATGACCATCCATGGTTCATCGGCGTCCAATTCCATCCAGAACTGAAATCGCGGCCCTTTGCACCGCACCCGCTATTTGCGTCATTTATCGGCGCGGCCGTGGAGCAGAGCCGGCTGGTGTAGTTTTCAAGCGCAGTCCCCAGACTGCCGTCAGGACGGGCGGTTCAAATCATTGAAATCGACGGCTCAGAATTTGCTCTCGGGAGGAAACCCATGATCTATGAAATGCGTATTTACCGCTGTGTACCGGGCCGACTTCCGGCTTTGCTGCAGCGCTTCGAGAAGGTCACGCTCAATCTCTGGAAGAAACATGGCATCCGACAGGCCGGCTTCTGGACCACGCTGATCGGCGATTCCAATCACGAATTGACTTATCTGCTGGCCTGGGAGTCGCTTGCCGAGCGCGAGAAGAAGTGGACCGAATTTATGGGCGATCCACAATGGATTTCCGCGCGTGCCGAAAGCGAACGTGACGGTGCGATCATTCAGAATGCGCGCAACCAGATCCTTCAGCCGACCGCGTTTTCCGCGGTAACATAACTTGAGGCGCTGCCCTCACAGCTAGGATCAGCGCCAGCAAGGCTGCAATGAGCGCAAAACCAAATGCGGTCGTGACCGTTGGCAAGGTCAAGTTCGGCAATGCCTTGCCGCTTGCCGTGATCGCCGGCCCCTGCGCCTTGGAAAGCCGGGAGCATGCTTTCGAAATGGCTGCCGCGCTCAAGGAGATCACCGGCAAGCTCGGACTGGGGTTTGTCTACAAAACCTCCTTCGACAAGGCCAACCGCACCAGTGCATCGAGCGCACGCGGGCTGGGTCTCGACAAGGCGCTCGCGATCTTCGCCGATTTGCGCGAGCGGCTTGGCATTTCCCTTCTCACGGATGTGCACGAGACAAGTCAATGCGCGGTCGTCGCGGAGACGGTCGATGTGTTGCAGATTCCGGCGTTTCTCTGCCGGCAGACCGATCTTTTGATTGCGGCGGCAAAAACCGGACGCGTCATCAATGTCAAAAAAGGCCAGTTCCTCGCACCATGGGACATGGCCAATGTCGTGGCTAAGATTACCGGTGCGGGCAATCCCAATGCGCTTGTGACCGAACGCGGCGTGTCCTTTGGCTACAACACGCTCGTTTCGGACATGCGTGCGCTGCCAATCCTGGCAAAGATCGGCGCGCCGGTGATTTTCGACGCTACCCATTCGGTGCAACAGCCCGGCGGGCAGGGGACTTCATCCGGCGGCGAGCGTGCTTTTGTTCCGGTACTGGCGCGCGCGGCGACCGCTGCGGGTATTGCGGGACTGTTCATCGAGACCCATCAAGATCCCGATCGCGCGCCGTCCGATGGGCCCAACATGATCCCGCTGAAGGATTTGTCCCCGCTGCTGGAGCGGCTTATGCAATTCGACCGGATCGCGAAAAAGACGGGCTGAAATAACAAGCGCGCCGCTGTGCGGCTCACTTTTCTTCCATCTTGTACGGCACGGCGAGTGCAACGTCAGCGTCCACAGTCGGGATCTCGGCTTTGGAGCAACCCGCAAGCCGCAGCGCGATCCGCAGCCGCCCGCCGGCTTCTTGTAGGAGAGCGGCGGCTTTGTCGGGCGTGCAGCCGTGCAAAATCAGCATCGCCTTCTTCACATTGCCACCCGCCCGCTCGAGCGCGTCGCGGAGCTCATCCTCGCTGCGGCCACTGAGCTGGCGCAATATGCTTTGGCTGCGGCCGACCAGCTTCGCATTGACTGCTTGAACATCGACCATAAGGCCTTCGTACACGCGGCCCAGCCGTATCATCACCAGCGTCGACAGCAAGTTGAGCGCCACGCGCTGGGCGGTGCCGGCCTTCATACGCGTCGAGCCCGCGATCGGCTCAGGACCGGTCTCGAGCAAAATCGGACAATCCGCCTCGATCAAAAGCGGCGTCGCGCGATTATTGGCGATGCCGATGGCGAAGGCGCCACGCCGTTTTGCCTCGCGCATGCAGGCGAGGGTGAACGGTGTCGTTCCGCTCGCCGCCACCGCGATAATGACATCCGGCGTTTCGATGCGATGTTGCCGGACCAGCCGCACGGCCTCGTCAATCTGGTCTTCGGCGCCCTCGGCTGAGCGCAGGAGTGCATCCTTGCCGCCCGCCATTAGGAGCAACAGCCGTTCCGGCGGCCAGTTGAACGTCGGGATAAGCTCAGCGCCATCCTGAACGGCGAGACGACCAGACGTGCCGGCGCCCACATAAATCAGCCTTCCAGCGCCGGACAGGCGCGTCTGCATCGCCGCCGCGGCTTGCTGGATCGAGGATAGGGCCGCCCGCACCGCTGCGACCGCCGCCATTTGGCTTTCGACCAATGCGTCGAGGATATCGCCGGGTTCCCACCGATCGATATCCGAAAACCTTGGACTGGCGCGTTCAGTATCCATGAATTCAATATCGGGGCCGCTGGCCGTCGACCCGAATGAACCTTAAATCAAACCAAATTGGCCCTATTTTGTTCTTACAATCTGCAGCGATTCCATCGCTTTAGGAAGTTGATGGCAGAACGAAATTACCTGATTTTGGGCGTTGACGGCGGCGGGACGCAATCCCGGGCGCGCTTATGCGCCTATTCCGGGAGGTTGCTTGCCGAGGCCGCAAGCGGCCCGGCCAATCTGCGTCTGGGGACTGAGGCCAGTTTTTCATCGGTTCTCGATGCCGCACGCCAGTGTCTTAAGGATGCCGGTATGGCGCAGCAGAACTTTTCGCGCATTGTCGCCTGTCTCGCGCTCGCCGGTGCCAGCGAGCCGGGGCATTTGGATGCCGCCAAACGCCACCGGCACCCCTTTCGTGCCGCCGTTATCATCACCGACGCGCACGCCGCGTGCCTTGGAGCCCATGGCGGCAGGGATGGCGGCGTGATCATTGCCGGGACCGGCGCGGTGGCATGGGCGCTGCTGAAGGGAAAGACTTATCGCATCGGCGGCTGGGGCCTGCCGATCTCCGATGAAGGCAGTGGCGCATGGATCGGCAGCGAGGCCTTGCGTCGTGTGTTGTGGGCGCATGACGGCCGGATCGCATGGACGCCGCTGCTGCGCGAGCTGTTTGCGGATTTTTCCGACGATCCCCACGCGATCGTTGGCTGGACAGCGGCCGCATCGCCACGGGAGTTTGGCGCCTTCGCGCCGCGCGTCGCCGAATATGCCCGCGGCGACGATCCAGTGGCCATTGAATTGATGCGAACCGCCGCGGCCCACATCGATAGTCTTGCGGCAAGGCTGATGGCGCTTGGTGCTCCACAATTGGCTTTGGTTGGCGGATTTGCCGCGCCACTGCGGCCGTGGCTGGCGCAGCAAACAGCATCGCGGCTCATCGCGCCGGCTGGAGACGCGGTCCAAGGTGCGCTGACATTGGCGCGCGCAGTGGCGCAATCGCTGCAAGATGTTGCGTGATGTTGCCGGGGCGGGAATGCGCATGAAACTTGCCGCCGGGATGGAAAGCGACTTGCAGGAGGCCGCGGCGGCGGTCGAACGGCAAACCAATGCTCTGGCCGCGCCAACAACGGCGCTGATCCGCGAGCTTGGTCGTCATCCGCCGCGCGTGGTCGTGACTTGCGCGCGCGGCAGTTCAGCGCATGCGGCGACCTTTGCCAAGCACCT
>Ga0307477_10003909_pt1 | contig 10935 bp, 12 predicted proteins | sample atmos_gasesECM2C_FD_203316 | JGI IMG/M metagenome (GOLD analysis project Ga0307477, IMG submission 203316) | Hardwood forest soil microbial communities from Morgan-Monroe State Forest, Indiana, United States - atmos_gasesECM2C_515 | ecosystem: Environmental > Terrestrial > Soil > Temperate... | reverse complement strand
GAAGGGGCGAACGCGAACGACCTGTGACAAATCAATGCGAGGGCACTGGCGTCGCTCTCGGGGCTCGGTTGACACGCAGGAGTCTTTACCACAGAGATGACAGTAGCGAAAGTCACTTTCTCGATTCTGATTTCACAGCTTCCCGAGTCCCGGAACAAGCCGCGCTGAACTGTTTTGTCTAGTCCTTGCGTTATTCCGCGCGGCAAAATCGACCAGCCCATTGATCTTTTAGATTCAAGGGAGACAATCTCTCCGTCCACAACCGTGTCAATGGGCAGGGCGTTCAGGGCTTCGACCAGATGCGGATATTGGGAGTTGAACGACTTTTTCACCGGGAGTACAAACTAACTGTGCTCCTGGATTTCACCGCCAAAGCCCGGTATCCATCGAGCTTAATTTCAAACGACCATTCCTGGCCATCAGGGAGCTTCATGACAGGCAGGCATTCCATCGGTTCGATGAAGCGGGCTTCTCTTTTTGGAAGGCCGATCAATCGGCTACTGCTTGGACGCATGATCCAAGCTTACAGCAACAACATTGTGATCGTCGGCCACTGGGTCTCTGTGCGGCGGATTCTAGCACGGCGTGTTTGATTCCTTGTATTTAAGTGTCAACCGAACGTGTAGCCTCTTGTCGCACGGCTCCCCTTTATTCCTTCCTTTTGGGGAGCCCTCGTCGCCGGGGCAGCGCATCGCGAACTCTGCGTGTTGAACTTTCCCGTAATACATATGGTTAATTACTCGCTCGATATAGTAGCCGCCTCGTTCACAGCGTGGGTTGCTACAAGGCATCAATGGTTCTCGCACTGGTCGCGGCGCAGTGTAGCCTGCCCCGTCGGAGCACGCATCGGCTTCGTAGTACTCGATTAGCGCCTCTTGCAGTTCGGGGTAAGCTTCCGCAAACGTACATGCGCGACCGGAACTAAGCCAAGGAACTGGGAGTTCCATCGGTTTGCCCACACATCCTCCTGATTTCATTTTCCGGCGCGGGCGGGCACACGGCGAGCCGCTTGCGAGCAAACAGACTTTAATCAGTAATTAACGGACTGGGTACTACGTTGAGAAAGATTGGGAAGCCGTGGTGGTGTGGAATGCTACGCCGGGAACGGCCCGCGAATGATCCTGGAGACCGTCACTCTGAAATGGTCACTGCATTTGATGCAGTGCACCGTCTGGTCACTCATCTCTGTGGCTCCGGTGCCTGCATCAACATGAACCTTCTGTTTGGTCTTACAGATTGGGCATTCCACCGTCATCACAACGTAGCGCTCATCAGTCATTGCGGTATTCTTCGACTTGACAGTAATGTAGCAGTAAACTACGCGGGTCGACCGTTTATGTCAACTGTTTGGAGCAACTGTAGAAGCAGGGATTGTTGTGCAGAGAGCGGGTTTTGGAAACGGGGCACTCAAAGCACCGATCTGGGCGCTGCCCGTGCCCGCAGACTGAGGCCACGGCGATTGGCGCGGATTTCCGGTTTCCGAAAGCAGTTTATCGTGACGCGGCCCCTTGAAACTTCAGCGAAGTCCAAGGAACGTTCCGGGTGACGTGGCCTTGCCCGTCCGTTGTTTTCAAGTTGGCGGTCTGCATCAGCATGTTTACGTCAAGCACTTCAAACACGCCTGGTTGTTCAGCACTGCCGACGCGGTCGCCTCTTTTCGGAACGGGACCCATGTATTGTGGGACCATTGCTTCCTCCTAGTTGTCTGCGCCTGTGTGCGCTGTTGTCCGCCGGGCAGGTCGTATAGAACATTCATACGCTGCTATCTCTGTAATAGCCAGAGGCACGATGTGCTGCCGACGCCAAAGATCTCATCGGTGAACGGGCCACAGTCTGCTGTAGAGTGGCGAGCACACGCTATGCCGTCACAAGTCGTGGCAAGCCAACATTTCTGAACCGGGACAAGCCCTATCCTAGCCAGGTCTTTACGGTCCTCATATGGGGTGAGAATCGGGACAAATTCGGCACGCCCGAAGAAAAATACCGCGACAAGCAAATTTGCGTAACGGGCACAATGACCGAATATCGCAAGGCCCCCGAAATCGCGGTCAGCGATCCGCAGACCATCGAAGTGCAGAAGTAGAGCCGGGTCGGGCGCGGCACTGATACGCGGGGCTGAAGCGTTTTATGCCTTTTTGACCGCATGGGCACATCTCCAAAACTCGCCAGAAACTCGCCACACTTTTTGACTTCGGTGACAAAATCAGCCTCACAAATTGTGCCCAATTTTGTGCCTACCAGCAAACCCGAGGAACTACCGCGAATTGCGATGGAACTGCTGCTACATGGTGAAAGCGAAGTAGTTAGTGGTAACTCGTGGTGACTCACAGCAGTTGCCGTAAATCGTGAATTTTGAGAAAAGCAACGGCTACGAACCAGAAGGCCGGGAGTTCGAATCTCTCCGGGCGCACCATTCTTCATTTTTCATTCTTTGGAAGATCACGTCGAAGGGCTTTCTGTATGTCGGATAGATACTTGCGGCGTCGATCGCGCAGTTCGAAAGCACCATCCGGAGCAATTTGGCCTTTTCTTGCGGCGGTTGCTTAACATAAAGAAAATAAGCCTTATTCGCGAGTTCTAAAATCCTCATCGCGTCCAGTAATCGCTCGGGCTTTGAAGCGTCGAGTTCCCGGATTGCTGCCGTCACCTGCTCTTCTTCCAATTGCCACTCCGCCGCTTTCCGCTCCCAAAATTCATTGGTAATTTTCCCGTCCACTTTGTCCTGGTACGCTTGATCGAGCCGGTGACGCACTATCGCCAATCTTTGCTGTGATCGTTCCTTCAGCTGTCTGCTAATTGCTTCCTCTCGGCCTTTATCGTTGAGCAGGGACCGTTCGAGCTGGCCGAGCATCGCGTCAGGGATGTGGATATCCCGGAGGATCTGCCCAAGCCGGTCCCCCAGCTCCTCCTCGCGAAAATAAGGGAGGTCACACTTTCCGCGAAAGCCGGTGCACCGATAGTACGTGTACCGCCCCTTCTTCATCTCCGCCGTGACCTTGGAATTGTCGTAGGCGCAGGTTAACAGCCCACGGAATGCAAATTCATGCTTCCTATATTTCGGCTTGTTCCGACCCCGAAACAAAGCTTGGACTCCCTGGAAAAGTTGGGAGGAAACCAGCGGCACGTGGGTTCCCTGGTAGATCTTGTCTTCCCAGCGAAACTGGCCCATGTAGAACGGGTTCTTCAAAAGTCTTTCCAGATAGCCCTTTGCCATCCGTATGCCAAATTCCGTCATTAAGGCCCGCCGCAAACTTGAAAGCGAATGCTGGCCGGAAGCGTAGAGCTCAAACATTCTCGTCGCGATGGGTGCCTTGGCCAGCTCCACCTCGATAGTATGTTTTTCCTTGTTGTTCCGGTATCCGATCGGGGGACGGCTCGGATAGATTCCTTGCTCTGCTTTTTCCCGCATCCCCTTGGAAACTTCTTCGCGTAAGTTGTCGATATAATTTCTGGCCATCAAAACTTGGATTCCGTGCATGAATTTCGCCTGGGATTTTGAATCCTTGTTGATGACCTGACCCTCTTTCGCAAGGTGAATTTCAACCCCCAAATCTTCCAATGTCAGATAATCGCGGAAGTTGCGATAAAGCCGATCGGTCTTTTCTACGATGATCGTGCGGCAATTTGGATTCTTACGAAGGAAGGCAATCATTTCACCGAATTGCTCGCGCCCCGCGCACTTGGCTGTTTCCACGTCTACGAATTCGCGCACAATCTGAAAGCCGTGCTTGGGCGCATATTCCGTTAGCGTCTTACGTTGCGAGGGAATCGAATATCCTTCGCGCTCCTGATCTTTACTTGAAACGCGGGCGTAGATTACGGCTTCATTCATTCTTCGATTCCTTTCGCTTTGAACTTGCCATTTTCGCGAGTTTACCTTGCACGGTTTTAATTTCCGCGTCAACAATTTCAATTGCGTTTTCTACATGCGGATCAGTAAAAAAGGAAAGTGCACTCTTTAAAGTTAATTTGTGTTTCTGTATCTCCAATTGTTCCAGTCGGTTAAGAAGTGTAGCCGCGTGTCCTGCACTTTCTCCTTCGGAGGAAATCAAAATTCCCTGCCTTACTAATTTGTATAAACGTGTGATTCCCACTCTTCCGCGCACAAAAAGCTGAATGCCACAATCGTTACAAGTGCAATAAGGCTTCCTCCGTTTAGAAAAACGGATCGGCAGGCCCGCTCCACATAGTGGACAAGGGAATTCATTGCCAAGGATCTCGGTGAGGGCGGCTTCCAAGGAGTCCAACGTCAACGTAACGTTAGGGAGGTCCAGTTCCGAGCCTAGTTTGTCCATTTTGGTCTCCTTTTTAAACAGTCTGATCCGATGAACTTTAATCCCTGCAGGGCGAGTTCCTCGATGCGATGAATGCCTGGGAGTCTCGAAAGCGGCGCGCCGCATTCGGGACATTTGTCCCATTTACTTTCGAGGTTGTCAGGATCAGCTCCAGCAAAGTTGTAAAACACGCGGACTGCATGAACCCGGCGTCTATCATGGAAGGCGACCTCAAGTAGACCGATAGTCTCGGGATTCCTAGAAGGGGGCTTAGACACATATTTCAAGAGGTGTCGAAGCGCCAGGATACCGCTGGCGTGGGCCTTCCTAATGTATACAACCTCAAAGCCCGAGACCTGCCGCCAGACTTCTGCGAGCCGTTCCTGCTCGATATATGGGCCGTAAAAGAGGACATGCGCATGCAAATTGGTATTATCAAATCCAACTTCGTCGCACCAAATTGCTCCCCAGTCCTTAACATTCCGCATGAGTTTTTCCAGCGTCTTTTTGACATCCTCGTTAAACCTGCGAATCTGCTCTGAAATCAAAGAGCCAGTGTTCTTGCTAGTGAACGTCAATTCCCGAAGAAGGTAGCCGCGTTTGGAATGGGTTTGGACGTGTGTAAGAACAGGGGAATACTTTGCTACTAGTCGGGCGTATTGGCGTGGCCCGCATCGCGGGCAGAAACGCAAATCACAGTAAAGTGGCGAGAAGAATTCATGCTTGGCTTCACCCTGGCATTGGAGGCGACAACCGAAACGAGAGCACTCCATGTACCGCTTGGCTTTCGAAAAGAGCCGATTTGCGATCAGAACATCACCGACCTTGCCGCGAAAATCCTCTTCTTCGTGGTCCTCCGTGGTCATTTGGTCTAGCGGCTTGAGACCTTCCCGGACGTGTACATCGAGTTCGAATCGCTCGCGCAGGGATATACCCCACTCGTTAGCGTCGGCCTGATATTGGTCCAAGTCCGTCACTCAGCTACCTCCACCGTCTGCCACCGAGCGAAGAAGCCGTAATACGGGTGAGACTTCGGCGCGAGGACTGTGTACTTCCCGGGTTGAAAGCCGAGATTCCGCAAATCGTCTCCAAAGAAAAAGAACTGTCCGTTCGGAGGGTAAAATTCTCCCATGTAGGCTGTTGTGCCTCCCGGGGCCGAAGGGTTCCTCCAGATCTTGAACCCCTTTACATCATCAGCTGACGGCGCAGCCATATCAGTTCACCCAGTTATTCGTTATGTATAAATTAAGTGAGGCCGCCTTCGGCGGCCCTGCCCAGTTCTCAGTTTCTCAGTGGCCTTTACATCCAGCCCCGGCAGGGGGCCCCCTGGCGTCTCCTGCCGTACGCTGTCGCGGGTTGTCAGGCCAAGACATTGCCCACACATTGGGCCCGAGACGCCAGGGGAACTCGTATTAACGCGCATCGATCTTTCTCCGGTACTCGTCAAGCACGGCATCGAGGACGCGCTTTTTCAATTCACGAGCAAGGTCAATCAGTGGCACAAACTGCCTTTTCCCATTTTTTTCGATTGGCAGACGAGGGAGATTGGCCCAGGGTGGCGTGCCTGGTTTTTCAAACACGGCGCAGCGTCGAATCGTGATTTCTCCATCGGGCCAACGAAGGATCACATCCGCCAGCGCTCGCAAGGGAGGTTTGGCGTTCACTAGAGCGAGTTCGACTGTGATGTCTGTCATCGCGTCTCCTCATCCCAACAAGCCAGCAGTTCAAAAAATAATCTGAGAGAGGTAATCTCAGCCTCTCCGAGGCACTGCTCTAGGATTGGGTCCAAAGTCACCGGAGAAGAACCATTCCGAGCGGAGCCTTCGATCGGAGCGTGTGGCTTCGAAGCTGCTCCTTGCGTAGTCCCAAATGGTGTCGCGAGCTTGGCTTGAGTTATCCTCACCAGATGAGATTGGACGCCAGGACGGCCCCGATTGACTACGGGCTTAAGCGCGACAAAGAAGCCCGAACTTCGTTATGTGGTTAAGATCCCAGATGGTCATCGAAATATGTAGTTAATGGGAGAATCCTGGGGAGGGTTTGTGAGGGTAGAAAATGCAGACGAGGACCCCGGTTTGGTTCCGGAACCCAACCCCAATCCGTTTTCGCCTTTTCGACCAGGACCGGGTAAGCCGACCCTCCGCCGGGACTATCTCTTTAACCAACGTGAAAACCTGCTGTGTCTGATCGAACCGCACTGGTATGAACTGGAATGGAAATTGAGGTGTGCGCGAAAACCCGAACAAGTACACCTAGCCTTCCAGATCGAAGCATTCAAATTGAATCCTGATTATCTTGCACCGTTGCTGCGGGCCAGTTCTGAATTTGCGACGAGGAAGGACCTGCAGATTACACGGAAACGGCTTGGCGATGCTGTCCGGAAAGCACGAAGTGCATCCGAAAGGCACCAAGCGCAGGTCCAGGCCTATGAGGACGCGCGTAGAGTCTCATTTGTCCTCAGCGAGGATTTCAAGGAACAGCTTCGAGGAGACTTAGAAAGGCGAAGAAGACACATCGGCAAGCTTAAGGGTTGGTCCGCGAAAGTCAAAAGCAAGATTCGAGAATGCGAGTTGGAAGCCAAGACCAGAATTACGCCATCAGCGGCGCGCTCAGCAGCAATCGCGGCGTTGCAGAAGTGCATGCATAGGCTTGAACGCGACCGCATCGCTGACGAAAAAGTCTGCGACGACCTTGAGGCAAGAATGCGCCCAATTACCCCTGACGCTCGGAAGTCCGCCGTTGATGATGAAGCCTGTCAAAAGTCTTTACTCGAATCGCTCGACGCTGATTCAAGAATTGCAGAAAAGGAGCTACGCGCCATCGAAGCAACTTTTGCCGATCAGGAGGCCTTTGTTTATCGAACAGAGATCCTAGATTTTGTGCAAAAGAGAGAATACGCCCTAGCCCCTCTTCAGCTAGCAAATGCAATGGCGGGCTTGCCGTTCATCAGGGCGCGACGCTCCGCCCAGCGTTGCGCACGCATAAAGAGCAGAGTCGCGCGGTCCACGACGTACGAATTATTTGAGTTTGTTACCGGCATCTGGAAGCAGCACAGAAAAAAGCGACAATCCTCGCTCATTGAGGCCTTTGAAAAAACAATTCGCAAGCTTCCCAAGTTTGAAATAGTTGAGGGGCACAAGAGGTCCACTTGGTTTAGGAGCCATTTGGCCAAGAATTGGTATTACCTGAAGCGGGCAATCCAAGAACCGGAACTTGCAAAATTGCATCCCCACGCTGTTCCAGGCGCGATAGTGAGGTACTTCCTCACGAACATGCAGAATCCCGAATCCCCGATTACTCCGCGACTGGCGGAAACAGAGCGCATTCAGGATTAAGAGGCCGCCTGAGGATCAGGGTTTCCACCTGGGCGCAAAAAAGCCACATTCCGATAAGCAATTGACTGAGCTACGCCCAGACAGGGACGGAAGAAAGTGGCTCTGCACCTCCCTGAAGATTGAATAAGTTAGCGGCCACTTTCTTAGAAGCGGACTTACCAGGACTTGGCGGGATTGGGTACAGAATCAACCGCTCTTCAGAACAAGCACCGCCTCGGTGTACCCGTCAAGATTTTCTGCGACCCAACTCTCACCAGTCCGGTCTTCGTGAAATCTAACGGTGCAGTCAGCTTCTCCCACTGAAACTATTATCTGAAAATGCCGTCGGGGTTGAAGCTCAGCTAGGCCGCTCTGGAGCGCGATTGCGTACAGCAGACATGAAAGTAGCGATTCTCGTGTCTGCTCGAACGGAAGGTGGACATGGTTGATGAAGCATTCATAGCCTGTTCTGTTTTGGAAATCACTAATCTTGACGTGTTTGGTACCCTCAAGCTCACTCTCTAACAACACGGAACCATCGACGCTTTCAAGAACCGGAATCGTCAGAGGCTCCGCTGTCAGACTTTCGTCAAGAGGGATCGAAACACTCGACGCTTTCAAAAGTGCAGACATTCTTGAGTTCATTTTCACTTGATGAGTCCGAGATGCTTCGGGCAGCTATTGTAATTCAATCCGACGCAATGACGCTGCCGCGTAGGGCAAAAAGCCACCTTCCGATAACCGGACTTCTCAGGACTCGGCGCTTAGAGTTCGTCGATGAAGGCAAGGTCACGCGGCTTCACATATTGTTCGTAACACTTCTCGCACATCCAACGCTCTCCGGGGTCGCAGTATCCAAACTCTCCCACGTTAATATGAGCCTTACACAAGTCACAGTGTTCGTGATCCCATCCTGAAGGAATCACCCGGGACTCAGGATCGAGGGGCACTGTCTGGTTACCCGCGGGATAGTGTCGGCTTTGTCCTCCCCTTCCGTGCAAGGGCTCCAACTTGGTCCAGACTTTTACTTCGCGGCCTTCCACGATTGAAGTGTCTTTCGCTTCATAGTCCTCAGCCACAGCATCAGCTCCCTGAAATTGCTTTTTTACCCAGCCCCAGTTTGGGTCAAGAACCATCCACACGTTAAAGGCTTGCCAGTAAGGACTAAGATAAGCGAGCGCCTTTCCGATGACCTTTGGTTCATCGTTTTCGTCACAGGTGACAGTTGCTGCTTTTGTTTCCTTGTCCAGTGATTGCAGGCTCGCGCAAAGACTTCCCCTTTCCCCGAACAAGAGCCAAAACCAATGCTGGTCAACATCCGCGATGTTGCGGTCGAAATGGCCATCGAGTTCAAAACTCGTATATCCGGTGGTTGAGGTAGTACCGCGCCTCACAGCAGAAACGATAAAGTGGGGAAAATCGTCAAGCGTCTTTGGTTTGCGCATATTAATTGTTTTCGAGTTCGGGAATTCAATTAGGTCGCGCTGACATTATACGTAAGGTTGGGTTGCGACGTATGGACACATGATATGGGGCCAAGTCCTGAGAAACGCTAGCACTAGCGTTTCACAGGACTTGGCCCTCGACACTCGATTGGAATGACTTTTTTCGTTGGCTGGTTCACATCAAACAGTCTAGACTCGCGTTTCATGCGGCGAATCTCGAAGCGCAAGGACACTGATAAATCTCGCGTGTTGGTGACCGACGCCGGGATTTCAGTGACTTCTTCAAATGCCACTGGCGAATCCAAAATCCAAGCAATAGATTGGGCCAAGATTGAAAAGGTGATCGCCTACAAACGCGATTGTTTCGGTTTCGACCTGATGTGTTTAGGGATTGACGGGGCGGGGAGCGCCTTTGAGATTACAGAAGAAGCGAAAGGCTGGGACGAACTATTGGATCGTGCCCCAGACTACTTGCCGGGGTGGCGAAGCAAGACAGATTGGTATCAAGGTGTGATGCTTCCTGCCTTCAAAGAAAACCGAACCATAATTTTCAGCCGTCCCTAACATATGAGGATAGATGAGGCCCGGATTCCCAGTTACCGATAACGCCGTTTCTGAGACTTGGCCTAACCTGCAGGGATGAGGTAAGTTCTCACTCGGGAACATGAAGAAACTGAGTGACCTGGCGCCCACGGAGCCACTTCGCGGGTTTCATATGAAAGGGACGGTGACCAGGCGATTCTTGGTCACGTACCCTGTGCCGCCCGAGGCGCTACTGTCCGCAGTACCGCCCTGTGGCGAGCTTGTTCTACACAATGGTCTCGCGTGGGTGTCGGCGTGCTTCGTTCATATCGCGCGGATGCGACCCTCCCCTATGCCGGAATCGTTGGGGCTCAGTTTCAATTACCTGATTCATCGGACGTTGGCACGGCTACCCTATCCTGACGGCAAGATGCGAAGCACCGTGCTCGTTCTTGAGGCAAATATCAATCGAGAACTCCTTGGTCTAGTTGCCAGAAAGATGACCGGGGTTCGGTTTCAGATTCGAGATATCACTCTTAGTGATCTCAACGATGTGTGGATCGTTCGGATGAAGAAGCGAGAGGAGGTCTTGTACGAAGCCGAGGTTTACAAGAATTCAATCGATACGCAATTCAACGAGCGGTCACAGTTTATGACCGCAGACGCGGCGGACCGATTTCTTCTTGGTATTTCCTTTGGGGCTCAATGGGAGCCGGAGGCAGGGCGGATTAACCTTCTAGCGGAAACTCACGATCCGTGGCAGACATACGTAGGGCGATGCAAAACGAACCAGCATGCACTTCTGAAGTCATTGGGAATTCAACAACAATGCGCGTATCATGTCATTACGATGACAGACATTCCACATTACTTCGCCCTTCGCGGAATGGTGGTCGCATGTCCGGCAGCACCATCCGTGAGGACCGATAAACTATAAGGAGGCCGGAAACCCTTGTCCATGTGGCCGCTCTGGACCCTGGCGAGTGCCCGATTGAAAGCCAGTCTCCGATAATCCCGTTTCGCAAGACTTGGCTCGACTGGCGTCGGCGACACGGACGGCCTTTACATCCAGCGGTACATGAGACTAAGCTGACAAACACACCTATCCATGACGAAGCGACTGATTTTCGGAAGGGTTGCGCTTGGCTTTTTGGTGGTCTACGTCATATCGCGAGCCACGTTGGCCGCCGAGCCATTGGAATGCCCAGCCGAAAGCTCAGGTTCGCTTATGGAGGCGAGTTATCCTGCATATACCGACGCTGCGCAGCTGTCCCAAGAATTGAGTGCCCACGGATACGTGGTAGGTTGCATAGCCCGCTCCGTATTCGAGGCTTCCATGCCGATCACGAAGGGTGCCGCTTTATACATAACCAATCGCGG
>Ga0307477_10003908_pt1 | contig 10936 bp, 9 predicted proteins | sample atmos_gasesECM2C_FD_203316 | JGI IMG/M metagenome (GOLD analysis project Ga0307477, IMG submission 203316) | Hardwood forest soil microbial communities from Morgan-Monroe State Forest, Indiana, United States - atmos_gasesECM2C_515 | ecosystem: Environmental > Terrestrial > Soil > Temperate... | reverse complement strand
TTGCACCGAAGCACGAATCCGCTGCATCCCTTCCAGCGTGTCGCGCACCGCACGATTACCCTGTTCGGCCGCATCGAGCGCGCGCCGTGCCGCTTCCGCGCTAGCTTCCGCGTTGTTCGACACCTGCTTCATAGAAACCGTCAATTCTTCGACGGCGGATGAAGTATTGGTGATTTCCTGATCTTGTTGGGTGGCCCCGGCGGTCATATCGTCGGCAGCTTCGAGGATCTGATTCGCGCTGGTGCTGACGTCGACGGCGGCCTTGCGCACGCGTTCCAGAACTTTAGTGAAGTTGTCGAGCATGAAGTTCACGGAGTCCACCACGTTCCCGAGAGCGTCGTTGCTCACCTTCCCGCGGATATTCAGGTCGCCTCGCGCCACTTGGCTGATGGTGTTGAGCAAATCCGTGATGCTGCGCTGCAGTGAATCTTGCGCTTGCTGGTTGGTCACGGCATGAGCGACTTTCGCTGCGCTCCGATTGAAATTCTCCGCGATGAACCCGAACTCATCGCCCGAGGCTATTTCCACGCGTGCGCGGACGTCGCCGGCAACCAAGCGCTCGGAGAACGTGGCGATCTCGGCAACCGGCGTGAGCACGCGCTTGCTCAGCACGTAGACGAGCGAGACCGATGCTACCAGCGCAAGTACAACTGCGCCCACCAGCGCGCCGCTGCTGCCACCTGGAAATGACGTGGCATCAGCTCCCGCCCCTGCATGCGAGCCGGCGAAATACGCCATGCCCAGCACACCGAAGAGTGCGGCGCCGATCCAGAAGACCAGCAACCAAATTGTGGAACTCAAACGAGCTTTCATGACTTCCTCCAAAGAACTTGTTTACCGCGCGATCCGCAGAACGGAACGCAAACAATGATCGGCCCACAAAATGAGCCCACTGCCGTACCTCAAAAAAAACATTAATGCGTTCATCAAATCACCGGAACTGGAAAAACATCGGTTAAACGCCGCAAGTCGACCACCAGCGCGAGCCGGTCATCATGCCGCAACATGCCGCGGCAATGCGGTACTTCCGCAGGCGCCTGATCGAGCAAGGATTCTTCCGTCGCCGAATACGTGCCGATTACTTCATCAGCGGCAATTCCAAGACGTAAATCTCCGGTTTGCGAATCGCCCTTCAATGCGGCTACCACCACATGTTTTGGAAGCATTCCGGGGCGCCGGCCTTCCGTAAATGCAATATCCACTAGAGGGACGATCGTCCCGCGCAAGTTGAAAACGCCCATCAGAAAAGCGGGCGCTAGGGGCACCCGCGTGACGATCGGCCAATCCACTACTTCTTCTACCTCGAGCACTGAAAAACAAAAACGCTCGCGCCCGGCGCGAAACACGCAGTACTGCCGTTCCGGCAAGCGCTCTTCAGAGAACGAGTCGTTCTCAATGAACTCTCCGCCACCGAGTTCCGGATGCAACAGCGCCACGTCGTCGTGTTCTCCCGACATCAAGCAAGCCTCTTGATTTCGTTCAGCAGTTCGTCCGGTGTGAACGGCTTGGCCACGTAGCCATTTGCGCCTTGCTGTTCGCCCCAGTAGCGGTCACTCGGGGCGGTCTTCGAAGTCACCAGGATTACGGGAATCTGCGCATACGATTCGTGGCTTTTTAGATCGCGACAAGCCTGGAAACCATTGCGTTTCGGCATAACCACATCCAGCAGAATTACGTTTGGGCGTTCTTCCTCGATTGCTTCTTCGATCTTCGTGGAATCGGAAATACCAACGGAATAAAAGCCGCCCTGTTGCAGCATGTTTTGCATCAGCCGAATCTCGGCCTGCGAATCGTCCACTACGAGAATCTTCAACATGCCTCCGCCTCCACAGTCGAGCCCCGAGAAAGAATTGCAACTAAGCAGCCACCTCTGGACTCAAATTCTCGCAATGCGAACGCGGAGGCAACTCCTGTGATTGCTGCCCTTTGCATCGGTCTATTGCGGACCCTCATGAGCCAGGTACCAGGCGGTGAGACACCGCTTCCGTCTCAGCTTGAGACCCTTTCTCACTCGCTCGCATTTCGGCGGCAAGCGATGAGAATCGCTGCATAATTTCGTGTAGCCGTAAAGCCATGGAGTGGACCGTGCGAATTTGGTCGCGACACTCAGCGGTAACCTGCGCCGGTTCCAGCAACAACAAGTCGGCGTTTCCCAAGATCGAGGTCAACGCGTTGTTCACGCTTGGGCGCACTTCGAGCATGTAACGGCCCAGCGTCGCCTGCGCCTGGCTTTCGATCGCGAGGCGCTCGGCGCGCTGCGCTCGCATTACGGCTTGCGCGCGCCTTAGCGCTTCGGAAGCAACCAGAATCAATGTTGAAATCCAGCCGTCCTGTCTCGGAACAATTTGCAAATGGGGATAATCCGATTGCAGTGACGGAATATCTTTTTCATCGTCGCAAACGCAAATGGATGTGACGTTTGGCAGCGAGTGCAAAGTGGCCAAGATTTGGTAAACCTTGCTGTCGCGTATGGGTCCCACAATCACTAGGTCATATCCAGAGGCACTCGAGCCGCGCCACACGTCGCCGGTGGCCAAGGTAACTTCCGGAACGAAACGCTCGGCCTGCCACCGTGCCGCTATCGACCGAGCAAATTCCGTATTGTCCGAAACAATCAGGACGCTGGCGTGATTCAATGGGTCCCCCATCTCGTTTTAAGCTTTAGGGCTGAAGCTTTTCTGCTTCCTCGATGAACGAAAGAAGCCGTTTCGTGCTGATACCTAGATTCACTGCGGCTTCGGTATTTTTTGTGCGCTTTGCTTGTTCCACGCGTCCTTGAAAATAGGAAACTTCCGTTCGCGCAAGCACTAACGCGGAAGCGAGCTGCCTAAGATCTCCCGAACGTTTTCGCTGATCGATGGCCAGGCCGAGCAACGCTCGAGCGACCACAGCGCGTCGAAGGTCTTCTGCTTCCTGTCCGCCGTCCGCCACAAACGCGCCAACTTCCCAAGAAGAAAGCAGCACTTTCGTATCTTGTAAAACGACCGTGGACATCGAACGGCCGCGCGAAGGTGGCGCGGCAATCAATTGCTCCCAGATTCCTTCGAGACACTTCTCCATTTCTGCTGTGCTTGTAGGCGCAGCAGGGCCATCGTTTGCCGAGTTCGGAGTGTGGACCGCAGCCGGCGGAATGCTGGGCGGTGTCTTGGCAGGTTGGTTGGCAACACTGGCGGCCCCGGTGTTCTTGGGTCCGGGAGAATTAGCCGGTGAGACTTGGACAGCCGCCGGAGCAGGCGTACTCGGAATCGCTGGTGCTCCTTGTTCCTGGACAACTGGCGCCGCGGCACTGTCGGGGATTTCCCCGGGAAGATGTACACAGGTCGGACCGCCCTGCGCTACCCCGAGGGCTTCTTCTAAATCCGCTCGAAGCGCAAGTAACTGCTCAAAGGCTCGCCTCACCGAATTCGCCGTGTAATCTTTATGAAAAGGCTGCCGCCAGTTCTCGCAGTAGTAACGCAGCTGAATGGTAGGCTCGGCCGCGGAGAAACCCGCGCGCCGGCAATCCACAGTTTGCACACCGAAGGAATCGAGCGCTTCTATTGCGTGGTGCACTGCGTTCAAGTCGGCATGCAACAGTCGAATGAAAGCCCGACGAAGAAGAAAATTAAACCGGCAGAAGGCAATTAGCGCTGCCGGATCGTAAAACAACGGACCGGCGGATTCCTTTACCAGCCGCCCTTGTTCCAAAAGGCCGTGCTCCATCATGTCTCGCAAACTCTGGCATTGCGCGATTTTTTCCAGAATCTGATCCAGAGGCGCGCACCATTCCAGAGGCGCAAGATCCACTTCGGTAAGCACGGGTTGCAGAACCTGGGCGGTGTCGCCGAGCGAGATTTCCTTGCGATACAGGTCTTCGGGGGCGCACAACGCGAAATACTGCACCAGAAGCAAATCAATCTTGTCGCGATCCTCTGCGGTCTTTTCTTGTTTCCGGAGTTGTCGTTGTAAGAATGAACGCAATCCTTCTTCACTGGCGTTCAGAATTTCCGGAGGGAGCTGACGAATTTGGAACGCGCGTAGGCTCTCGTCAACAGTGTCGAACCATTTCAAGTCCGCATCAAAAACATCGCGCGTTGGCCGCAACGGAGGCAGTTCGCCCGCGGGATGTGGAAGCGGCGCGAAATTGAACTGCGCCGCGAGTGCCGCGTAAAGCGGATAAGCTAACCGCGCCTCGCCCCATTGTGTGGCGAAGTCATGAGCTGCCGTATTCTTTGCGTTTGAAACATTCGTGTTTGTTGTCATGTTTTGATGATCCAATTGTCGATATTTCCCACGAATCGTGCTGCCACAGCTTTGCATCCGTTGTGATATCTCACCGCGACCACGGTTGCGCACGCATCCAGCGATCCATCTGAATTCAGCAGTTGCACACGATCTTCGAATTCCAGCGGCAACTTCGAAGAAAACAAAACCTCGTGCGCTGTTCCGAATTCAATTACAGTGTTTTCCTGCAACCGGCGCCGTCCCGCCCCTAGAGTCAGCACTTGCACCGGTATGCGCATGGGTGAAACTCCGGGAAAAAGTTGAGCCAGTTTTTGCGCGCAGGTCTGTTCCTCTGCCATTGCTTCTAATTCCGTTTCGCTCAGCACGCGTCGACCCCCGGCTTGCCTGCCCGTCGTGTACTTAAAACCTCAATAGCTCATGCTTCGGGAAGTTCATACGAGCAGAACGATAGGGCGAAAAAGAAGAGCGGAAAACTCCCCGCGATAGGAATGCACATGGACAGCCAAAGGCTCGTGGGCTAGCGGAATATTAAGTGATGTTATTTCATGCTATTGCCGGAGGGAGCCGAGCTTGTGTGTCTCGCATTGTCTCAGTGTGCGACGAAGCGTCTCACGCCCATCAGCAGCTGGCCCGCAAACCTGGAGTGCGACAGTTGGCCAGCCTGCCGGGAGCGGCTTATGACGCCATTCGAACGTGGTCTTTATGCGGTGGCCGGAGCGGAATGTTGTAAAGTTTCAATTTGCGGTACAGCGTGGCGCGGCTGATTCCCAACATTCTGCCTGCCAGCGCTTTGTCGCCGCCTGCTTGTTCAAACACGCGCAAGATAGTAATGCGCTCGAGGTCGGCTAGCGCCGTGGTGGAAAGAACGGAATCGGTGCTTTCAGAGTTTTCGGCTTCTTGCACCATCGATATCGCCGGGGGAAGATCGCTTGTGTCAATTGTGTGATGATCGCCAAGCGCTACTGCCCGCGCGATGCAATTCTCTAGCTCCCGCACATTTCCCGGCCAGTCATACTGCAGGAAATTTTTCATTGCATTCGGTGTAACTTGAATGTTTTCGCCCGGCGCATAACGATCGAGAAAGCAATGAACGAGCTGCGGTATGTCCGATCGGCGCTCCCGCAAGCTCGGTAAATGCACGGTGACAACGTTCAGCCGGAAATAAAGGTCCTTACGAAACGCGCCGGTCCGATAGGCGGCCTCTAGATCACGATTTGTTGCCGCTATCACTCGCACATCGACGGGTACTTTCACATTGCTGCCAACCGGCCGGACTTCTTTCTCTTGTAGCACGCGCAACAGTTTGGCTTGCAGTTCCAAAGGCAATTCACCGATTTCGTCCAGAAAGATTGTTCCGCCATTGGCCGCCTGGAAAAGCCCTGCTTTGGTCTTGAGCGCGCCGGTAAAGGAGCCTTTTTCATGGCCGAAGAGTTCGCTCTCCATCAAGGTGGGGACCAGCGCACCGCAGTCCACTGCGACAAACGGCATTTGCGCAAGGGGCCCTCTGAAATGAATAGCGCGCGCGACTAGCTCTTTGCCGGTACCACTCTCGCCGGTGATCAGAACGGGCGTGCGCGTTTCTTTCAACCTGGAAATCATGCGCAGCACATCTTCGATCTTTGAAGAGGTTCCCACGATTCCATCGAGCTGCGTCTCGGTACTTACGCGCTCGCGTAAAAATTGATTTTCCGCCACCAGGCGAACTTTCTCGGCCATCCGCTGCAGCAACTGCCTGAGTCTTTCCACGCGAAAAGGCTTTTCGATGTAGTCATAAGCGCCCTGGCGCATGGCATCCACAGCGGATTCAATGGAGCCATGCCCGGTCATAATGGCGGTCTCGGCTCGCGGTAATTGCTCGCGTATCTTTCTGAGCAGGTCCGCGCCAGAAAGGCTGGGCAGCTTCAAATCGGTGACCACGATGTCGGGCGGGCTGGTTTCCACGATTTCAAGCGCCGACTCGGCCGTTTCAGCCTCGGTGCAGGCGAAGCCCAGGCCCTGGCCTACGGTCATGCACAGACGTCGGATACTTTGTTCGTCGTCCACAATCAAAAAGCGGAGTTTCGGTTCGTCTTTCATGGTTTTCCGATCGTTTTTTCCACCGCTTCCATCAGTTGATGGATGCGGAATGGTTTTTCAACGCAAGGAGTGCCGTTTCTCGCCAGTAGAGCAACCGTCTCGGCGCTGGCCGTATCACCGGTGATAAAAATAATTCGCGAGGCCAGTTCCGGCCGGTGCCGCATCAGCCAGTCGTGAACGTCAGCGCCAGTAATTCCGCCGGGTGTTCGAAAATCCGAAATTACCCCGCGGAAGTCTCGGGTTGCGAGCAAGTGCAAGCCGTCGGTTGCCGACGCAGAGCATTCGATTTCGTATCCACGCCTTTCCAGCGCGGTGCGCAGAAATGCGGCGACGGATGGTTCGTCCTCTATCAGCAAAATACTGCCGCGCGCGCCGGCGGGAGTCATGCTTGTTCCCATCATTGCTCGTCCGGTCCTGCATCCGATTCCAAGGCTTTTACAAGCACGGGCAGGCGCACAATAAAAGTGGACCCGATACCATCGGGATTGTTGCGTGCAGCAATTTCGCCAGAGTGCGCTCGCACAATTCCGTAGCAAATGCTGAGGCCTAGCCCGGTTCCTTTGCCTACTTCTTTAGTGGTGAAGAAAGGATCGAAGATGCGATCGGGATGCGAGATGCCCGGTCCATTATCTCGAAAAACTATTTCCAGGTGCTCGTCGCTATGCGAGGTCTTGATTTCAATTTTTCCTTTTCGGCGCGTCTCGTGAACCGCATCGTAAGCGTTGTTTAATATATTTAGAAATGCCTGCTGCAATTGGTGCGGATCCCCCACAATGACAGGCAAATCTTCGCCGTAGCTTTCGACTAGCTGCACTCCATGATTCGAGAGATCGTACGCGCGAAGCTTTACGGTCTGCTGCAACACGGAATTGACCTGCAAGGGTTCCCTCTGCGCCGGCATTTGTCGCGCAAAGCTGAGCAAGTTCTGAACAATCACGCGTGTCCTCTGAGCTTCCTGCAAAATAACGTGCAACTCTTCCTTTGCGCTTTCCGGGACTTCTGGATTCTCCAAAAGAAGATCGGTAAATCCGACGATAGCCGCCAACGGATTGTTCACTTCGTGCGCCACACCGGAAACCAGTTGTCCCAGCGCTGCCATTTTCTCCGTGTGCATCAATTTCGCCTGCAGGTCGGCCGCGTCGGTGATGTCGGTCATCACCACCACAATGCTGTTAATGTCTCCCTGCTCATCGCGCATGGGGCTCAAGCTCACAGAAAACTGTCCAGTGGTGCCGTTTCCGCGAAAAAGTGGAATATCGATGTTGTCGAGCGCCGACCCTTGCAGCACGCGCTCTTGCGCTTCCACCAGCATCCCTCGCCGTGCCGGGGGCACCAGCTGAATAAGCGCATGTCCCAACAAATCCGGTTCGCTGTAGCCAGCCTCAAAGCAGCGGCGATTGGCGTAACTCACAAGCCCGGCGGTGTCGAGCACGAGGATCATGCTCTGCGTGTTATTCAATATATTTTTGTTGAAGTCGCGCTCGCGCCGATAACGGCGTTCCGCCGTGCGCCGGTCGGTGATGTCTTTCAGAACGTGAATGGTGCGGAGCTCATCTCTGGGTCCGCCGCGAATACGCGATGCCGACACAAGAAATGTTCTGTCCGCTACCTCGTGAACGAATTCCTCATGCGCCGATTGCGGGTTTCTGCAAAACGGACAAAACCCGGGTTGCGCAGGCGACGACAACAATTCCATAGTGCCAATGTCGCGCCCAATCGCTTCGGTGGGCGGAACTTCCAGCAAATCAGCGAGCGCGCGATTGAGACGCAACACGCGGTTAGTGGTATCGTGCACGATAATGAGATCCGAGATCGCGTCAAAATCCTGCACCCACTGCTTGCGCGATTGTTCGATGCGGGAAAAGAGCCGCACATTTTCCAGCGCTACCGCGGCGTGACTGGCGAGCGCCTCAAGCAAGTGCCGCTCGGCAGGATTCAGTTCGTGCGTCAAATCCACCAGGCAGACCACGCCCAGAAGTTCGGCTTCGCTGCCGAACAGCGGCGCGAGTACGAGCTCTTTCCATCCCAGCGAGTCGGCCAAACCCGCTCCCAGCAGACGCACCGCAAGTCCTTTGCGCAGTTCCGAACCAAGGGACATAGCCTGCTCGGCCAGCGTGCCCGCCAAGCGATGCTGAGTCATGGCGTCCCAGCGATGGGCTGGCCCACTGAGCGCAGCAATTTCCCAGTCTGATTCGCGGGCTAGCACCAGAACGGCGGACCGCGCTCCCAACATTTCTGCTGCGCGAGCGGTGAGACGGCGGGCAAACTCCTTCGTGCCTAGCGACGGATTGAGCTCAAGTGTTGTGGCGGAGAACTGAGCGAGCAGGCTCTCCGAGGAGCCATCGAGTCGAGTCGAGACATCTGCGCTACGTTTCACTGCACGCATGGAGGATGGGGGCTTGCGCGCGATTCCAGCTTACCTAACAGACGGTACGGCCCCATCTCATTTTGAGTCAAGCAAGCTGGCCTGGGATGTTACCTAAACGGCAATCTCGGAATGTCGCAGGCTGAGACGACCAGAGACTAAAGGAGGGTGCGCTGAGACAGTTTACCGCTCCACATTTTTGCGGTTGGAAGATTTCATGTCTCGATAAGGCTTTTTGTTTCATGCACATACTCGGGTTCTCGGCGATTCGCTTCCCGTCGGAAATATCGCCGGCCGCATGGCAGCCTTCGTGCAATTTCCGAGGGCGGAGCTATCCCCTCAGGGAGGGCGTGGTAATGAGATCAAGATCGTGCGTTGCTCTATGGGGACTTGCTGCCCTGCTCGCAGGATCATTGGCCGTTGTACCGAAAGCAGCCGGCCAGGAAAACTCGACAGAAACCACCAAGCGAAAAGTTCGTACACGTGCTGTTCCGGATTATCCGCCGCTGGCTAGGCGGTTGAAGGTCACGGGAAAAGTCAAGATCGAGGCCACCATAGCTGCTGACGGTCACGTCACCACCACGAGAGTGATCGGCGGAAGTCCCGTGCTGGTGAGTTCCGCGCTGGACGCGCTGAAGAAATGGCGTTTTGAACCGGCTCCCAAGGACACCACGGAAATAATTGAATTTGAATTTAACGGGCAGGGTAACTAGGGGCCCGTTCCATTGCGAACGGAAGACTTGCCGGATGGGAAGCGGAGGCGTTTCATCATGACAATTGGAAAGAAGCTGTACCTGGGGTTTGGCGCCGTACTCGCCATTATGTTGGTTTTGTTCATCATCAACATTTTTACGGTGAGGCGCGAATACAGTGCACGAGCAACGGTCGCCTCAACGCTGTCCGACGTCAAGGCTATCGAAACCGTGCGCTTCCAGATGATGGAAAACCGGTTGTATCTCGGAAACTATCTGCTTAGCGGCGATCTCCGCGACGAAGACAAAACCAACAAAGGTGTCAGCGATCTGGCATCTCTTCTAAAGGACGTCGAGAGCAAAGCAAACGACGGTAGTCTCAAAACGGCTTTCGCTCAGGTGGAAGCCGGCGAGCACAGCTGGGCTGACGATTTCGCCAAGCCCATGATTGCAAAGCGTCATCAAGTGGATGCCGGTGACGCCACGGTATCGGATTTGCAGATTTTTTATCTTCAGCACGATCCCAATGCTTGGTTCAACAAATCTTCCGTTGTGCTGGATGAGGCGAGCACGGCCGTTCGCAAAGCACTGGATGATTCGAACACCTCCGCCACCTCCGCGACTGCTCTGAGCACCATCATCACGACTGTCGGCACGCTGCTTGCGATTTTGCTGGGGGGTTTTGTGGCCTTCGCCACCGCGAAGTCCATCAAAGTGCCGCTCTATCACCTGATCGAAGTGGCGCATCAGATCGGAGAGTCTGGCGATCTGGATCAGTCGATCGATATCCATCGCGATGACGAAGTCGGTGTATTGGCACAGAATTTCAACAAAATGATTATTCATTTAAAGGAAATGGCGGCCGTCTCGGCGGCGATCGCCGAGGGCCAATTGTCCGTTTCCGTTAAACCTAGGTCTGCGCAAGACACCATGGCGTTAGCCTTCACACGGATGACAAAAGGTCTGCGCGATCTCGTGCGGCAGGTGCGCGATAGCGCTTCGCAAGTGGCAAGCGGCTCCGGGCAAATGGCCAGCGCTTCCGACGAGTCAGCAAAAGTAAGCGTGCAAGCGGCATCGGCGATTGATGAAGTCACCAGCACAATGCACGAAATGAGCATCAACGTGCAAAACGTGGTGAAGAACACGCAGGTGCAAGCCTCGAGTGTGGCTGAAACCTCCGCTTCCATCGACCAAATGGTCACCTCGATTCAGCGCGTAGCCGACACCGCCAAGCTGCTGGTGGATATATCGCATCGCTCGCGCGAAGAAGTTCAAACCGGCATGGTGACGATGGACAAGGCCACCGAGGGATTGAACCGCACCAGCCACGCGATCCAGTCTTCGGCTGAAATTATTGACGTTCTCGGTCGACGAGCCGACGACATTGGAAAAATTATCGAAGTCATCGACGATCTCGCCGAACAAACTAACCTGTTAGCTTTAAACGCCGCGATAGAAGCGGCCCGCGCCGGAGAGCATGGATTAGGTTTCGCCGTCGTCGCCGAAGAGGTACGCAAGCTCGCGGAAAAATCCACGCAGTCCACCAAGGAAATTTCTGAGCTGATCCAGGGCATACAAA
>Ga0307477_10003907_pt1 | contig 10938 bp, 9 predicted proteins | sample atmos_gasesECM2C_FD_203316 | JGI IMG/M metagenome (GOLD analysis project Ga0307477, IMG submission 203316) | Hardwood forest soil microbial communities from Morgan-Monroe State Forest, Indiana, United States - atmos_gasesECM2C_515 | ecosystem: Environmental > Terrestrial > Soil > Temperate... | reverse complement strand
GGCCCATTCCTTGAACACCGCGTTCCCCTTCACCGAATCCTCGAGCCCGGAAACAAAGCACTGCTGAGCCTTCTCGTGGTCCGCGGTCAGCAGGAACGACAGCCGGTAAAGGCTGTCTTTTTCCTCATGAAAGATTCGGTCGAAATCACCGGTGCTCGCGTATCGCGTAGGGCTCGTGATGGGCTTTGCTCCAGACATGTTCACCTCTGTGCTAATTCCTGCTGTTTCTTTCGTGCAAGTTGTTTCAGCACGTGCCTGGTGAGGACGCCGCCGCAGGTAAACTTCGCCCCTTTCTTCATCAGGTCGAAGATCGCTTCTTCTCCTGCGCGGCTAATGACGGTCAGGTTCCTCAGGTCGATGATCAAATTGCGTCCCTCTAGCTCCCGGCCTGCATTTCTCCAGGTTTGGCCCAACTCGGCAATCCAGGGTCCCGTGAGGTCTCCTTCTACGACTAGCGTGCGCCGTGACGGCGTGTCGGTAATGGAAATCCTGAACATATTGCTCTCGTGCCGAATCTGGCTATCGCAAGAGGGTTGCCATTCGCCACAGTGCCTTGGCGCTGTAGCAAACTATTGAATCCATTGGCGGCCGGAAAACAGGGCGACGAGGTATGTCGGGGAATGTCAACGGCATAATCGACAATTGTCGAGTGTGGCGACACCCCAAAGCGGCGGAACAATCGAAGCCTAAATCCCTATGAGATGCTTCCTATTGATGGTCGGGCTGCATTTGGTCAGGAGCAACCCGCATCCAACATTAGGGACAGCGAGGACGACTCAACTTCGCCGTCTGAGAATTTATGCGGCCCGATCCGAGTGCGGCGACGTGTGCTCAATCGAAACAGTGAGACGAGTTCTCTTGTGTCTGTTGGTGAATCGAACACGTGTCCTCTTTGCCTCTCTCAGAAGAGCGCATAGAAATGCCAGCATGAACAAGGCCGCGGTGCCGCAAGCGCTCACGAATGCAATTGGTGCGATCACATGAGCTCCGTTCCAGTACTCGGACTCAGTTCGTCCAAAATGCGACCCGACACCATCAAATCTGCTCATTCCAAGTTCGTGATGCCTGTGTTCTCTGTGAAATTGTTCGGGCGTGATTCGCAGACGAAAGAGTTAATGAGCGAGATCGGGCTCTAAGCAAAACCGCAGACGAGGTACAGACGTTTTGGACCGACCGAGGAGACAGCATGGTTCGAGCGGCACAGTTCATCTGCCGCCGCAGAGCATTACCGAGGTCAGAGGGAAGCCCCGTTCGGCCCAAGCCTGAAGGCCGCCGGCAAGTGGTCGAACATGCTCAAATCCACGACGGCGCAGCTCAAGGGCTACCCGTGCGCAGGTGAGCTCATGCGGAGCGGTACAGTAAAGGACGACCTCGCGATCGCGAGGGATTGGCGCTCGCCGGTTGGGATTATCGTCCTGTCCCAGCCTATGTGGATCGATGCACACCGCGCCGGGAATGCCGTGATGGCCTCGCCTACCGTCCCGGCGGCCGTGTAGATCAACAATCACGACTTCTTCGCCCGTGTCCAGCTTCTGTTTAAGCTCCTCTGGCGAGATCCGAGCCATTCGAAATTCGCGCACAATGCGGCGCCATTGAACAAGCTTGCGGACAACATACACAGCTAGTGCTACGAACACGACAATCACCCAAAGCGTTCCCAACCTCGCCGCGTAGGCAGCAACACGATCAAGGTCTTTGCCGAGGACATAGCCGAGTAAGGCCCGGGTCTAGCGCAAAACCATAAATGAAGTGCAAAATCTGGTCACCCCACCGTCGACCGGCCTCGTACCACACAATGTCAGCCAGTAAACAGGCGATGATGGCAAGACCGAGGGCGATAGCCAATACCATCCGTCCTGAGCCTGCCAACGCCCCAGCAGCAATCAGAATCAGAATTGCCGGTACTGGCAGCCACATTTGGCGCGCGAACACTGATGCGAACACAACCGCGTAACCGTGCTTCACAAGAAGCTGGACAATAGGATTCATAGCGGTACCTCCCGCGCCGTCTCGGTTGTCGCGTAGACCTTGTACCGCTTTCCTAAAACCCACGGTGAATTTGTGTTCTTCCCTGGTTTGGCTAATCCACTTTCCCAAACGTCGCGCCAGTCCGTTCGACATTCACCTTGACACTTGAATTCTTGTGTGCGACCCCCCATTCGTCCGCCGCACTCGGGACATACCCAGTTACGAATGTCGGAAATGATTTCTTCGCTTGTTCGAAACATTGCCTGTGGCATCTGCGATTCTCCCCGTTTAACTAGACTTTTCACCCTCGTCAATGCGAAGGTTCATTTGGCCTCTTCTGGCAGACACGAAATACCAGATGCTTTAGTGGCCTCGTCCCAGGCCCAATGCTCCGAGGGTCCTTTCGCTGGGGCAGCTTTACTGGTTGAAACGGTTCCAGGCTGCCACCTGATGAGCTTCATCAGCGCGATTCGAGCAAGCTTGGCGTGTGCCCGCGCGAGCTGCGCTTTCACCGTCCCGTCGGGACACGACGCCCTCCAGTTCCTGAGCACGCTCGCTAAGCGAACCGTTGGCAACCGCTCGCTCCCCTTTAATGAACGTTGCTATTGCCGACATGACGTTTCTCCTCTCTAAGCCACTCCAGGGTGTGAAGGCGACTCGCTTCCTACAGCATGGTTCGACTCTGTCCCTGCCAGGAGCCATCCGAGGACACCGCCAGTTGGTCGACTCGGGCCTGACTTCTTTGACTGCGGACAAAACTCGATAACCTTTCCCGGTTGGGGCTGACCGCCAAACACGCGCGTATTCCGAAAGTTTTTTGGTAAATAAAACTCAATCACCTTTGCCATGACCCTCTCCTTGATCGTGTGAAACTCTGTGTGAGTGCGTCGTGCAAACGCGCATGATCGAATTGTGTCCTTGCGCCCACGAGCTACATCGACCGCAAGTAGTGAAGGCAATTGAAGGACCAAACCGAAGCGCTGCGAGGACGTCTTTTAAATCGCTGACTTTAACGGAGGAGATAGATCGAGAGCGGGATGGTGTCAGGAAATCTCGTCGGCGATCTCGACACTTGTCGACGATTGGTGACAGCCGGTTAAGAATACAGGTCGAAGTTCAGGGAACAAGCAAGAGTCCGCCTGGGAGCGTTTGCAGAAGGAACTGATATAGGCTCACATTAGTCTCTGCGGGTCGATCCCGAGCCTCTTCATGCGCGAGACCAATGTCGTGCGCTTGACATCCATGCGTGCTGCCGCACCGTCAGGACCTGCCACTCGCCCGTTCGTCATTTTCAGGACGCGGATAATCTCATCGCGCTCATTCGCTTCGCGGGTGCCCGCCACCGGGGCATGCGTCCCATTGTGTCCGAGTTCAGCGATCGGAGCTTGCAATGCTGTCCCACGCGTGAGGATCACGGAACGCTCGATAAAATTTTCCAGCTCACGAATATTTCCTGGCCAATGCCAGCTGGAGAGCTTCTTCAGAGCATTGGCAGGAATGGATTCGATTTGCTTCTGCATCCGGCGGCCGTACTTTTGGGCGAAGTATCGGACCAGCAGCGGAATATCCTCAGGACGTTCGCGCAAGGGCGGGATGCGGATCGGAAACACGTTCAGGCGATAGTACAAGTCGCTGCGGAACTCGCGGTCCTCCATCATTTTCTCAAGATCGCGATTGGTCGCCGCCACCAGGCGAACATCGACCTGCTTGGTTCGGTTGTTGCCCAGCCTTTCAAACTCACGTTCTTGCAAAGCGCGGAGCAACTTGGGCTGGATCTCGATGGGAATATCTCCCACCTCATCCAGGAAGAGCGTGCCCTGATCCGCCAGCTCCAGTCGTCCAACCTTCTGCGCAATCGCGCCTGTGAAGGCGCCTCGTTCATGTCCAAAAAGTTCGCTCTCCAACAGCCCGGTGGGAATCGCAGCGCAGTTGAGTTTTACGAAAGTCCGATCCTTGCGCCGGCTGCGTTCATGGATGGCGCGCGCAATTAGTTCCTTGCCCGTGCCGGTCTCACCTAGAAGTAGAACAGTCGAATCGCTGGGAGCCACGGTTTCCACCAGATTCAAAACATGGTGCAGAGCCGAACTCTGTCCCACAATTCCTTCGAAGTCTAGCTCGCCACGGATTTCGTCTTCTAAATAAAGTTTCTCTTGTGCGAGTTTGTCTTTTAGTTCGGCGATCTCGCGATATGCCAAGGCATTCTCGATGGCGATCGCCAGTTGTCCGGCGGCGCGCAGAAGGAAATCAACGTCTTCCGGGCGGATTGAGTTTTCGATCCGGCTACCGAATGTAAGCACACCGAGCGTTCGACCTCGGCTGATGAGGGGGAGAGCGCATCCCGCCTTGAGGGCTTCGGCGCGAATTTCAGTAGACACATGAAGCGCCAGTTGTTCACTAGTCAGATCCAATACGACAGGCTTGCCGGCCTTGAATACCGAACCGATCAGGGACGCATCGATCGGTTGCACCGCACCCTCCTTAGCGAATCCCTTACTCTCCGGGAAGTCCATGGCGAGCTGACGCAAATGGACGCGCTCAGCATCGGGCAGCCAGACGCCAACGATGTCGCAATGCATGACTTGCCGAATGATCGCCGACACCGTGCGGAGGAGATCGCGACACTCCAAAGTCGAGACCAATGTGGTTGTCATGTCCAGGAGCAGCTTCAGGCGGTCGCTTTCGGGTTGCAGGTCCGGCGGGGCGCTCGGGGACCCCAGGGGATTGAATGAATGGGACGGTATCAGCAAAGAGTGCATGCTCTTATCTCCCGAATTTCGATCCGCGATTATGTTTGATCTGATGTAGCGAAAAAGCAGAAAGCTTCGATAAAAGATGTCGCAGGTTTCGTCACCTGTCGAATTCTGTGTCGAGGCCCTCGACAATCCACCCGCACGGTTCTCCTGTCCCTCTTTCCTAACTGTCCTCTAGGGCTTGTGTGGCCCGCGAAACTTCATGAAAATCGGTCAACGTCAGACAAGTCAGAGTTAGTGACGCTAACTCCTTTGATTTCAGCACGACTTGATTTGCGACGCAGGTTTTTTCGACCCCGTTGTTTTTCTCAGGCATTTGACGCCGCCACGGATTGAAGCAGCTCGTACTGGATCGGCGTGAAACTGGCCGCGATCTGAAGTTGCTCCCGCATGAGCGCTTAGGGAATTACATTTCCCTAAAGCGTGTTCGCTGCGAGCGCTCTACCCTTCTCTCTGAGCGGGCAAAACGCAAAACGAAATCGCCAGCAGCGTGCCTTCACTTCGGCAATCTCGAAATATCAGGTTCATTCCGTGCATTTAATGGTCTTTCCCTGCATAAGTCTGGATGCGCTTCGGCGCTTATGTGAAGGTCGCCGTATGGAGGCCGAAGGCTCAGGATGCGGCCAATGTGCAAGCTCGGTATCGCGCTAACCGCGTCGCTGGCTGCTTCATTAGGGTTAACACAATATCAGTGCTCGAATGGCGTCGGCATCGAAGGCGCGGTAACGGATCCCGTAGGCGCAATCATTCCCGGTGCACAGGTGCAATCCTCCGATGGAGAGAAGACAACCACCGATCCGAGGGCGAAGTATGTATTGCCGTGTGCGTCGCGCGGAACTGTGAGTGTTCAGGTCGAAGCGGGGGGGCGACCCAGAATCGCAAGGGGCACAACGCGAGATGGACAGGTCGCGAATGCCCCGCCCCCGGGCTGTTCTTGGGGAATTTCCTGGTCGACACCGGCCAGCCAGCGGCCGCCAACCTGGCAGGAGTTCATCCTGCGCCGACTCACGCCCAAGGCCAAGGATCGAAAGTAAGAATACAGACGCAGCCGCAGCCACAAACGAAATCTCCCAACTCGTGGTTCGCCGAGGTTCCGACGTCCTGCAAGCGGCAACTGCGATCACAACTATACTGACACCATTGCAATCAACAAATGCCTTGGACGGACGAACTTGCCCTGAAGGACAGGCGTTGGGAACACATTGACTATATGGTCGCAATGGGACGCCACGCGTTGACGCTGTTTCGAGCGGGCACTTTGAAAGGGTCCACGAGTCCACTCGGCTGTTCAGCGAACATGAGTGTCGACCGACATTAGGCCTTTGTTTTAACCTAGGGCAAGGACGCAGTAGAAAGGCGGCTGCCTCGAATGGTCATAGCTGCCTCAGCAAGTCTTCGCCCGGCGCGGGTCGATGCAAAAACCATCCGGCTCATTTGGTGAATAAGACCGCCAGATTTCTGTTTCCAAAGGCGATCTGCACGACATTCCGCTTGGCGAATCGTGGCCGCCAAACATAATCGGAGTAAGCACGTAAAACCAGTTTCACGGGTATTGTCGTATTCTGGCACTTCCCTCGCCACCTCCCTTGGTGGCTGGGGACCTTCTAAGAGTGCCTGGCTAAACAAAAGCAGCACCCTGAAGGCAGTCAGTTAAATCAAAGGGTATGAAGCTCTTGAGAGTAAAACGCGCGAATACAAAAGGAGTATGCATATGGCAGCACAGGTCCAACCATTGACGAAGCCGCCGAGGATCAGGCAGGCTGCGTGGAGCGCACTGGCGTCACATTACAAAACCGTTTCAAAGCTGCATCTGCGGCAGCTTTTTGCAGACGATCCGAAGCGCGGTGAGCGTTTGGCGGTCGAGGCCGGCGGTCTTTACTTGGATTACTCCAAGAACCGCGTCACCGATGAAACGATGCGTCTCCTTCTTCAACTGGCGGAAGAATCTGGTCTGAGAGCACGAATCGATGCCATGTTCCACGGGGAGAAGATCAACATCACCGAGAAGCGCGCAGTCTTGCACATTGCCCTGCGTGCACCGCGAGGCGCTTCCATCGTCCTTGACGGAAAGAACGTGGTGCCTGAAGTCCATTCCGTGCTCGACCGGATGGCGGATTTCTCAAACCGGGTGCGAAGTGGTGAATGGAAAGGACACACCGGCAAGCGCATTCGTAACGTGATCAACGTCGGTATCGGCGGCTCCGACTTGGGTCCGGTCATGGCCTATGAGGCGCTGAAGCACTACAGCGATCGAGCCATGACGTTCCGCTTCGTGTCCAACATTGATGGCACCGATTTCGCGGAGGCGGTTCGTGACCTCGATCCGTCAGAAACACTTTTCATCATCTCTTCGAAAACCTTCACAACCTTGGAAACGATGACAAATGCTCACACGGCTCGGGAGTGGTCTCTTGCCGGACTGGGCGGCGACGAAAAGTCGGTGGCAAAGCATTTTGTCGCGGTCTCGACGAATGCGGCCGAGGTCGCGAAGTTCGGGATTGATACTGCCAACATGTTCGAGTTCTGGGACTGGGTTGGCGGACGCTACTCGATGGATTCCGCCATTGGCCTGTCAACCATGGTCGCGATTGGCCCTGAGAATTTTCAGGCGATGTTGAATGGCTTCCATCAGATGGACGAACACTTCCGGACCGCTCCCTTCCAGCAGAATCTGCCCGTGCTGATGGGTCTTCTGGCGATCTGGTACAACGATTTCTTTGGGGCGCAGACGGCTGCCGTCCTGCCCTACGAGCAATACCTGAAGCGCTTCCCGGCCTACCTCCAGCAACTGACGATGGAAAGCAACGGCAAGCACGTCACGCTTGAGGGGAAGAAGGTTAGGCACGACACGAGTCCAATTTATTGGGGAGAACCGGGAACCAACGGCCAACACTCTTTCTACCAATTGATTCATCAGGGCACAAGACTCATTCCCTGCGACTTCATCGCTTTTTCGAAGCCGCTCAATCCACTCGGGCGGCACCACGACATGCTGATTGCCAATGTTTGCGCACAAACCGAGGCGCTGGCCTTCGGCAAGACGCCGGAGCAGGTCAAGGCGGAAGGCACGCCGAAGTGGCTCGTTCCCCACCGGGTTTTTGAGGGCAACCGTCCGTCCAATACGATTCTGGCTGACAAACTCACGCCAGAAACTCTCGGAAAGCTCGTGGCGCTGTACGAGCACTCCGTGTTTACCCAGGGCGCAATCTGGAATGTCGATTCATTCGACCAATGGGGCGTCGAATTGGGAAAGGTCCTCGCGCAACGCATCATCCCTGAACTGGAAAGCGAAACAGAACCACAGCCTGCCCACGACAGTTCCACCAACAACCTGATCAGGTATTACCGTAAGTCGAAGCAGTCGTAGGGGAGATCTGCCGAAGCGCAAACCACGGTCCCATGACTGAACAGCCCAGAAGCAGAAGCGAAGACCGCGTGCAACGGCCCAAGCCACTGACCGATTTTTATGGCGAGGATCGTCATGAACTGGTGCAAAAACTCGCGTACCAGCACTGGGAAAAAAGAGGCTCTCCGCTGGGTTCGCCTGAAATTGATTGGTTCGCAGCCGAAAAGACCGTGCGCGCGCAGCTGTTGGCTTCAGGAATTGAGCTCGGGCCAGACGAGGATCTGTACTCTTGAGTGGCGTGGCTTTGAACATTGAACATGAACCGTTCCACAACCTAGAAAACTAAGGACCATCTTATGAGCACCAATCGCGTGGCGCGCCCGAGTTCCGCAAAAGTCGTTCCCATGACCACCAGCGCAACCAATGTTTCCGATGTTCTGCAGCAGTACGGCTACGGCGCTATGCCGTTTATCGGGACGGAAAACGCGTTTTATGAACGGCACCTGGTTTTTGACAGAGCGATCGATCCTAAGGTAGCGAGTGCGCGTGAGCGCTTTGAGGCGTTCTCCAGTTCCGTGCGAGACATTCTCGCTCAGCGTTGGGTGCTAACCAAGAACACTTATGAGCGAGAGAATGCCAAACGCATCTATTACCTCTCCATGGAGTTTCTGATCGGACGTTCGCTGGCCAACAACATCACCAACCTGTTGCTGGATCCGCTTTTGCCGAATGCAGCGAAAGAACATGGTATCGACTGGCTGGAATTGATTGAGCAGGAACCAGACGCTGGCCTAGGCAACGGAGGCTTGGGCCGCCTCGCGGCGTGCTTTCTCGACTCGATGGCGACCATGCAACTCCCCGGCACCGGATATGGGTTGCGCTATGAGTACGGGATGTTCAAGCAGTCGATCGTAGATGGCTGGCAAAAAGAGAATCCTGACAACTGGCTCCGCTACGGCGATCCCTGGGAGATTGCCCGGCTTCACGAGAAGGTGGAAATCAGGCTGAACGTCTCATTCAAGTTGCAAGAGGGTAATTTTCAAGTTATCCGCGACCGGCCGTCAACCCTGATCGGTATCCCGTTTGATCGTCCCGTGGTGGGCTATGGCGGAAAGACGATCAATACGCTCCGGCTCTGGGCCGCAGCGGCGCCCGATTATTTCGATTTTGAGAAGTTTGGCACCGGAGACTTCGTGGGCGCACTCGGCGAAACTCTCGAAGCGGAGTCGCTTACCCGCGTGCTGTATCCCGACGATTCTACGACGAAGGGGCAGGGGCTGCGCTTTCTGCAGGAGTATTTCCTGGTCGCGTGTTCCATGGCCGACCTGGTGCGCCGTTTCCAGCGCCACAACTCGGATTGGGAGAAGTTTCCGGAGAAAGCCGCAATTCAACTCAATGACACGCATCCTTCCATGTCAGTCCCTGAACTGATGCGAATCCTGCTCGACGATGTGCACTTGGGATGGGACCGGGCCTGGGACCTGACGAAGAAGACGCTCGGGTACACAAATCACACCTTGCTGCCTGAGGCTCTGGAGAAATGGCCGGTGGCATGGTTTGAGACACTGCTTCCTCGTCACCTGCAGCTCATCTACGAGATCAACCGTCGCCTGCTCGATGAAGTTCGGGTTCGCTTCCCGGGCGACGAAGGGCGCGTGCAGCGCATCAGCCTGGTGGAAGAAGCCAGCCCGCGCAAAATCCGGATGGCCAACCTTGCCATTGTTGGCTCGCATAGCACCAATGGAGTGTCGGCTGTCCACTCCCAGCTACTGCGAACCACGACCGTCAAGGACCTTGCGGAAATGTTTCCCGAGCGTTTTAGCAACAAGACAAACGGAGTGACGCCCCGGCGCTGGTTGCGCGAGGCCAATCCCGCGCTGGCCCGCGAAATCACGGAGGTCATCGGAGATCGCTGGATTACGGATCTTAACCTACTCAAACAGCTCAAGCCATTCGCGGAGGATTCCAATGCGCGCGAACGCTTTCTCAAGTCAAAGCGAGAGGCCAAAGTGCAGTTTGCTAATTGGCTCAAGTCAACGTCGGGGCGTGTCGTGGACCCGGATACCGTCTTCGACTGCCACATCAAGCGTATTCACGAATATAAAAGGCAATTGATGAATGCGCTGCGGATTGTGATTGTTTATAACCGGCTGCGGGAAAATCCCGGCGTGAAGATAGTTCCTCGGACATTTTTCTTCGCTGGGAAAGCGGCGCCAGCTTACAAGCTGGCCAAGCTCATCATAAAGCTCATCAACAACCTGGCGGACACGATTGACGCCGACCCGGCGGCGCGCGGCCGGCTCAACGTCGTCTTTCTCCCTGAGTACAACGTTTCGTTGGCGGAACGACTGATTCCAGCCAGCGATGTCTCCAACCAGATCTCGACCGCCGGCTACGAGGCCAGCGGTACGAGTAACATGAAATTTATGATGAACGGAGCCTTAACGGTCGGAACCCGCGACGGTGCGACCATCGAAATGGCGGAGGAAGCCGGAGAAGATAACATGTTCCTGTTCGGGCTCACCGTGGAGCAGGTCGAGAACAGCCGCGCTTGGTATGATCCGCACTGGCACTATGAAAATGAGCCGGAGACGCGAGCCGCCCTGGACCTGATTTTCTCTGACCACTTCAGCCGCAACGAACCAGGAGTATTCGCTCCCTTGCGCGATACGCTTCTGACCCAGGGCGATCACTATATGCATCTGGCGGACCTGACCTCGTATTGCCAGGCACAGGAACGGCTCGGCGCGCTCTATGCCGAACCCGCCGCATGGGCGCAGAAAGCAATCTTGAACGTCGCCAGCTCCGGGAAGTTTTCGAGCGATCGCTCGATTGCGGAATATGCAAGCGAGATTTGGAAGGTGGAACCATGCC
>Ga0307477_10003906_pt1 | contig 10938 bp, 9 predicted proteins | sample atmos_gasesECM2C_FD_203316 | JGI IMG/M metagenome (GOLD analysis project Ga0307477, IMG submission 203316) | Hardwood forest soil microbial communities from Morgan-Monroe State Forest, Indiana, United States - atmos_gasesECM2C_515 | ecosystem: Environmental > Terrestrial > Soil > Temperate... | reverse complement strand
ATGGGACCGAGGCAGCCACATTGTGGACTGGATTTCGGCGGTCCCGCCGTCGTAGGGCCCCCGCCCGTTAGACCGGTGACTTTGCGTCGCCATCTTTCGAATGGCTTTGCCTTTGTCAAAATCGCGTCGAACTTAACTGATCAGATTCGCAGCTTCTCCAAACCTCCTGGCGTCCGTGACATTCCACTTCGGCCGCCGGCTTCACGCCGCCGGCAGGAAGTCGATCGGGTACACGACCGTCACGGCCTGCACGCCATCCTTCGCACCGAAATTCATCGTCCGGACGCGGCCAACGACCTGCGTGGCAAGATCCGGCGCATCCATGTCAGTCGACTGCAGCGCGCACATCGACACGCTGCCGTCCGGCTCGATCGTCAGGCGCAGAACCATCTGGCCTTTCAGGGCTGGGTTATTACGCAGCTCCCGGTTGTACAGCCGGTAGAACGACGCCTTGTAGCGATCGAACACGATCTGTATTTCTTCGTCGGTGCGAGCAGGGCCTGGCCCGCCGCGTGCCTTCGGTCGGTCGGCGCCGGTGATTGGGGCGATCGAGCTGACTTTGCGGCCAACTCCCACACCACCAATCCCGCCACCGTCACCGCCAGTGCCGCGGCCACCCACACCGCCACCGCCGTTGCCACCGCCTCCTCCGCCACCGCCTCCCACACTGCGGCTCAGCGAGGCGACGTTAATGCCACCGCTCGATCCCGGCGTATTGCTCGTCAACATAGAGCGTGACGAGGGTCGGCCTACGTCATCGGCAGCAACGTGACGCGCATCGGCTCCGAGAGGCACCACGACGGAGTCCTGTGCCAAGCTCGCGAGCTTGTCCTTGAATGCCAGGATGCCGGCCTTTCCCACCTTCGACTCTGGGCTAGGCTCCACTGGAAAGCCCACCTCTGGACCTGGTGGCAGTTCCGCTTTGCCAGGCAGGTCTGGACCTGCCTGGGCGTTCGGTCTCGGTTTCAGCGCGGGTGCAGGCGCCCCCGGTAGGGACCCCGAAACGGCTCGCGCCTTGACCACGATCTCCGGTGGACGATAGAAGACGATGTCGAGTTCTTTGTTGGGGGACCCGCTGAGAAACAGTGCTTGCGCCGGTATGAGCATCAGCACGCACAGCACGAAGACATGGAGCACCACGCTCGTCCCCATGCTGCGGGCCGTCGGAGCCCCCGATGCTTTGAAAATGCTCTTCACTTCCATGGTTGTCACCAAGCAACCGCCTCAATTGGTTGCGATAAATTCGATCTTCAAATCCTCAACGCCCGACTTTGCGAGATCAATGATGCGTAGAACCCCCTCGTAGTTCAGGCGATCATCGACGGCCAGGAACAGCGCGCGCTGTTCCGCGGGCCGGCTGCTCAGAATCTCCGCCACGCGCGCGGGCAATTCGGCTGCAGGGATCTTTTGATCCGCCAGGATCACCTGACAGTCCTTCGGGATCCCCTCCTCTGCCGGCGGCCCGAGGATGGGGCACGCAGCGGACTCGATGCGCAGGATCAACTGGGATTCGGCGACCTGAGCCGACGTATCGGCAGAGGCTCGAGGGCGAGGGATATCGACGTCGTAGCCCTCCATCAGGAGTGGCACGACGACCATAAATATGATCAGCAGCACCAGCACCACGTCGACGAGCGGCGTGACGTTGATTTCAGACTGCAGAGTGGAGCCGAAGTCGTTGCTGTTGAACTGCATGATGTCACTTTCCTTCTGCGCCGGAGCGCTTGGCGATCAGCCCCACCCCGCGGAAGCCGGCCTGCTCGATCGCGAGCATGGCCTGCCGGACCTCGCCGAAATTGAGCTTTGCATCGCCCCGGATCACGATCTTGGGGTTCGGCTCGGCGCCCACCGCAGCGTTGAGGGCTTCGCCGAAATGCTCGGGTGCGACGGACCGATCGTTGATCCACAGCCCGCCAGCCTCATCTATGGAGACCAGGATTCGGCCTCTCTCGTCGCCCTGCGCGTTCGGTTTCGTCGTGTTCGGCAGGTTGACGTCCGGTCCCTTCCGCATCTGCGGCGCCATCACCATGAAGATGATCAGCAGCACCAGCACCACGTCGACCAACGGCGTGATGTTGATGGCCGCTTGCATCTTGCCGGGTTCACCGAGCCGCATAGACCGGCCCTTCCTTTTTGACCCTCGGCGCCTTGACTTCATCCACTTCGACGTCAAGCCCCTTGAGCTCCGGTGTCTTGAACAAACAGTTCACAAGCTGGGACGAAGCCCGATTCATCTGGACTTGGAAAGTCTCAATCTTGCCCGTGAAGTGGTTGAAGGCGACGACGGCCGGAATTGCGACGAAGATACCCAGGGCCGTCGAGACCAGGGCCTCAGCGATGCCGCCGGAAACCACAGACATTCCGCCGGACCCAGTGGCCGCGATGCTCCGGAAAGCGTTGATGATTCCGACCACGGTGCCGAAAAGACCAATGAACGGGGCCGTGGAGCCGATCGTGGCAAGAAACCCGAGACCCCGCTTCAACTGAATCAGCGTTTCGGATATGGAGTCCCTGATTGCGCTCGTGACGAGCTCGAGCGAAGCGACCGGATCGCCTCCGCCCTGGCGCACGCCGTCGTACTCGATGATGCCCGCCGAAACCACTTGCGCCACGTAGGAATTCTCGTGCAGCTTCCCGGCTTCGATCAGGTCCTGGAAATCACCGCCGTGAAGGAACTTCTTGAACTCGGGCTTGAACTTTTCTGACTCGCGCGAGGCCAAACCGAAGCGGCGGTGCTTGTCTATGATCATCCCCACCGAAAAAACGGAAAGCAGGGCGAGGCATACCATCACCGCGCCTCCGAATATACCGACGTGTCGTAACAGTTCAGTGAAACTCATGGCTTCCTCCCTTGCGCCGCATTGGCGGGCGCTGCCGCATTCCCTTCCTTCGTCGCACCGCTGGGGTGCGCCGTTTCCGACCTAATTTCGTAGTAGTTCAGCATTCGCATGAACACCTCCTTGTCTATGGGTAGCCTCGAGTCATCGAGCAACGTCGAGACGTTGGGGCCATTGCCGAGTTTCGAGCTCTTCCAGGGAACGATGACCAGTGCTTTGGGCGCTTCCTGATTGCCCAAAATGGACATGCCGAGCGCCTTGCCTCCGGGGACGGACGTCAACTTCCCGTCGTCTTCCGTCTTTGGCTGCGCCTCTTCAGTCTGTTTCTTTGGCTCCTCCTTCTTTGCCTCTTCTGTCTTTGCCTGCGTCTTTTCGGTCCGTCCCTGTGCTGCTTTCGTCTTTGGCTGCGCTGCTTGCTGCGCGAGTACAGCCACGGGCGCCAAGGCAAGGACCACAAGCAAAATCCAGTGAATGCTATTCTTCCTCATCGCTCCTCCTGTTTTTTTGCGCGGTTGCGAAGGTCGGCAATCCACTTGGTGACCTCGGCGTCGTCCGGAACGATCCGGGTGTACGCCTCGTAATGCTCCATCGCGCACTTGTAATCCCCGAGATACAGGTCGCACAGAATCGCAAGATTCCTGTGCGCATATTGGAAGTCGGCGGACTGTGCCAGGGCCGCCTCATAACTCGTGCGCGCTTTTGCAAACTGTCCCTTGCGCCGCTGCACCATACCGAGTTCGTTATAGGCGACAGGCTGTTTTGGTCCCGATTCCAGCGCCTTGTTCAGGCTGGCCTCGGCGCGGTCCAGGTCGCCGGTGCGCGCGTATGCCATGCCGAGATCGATGTGCGCTGCCGTCAATGCAGGCATCTTCTCGGTCATTTTGAGCAGCAAGGCAATGCCCGGTTCGTACCGCTCCTCCTTCAGCATGCCCACTGCCGACTCGTAGGCCGCGCGCATTTCGTCCGTGACGGCCACACCCTGCGTAATCGCGTTGCCCGACGTCGAGTTGTTGGAAACCTGCGACAGTGGCGATCCCTCCACATGATTGTTGATCGCGCCGAGGAAGCCGCTGCTCGTTTCGCGTTTCGCGTAGCGGCCCGGCATCAGCTCGGTGAGCCTGCTGAGACTCTTCTCGGTCCACGAGTTGAAGACGCCGGTGTGCAATAACTCCATGTTCTTCTCGTGTACGTTGATGGCTTTTTCCTCGAACGGAAATGCTGCCTCATCGAGCTTGTTCTTGAACTCCTCCAGATCCTCTGGTTTCAAGTCGTCCGGCCGCTCCGACTCGAGCAGCGAGCGACTGAAATTGGAGTAGGTCTCGGCGATGTAATACGTCGCTGCCGCCGTAACCTCGTCGATTCCGTAATCCACCAAGCGGCCCAAGGCCGCAATCGTGGCATCCATGCGCTGCTTCTTATCCTGCAGGCTGGTCTCGAAGGGTTGCCGCAGCTTCACGATGACGAAATTCCCATAGAGCTGCTCCGCGAGAACGAGGGCCGAACGTGCCGCCACCGTCCGGGTCCGGCCGGTCCTTTCCGAACCGGCGCCCGCGTCGACGCTTACGATTTCTTCCAGCTGCTGGTGATAGAGTGTCTCGTCGTGCGCGGCCTTGTACATCTCGGCGATCTTGAGCCGGGTCTCAATGGCCGTCTCTACCGGCTTGGGAAATTCTTTAACGTACCGCTTGTATGCATCCAGGGCGCGGTCTCGAGAATTGGATTGCGCGTAGAGATCTCCCGCATCGAGCAGCGCCTCGCTGCGTAACGCCGGATCGTGAGACTGGGATGCGATGCGGTCGTATTCGCTGGCGGCGTGCGATAGCTCGCCGTTCTGCCGGTAGGCGTAAGCGATTTGTTTGGTGGCCTCAAGCTGCAGTTTGTTCTCCGGGAAGGTAGTGCGAAACGCTTCAAGCACATCCACCGCCGCCTTCCAGTCGTGCATCTGGATTAGCGCGGCGCCCGCGTCGTACTCAGCCGTCGCACGGATAGATGATGTAGGCGCCGCTGTGCGAATCCTAAGGAAGTGGTCGGCGGCCGCGCGATAATCCTTCGCCTCGTTTGCGAGCTCACCCTGTTTGTAAATCGCGGCGGCAAGGTTGTCGACGAGCGCGGCGCGCGACTTGTCGCCCTCCGGCGTGACCGCCAGCACCTGGGTGTAGGCGTGCTCGGCCTGCGGGTACTCGGCGAGCTCGAACGAGCCATGCGCAACTACAATCCACGCGGAACGCCGGATCGACGCCTCTGCGCCCGGATACTTATCGATGACGCGCTGGTCGGCCTCGATGGCAGCCTTGTAGTTCTTCATCTCGTACATGTCATCGGCGGCCGCTCCGAGGACCGCCGCGGCGTGTTCGTCCTGCGGGAATGCGTCGGCAAATTTGAGCGAGCTCGCGACGGTATCGCGCTTGACGGCGTCCTGCTGCTCCTTGCCGGTAACGTTCAGCTGCGCGCGGTATGCATAGATCGCAGCGTATCCTGCAGCTGCCGACTGCGGATGCAGCGCGTATCCGTAGGCCGTGCGCTCATACTGTTTGGCCGCCTCGCCGAAATCCTTGTTCTCCAAAATCAGGTCCGCAAGCTGATAGTTGACGGATGCCGAATCAGCCTCCTTCGGGAAGGACTCGAGGTAGGCGCCGTACCACTGGCTTGCCTCGCGATAATTCGTGAGCTTCTCGTCTGCGTCGCTTGCGTTCTGATACTGGGCGTGATAATGCGTCGCGAGATCTTTCAGGTTCGTCTTCAGGTAGGCCAGTACTTCTGGCGACTCTTCCGGTTTGAAATGTCGCCAGTATTCGGCCTTCAGGCCGTACTTGGAAGCGAATTCCCGCTTCGACTCCAGTACCAGCTTGGGGAACCCGCCCTGGGTGAAAGTATCCACGACGCGCATGCTGAATCGCGGCGCGGCGCGGTGGAACGGATAAAGCGCTACGAATGCTTTGTACGTCTTCGCCGCATCGTCGTAGCGCAGCTTTCCGAGATAGTGCTCACCAAGACTGGAGTAAATGCGGTCCTCATAGGAGCGATTCCCGAACTTGGAGAAGTGCTCCTGCATGGTCTCCGGCCCGCCTAGGTTGCTGAAGCTCAGGCTGATCACTCGGAACGTATCCGCGACACGGCGATCGTTATCCTCATCATGTTTCTGATCGAAGTCGTAACCGATCGATATCTTGTAGTCGAGCAGGGCAATATACCTTTTCAGAGCTTCCTCGTAGAATTCCTGCTTGTAGAGCGTCCATCCGAGCTTATAGAGAGCGAGCTCGTGGAACTCGGAGGCGGTGCCCAGGCTGACGATGCCCGAATAGGCGCTCTCGGCGTCGCGGTAGCGTCTGCGCGTGAAGAAGTACTCGCCCCGCCTGAACTGCACTTCGTCGAAGTGCGCGGAATGCGGATTCGTGCGGATTAGGCGCTCCATTGTCTCGATGGCCTCTTCGGTGCGGCCGAGCTCGTCGTACGCTCGCGACATCTGATAGAGGACCTGGTCGCTGTTCTTGTAACTGGGGTATTCGGTGAGCAGCCGATTGTAGAGAGCGATCGCTTCGAGTGGACCGTTGGGATCTGCGCCGGCGCGCACCGCGTCCGCCGACGAAGCGCCGGCGTTACTGCCCGCCAGGATTCCGGCCTCCGTTGTCGTGCGCCGCTCGAAATCCTGATCGGATTCCGGCAAACCCGCGCTGGCAGCCGCCGCGGCCGGATTGGGAGTGCCGGCCCGCGAGCCCGCGAGTACCAGGGCGGGTTTCGGAGCGGCCATTTCCCGTGGCTTGGCGTTGCCCGCGCGTATCCCGAACTGCTTTTCGAGTTGCAGGTCCGCGAGACGCCGCATCGCCTCCGGAGTCATCGCGGTCTCCGGTGTCTCCGCGAGGAAGCGCCGATATTGCTGCATGGCCTGATCGAGGCCCTGCTCGACCTTCACCTCCTGCACGTCCGGACGCACGTTCCGCAGCTCCGCCAGCGTCCCTGCCGTCGCCAACGGCTTGTTGAGACGCGCGGCGCAGCCGACCATGAAAACCGGCGCGATCACCATCGGAATGGCGAGGCGATGCATCAGTGTCCCTCCGCGCCAGACTGCGCGCGCGCGGCTCGATCATAGCTATCGGCGACGCCAAAGCGCGCCTCGGCCTGCTGTGCCACCATGCGTTCCCGGCGGGCCTCGAGCTGGTTGATGGCGACGGTCTCGATCATGTGTCCCTGCCGGGCTATCAACATGTCGACACGCTGCAATGCGTCGTCGACGCGCTCGCGGAGCCGTGCAATCTGTACGTCGTATCCGACGTAGCTGTGCGTCGCCGCCTGCCTCGTCCTAACGAAGGCGTCATACTGCCGAGTGAGAGCGTCGACAGGTGCATTCAGTTCGTTCAGGTGTACATGTGCCGCGGTCAGCCGTTCGTTGTACTCGGTTTCCTGCCGCCATGTGAGCGTGCCGCGCAGGCGAGCCGCGCGTTGCCGAAGCGCGAGCGATTTGGGGTCGTCAGAGCCGCCGAGCTGCTTCTCGATGAGTGCGATGCGCTCGCCAGCGATCTGCTCCTCCGCGGTCGCCAGATAATCCGGCCGCGGCGCGGTCAGGATGGCCTTCAAGCGCTCGGCGAGGTGCTTGCGCTGCTCGAGGCGCAGGCGGATCCGCGAATCCAGCTCCCGGAATTGCGCGTCGACTTCCGGCAGTAGCGGCTCGTAGTTCTGTCCGCGCAGTCGGATGATATCGTCGAAAGCATCGAGGCTGGTCTTCCAGGCGATGAGCCTCGACCGCAGGTCCTCGAGGTCGAGGTAGTTCTGCAACGCGGTTTGGAAGTCGTGGGATGCCATCAACTCCATCAGGTAATAAGTTTCCGGCGAGCCGGGCAGGCTGCGCAGGCGGATGATCCAGGCTTCGTCCTCCCGGCTCTCCTCGCGGATCACCGCATTGAGAAACTGCCCCTCCCTGATGCTGCGGATCGATGCGTCGACTCTCTCGATCTGATTGCTGAACAGCTCGAGCGCGTGCCCGTACAGGAGCGCGGCGCGACCATGTAGGTTCAAGCTGGCGTACGCATGCGGTACGGCAAGAATGACTTCCTGAACCGCGGCATCCGTCGGCTCACGATCCACCAGGATGTTCCACGGCACGAGCGCGCGGTCATACTGCTGGGCCGAGGCCTCGGCCCAGCCTGCCCGCAGCAGAGCCTGGTTCGAGAACGGTCCCTCGAGGTGGACGCGGTCCAGTGACTGTCTGGCCCGCTCAAAATTGCCAGATTCGAACAACATGGTGCCCAGCACCAGGTTCGACTTGTCGCGGATCGCGAGACCGGCGGGATCACCGGCTGGCAGCTGCCCGGCCTTGTCCAGTTGCTCGATCGCTTCCTGTGGTCGACCGTCCTGCAACAGCGCGATGCCAAGGTTGTAAGCAACAAACCCGGCCAGGTGCTCATTGCTCTTTAGCTGCGCGAGCACCTTAACAGCCTCGCTCGGCTGGCCTGTCGCCATATAGACGTTCGCCCGCAGGAACTCGATGTCGCCCCTGATCTCCTCGGGCACCGTACCTTTGATCCGTGCTAGCGCCTGCAGCGCATCGTCGAGCTGACCCTTCTGAAAGTGGATGCGGGCGAGCCTGAACGCGGCCTCGTTTCGTACCGCCTCATCGATGGCACCTTCGAGCACCGCCTTGATGGCGCGCCCTGCGCGTTGGTGCATGCGGTAGTTGAGCTCGAAGTCGCCGACCGAGAATTCGGCATCGTTAATGTGATAGTGAAGCGTATCGAGTTTGGGTTCGTCCAGAACATGGTATTGGGCGAGCTCGGTGTCGAGCCGTTGGAGTGCATCGAAATACTGTCCTTGGTGGGCGTGATAGAGCGCCTCGCCGAAATAGAGGTCCCTCACGTCGCCGCCCGTGGCCGGATGGACGGCAAGTCCCAGGGCCAGGCCGAGTCCGATGAGTTGGCGAGTCGCTCGCATCGATTACCATTCCCCAAGCGCGATCGGAGTGTTGCCGGAACGCGGTCCGGCCACAGTCAGTCCGACCAGCTTTGGCTTCACTTGCTTGCGGAAAGTAAACTCTCCCGTGCGGCTGAAGTCCGTGCCGCCCTCAAGCTTGCCGTCGACAAGCACGTCCAGCTTGTGATCCCCGGTCGTAACGTTGCCGACGTAGATCCGTTGCACGCCGCCCTTGCGCAGGGCCTGGAGCTCTTTGGCGCTGTAGATGTAGTGCGCAACGAGTTGGCCGTCGATTTGGAGCCGCACGGCGTCGAGGCGCATCGTGTCGCCCTTGGCCAGTGCGACGAAGATCGCGACCTGTGTCCCTGACGGGTACAGCAGTTTCTCCTCCAGCTGGCTGAGCTCTGCCGACATGCGGAGGGCGTCTGACTTGATCTCCTGGATCTGTTCGTCGAGGCCCCTCATCTCCCGTTGGTCGGACGGGATCTCTTCCTGGGAAGGCTTCCGGACCGCCGCCTGAGGGGGCGCGGGTGTGACAATGACTTGGGCGCTGGCATGGGCCGAGCCACCCGGACCCGTTGCTATGACGGTGTAAGTAGTTGATTTAGAAGGCTTTACTGTCGTAGAACCCTGCGCGGCGACGGAGCCCACCGAGGGTTCCAATGTGATGGATGTGGCGTTCGTCGACGACCACATGAGCTTGACCTGTTGGCCCGCTTGGGCGGAAGTCGGCGAGGCGCTCAGAGCGACGCTTGGGGACCCTGGAGGCGCCGGTTGCGCAGCGGCAATAGGGATTTTCCCGTTGGTCATCAGCGCAAGCGCGACCAAACTGAACAAGGCCGCAGTGCGAAGTGAAAGGAAACGCATGGTATTCACTCCTTGTGCAAATGGAGCATTACATGGGGCTGGAAGCCCGCAATGTCCCCCCGGATTTGGTCACAGGATTGCGGAATTGCACGACGCTGTAAACTGTTCTTAGGAACGGAATTAGAACGGGGCGCGAGGATACAGGACGACCTGTCCGTTGGGCCCGCCTATGGAACGCCGGGGAGAGTTCGCACCCGCAAACCCGCAAGCTGAGTCTTACCTTGAGCGAGAGCACAACGCGCGATGGGCTGCGCTTGGCGTCTCGCACACCACAAGCGGCATTACGGCCAATGTATTGACATTACTTTTGCCCCGCTGCATTCCCGCGCGCAACCAGCTCAATCCTTACCTACAAGGTGCGCAGGGCAAAGAGGTGGAACATCGCGGTGAGCAATGCCGCTGCGATGGGCTTTGGCCAGGGCGTCGGCGTTTGTGCGCCGTACTTCAAGACTTGCTCGAGCGGCAGCGCCCCCTCTTCAAGGCGTTTCGCCAGCGTCTCTCCTTGCAAACATTCCATCACCAGGTAGTCGACGCCGTCCTGATGTCCCACGTCATACAACACGCAAATGTTTGGGTGGTTTAGGCCCGAAATGGTCTTCGCCTCCCGCTCAAAGCGCTGCTTGCGGATGGGATCGGACGAAAGATGCGCAGGCAGAATTTTGATTGCGACCGCGCGTTCCAGCCGCGTATCACGCGCTCGGTACACCTCACCCATCCCGCCCGCGCCCAGCAGCGCTTGAATCTCGTATGGCCCAAGCTTTGTACCCGGAGCCAGCGACATACTGGGCCGCATTATAGCGCCTGGGAGCCATGCCGGACGCTTTCGCGGATCACGCGCAGCGTCCGCCGCACAAGCGGCTTCGTTCTAACGGTCAACCCGTAAGTTATCGGTTCGTCGGTCGGATTAGCACCGATAGACGCGCATGTGTCCACAAACCGGCTCGCACTCGCGGACGGTCGGCAAACCGGAAGTTATCGTCGGACGGGATTTACTTGGCGGGTTTGTACGAGGCGTCGGAGCGCAAAACTACAGTTTCCGGCCGTACTTTTACCGTACCAAAACCCTATATAATTGAGCTTTCGAGGCTTACTTCGAGCGAGAAGCAAATTCCCCGAAATTGTTGGAAACATTAAAATGCAGAGCAAAGGACGGAGTGTTTAGAAGGCGCGAACGCGCTTGCAAAGCAGGTGCTCTCCCAGCTGAGCTACACGCCCACAGTAGGAGTCACCTTCATTCTAAAGCATTTCCGCGGATTCCAAAATCCGTTCCTTCGCTTTTCCGTCATCTGGAGTGAACCCCTAGAGCGAGACAGTTTTATATTGGACACTTTGC
>Ga0307477_10003905_pt1 | contig 10940 bp, 11 predicted proteins | sample atmos_gasesECM2C_FD_203316 | JGI IMG/M metagenome (GOLD analysis project Ga0307477, IMG submission 203316) | Hardwood forest soil microbial communities from Morgan-Monroe State Forest, Indiana, United States - atmos_gasesECM2C_515 | ecosystem: Environmental > Terrestrial > Soil > Temperate... | reverse complement strand
AGCGATAACGACCGCCAGTTGATGCTACTTGATCTCCGCAGTCAGAAGTGGACGAAACTTGCCCAGGGGACAGCGCTTCGGGGCGGCCCGTTTGCTTGGTCCCGCGATTCAAAGTACGTGTATTGTCAGGACATTCTCGCGCCGAACGAACCGGTGTTTCGGATCCGCGTAAGCGACCGCAAGAAGGAGTTGGTCACTTCCTTCGAAAGCTTTCTTCGCGGGGGCGTTCAAAAGGCGGGCATCGTTTCAGTTGCCCCCGACGGTTCGCCGATCGTGGTGCTGGATCGCAACCAAGCCGATATCTACTCGCTTGATCTCGACCTCCCCTAGTACATGAAGAAGTGGTCGAGCGTTGGGCCAACTGTGCCACCAGTGCCGCCCGCGCATAACGGGTCCCCCCTTAAGCCAGGCAAAACTGTCTTCCGGCGACACGGAAACCTGGGTCATTGTATAGAGGAGCGTTTTTCGTACCAGTCTCGCTTCTGTAGTGAGTAGACCTTCAGGTCACAAAACTGGCCTTATACCCGATAAATACTCGCTGAGCACTCCTTCAAACTGCATTCCCAGTTTTTGCATAACACGCTCGGAAGCAATACTCACAGCGCATACAGCGGGCCTCCATTCGATTCAGGCCTAGTTCTTCAAATCCAAAGTGGAGCAGAGCCCTGAGCCCCTCTGTTGCCAAACCTTGGCTCCACCATTGGCAGGCGAAGAAGAATGCTAGTTCAACTCGGGCATCCGAACGGTGGATCGCACCATAGCAGTAGTTCCCGATTACGAGGCTCGTCGCTTTCAGCTCCACGGCCCACGGTCCGATGCCGTTCTCGGAGTACTCCTTGAAACAGAAGTCAAGGAATTGCTGTGTGTCGGTCAGCGTCTTGTGAACCGACCAGAAGGTATACCTGCTAACCTCCGGATCGCCAGTCCAAGCAAAGCTATCTATGTTTCTACCGGAATCTTCGCAGGTGAAGACGCTCCGTCACAAGTCCCGGCATGGGAAGAGGATATTCGAGTGCTCCTACGCGCTGATTGTAATCCGTTCTCGCTATCAAAACTCTTTAATGTACTACGGCGTCGCCTGGCCCTTTCCCATTTATGAGATGGCTTGTAAGCCGTCTGGCGCACGCTTCCTTCAGCATCGAGTAATGCGTCTAGTACGCATACGCCTTGCGGACTCCCTACCGGAACTTCGAGTTGACCTCTGACGCAGGCGTTTGTTAGACTAGTCTTACACTAGTCTAATAAGGATAATCTTCATGACCACACTGCAGGGCAGCAACACGGTCGGCGCGTACGAGGCAAAAACGCATTTATCGGAACTTCTCGAAAAGGTTGAGGCGGGTGAGGAAATCACGATCACGAAACATGGGGCACCTGTGGCCAAGCTCGTGCCCGTGAAAAAGGAAGTAAGACCAGAGGAGCGCGTCGCCGCCATTGATCGGATCCAGAAGCTGGCCACTGCTTTGTCCTTAGGCGGATTGAAGGTCAAGGACCTCATTAGGGAGGGCCGCCGATGAGTGCGGCGTTTGTTGTTGATTGCTCCATCGCCATGGCCTGGCTGTTCCATGACGAAGCCACACCAAAGACCGCGGCGTTGCTGAATCGGCTGGCCACCGAGACGGCGCTTGTGCCTGCTTGGTGGTTCATCGAAATCACGAACGTCCTGGCGATCGCGGAGCGCAAGGGGCGTATCACTCCTACGCAGTCTGACGCTTTTATCGCAGACCTGAGCAAGCTCGGGATCGAGAGAGACAACGAAGCTCCTGATCGCGCCTTTACGCACCTTCTTGTATTGTGCAGAAGACATCGACTGACCAGCTACGACGCGATCTATCTCGAATTGGCCATCCGTCGAAGCTTACCGTTGGCGACGCTTGACGACGACTTGCGCAAAACCGCAAAGAAATTGGGTGTCGACCTCATAGGTTAGAGTTAGAGGGCGTGGATCGCGTCCTGTTCTTTGAAACATAAACGGCTATTCCTCATCCTCGCGCACTTGGCATTCGGCCCAAACTGCAGCTGCCGATGTTTGATGCGCGTTCCACGCGAGCGGGGTCACGAGCGACTCCGCGATGTTTGCGGGCCATTGTTGCACACCGGTGTAAACGCACCAGTAACAATGTTTCCATCAGCTAATTCGTAGTTTCGTACTTCTGGATCACGAATGCCGCAAAAGCTGTCTGTCAATAGGCAAACGGCGTATGCGAATCCCAGTCGCCGCAAAAATCGCGTTGGCCACGGCAGGCGCCGTTGGAGGAACACCGGATTCACCAACCCCGTTCCCCGGTTCCTGTCCTTGCGGAACGATATGAACGTCAACGTCAGGAGCGTCCGTGATCCGCAACACTGGATAGTCGTGAAAGTTACTTTGCTCTACTGCGCCTTCTCTGACGGTGATTTCACCGCTCAGGATCGGAGTTAGCGCGTAGTTGATACCACTCTCGATCTGCGCGCGGACGCTGTCTGGGTTCACCGCAAGGCCGCAATCGACTGCGCTCACGATGCGGTGGAGTTTCAAATTGCCCTTGCCATCGACCAGGACCTCAGCGACATGGGCCACGCACGTCTGCCCGAACATATAGCATGCAATACCCCGTCCAACCCCTTTCGGCAGAGGTTTGCCCCAACCGGATTTGTCAGCCGCCAGTTCCAACACAGCACGGTATTTCTGCGTATTCTGCCCTTGAGCAACCCGAAGGCTCTTCATCCGGAACTCGCAGGGATCAATCGCGGCGCTGTGAGCGAGTTCGTCCACAAAGCATTCCCTGGCAAAAGCAGTCAACGAAGAAGAAACCGACCTCCACCAGGCGCGCGGCACTACCGAGTGAACTGGGGCATAGTCCAGCTGGTAGTGAGGAACTTGATAGGGGAAAGAATCCTCAGGAACTTCCTGGCTCGCGACATGTTTCGGATCTCTTAGGGACTCTGCCGAATCGAAAACCGAACGAATCGGAGTGGATACGATCCGGTGCGCCCACGCGACAATCTTCCCATTTTCATCCAGTGAACCGGACAAACGCTGCAGGCAATATTGACGATAGAAATCGTGCTGCATGTCGTCTTCGCGCGTCCAGAGTAACTTCACGGGAACTTTTATTTTGCTAGCGACTTGCCACGCTTCTGCCGCATAGTCGAACTGATAACGCCGGCCAAATGATCCGCCGGAGAAGGTGGTGTGGACCGTTACGCGATCTGGCGATACTCCGGCAAGAGACGCAATCTCCGATTGCGTTATCTCGGGGATTTGTGTGGGCGACCAAACCTCAATCGCCTGCTGGCGCACGTGCACCGTGGCGTTCATCGGTTCCATGGTTGCATGCGCTTGGAATGGCAGCTCGTACTCAGCCTCGACTTTCTTCGGGGACTGTTCCAGGACTTTTCTCACGTTGCCACGATCCACCACAACTACGGCCGCGGGAGCGCGAGCTTGCGACTGAAATGTTTCGCGCAGTTCTTCAGTACTCTCCCCGGCCCCCGGCCCTTTTCTCCAGTCCAGTTTGAGCGCATTTCGTCCTTGGATAGCGGCCCACGTCGAATCCGCAACAACGGCAACTCCAGCAGCCACATTTATGTTGCGGCCACTATCAGGTGCGACGTTGATGAAGCCGATGGGGGGAACGCGAAAAACGGCCCGCACGCCGGGCTGGCGTCTTGTCGCGGCATCGTCATAACTGGCGAGATCCCCTCCGAAATATGGACAACGCGCGATGACCGCATAGAGCATTTCGGGGACGCGGACGTCGATGCCGAAAATTGCACTGCCGTCCACTTTTGCAGGTGTATCAACGCGAGGCATGGGCTTGCCAATAAAACGGAAGCGAGATCGATGCTTGAGAGGAACTCCGTCCAGCGGCGGAATAGGTAACCTGGAGGCGGTCTCCACCAATTCGCCGTAGCGGAAATGCCGTCCCGTGGCGGCGTGCACGATTGTACCGTTCTCAGCGTGGCATTCAGTTCTGGCCACATTCCACCGTTGCGCCGCCGTGGCTACCAGCATTTCCCTCGCCTGAGCTCCCGCCCGGCGCATCGGCATCCAAGTGGCTTCGGTTCCGCCGCTTCCTCCTGTGTGCAGATGTTTGTAGATTTCCGGAATGGTGGGCGCTTGTTCCACGCGGATCGCTGCCCAATCCGCTTCAAGCTCATCGGCCAGCATTATGACGTCCGCTGTACGGGTTCCCTGACCCATTTCTGGAATCTCGGTAAGCACAGTGATTTTGTCGTCAGCAGAAATAGTGACCCACGCGTTCGCTCGGAAGCCAGTTTCTGTTCCGGAAGTGGGGATACGGCGGCGAAGTGGTACACAGAATCCGATGATGAGAGCCGCCCCACCCTTACAGAATGAGCGCCGGTCGAATGCCGAGTTAGGTTTCATGGCCTTCTCCCGCTGCGGCCCGCTGAATCGCGCGACGAATCCGTTGATAGGTTGCGCAGCGGCAAATGTTGCCGTCCATGGCTTGGTTAATTTCGTCCCCACTGGGATGTGGATTTTTCGCAAGCAGCGCGGCTGCCTGCATAATCTGGCCCGACTGACAATAACCGCATTGCGGGACTTGTTCGGCGATCCAGGCTTTCTGTACCCGATGACTACGATCCGACGACAGCCCTTCAATGGTTGTGACTCTTTTTGCGACAACGGATTTAAGCGGAGTCTGGCACGAACGCACTGCTTCACCATCCAGATGAACCGTACAGGCACCACACAATCCCATGCCGCAGCCATATTTGGTGCCAGTCAGTCCGAGGGCGTCCCGCAGAACCCATAACAGAGGCGTATCGGGTCCAACATCGATGGTGTTGATCTTGCCATTCACATTAAGTCTGATCGGCGCCATGGCTCCCCCCGCTGATTGGAGCGACAGTACGCCGAACCTAGCGTGTTCCCGCATCAAATTGGGATGAATCGTAGTGCAGATGTGACGAAACGTAGTCATCTCAGAAACCTGGACCAAGGCATCGTTTCTGGGCTTAGGATATGCAGAAGACTGTGCGTGACTCTCGATTATGAAGCCGGTTTTCACTAACTCATCACGCCCAAGAAATAGCCGCTGGCTTCTGCTGTCCACATGTTGGGCGATAGTCGTCGTTGTATTCGCCACTCAGTGGTACTTGTACGATACCGCTCACGGTTTGACCGACCGTTTCCTTTTCTATCTGGGCTGGTCTTTTTATTTGTGGGGCGTGCTTACACCTCTGGCACTGTGGCTCGCGCGCCGTTATCCGATCGAGGTTGCTACATGGACGCGCAGCCTCGCGGTGCACATGGCCTTCAGCGCATTCTTGACCATTGCACAACTTTCTTTGGAAGCCTCGCTCAACTGGTTGCGTTCAGGGCGCGACTGGTCTCTCTCCGCGGCCCTGAGCCACTATCTCCGCCAGCACACGCAGATCGGATTCTTGATCTATTGGCTGGTGGTTATCGCAGCCCAGTTCTACCGCATGCATGATCAATCGCGACAGCGTCAAGTTCACTCCGCGCAACTGGAGGCGCGGCTGGCGGAAGCCATGATTAACAATCTGAGAACCCAGCTTCATCCCCATTTTTTGTTCAACACACTGCAAGCGATAACAACACTTATCCCAGAGGATCCGGAAGCAGCTGAGGACGTCGTTCAGCAGCTCAGTCAACTCTTGCGTCTCTCCTTGGACGAGATGCACACGCACGAAATACCTCTTTCGCGGGAAGTTGAATTCTTAGAACATTACCTGGCCATACAACAACGCCGTTTTGGTGACCGTCTTCGGTTCGACGTTCAAATCAGTTCCGCCTTGCTCGACTGCGCCGTCCCGACTCTTGTGCTTCAACCGCTTGTCGAAAATGCCATCCGTTATGGCATCAGCAAGCATAAGGAAGAGGATGTGGTGACGATTCGAGGCTCTGAAAACGAGGGCCGGATTTGTCTGGAAGTCATCAACCTAAGCAGCAAACTTGAGGACGAACCCGAAAGACTCTTGTCGCGAGGAATCGGTTTGTCTAATACGCGCCGGCGTCTTGAGCAGCTCTACGGTCTCGAGCAATCCTTATCTCTGTTCGAACTTGACCCAAAGGGTGTCCGCGTACGCCTTTCATTCCCGATGCGTCGCTTCCACCCTGAGGAGAACACCGCTTCGGAAATGGCAACGGCATGACGATTCGAGCGGTGGTCGTTGACGATGAACCCCTGGCCCGCCGCGGTCTGTTGCGATTCCTCAAAAACGATCCTGAAGTCGAAGTCGTTGATGAATGTTTTGATGGCGAGTCTGCCGTTGCCACGATTCTCTCGACGAAACCCGACCTTGTATTTCTTGATGTACAGATGCCCGAGATGGATGGTCTGAGCGTAGTTCGCACTGTCGGCATCAGTCGGATGCCCGTTGCCATTTTCGTCACAGCCTACGATAGATACGCGTTGAGAGCATTCGAGGTAAGCGCGATCGATTATCTGCTTAAGCCCGTTGCGCAGGAGCGCTTTACTGAGGCGCTAACACGGGCGAAACGAAGAATTGCGGAGAAGTCTCAGTGCGATCTAAACCAAAACATCAAAGCAATGCTTGAGCGGCTACGCGGCAATGAGTATGTTGAACACCTTTCTGTCCAACACAACGGCCGTATTGTTCTCGTGAGGACAAAGGAGATTGACTGGATCGAGGCTAATGGGAATCACGCCCGGCTTCATGTCGGCGTGCGAACGCATGAGATTCGTGAGACGCTCAACACGCTCGAACGCAAACTTGATCCGCGCGAATTCTTGCGAATTCACCGATCTACGATTGTGAACGTCCGTGCCATCAAGGAAATGCATCCATGGTTCCACGGCTATCATCTGGTGTTGCTTCAAAATGGACAAGAGCTTAGGATGAGCCGCTATCAAAACAAGGTTGCGCAGCAGCTTGGCTTTCGTATGCGGCGACCGGAGCGCCCCTGAGACGCGCGCATCACAATCCAGAGCGGGCTTTCGGCAACTCCACGCAGCAGTAGTGAGAATGATGCTGTGTAACCTCAAGCCGAACCATGTCAACGATGAGTGTTCATGTAAAAGGATCGGCGGCCCGGCCGGTACCCCGAGACTTCTAAAACGACTTTGAGAACCGCGTTTCCAGGAATTCGCCCAACTTGGCAGTCACCTTGAACTGTGGGATGGATTCGAGTTCCTTGAATGCCGAACTGAACGCGTTGGATAGACTCCAGATGGTCCGCGGCCGGTAGGCAGCCACGACATCGCCAGGCATCTTAATTTTTGGGCTGGATACGGTAGAGCTGTCCTCGGCAAAACCCGCCCCTAACGACCAAGTGATTTGGTGCTTGGGATTCAGGAGGTGGACTGCCGAGACACCTGCGTCTAGCGTATACAGGGCCTGTCGACCGGACGTGTACAGGAGAACGGCGGAATTTGCGCTGAATCCAGCAAAGGCGAGCAGCCTAAACTTCGAGGTTTCGCTGCTGTCCCAGTCCCAGCCGCCTATCAGCGGCACCGCAACCCGAACCCCCGCGTTGACGCCGCAGCGAGGCTCGATTCTCAAGGCGCAGCAGCAGGCGCTCGTTCCAGCTCAAGTTAGAGATCAGCTAGAGTCTGCGAAAAACGCACCGCGAACAGTGCCGTTGACCGACCCACGGACATCCTCCACGGTCCTGCCGAACTAGTTGTGTTTCGAAAGGGTTGGGCGCTGGTGCCGGGAGGGGAAATCTATTCCCGCCATTGTCAAGGGCTTCGTGAAAGTACCACTAATACGTCCAAAGTGCAATATTGATGCGGGTTTGTATGCTGTCATCCCTGTTCCGACCAGAGACGCTGTCGGACAATTTTCGGTGATCTGGGGCGATTTCGGCACACGTTTTACTAGGAAATCCTAGAGCAACAATTTGATCCTCAGAAGCCTCTATGGTGGGGGTGCCGGGGAAGTTTGTTTACAGCCGCGCGGCAGGGACCACACCGCAGTGCGGCGAGGGAGCCAACGGCTTTCCAGTCAATGACAGACAGGAGTTGTTTTCGAACTTCGGAAAGAGGCTAGCGACCTCATCTTGCCGAAAGTACCGTTCGTGCGCAGTCGCCGCTGTCGGACTGTCGCGCCGCGCCTTAGCGTCATCAAGCTCCCGTGGGATTATGAAGACCCTGCGCTGGACTTGGAGTAGCCCTTGTTAAGGGTGGCGTGGTTACTGTCGATCGGTAGGCGAGAGGTGGCAAAGCCATCCGTGACACCGTTGTCCCAGCTCTGATGCTGCGGCACCTGTCAGTGCCCACCCACGAATCGACTTGTGTTGCGTCGCAGCGATTTATCGCGCACCAGCCACAGTCACGACCCTGCCATTCGGCCGCGTCACCAACTGCGGGCATCTGGGTCAACTTTGCGGAATTTCCTGCGCTCAGATTGGGGAAATCACCGGATTGGCAGCGAGCGTCCAGGTTGGTAGGCTCAAATTGTTCCGGGCCGCGTGTCCATCGCCCGCCCGAGTCCAGCAGCCTCCCCTGCCGTGAACAGAGCACGTGAAGCGCTCCCTCTTCGACTGGGATTTGCAGTTAAGGTGGCGAAGCTGTAGGAGTTCAAGCCTCGAAGAACAAACTCCCCCTGAAATAGGAAATAGAAAAGACGATTATGCAGGTACCAACGCCCCTCACCCAGGGCCAAGGCACGCTGCTCGAGCAGCCGTTGGTAGCCCACTGGTACGCGGCCTACGTGGTTGCTAGGCACGAGAAAGCTGTCGCCGGGCAACTGGTCCGCAGGTCGGTGGAGTCGTTTCTGCCCCTCTATCACACGGTTCACTACTGGAAGAAACGCCGGGCAGAAGTAGAGTTGCCCGTCTTTCCCAGCTATCTGTTTGTTCGTATCCCTGCCGCTGAGCGCCTGCGCGTGCTGGAGGTTCCCGGTGTCGTCCACATCGTGACCTCCCACGGCATGCCGGTGGCGATGCCCGAAAAGGAAATTGAAAGTCTGCGTACCGCCCTTCAACTTTGCCGGTGCGAGCCATGCCCGTACCTTGCAGCCGGGAGGCGCGTGCGCATACACTCCGGCATCCTGCAGGGTCTCGAGGGAGTGGTGCTTCGCCAAAACGGTCAGACGCGAATCATCGTTTCGGTCGATTTCATTCAGCGCTCTGCGTCAATCGAAGTCCGGCCGGAAGACCTGCAGAGTTTGCCGGAAATGAGTGGCTCGATCCCCAACTGGCCGCCTCAGACCTATCGCTAATACAACGCAACCCAGACCTGTACGCCCCCAGGAGTCTAGAACGAATTGTTCCCAAATTCGGCTGCCCAGAGCTTTTCAAACTCTGTCCGGGTTGCGTTGCGAGCCACTCTCAGGCGGCCAATTCGGCCTAGGCTTGCAACTCCAAGTTCAGGGTGCTTGAACTCGCATCCACAGAATGTGACTCAGCAGCCGGAGCTATTAGCAACTTTCCCCAGGCTGGAGATTCGACATCTCCTGAGGTTAGGAGGTCTTGCCATGACGAAGCAGTTGTTCCGCTATTCCGTTAGTTCCATTGTAGTTCTTGCCGTCTCTTTCTTTCTCTTGTCGGTCGCGATACAAACGGTGCAAGCCCAAATCTGCTCGACACCGACGATCGACATGAAGCTGCTGGTGGTCAGCAATGGAAAGACGGAGGCGGATTTTCCAGCCATCAAGCTGATCCTCGACTATCTGGGCACGCCATACGACGTGCTGGACATGACGGTCAATACGGCAGGGATCACTTCCTCGATGTTGTCCGATGGCAGTTGCCATGGACACTACCAGGGCGTGATCTTCGCGTTTGGCGGTTACATCTACAGTCTGCCCGGGATGTCGACGTTGACCGCCTACGAACAAGCATTTGGCATACGCCAGTTGAACTGGTACATGTATCCGACCAACGACTTCGGGTTCAACTATCCGTATAACGGAACAATCAGCTCCACCGGTAGCGACAGCGCCAGCTTTACCTCTGCCGGGGCTTCGGCTTTCTGGTACGCGAACACCGCTAACCCGGTTACCATCTCAAACGCATACATCTATCAGGGCACACCGCGGAGCGCTTCAGCGTTGCCGCCCGGAGCTTCAGTCACGCCCTTGCTGATTGACGCCTCGGGGAATGCCCTCTCCCTCCTCTACACCATTGGCGACGGGCGCGAATATCTGACCCAGACGTTCGACAGCAGTCCGTATCTGATGCACGATCTAGTCTTGGCCAAAGGTCTGATCAACTGGGTGACCAAGGGCATCCACCTTGGCCAGTACCACGCCTACGCCGCCGCACAGGTGGACGACTTCTTCATCAATGATTCCGAATGGATACCGGGCACGCCATGCACCGATCCCATAACCCACGATCGCACGCCGCCGGATTCCACCTCGCTCCCGTTCTTTAGGATCAACTCCGCTGACATGACTTCGTTGGTGGCGTGGCAAAACAAGATTCAAAGCGATCCCTTACTTGCCAACTTCAAACTGACCATGGCCTTCAACGGTGTCGGTACTACCGGCAACACCGATTGGACCGGCCTCCCATCACCGGGCGTCGCGAATGACGACTTGACTACCCACGTTCAGGGCTACCAAGGTTACTTCCACTGGATCACTCACACCTACGATCACCCGAACAGTCTTAACGGTCTGCATAAGTCGGACCCCTACGGGGACCCGAACACTCCGCAAATGGACTCGATCGACCTGGAGATCCTCACCAACCGGTATGTAGCCAACGGAACGGGGCAGAACCTGGACACAGATGCCAGTGACGCCGTCAGCACTATCCACCTGAGTGATTTCAACCCGGTCAACCTCGTAACTCCTGGCGTCACGGGTCTGAACGATACTTCGGTCCCATCCTATTTGGTTCAGGACGGCGTGGGTTACGTAGTAACGGACACATCTGTCATCGGGCAGCCGAATAACGGTCCAAATCCATCGCCCAATGTGGGCATCGTAAATAGCTATGCCCCCGGCCTCTACGAAGTACCGCGGCGTCCCAACGATGTCTTCTTCAATGCGGC
>Ga0307477_10003904_pt1 | contig 10941 bp, 10 predicted proteins | sample atmos_gasesECM2C_FD_203316 | JGI IMG/M metagenome (GOLD analysis project Ga0307477, IMG submission 203316) | Hardwood forest soil microbial communities from Morgan-Monroe State Forest, Indiana, United States - atmos_gasesECM2C_515 | ecosystem: Environmental > Terrestrial > Soil > Temperate... | reverse complement strand
GGTAGCGCGCGGCCTCGTATCCGAGGTATCCCACCGCGCCACCGCAAAACCCTTCCGGTAGACCCTCGGCGGGTTCCGCGGCGAACGTCCGCAGGTAGGCTTCCAGCGCCCGCAGCGGATCTTCGCCCTCGAGCTCGCGCCGGCCGTTGGCGTCCTGCACCGTGGCAACGCCGTCAGCCATCGTCACGATCGCCATCGGGTCCGCCGCCACGAACGAATAGCGACCGAGGTGTTCGCCGCGCTCGACACTCTCGAGCAGGTAGGCGGGGCCGTCACCGGCCAGCGCGGCGTAGGCCGTCACCGGGGTGAGCGCGTCCGACAGCATGTCGCGAAAGATCGGAACCATCGGCGCCCGCCGGGCGCGCTGCTTGACCTCGTCGAGCGTCAGCGAAACGGACACCTGTCCCCCACCGTCATGACGCAGCCGGATACGGGTTCTTGGAGCCGAGCGGTGCCACGGTGGCCGTGGGCTCGTCCGCCAGGTTGGCCAGCACTGATCCCGCGGAGGCGGGCACATCCCTCGCCGCTCGGACCAGATCCGCGAGCACCGCGCTGGCGGCGGCATCCGGGCCGGCCCCCGGTCCCTGGAGGACCAGCGACCCGGCGTATTGGGCATCGAGCGCAATCGCGTTCATCGCCCCATCGATGCGCGCCATGGCGGCATCCTCGGGAACCAATCGGGGCCGCACGTCGGCCTCGATCGTCGCATCGTCATGGGTGGTGGCCGCCGCGATCAGCTTGATCACGAAGCCGCGCCGGCGTGCCGCCGCCAGTTGCTCCGGGTCGAGGCTGCGAATCCCCACCCGCTCGATGTGCGACGGGTCGATGCGGCGTCGGAAGGCCAGCATCGCGAGGATGGCCAGCTTGGCGGCCGGGTCGTGGGCGTCGACGTCGGCGCTCGGATCGGCCTCGGCAAGCCCGCGTCGCTGGGCGTCGGCGAGCGCGTCCGCGTAACTCGCCCCGCCACCGATCGCCCCGAGCATCGAATTGGTCGTGCCATTGAGGATGCCGATGATCGACCGGATTCGGTCAGACGACAGCGTGTCCGCCAGCGTCTCCACGATCGGGATGGCGCTCCCCACCGATGCTTCGAACCGAAGCCGCCCGAGCCGAGCGAGCGCCGGCCCACGGGCGGCGACCACCTGTTTGTTCGCGGTGATCACCTCGAGACCGGCGGAAAGCGCGTTCTTTATATAGGTATGCGCCGGCTCGAGCCCACCGATGACCTCGACGACAGCGTCCAGGCTGGGTCGCGCGATCATTTGCTCGGCGGTGATGAGCGCAGCGGGCGCCGTCCGACCCTCTGGATGGGCGACCACAATCGCCTCCAATCGAATTGGCCGATTGGCGGCGTGGGCGATTGCGTCGGCGTCTTCGACCAGGCGTCGCGCCAGCGCACCGCCGACGTGGCCGAGGCCGAACATGCCGATCCGAAAGGGCGCGCGTAGCATTTTCCGGAACGGTAGCATGGCGGCCATGACGCCGGGCATCATCGAGCGCTACGCGGCCTCGCTGCCCGTGACCGCCACCACGCCGCGCATCACGCTGGGCGAGGGGTCGACGCCACTGGTCCGCTCTTCGCGCATTGGCCCGTCGATCGGTCTGCACCAGCTCTATTTCAAGTACGAGGGCCTGAACCCCAGCGGCTCCTTCAAGGACCGGGGGATGGCGCTGGCGACGGCAAAGGCGGTCGAGGCCGGAGCCAGGATCCTCCTCTGCGCCTCCACCGGCAACACGAGCGCCTCGGCCTCGGCCTACGCCGCGCGCTGCGGCCTTCGCGCTGTCGTGGTCGTTCCCGCCGCGGGCATTGCCGCCGGCAAGCTGGCGCAGGCCCTCGCCTACGGCGCCACCGTGCTCACCGTGAAGGGGTCGTTTGACACCGCGCTCAAGCTCGTGCGGCAACTCGGCGACGAGCCTGGGGTCGCGCTGGTCAACTCGGTAAACCCCGATCGGATCGAGGGGCAAAAGACCGCCGCCTTCGAGGTCGCCGAGCAACTGCGCGAGATTCCCTCTCAGCTCTTCATCCCGGTGGGCAACGGCGGCAACATCACCGCCTACTGGCGCGGCTTTTCCGAGCTCGCCCGCACGCAAAACGTGTCCCGGCCGCAGATGCACGGCGCACAGGCCGAGGGTGCAGCGCCACTGGTGCGCGGCAAGCCAGTGTCAAGACCCCGGACCGTGGCCAGCGCGATCCGAATTGGCAATCCGGCGTCGTGGGAGAGCGCGATCGCGGCGCGCGATGAGTCTGGCGGCAGCATCGAGGCGGTCAGCGATGCGGAGATCATGGCGTCCCATCGCCGGTTGGCGCGCGAGGAAGGCTTGCTGGTCGAACCGGCCTCGGCCGCGGGCGTGGCGTTACTGCTCGCGCGGGCGCGCGAGGGAACCGTGCGCACCGATCAGCCCATCGTGTGTGTCCTGACCGGCCACGGCCTGAAAGACCCAGAGGCGCTCACCCGTGGGCTCAAGATCCCGCCTGCGGTCGAACCGACCTTGACCGCGATCAGGCGCGCGCTCGGCTAAGCCGTTACCCGCGACCCAATCGCTTCGACGATCGCGTCCGTGATCGCCTCCGTGCTCACCGTGGCTTCGCCGGCGCCCGCGATGTCGGCCGTACGCAGACCAGCAGCCAGGACGCTGGAGACAGCCAGCTCGATGGCCTGTGCCGCATCGTCTCGGTTCAGCGACCACCGCAGCAGCAGCGCGGCGCTGAGGATGGCGCCGATCGGGTTCGCGATCCCTTTGCCGGCGATGTCGGGCGCCGACCCATGAATCGGTTCGTACATCCCGAGGGTCCCACCGCCCAGACTCGCCGAGGGCAGCATGCCGAGCGCACCCGCCAGCATCGATGCCTCATCGGTGAGGATGTCGCCAAAAAGGTTCTCGGTGACGACAACATCGAAGCTCTGCGGCCGTCGGAGCAATTCCATCGCGAAGGCGTCGACCAACATGTGGCTGCAGGCGACCTCCGGGTAGCGCTCCGCCACACGGCTGACGACGACGCGCCAGAGGCGCGAGGTCTCCAGCACATTGGCCTTGTCGACGGAGAGCAGGCGACGGCGGCGCATCCGCGCCAGCTCGAAGGCGCGGACGGCGACCCGCTCGATCTCGGGCGTGCTGTAGCGCATGGTGTCGACCGCGGCCTCACCGCGCGGCGTCTGGTACCGCCGCTTGGGCTTGCTGAAGTAGAGCCCGCCGGTGAGCTCGCGGACGACGAGCAGGTCGACGCCGCGCACCCGCTCCGGCCGCAGCGCCGAGGTCGCGACCATCGCCGAATCGACGCGCACCGGTCGCAGGTTGGCGAAGAGGCCGAGCCCCTTGCGCAGGCCGAGCAAGGCGGTACCGGGTCGCAGCGAGCTGGTTGGCGACGCATCGTCCCACTTCGGACCACCGACCGCGCCAAACAGAATGGCATCGGCCGTCTTGCAGAGTCGCAGGGTCTGCGGACGAAGGGAGACGCCGTAGGCGTCGACGGCGGCGCCGCCGATCAAGTCGTCGACGTAATCGAGCTGCAGACCAGCCCGAGCAGCGGCCGCGTCGAGCGCCCGCCGGGCCGCCGCGGTGACTTCGGGGCCGATGCCGTCACCCGGCAGCACGACGATTCGGGCGGCGGCGGCCACGCTAAATTCTCACCCCTTCCATCGTGGGCACGATTGTAGGGGAGGCGGAGTGGGGACTCCGCCTCAGTCGGGTGAAAGGAAAATCAGACTTGCGTCGGTCCGGGCTGGCTCGTCGATCCTGCCGGCGGAACCGTTCCGTGCGCCCGGTCATGCCACGCCTTCAGCGTCGCCTCGATGAACGGCGGCAGGGTAAACGTCTGCCCTGGTCCACCGGGAGCGCCGTGGCCGTAGCCGCCAAATCGCCCCCATGGTGCGCCGGCGTAGCCGCCGCCCATCATCTGGCTCATCGCGTTGCGGCGCCAGCGGCGCTTGCGTCCCAGCATCGCCAGGCCGAGGCCGATCCCGCCCAGCATCATCAGCTTCCGCTTCTTATCTCTAGAAAGATCGCTCATTGTTCTTCTCCTTATTAACACGCCGCCCTTTCCACACCGGGGGCGGCTATTGGGTGAATCCCACTTGCCTCTCATGCTGCACCGCAGTTGTGAACCACCTGTGAAGGGCTTTAGCATGCTTGGCGCACCAAGCACGTTTTCTCAAGCTACGCACGCCCCACTGGGCCACGTTGGCGCTTGACGGCTCATGCCGAGCCGAAGAATATTGCGCGCCGCATTGATGTCGCGGTCGACTACCAGGCCACAGCTTGGACACTGATGGATCCGCTCCGAGAGTAGCTTTGGAACCAGCGTTCCGCACCCAGAGCAGGCCTGCGAAGTGCCGCCCGGCGGAACCCTGACCACCTGGATACCAGCATCCTCCGCTTTGTACCCGAGCAGCTTTGAGAATTCCGCCCATCCCTGGTCGTTGATGTCTTTTGCTAGAAATCCACGCGATAGGGCTCGAAAATGGAGATCCTCCACGGCGATCAGACTGAAGTCTGAGATCAGCCGTCGGCTCAACTGGTGCGCGTGATTTCTGCGAAGGTTTCTGATCCGCTCGTGCAGTCGAGCCAGCAGCAGACCAGCTTTCCACCGGCGCCTTGACCCCTTGACGCGCCGCGAAACCCGTCGCTGAGCTACGCGTAGCTTGCGGAGTGCAGCGCGGTAGGCGCGCGGGCCCGGAATCAGCTCACCCGTCGAGAGCGCGGCAAAGTTCTGGACCCCTAGGTCTACGCCCACGGCGGGCATCGACTTTCGATCTGGCACCGGAAAAACCTGGAGCGCCAGGGCGAAGCTAGCGTACCAGCGGCCGACAACGCGGCGGACCGTAACGGTGGATACCTTTGCCGATGCAGGCAACTCCCGATGCCATTTCACTTTGAGATGGCCGATTCCCTGCAGCGCCAGGCGCCGTTGTTGAATTGACCAAGCCGAGTCCCACGTCAGGCTGTCGTAGCGACGTCGGGAGCGAAAGCGCGGATAGCCCGGTGTATCCCCAGCTTTTACCCGGCGGAAAAAGGCTTGGTACGCCCGGTCCAAGCGACGCAGCGGGCTCCGCATGGCCGAGCAGCTCATCTGTGGCGGCCCATCACCGGCGGCGCGCAGCACGGTCAGCTCGCGGCACTGGCTCACGTACCCAACTCGCTGGCCGGCTCGCCAGGCATAGCGACGCTGCTCGAGCGCGGCGTTGTAAAGGTCGCAGGCGAACCCGAGCTGGGCCTCGAGGGCGAGCCGCTGCCTTCGTGTTGGATAAATTCGAAACCGAAAGCTTCGATTGACTCTGGTCGGAGCAGCCATCTGCGGCTCGATTCTCACGGCTCCCTCCGACAGCTGTCTGTCAGGGAGTCAAGTATGTTGTCGGCACAATGAAGGGGTTCCGAGCGCGGTATGGTTGTATAGGCTCGGTCGGGCTATAACTCCGACAGACAGCTGTCGCAGATCACCTGCAGACTGCGATCACGCGTTTGGAGCCGGCGGCGGTGGGACCCGGAGACCATCCGGCCGCCGGCACCGACGCGAACCTCAGGGAAGCCCGGCGGCAACCCGGAACGCGTCGGCCCTTGAAAGGCCGGATTCGATCCGGTAGGTGACACCGGCGTGCGCCCAGATCAGGGTGTTGGCAGCCATCCGCAATTGCACTTGATAGTCCGTGCCGCTCACCTGGACGAAGACGAGGTGGGGCTCGCCCGCCAGCCACCAGCCTGGATCCCCGTTCACCGAGGTCTCCTCCATCGTGGTCGACGGCCCGACTTCCTTGGTCAGGAATTCCGGGATGAGGTCGCCGCGAAACTCGGTGATGAGCACGCCGAGCCCGGTCTGCTTGACCAGCGGAAACCCAAGACGTGGCGTATAGGCGAGCGCGACCTCGCCACCCGGAACCTCGGTCGCGACGTAGACGGCGTCGGGAGCACCCAACGTGGCCGGAACCGCAATCGTGAAGGAGACGGCCGATTGGGCCTCCGCCAGGGTCGTCCGACGGCCGAGATTCAGCGGCGTCACCGGCGAGACCGATGGCAGTGGTGATACCCGGCTCACGATCACACCGGGCACGTGGAAGAAATGCGCGATCGCGTCGCGCGTCGTGGGATTGATCAGAGCAGCGGCACCGGCCAGCACGAGTACGACAGCGGCCGCCAGAGCAAGCCGCGCGGGACCGCGCCACAAGGCGAACGGGCGAACCGGCACAACCGGCCGGGCAACGATGCGGCGACGCACCGCCACTGCCAGGTTGGGCGTCGGTGGATATGGATACCGCGGGCCGAGCTCGCGGAGGGCCCGCTCCAATTCCATCTCGGTCAGGCGCTGGGACTCAGCCATCGACTGGTCCTCCCGACGCAATTTGGAAGTCGGCAGGTAGGGCGGCGCGCAGACGGGTCAGCGCCCGGGACAGCCGAGACTTCACCGTGCCCTTGGGGACCTTCAGTGCCTCCGCCATGTCGGCCTCGGAGAAATCGAAGAACAGCCGATAGGAGAGGATCAGTCGATCGTCTTCACGTAACCGCGCCAGCGTGTCGAGCAGCGCGGCCCGAAACTCGCCCGCCTCGGCCGCTGCCTCAGGGGAAGGGGCCGCTTCCCCCGAGGCTTGGGCCTGATGGGCGCGCTCCGCCAGGGCAATCCGGCGATGCGCCGATAGCCGGCGGTTGCGCGCCTCGTTGGCGACGATTCGGCAGAGCCACGGCTTGAACGGTGCGCCCGGGCGAAAACGGCCGAGCGCGTAGTACGCGTTCACAAACGCCTCCTGCGCGGCGTCCTCCGCGTCGGCGGCGTCCCCGGTGACCTGGTAGGCAACCCGGAACGCCAGCTGCTGATACTGCTGGACAAGTGCTTCATAGGCGTTAACATCGCCGGTTCGTGCTCGTTCGACGAGCGCCTGGTCGTCCAGTGGTCGGCCCTCCACGGATCGATTGCTAACCCTTCATACCACCCGGACCGTCCGCTGGTTCCCGTAGGTCAGCGCCGCGTTACGGGACGGTAATGGTCCGCTCGAAACTCCCGACACCCTCATACGCGATCCGGAGACGATAGTCGCCCGGGTGCGTGATCACCCAGCCGGCCCAGACCTGCGCGGGTCCAATCCCGGTCGAGTTCGTGCCGTTCAGATGGGTTGCTACGCGATCGCCGGCGTCGACGAGTTCATAAGAGAAAGCCAGATGCGGCTTCGCGACGGTGGGAATCGTCGGCCCAACCGTCCGGTCGAGTTGCCCCGCCAATGGCCCGCTGATCTCCATATAGATGGAAACCGTGGCGCTGGTTGCCTCGACCCTGGTGAAGCGGACCGTCGAATCACCCAACCTTCCTGCGGCGGGCGGCGGCAACGGGCGACTCGACTCAACCGGAATCGTGCCCTGCAGCATCCAATCACCGGCCAGCGCGAGACCCCCCGCAGCCGCTCCGAGTGTGCTGGCATGCAGGCGAAGACGCGCACCTAGGAACGAATCAGGCCAGGGGAGGCCATCGAAGATCAGGACGTTGTACCCGGTCCGCGCGTCCGAGACCCCGTCACTGATCGCAATCGCACGACCAAACTGATCGGTCAGCTCGGTCTGCCCGAAAAGCATGTGATCGGGCGGATCCACGCTGAACACGAGGACGGTCTGGTTCTTGTCGGCGTAACCAGCGACCAGCCGCACCGTGTAACCGGAGGACGTTGATCGGCTGTCCAGGGCTGTGAAGCGCCCCTGCAAGCCGGCAAGCCCTGCCGACCGCAGGGCTGGACCGACGGCGGTTCCGACGATCGGGGCGTCGGCCAGGGCCTGCGCGAATCGCGGCGCATAGAACGTGGCCCCACCCACCGCGACGATGAGCACCACCACCGCCAGCGCCACGGTTGCCCACCGAGGACGGCGTCGCACCGGATGGGTGCGCCCGGCAACGGGCTCGGCCAACCGGGCGAGGACCCGCGGCACCAGCGTATCCGGCAGCGGCAAGTCGAGGTCGGCCAAACGATCTTCAAGGCTGCTACTCATCTCGTCTCCTTCAGATTGATGCGCAGGGTATCGAGCGCTCGCCGGACCGCCATCGTCGCCGCTGCCCGACTGATGCCGTACGCCGCCCCGACTTCAGCGAAACCGAGTCCCGCACCAAACCGGAGCGCGATCATGCCCCGCTCGCGACGCCGGAGCCGCCGGACGGCCGTGAGCAGCTCGACCGCCGTGATCCGGACTAGCGCAAGGTCTTCGACGTTCTCGCCCAACGTTGGCTGCGATCGAAATCGCTCCCAGAGTCGGCGACGCCTGGACGAAACGCGACCAGCGTCGGTCGCGGTGTTGACGACGATCCGCCACAACCAGGTCTCCACCGTCCCGCGGCTGGCGTCGAACCGTCCCAAATTCCGGATGGCGCGCACCATGGCATCCTGGGCAAGGTCTTCGGCCTCGACGTCGCCCACGGCCACCATCGCGGCAAAACGATAAACGCGATGGGCGTACCGGGCGCAGAGCCCCTCGGCGGTTAATGGTCGATCGTCGCCGGCTTCCACAGGTTGTCCGGGCGCGAGCTGCTCATACCCGGCCACACTCTATATACGCTCTGAACCTCGGATCCCTAACAAGCGCGCGCCGCTGAAGCGGCAGGTGACGAGCGGTAGCCTTGAAGCGATGGCACCCGCGACAAGCCGCCAATTCCTGCTGATCGACGGTGACGACACCCTCTGGGAGAACAACGTCTACTTCGAGCAGGCGATCGAGGCCTTCATCGATTTCCTCGGACACTCATCGATGAGCCGGGATCAGGTTCGCGCCGCGCTCGATGAGATCGAGCGAATGAACGTCGGGGTGCACGGCTACGGTTCGGCCAGCTTCACGAAAAACCTGCGTCAAACGTACGAGCGGCTCGCCGAGCGCGCCCTGCAGCCGGAAGACGTCGAGCACGTGGTGCAGCTCGGCGAACGGATCGCGACCCAGCCGATGCAGCTTATTCCCGACGTGGCGGAGACCGTAGGCTACCTGGCGGGTCGGCACGACCTATTGCTCCTGACCAAGGGACACCCGGAGGAGCAGCGACTGAAGATCGAGCGCTCCGGACTCGAGCCACTCTTCGGCGCCACGGTGGTCGTCCACGAGAAAGACGAAGCCACCTACCGGGAGATCGTGCGGGAGCGGCAGCTCGATCCCGCCCGTACCTGGATGATCGGCAACTCACCACGGTCCGATATCAATCCCGCGCTTGCCGCAGGGCTTCGCGCGGTCTTCATTCCGCACGAACACACCTGGCGGCTGGAAAAGGAGGAGGTCGTCCACGACGACGGACGCCTCCTCACGTTGCCCGCGTTCGGCGAGTTGCGCGCGCACTTCTAGCACTACTCCGTCTGCAGCACCTCGGTGACGCGCGAGCGGGCTGCCCACTGCGCCGGCAGCATGGCGCCGAGCAGTGCGATGACGATGCCGCCCGCCGCGAGCGCGATCAAGAGCTCGGGGTCGAAAACGCTGAAATACTGATTCGGGATGTTCGAACCGGATGCGATCTTGCCCATCAGGACAAGGATGTTCCGATGGAGTGCGATCCCGGCGGGGATCCCGATCGCTGCTCCGAAAACGCCGACCAGGGCCACCGAGGCCATGACCATCGTCATGACCTGCTGCGGTGTCATGCCTACAGCTTTGAGGATCGCGATGTCGCGCGCCTTTTCCCGAGTGTTCAGCACGACCGTGTTGAACACGCCGGCGAGCGCGATCAGCGTGAGGATCAGCGCAAGCCCGGCGAGCACGCTGTTGATCAGGATGAATGCCGTGTCCACGCCGCCATGTCCATGGACGTCGATCCCAAGGCCTGTGGTCGAAGACTGGATTGCGCCAGCGTAGTGGTCGCCGTCGGTGCCCGGCTTCAATTGGATTTCGTAGCTCTGCGCCTCGGGGTTGCCCGGCAACGCCGTCCACGCCGTACGCAGCAGGATGTTGTCGCCCTGGATATCGAAGATCTCGCCGACCAGTCGCAGACGGAGGTCCTGACCGTCGAGTGTCGCCGTGATGGTATCGCCGACGTGACGGCCGGTCCGCGTGAAGAAGGCGGTCGGGGCCACTGCTTCGCCTGAGGCGCTGAACCACCGGCCGTTGATGATCGGGTAGCCAAGCCACGACGAATCGCCGCGGTACGCCGTCAGCGGAACGGGTTCGCCCGCGCCGGCGACGCTGACATCGGCCATGCGCTCGGCGACGAATCGTGCCGTCCCAGGCTGGGCCGCGATCAACGCCGTCGTTTGCTCATCGGTGGGAGTGGCCGTGGCGGGTGTGCTTCCAGGGCCAGACGGCACCGCGGTCTGGGGCCCCTTGCTCCCGGCCCCTGAGGAGTCACGAAAGACCTGGATCTGCACGGCCGCGTCGCGTGCCAGCCCGGCCTTGACATCGCTGAGCGAGCGGCTTAGCCCGAGGCTAAAGGTGACGGTCGCGACGCCGATCAAAATCGCGCCTGCCGTCATTGCTGACCGCGCCGGCTTGCTGAATGATTCGCCACCGCCGAGGGTCAGGGCCCTTGGCAAATTGATCCGCGCCGCGATCCGGGCGAGCCGGTAGCCGTGCCCGGTCGCTGGTGAGCTTCCCGTCGCGATCGCGGAGGCCGCGCTCATGCGGCCGGCGCGCAACGAAGCGAAGATGGTCGTGGCGATCACCACAAGGAGGATCGTCAGCACGCCCAGGGCATCGGGGCCTGGCGCGACCCCGAAGGTCCGCGGGAGGCCAAACGCGTGCGCGGTATCGGATAGGAACGGCTGGCTCGCGAGGATCCCGACCGGCACGCCCAAAATGCAGCCAACCATCGCCGGCAGCAACATCTGCCCCGCCAGGACGCCGACAACCTGGGCCGGCGTGAACCCGACCGACTTCATGATGCCAATGTCACGCGTTCCCGCGATCACGGCGCCGCTGACCAGGTTCGCGATGATGAGTGCCGATGCGAGCAGCGCAAAGATGCTGAAGGCGAGGAGGAAGGGAATCATCACCGCCGTGGTACGGTCA
>Ga0307477_10003903_pt1 | contig 10947 bp, 10 predicted proteins | sample atmos_gasesECM2C_FD_203316 | JGI IMG/M metagenome (GOLD analysis project Ga0307477, IMG submission 203316) | Hardwood forest soil microbial communities from Morgan-Monroe State Forest, Indiana, United States - atmos_gasesECM2C_515 | ecosystem: Environmental > Terrestrial > Soil > Temperate... | reverse complement strand
TCCTCCCAGCCCTCTCGGTCGACGCGCTGCGCGGCGGCCCGGCCCTCCGCACCCCGGCCGCCGACCAAGCGTCGGTCACCGTGTTCAGCGACGCGCGTCGCCGGGTCTCCGATACCCTGACGATCCTCGCCTTCCACGAGCCAGAGACAGGCGGCCACAGCGTCACTCTTCAATCGACCCTGGCCGTGCGAACGGGCAGTCGCGCCGAGTTCTCGCTCGGCCCGCTCGTTGCGTGGACCGACAACCCGTGGCAATACGTCGCCCAAGGGCCCGCGCTCGGCGCGGTGCAATACATGTTCGCCCGTCTCCGCCAAACCACCGCCGCGCTCGTCGTGCGCGCGAGCTACGCCTTCACGCCCAAGCTCACCGTGCAGCTCTATGGCGAGCCGTTCATTAGCGCCGGTCGCTATTCGCCGTTCAGTCAGGTCGTCGCGCCGCGCGCCCCGAGCTTCGCTGACCGGTTCCGCCCACTCCCTGGGTCGGCGGTGGCCTACGACTCGAGCACCCAGCGCTATAACGTGGATTTGAACGGCGACGGGGTGCCGGATCTCAGTTTTGCGAACCCCGACTTCAACTTCCGGCAGTTCCGCTCCACGGCCGTGTTGCGCTGGGAATGCTTCCCGGGCTCGGCCTTGTTCGTCGTGTGGAGCCAAGGCCGGACCGCACTGGCCCCGGATGGGTCGTTCCGCTTCGGACGCGACGTCGACGCGCTCTTCAACTCCGCCGGGACGAACGTCCTCATCGTGAAGCTGAGCTATTGGTTGAGCCCATAGGGCGCCCACGCCTAGAGCGCACGAGCACCGGACGCGGTACCTTAGCGACCCGGAGCCCGGCGTTCCCTGAAGGCCAACGGGAGGTACGACGTGGCGATCAACCGGCAGCGAGTCTGGGTCGGGGCGCTCGTAGGAGGCGCCGTCTTTAATGTGAGGAGCATCGCGAGCGAGTTCTGGGTCGCCCCGGCGCTCGAGGCCAAAGGCCACCTCAGCGCCGCGCTCGCGGCGGCGGCGGTGTACCGCGACTAGGGGGCGGCTCACGAATCCCCTACGCCGCGTGGCGGACAGGGTCGCGCCCCGCCACGCGACGGGTCTCCACCTACCTACCCTAGCGGCCGTTGATCACGCGGTCGTCGCGTGTGAGCGCTGTCCGCGGCTCCGCACCTACTGTCAGCGCATCGCGCGGCAGAAAAAGCGTGAGTTCGCGGAGTGGGACTACTGGGGCAAGCCGGTGCCAGGGCTCGGCGCCCCCGGCGCGCGGCTCTTGGTGGTCGGGCTCGCGCCCGCCGCCCATGGGGCGAACCGCACCGGCCGCCTCTTCACGGGGGACTCGAGCGGGAACTGGCTCTACGCCGCCCTCTACCAGTTCGGCTTTGCCAACCAGCCTGAGGCGCGTGCACCGGGCGACGGCCTCCGGCTCCGCGACTGCTACGTCACAGCCGCTGCCCGCTGTGCCCCGCCCGCCAACAAGCCGACACGAACCGAACTCGACCGCTGTCGACCCTTCCTCGCCGTAGAACTGCGGCTTCTCACCCGGGTGCGGGTCGTCCTCGTTCTCGGCCGCATCGCGCACGACAGTTGGCTCAAGGCAGCGGGGTGGTGGCAGCAACTCGCGCCCCGCACGCGTCCGCGCTTCGGCCACGGCGCCGTCGCGCGGCTCCCCGACGGGACCGTGCTCATCTCCTCCTACCATCCGAGCCGGCAGAACACCAATACGGGGCGATTGACGCCCGCCATGTGGCGCGCCGTGTTTCGGCGCGCGCGTGCACACCTGGAGGGGAGCTAGCGGCTGTTCTGCGCCGCCACCTTAGCGCGCGCGATCGAGTCGTCCACCCCGAGCGCGCGCTGAGGGTCCCACTTGTAGTACAACATGAGACACGAGCCAACGCTCGATTTCCGCTGGCGCTCGCAGGCCTGCAGCTCGCTGCGGTGCTTGGAGGCTTCCCGCCGCCACACGGAGTCTGCGTTAGCAGCGGCGCGCTCGGGGTCCCAGCCGTAGGTTCCCTCGAGGCACCGCGCGACGTCGCCGCCCGCACTACGACACTTCGCGAACTCTTCGCGATGACGAGGCGCGTCGACGCGCCAAGCGGAGTCCCGCTGGAACGTGGCGACGCTGTCCAGCTCCCGTTGTCGGGCGGCTCCGGCGACGGTCGCCTCACCCTCCTTCCACCGATATTGCGCCACCAGACAACGCGAGATCCCCGGAGCGTCGAGGCTGATCGCGCTGCAATTCCTGATCTCTTCGCGCTTCGTGGCCTCCGACCTGCCGCAGCTCAGGGCCGCGAGGCAGCAGAACGCGAGGCCGCCGACGATCCTCCGCATAGTAGGCTGCTCCAAGATGTGGGGGCCGGGCGCCCGTCAACATCGGGGTGGGAGCGCGAGGGGGTCAAGCCTCGGGTGGCGAGCCGCGCTCCAAGCGCTCCACCGCCACCCGCAGGCGCAGCATGGCGGAGTCGAGGTCGCGGCGCAACTCGTCGTCGAGGACCGCCGAAGCCGCGAGGTTGTCGAGCAGCTGGAGGGCGTTGCGAACGTGCTCCTCGGCTGTCTCGAATCTCCGCCGCGCGAGCTTCGTGCGCCGCTCGGGCCCCTCGCGGCGGTCGCCACCGGAGCGGCGCTCGACGGGCACGAGGACGAGGACCCGCCGGCGATCCTCCGCCCGCCGCTCCGCCGCCTTGCGCCGATCGTCGTGCTCGCGGCGCTCCGTGCCCGAGTGGCGCTCGGCTGGGGAGAACATCATGCCCTTCAATGTGGAGCGGGGGGGCGGTCCTGTCAGGAGCCCTGACGGATCGAAACTCGATAGACAGGGTCGGGATTGTGAGGCCGGCGGACCGCGGGGCCAGAGCTCAGCAGACGTTTCCGAATGGATATCCAACCCGTATCCGGACTGGAGCACCTGGGGGGGAGGCCTCAGGTGTGCCGGAGTTGCGGCGATTAGGGACTCGTCGAATCCTGCGCCCCTTACCTTGTCTCCCCGAGCGCGGCCTTCACTAGGGCTAGGGACAGGGTCTAGCCATGGGGCTGCGCGCGGCCTCATCGGCGCGGTGGCTCGCGCTCGCTCGTTGCTTCGGGCTGCCGCTCGGGACCAAGTCCGCGAGCGGGCTCAGGCGTCCGGCGGCTTGGCCGGCTAATTCGGTGAGCCACCGGGCGGCGCTCGAGCGGCGAGGGTTAAACGACGCCGCTCGCCGCCAGACTTCCCGTAACACGGCGGCCACAGCGAGATCGGCCGCGATCGGGTCGAACAGTATGCGATAGGCGATGGCGTAGAGCGTCATCCCGTGGCGGGCATCGAGCTTCGCAAGGGCGGACTTGTCGCCCAAGGCGGCAATGCGCTCGACGAGGAGCGCGTCGGGCTCGAGATCCCCAAGGGCGGTGGTCGTGGCGGGCGCGTTCACCTTACCTCCGCGGTGCGGCGCCGGGGCTCCCCGGCGCGGTCTCTCTGAAAGACGCGAGACTGCTCCGTCAGGTCACACCTCGGCGGCGCCCAACCCAGGCGCGCGTGATCCGCGTCACGAGCACACCCAGTCAAAGACAAAGCGAGATTAGCACCGCCTCCGCGCAGTGCACTCGCGGACCGCTCGGGCTGCAAGTCGCGCCTGCGGAGGAGGCTTCGGTCGTTCCAAGGCCGGCGCCGCGCGCCCCGGCGTGGCCTACTCGCTAGGGCCAAACACGGCGGCGAGGCAGACGGAGACCGAGCGATTGTAGAGCGATGGCGGCGGGGTTTGGGGTCCGATACCGGAGGCAAGGTTGACGATACCATGAGTGTAGCGCGCCGTTGCGCTCAACGTGACGCCACGCACGATCAACTCCACCCCGCCACCCACCACTAACCCCCAGTCCGTGTAGCGGCTGCGCCGGGACGCGCAGGCCACCGGAGCCCCTTGGGACGAGTCGGCGGGGTTCCCGGAATAGTAGGTCGCCGTGCACCCGACCTCGACTGCGGGCGCCACGCCGCCCAGGGCCACGGGCTGGAGCCGCGCGTGCGGCAAGGGCGTGAGCTTGACGAGCAGGGGCGCCGTGATGTAGTCGACGTGCAGCAGGTCGGGCGAGGTGCCCGCCCCCGCTTCGCTGTACAGCACGTCCAGCTGCACGGCGATGCCACCGGTGACACCACGCGCTAACCGAATACCGGCCGTGACCGCGTTGCGCGAGCCAGAGTAGGCGAGGGTTCCGCTCTGCCAGGCGCTGCTCCTGCCGGCGACGAGGCCCATCCTCACCGACTGCCCGGAAGCGGGCGGGCCTGCGAGCGAAGCGAGCATGCTAAGGGCGAGGGCCAGTCTGTTCACGGCAACTTCCCTGGGCCCTTGACTAGGCTGGCGACGAGCGCAACCAGCGTCGCGGCCTCGAACGGTTTGTTGAGAAAATGATCGGCGCCGAGCGTCCGCGCGTGCCCTTCGAGATCGAGGGATCCGGCACCCGGTGCCCCCGACATCGCGATGATCTTCATCGCGGGACCTGAACGGCGCAGCCGGTCGATCGTTTGCAACCCACCTTGTCCCGGCATGAAAATGTCGACGAGCGCGACGTCAGCTGCCTCTCGCTCGTGCTCGCGAATTCCAGCGTCGCCGTGAGGAGCCTGGCGCACCTCATGTCCGGCCCGCTGGAGGTGTTTCATGAGGGCCTGCCCGAGCGCTACGTCGTCATCAATGATCAGAACTCGGGCCATCGAACCCTCCGGGAGGTGTCGCGAAGCGCTAGGGGCGGGCGCTCGCAAGTCGTTGCGATTCAAGGCGGAGGGCACAGGATTCGAACCTGTAAGGGCTTACGCCCGCCGGTTTTCAAGACCGGTGCCTTAGCCATTCGGCCAGCCCTCCCGATTGCTACCACTGAACTTACGCTGCGGCGGCCGGGCGAGAAGACCGTTCTTGTACTGCAATTGTGCCGTTGGCCCGGGCGAACCGCCTCGCCACGGCCGAGGCCAGATCGGCCTCCGGGCAATGTTGGAGCGGTCGACATGTTGCCCTGAGACTCGCGACGTCCGTTGCACCGGTTAAGGACTGTTGCGCCGACGCAGCGCGCGCCTGTGGCCCAACGCCCTGTCCTCGCAGCGCGTTCCGAGCTCGCTGTTGCGTGGGCGCCACGGCTCGTGACTCTTCCGCCTGCCCGCCGGGCGGTCCCCAAGTTGCAGCTTCCGAAGGCGACGGATGAGCTCGCGCAATGAGTTCCACGGCAGTCGGGACGAAGGGGCCACTGCGCACACCGCGAAATTGACCAGCGGCTGCACCTCAGGTCCCGCACCCTGAGGGCAGAGGACGCCATGACGAACGCAGGGCGCGACCAGCGGACGGCAGCCTTTGCCGCCCTCGCGTTGGCATTGACCGCTTGCACCGGGGAGGGCGCCACGGGGTGGGTGCCGCGAAACGGCACCATCAGCGGTGTCATTACCACGGGTGGCTCGTTGACTTCAGTTCGGGCCGCTGCCTCGCCAACACCGGCTCGGGCCAGTACCCCCCCTCTGCAGTTGCCTGTCCCACGACTCGTTGGGGCCCCCGCGCGCCGCGTGTCCGAGAGCCCACGAGGACCCGATCTATCCGGACAACGGGCGAGGTTCACGCAGAATGACTTGATCGTCACGTTCCGGCACAGCGCGCTGGGCGCGCCGCCCGTGGGGACCGCGGCGCTCGTAGCACCCGAAGTCGTACAGCCCCTCGGGGCCGCAATGCGCTCCCACCTCGCCGCGTTAGCGCCTCGGGGCGCGATCGTCGTCGGCGCGTCGCCCGCTATCCTCACAGCGAAACTTTGGGTCGCCGACACCGCGCAGCGAGAAGCCATCGTGGCCGCGCTGCGCCAGGATACCGCGATCGCGGCCGTCACACGTAATGGGCTCATCTGGCTCGACCAATCCCGCATGGTGCCGGCAGACGCCGGCCACGTGGCACCGGCCGCGGCTCAGACGACGCCCAACAACCCATATTATCCGATCCAGTCTTGGAACTATGGTCTTCTCGACCTGCCGCGCGCGTGGGCGATCACAACGGGGAGCCCTTCTGTGCTTGTCGCGGTGGTGGACGACGGGATTCGCTTCGATCATCCGGCGATCGCGGGAAACTTGACCCACGACGGCTATACCTTCGTCAACAACACGGATTCGCTGACCTTGTGTGCCGGGGGCACAATCTCGAACGCCGACAACGGTACAGGCTACAATCCCGACCCTACGATTCCAGCGTCGTACTCTCTTAACTCCACCGGAACCTGTTTCATCGTCGATTCCATCGGGGGGCACGGCCTGCATGTCGCGGGCACGATCGGGGCGGTGGGCAACAGCGGCGTTGGAGTAACCGGGGTGAATTGGACCGTGCACATTCGGCCGGTCCGCGTGCTCGGCGTCGGAGGGTTCGGCACACTGTACGACGTCGCGCAGGGGGTTCTCTATGCGGCTGGTCTGCCTGCGGACAATGGCGCGGGTGGGACGGTACGGGCGACCACGTCGGCGAAAATTATCAACCTGAGCCTCGGAGGCTCGTCGGATGACACCACGCTAGACCGCGCCATCACAAGTGCTGTGGCGGCCGGTGCGCTCATCGTGGCCGCGGCAGGCAACGGCGGCACGTCCGCCCCATTTTTCCCAGCGGCAGATCCTCAAGTTCTAGCGGTGGCCGCTGTCGGCCCCGACGCGGCGCCAACTCGGTACTCAAACTTCGGCCCCTACGTGGGCATCCGAGCTCCTGGGGGAAACTTCGACTTCGGCTTCGCATCGGATGGAGTGCTGTCCACGATGTGGAACTTCGCGCGCGCGGTACCCGAGTACGTCTGGGCGGAGGGCACGTCCATGGCGACGCCGCATGTCTCGGGCGTTGCTGCCTTGGTCCTCGCGCAGGAACCATTGCTCTCGGTCGCCGAGCTGCGTGCTCGCCTGACGAGCTACGCCGCGGGCTCGGCGACGAGTTACGGCGCCGGTCTCGTAAACGCCTACAACAGCGTGACGCGAACCTTGGGCCCGCCCGCGGAGATTTACGCGCGCCTCTACTCGGCAGCGACGGGCGCGATTGCGCAGACCGTCCGTGCGCAACCGGGAGGAGGCTTCGCGTTTAGCCAGGTGGAAGACGGATCCTACTTTGTCTACGGTGGGACCGACGAGAGTGGCGACGGGCAGCTCGGTGTGCCGGGGAGGTTGTGGGGCTCCTTCGGTAGCTTGGCCTCCCCCACGGCCCTGACCGTCCTCACCGCGGGGCCCTCGCTCGTGTCCTTTGGGATCGGGCTCCCGGCGCAGGTCCAGCCCGACCAAGACACGGCCAGCGCCAACCGCTTGCCGATCGGTGGCTACATCCGCAGTACCCTGGTTGATACTGCGGCGATCGACCTTTACCGAGTGCAGGTGCCGACCACTGGGACCTACACGTTCGAAACGTCAGGCTGGGTCGGGGTCTGTGGTTGGGCACTGGAAGAGGCCACGGCCATCGGTCTCTACGCCGTGTCAGGCCTGCTTATCACCAGCGTGCAGTTCATCGACTCGGCGCACTTGAACTACTGCTCCCGTCTCACGAGCTTCCTCGCTCCGGGTACCTATTTCGTCGCGGTCGCAGGCGCGTTCCCCGGCGGTCGCTATCAACTCCAGGCGCGCCAGGGACCGTGATCGCATCGTCGCCGCCCTAGGCCCTGCGACCGGGTTTGCAGTCGGTTATCGGCTGACGAACCGAACGCCCAAGGTGATCGGGAAGACCGTCGTTCGCGGGAAGCCTGCGACCGCCACCACGTTGATGTAGCGTCCCTCGAGGAACAGGCCGACACCCCTCAGACTGTAGCTCAGGCCGCCCCCTACATTCCAGGCGAACTTGGTATCGGGGGTATCCGCAGTGGAGTTGCCCGTCGTGACGGAGATCGTTTGATGGTACGCTCCGATTCCCGCAAGAAGGTACGGTCGGACACGGGCGGGCGAGGCCGCCTGGTAGACAAGGTCGAGATTGCCCCCGAGTAGCGTGACTTTCTCGTCGCTTGGGCGGCCGAAGGTTGCGGTGAGGTCGTTCTTCAGCACGGCGTTGGCGCTGTTCGCGCCATAGCCGAGATCCACGCGGAGCGCGATCGGGCGTGTCCGAGCCCTCAAAGCAACGAATGCGAGCCCTTGCCACGACGTGTTGAACCCTTCTCCGCTCGCCGCGGCGTGATAGTCACCGACGGGCACCGCGAGGCCCGTTCCCACCCCGAATTGTAGCGCCCGACCTTGGGCCGCGACTGCCATTCCGGCGAGAGAGGCAGTCACTGCGATATGCACTGCGCCCCGGAACCAACGCACCTACGCCTCCTCAGAGATCCTCTGCACCCCTAGGAGCCACCACCTCTCGTGGTCCTCGCCACTCGGAATGTGGTACCGGGACCGAAGCCGTCAAGGCGCGCGCTCTACCGGTATGTCGATGAGTTGAATCTCTTGGCAGGTGGCGCCGCGGACCAGTTCATAGAGCGATGGACCCTGATCGCGCACGCTGCGAAGGTCGGTTGCCGTTCTCGCTATGCGATGCGCTGACCTCGAGACGCCGCGCATCGCGTGCGAGCGAGGCGGGCTGGGTGGTTCCACTGGCCGACCTATACTTGCCACTGATCCGGGCTGGTATTGCTTGCAAGGTGACCTTCCCATCCAATCCACATGTTTTCCCACTGAGCTGCTTCCTGTCTTCTTTGTTGCACCTGTTACACGGACCGCGTTGCTGGAACGGGTGTTCTATTTGGAACGAAGGTATGGAGCGGATCTAGGTGCCGCGCTATGGTTCCGAGACGTACAAGCGGCTCGCTGACGCGCACGCTGCACGCTGAACGAGTTTCCCAACATTCTTCCGTACGATACGGGGAGGGCCCATGAGCATTGATTCGCCGGTTCCCACCGGCGCCCCCAAAGGCGCCGAGGCGGAACGCTTTCGCGGCCGGACGCTCTCGGCGTCCCTGACAGTGAAAGACCTCCACAAGAGCTTGGCGTGGTACGAGGATGTCCTGGGCTTTACGGTCGACCGGAAACACGAGCGCGAGGGGAAGCTCCGAGCGGTGTCCCTGAGGGCCGGAGATGTACGGCTCTTGATCGGTCAGGACGACGGGGCGAAGGGATGGGACCGGATCAAGGGCGAGGGATTCTCGCTTCAGATCACCACGGACCAGAACGTCGACGAGATCGCGCGACGGATCAAGGCGCGCGGCGGCACGCTCGACACGGAGCCTACCAACATACCCTCGGGGGCACGCGTGATGCGGTTGCGCGATCCGGACGGGTTCAAGTTGGTGATCTCGTCGGGGACATGATTCCCCGACGCCCTTCAGCTGACCGACGATCGTCGCGCGCCCGGCGCTCAGCGCGCTGAGAGGGACGGGCCGTAGCTCGTGTTCTTGAAGATCGCATCCGCCAGGGTGAGCGCGCGGTTTGCGACCTTGGGGTCTCGCGTCTTCAACGCCTCCGCCATCGCTTGGTACATCAGGCCGTACAGCGCCGGAATCCCCTCCGAAGGCCGATCGAGCCACCCACGCGGCCGCGAGCGACCGGCGACCTCGCCATGATACACGTCGAACATCAGCGCCACCGTGCGAGGAAGGTTCACGTATCCCAACTGCCCGATGACCTGAATGCTGTCGGTCGGAGCAATCGGCGCGTAATGGAGTTTGCGCGCGAAGCCCTGTCCCTCGAGATAGGCAGTGAGCCCCAGCTGGTCCGCATAGAGGCCGACGGTGCGCGAGAAGTAGACCGGTCGCTTGCCCTCGTCGTCCTTGATGGCCTGGAGCACGACGATGTCGGCGCGCTCGAGATACTGCCGCCCCAGGAGTTGCGGGTCGAGCATCGTCGTGATGGTGCCGAGCTTCACGGCGGTTCGCTGCTCGAGGACATAGTAGGGTTGGAGCGCAGCGAGCTGGTCGGGAGAGAAGCTCAGCACGGGCCCTGTCGGCTGCGGCCACGAGTGGGCGCGATAGATCGCCGGGGCGGTGCTCGAATCGAAGGGGAAGACGGGGCGGCGCTGCATTTGCCGGAGATACCAGTCGGTGTTGCCGAGCGAGAGGTTCAGGACGATCACGTCCTTGCGGATGTTCTCCACCTCTTGCGCGTACCACAGCGGGAACGTGTCGTTGTCGCCCGCCGTGACAAGAATCCCGTACGGCTCGACGGACTGGAGCATGTCGTAGGCAAAGTCGCGCGCGAGCGTCTCCCCGGCCCGCGACGCCGTGAGACGGTTCCCGACGAGGGGCACGAAGGCGCCAAGCAGCACCGGGGTCATCAGCCACCAGCGCCGCCCGGCGTTCGGCTCACGGTCGGCCAGCCACTCCCCACCCCATTCCATCACGGCCGCAAGCCCGATACCCACCCAGATGCCCCACAGGGCGTAGGAGGCGATGAAGAAGTAGTCGCGCTCGCGCACCTCGCGCGCGAGCTGCGGCCGATCTAAGTACTGGGAGAAACCGTACTTGAAGTTGAGGTAGAAGATCAGGACCAGCGTCAGCGTCAGCATCAGCGCACCCATCGCGAGCCCCGAGCGCTTGTCCGCCTTCCATTGACGCCAGGCCCCGAGCAACCCGGTCGCGCCGAAAATGACGGCGAGCGCTCGCTGGATCGCGGGATCCCAGTCGCGTCCCCACTGCCACGTGAAGTACTGCAACCACATGCCGACCTGGGCGGCGAGCGTGGCCTGGCGCTCGGTGACCGGCGGTTTTCCGTACTGCTCTCGATTCAACACCGCCTTGAGCGCGTCCCAGGTCGTCGGCTCGCCCTCGTTGATGGCGGGGAAGAAGTGCGCGCGGATTGGGAGGAACAGCCAGACGCTCACGCCCACGGCCCCGACGATCACCGCGGCGGTCAGAAAGCGGGGGTTGAGGAGCACGCGGGGGTCGGTGTAAAAGACGTAAACCAACACGGCCGGCGCGACGAGAAGACCCATCAGATGATTCGTCGCGGTGAGGCCGAGTAGGTAGACGATCACCAACAGGTAGTGATCGCGTCGCTCCTCGCTCACCTGATCGCCCCACCGCACCACGAGCCAAAGGACGAGCG